>Ga0302279_10003403_pt1 | contig 19876 bp, 18 predicted proteins | sample III_Bog_N3_3_FD_194541 | JGI IMG/M metagenome (GOLD analysis project Ga0302279, IMG submission 194541) | Peat permafrost microbial communities from Stordalen Mire near Abisko, Sweden - III_Bog_N3_3 | ecosystem: Environmental > Terrestrial > Soil > Wetlands > Peat | place: Sweden: Abisko...
GAGCTCGTCCTTTCGCAATTTCCCCGAACAATTCTTACGTCACGTCCACGAACCATTTGCGCATCCTGCCGAGGATGCGGTTGAACACGTTCTCGTCGCGGATGCGGAAGCGTTTCTCCACGCCTTCCTTTTCCGCGCCGTACATGAGCAGCCCCACCGCGGTGGCGAACTTGGGGCTGTTGACCACGTCGCGCAGTCCGCCCACCCGCATGGGAAAACCGATGCGCGTGGGCAGGTTGAAGATTTGTTCGCCCAGATCCTGAATGCCCTGGAGCAGCGCCGTGCCGCCGGTCAGAACCACTCCGGCGGCGATCAGGTTCTTGAACCCCGAGCGGATCAGTTCCTGGTCCACCAGGGCGAGCATTTCCTCGGCCCTGGGTTCGCAGATCTCGGCCAGCACCTGGCGCGACAGGCGCCTGGCGTCGCGCCCGCCGACGCTGGCCACCTCGATGATCTCGTCGGGCCGAACCAGGTCGGCCAGGGCGCAGCCGTACTTGATCTTGATCTTTTCCGCGCTGGCCATGGGCGTGCGCAGGCCAAACGCGATGTCGTTGGTCAGGTTGGTGCCGCCGAGCGCCAGCACCGCCGTATGCTTGATGGAGTCGTTGGAGAACACGGCCAGGTCGGTGGTGCCGCCGCCCAGATCCACCAAGGCCACCCCGATCTCGCGCTCCTCGTCGGTGAGCACGGCCTTGGAGGAAGCCAAGGCCTCCAGGACAATATCGGCCACGTCCAGTCCCGAACGGTGGCAGGAACGGATGATGTTCTGGGCGCTCGTTACCGCGCCGGTGACGATGTGCACCTTCACTTCCAGGCGCACCCCGGCCATGCCGAGCGGATCGGCGATGCCGCGCTGGTCGTCCACGATGAATTCCTGGGGCAGGATGTGGATGACCTCGCGGTCGAGCGGGATGGCCACGGCCTTGGCCGCGTCGATGGCCCGCTCCACGTCCTTGGGTCCGACCTCGCCGCCCTTGACGGCGATCACCCCGTGGCTGTTGAAGCCTTTGATGTGGCTGCCGGCGATGCCGGCGTACACCGAACGTATCTCGCAACCGGCCATGAGTTCCGCTTCCTCGATGGCTTTCTTGATCGAGGTCACGGTCTGCTCGATGTTGACCACAACGCCTTTGCGCAGTCCGGTGGACGGACTCGTGCCGATGCCCACCACGTCCACGCCCTCGGGCGAGAGTTCACCCACCACGGCGCAAATCTTGGTGGTCCCTATGTCCAGACCGACGACTAGTTCTGATTTCGACATCCCGCTCCCCCGCGGTTTATGTTACGCTTCGCGGCTACATTCCGCGCACCGCGTCGTTATCCCAAACCCGGCCTCGGCCGGGAGTTCCCGTTCAGTTCCCTTTTTTCTCCACCCAGACTTTATCCGAGAGCGAGCTGATGACCCGGGACTGGTCGAGCTCGCCGCGTTTGGCCAAATCCGCCCAGACGATGTTCAGCCGGCTTATGCTCTGCGGGAAATTATCCACCGACAGGCAGACCGTGAGATCGCGGTCGAGCAGTTTCACCTCCAGGCCGCTGCCCCACGACAGGCGCAGCCAGGCCACCTTGTCCATGGCGAAGGGCAGGCCGCCCTGCGCGCCCACGCGCGTCAGTTCGCGCAACAGGCCCAAATGCTTTTCCATGCCGGCCTCGACTTCAAGCTGCGGCAGAGATTCGAACTTGTCCGCCTCGATCTTGTCGATGATGCGGCCGTCGGCGTCGGCGTAATAGAGATTGTCCTCGTACTGCATCCAATAGGTCGGGGCGCGCTCGGAAACGACGATCTTGATCTGCCGGGGCAGAATGCGGCGCACCGAGGCGGCCGCCACCCAGGGGTGCCGCGAAAGCGCCGCTTCAACCTTGCCGATGTTGATGGCCAGTATGTTCTGTCCTTCCTCGATCCCGGCCAGGGCCAGCACCTGGGGCGCCTTGAGCCGCTCGATCCCGGTGATTTCGATGTCGCGCACGGCGAAATAATTGAGGTTGGTGATCCACCGGTAGCCGGCGAGCAGCCCCACGGACACGGCCACCAGGGCCACGGCGATCACGCCGAGAGTGGCCAGCTTGGCCAGGGTGGCCAAAATGGGCGGGCTCCCGGCCCGGCCGCCGCGCTTGCGCACCGGGCGCTCGTAACGCGCGCCCTTGTTGCGGTTGCCCTTGGCCAAAGACTTCTCGATCGACCCCTGCTTCCCCTGCTTGGGCGTATAGCCGGGCGAGCGGCTGTTTTTCGCGCGCCCGGACGATCGATTCAGACCAGGTAAGGTTCTCACGGCGACGTTCACCCCACCAGCCTCACTTCAAGTTCCAGGTCCAGGCCAAACGCGCCCTTGACCGCGTCCCTGGCGGCCGCGATGAGCTCCGCGGCCTGGGCCGCGGTTCCTTGGCCCAGGTTGACCATGAAATTGGCATGCTTCTCGGAAAAAGCCATATCGCCGACGCGCTTGCCTTTCAGCCCGGCCTCGTCCAGCAGTTTCCCGGCGCCGCGGCCGGGAGGGTTCTTGAAAATACAGCCGGCCGAAGCCTTATCCAGCGGCTGGGCGGCCTTTTTCTTCTCGATGGCTTCGGTGAACGCGGCCATGGCCGCCTCGGGCGAGGTCTTGGAGAGTTCCATTTCGGCCTCGAAGACCAGGAAAAACTCGGCGCGGTCCCGCAAGGCGAAGCGGCGGTAGCCGGTCGTGTACTCGCCGGGAGTGATGCGCCGCAGCCCGCTTTCCGGCGACCAGACCACGAGGCCGGTCAGCACCTCGGCCATCTCGCGCCCGTACGACCCGGCGTTTTGGGCCACGGCGCCGCCGATGGAGCCGGGTATCCCGGCCAGCGCTTCCAGGCCGGACAGACCGTGGTGCAGGCACCAGGCCACGAATTTCTGCAGGCCGATGCCGCCGGCGGCCCGGACCCGGACCTTGCCGCTTAAGGTTTCGCGGGTGATAAATTCCTTGCTCGCGCGCGGCAGGCTGACCACGACCAGGCCGAGATCGCCGCCCTCGGCCAGGATGTTGCTGCCCCGGCCAAGCACCAGCGGGCGGCCGCCGTACTCTTCCAAGGCCGTTTCCAGGTCGTGGGCGTCTTCCGGACGCTCCAGGATGAGCTCGGCAATGGTCTTGCCCCCGCAGCGCAGGGTGGTCCGTTCGCTCATCTTCGGTCCGTCAAGTACGACAATAGCCACGTTATTCCCCCGCCAGGTAGCGCGTTCCAACTTGCCACACATTGCCAGCGCCCATGGTGATGAGCACGTCTCCCTCTCGAAGGATCCCGGGCAAAGCCGCGACCACGGCGTCGAAATCCGGGAAATACGTCACTTTCGTCTTGCCCACCTGGCGGATGCCCTGGGCCAGGCTTTCGCCGGAAACGCCCGGGATGGGCGCTTCCGAGGCCGGATAGATCTCGGTCAAAAGCAGTTCGTCCACCTCGTCGAAGGCGCGACAGAATTCGCCGAAAAGCGCCTTGGTGCGGGTGAAGCGGTGGGGCTGGAAGACCATGACCAGCCGGCGCCTGGGGAAACAGGTCACGGCCGTGCGGATGGTGGCGGCGATTTCGGCCGGATGGTGGCCGTAGTCGTCGATCACGGTCACGCCGCCGGCCTCGCCCTTGCGCTCGAACCGCCTGCCCACCCCGGCGAACTTGGCCAGCCCGGCCAGGACCGCTTCCTTGGGCAGATCGGCCTCGACGGCCACGCCGATGGCGCCCAGGGCGTTGAGCACATTGTGGCGGCCCGGGTGGTTGAGCGTGACCTCGCCCCAGGGCCGGTTGTCCAGAAACACCTTGAACACGCTCACTTCGCCGCTGGACACAATCTGGCCGCGCAAACGATTTTTCTCGTTAAACCCATAAGTCAGGCAGGGCCGGTTGATGCCCGGCAGAAGCCTGGCCACGCCCGGATCGTCGCCGCAGACCACGTCCACGCCGTAGAAGGGAACGGAGTTGAGAAACTTGGTGAAGCTTTTGTCGATCGCGGCCAGATCCGGGTAGAAGTCCAGGTGGTCGGCGTCCACGTTGGTGACCACGGTCATGATCGGGGACAGGCACAGGAACGAGCCGTCGGATTCGTCGGCCTCGGCGATCAGGTATTCGCCTTCGCCAAGCAACGCGTTGGCCCCGTAGCTGTTGAGCCGGCCGCCGATGATCACGGTCGGGTCGAGCCCGGCTTCGGTGAAGATGGCCGCGAGCAGCGAGGTGGTGGTGGTCTTGCCGTGGGTTCCGGCCACGGCGATGCCGGTGCGCAGGCGCATGAGTTCGGCCAGCATCTCGGCGCGCGGGATGATGGGAATGCCCCGTTCCCTGGCCTCGACCAGCTCGGGATTGTCGGCGGCGATGGCCGTGGACTTGACCACCACGTCGGCCGCGCCCACATTCTGGCGGCCATGGCCGATGAAAATGTTCGCGCCCATGGTCTTGAGCCGCTTGACCGCCGGGGAGAGCGCCAGATCCGAACCCGAGACGTCGTAGCCCCGGTTCAAGAGCACCTCGGCGATGCCGTTCATGCCCGAGCCGCCGATGCCCACCATGTGGATGTTGCGGATCTTGGTGCGCATCTTGCTTGCGACCACGGCGCCTTGCTCTTTTGTTTCCCGTATCATTGCGCGCGCTCCATGGGCCGGCCGGCCAGGCCGAGCAGGCGTTCGGCGATGTCCTTGGCGGCATTCGGCCTGGCTTCGGCCTTGGCCGCGGCGGCCATGCTCGATAATTTTTCCCGGTCCGCGAAAAGACGCAGGATCGCCCCGGCCAGTACGTCCGGGGTGCAATTCTTCTGTTCCAGGGTCACGGCCGCGCCCGCTTTTTCCAGATACCTCGCGTTGCCCAACTGGTGATCGTGGGTGGCGAAAGGGAAGGGCACAAGCAGCGACGGCTTCCCGGCCACGGCCAATTCGGCCAGGGTCGAGGCCCCGGCCCGGGCCAGGACCAGGTCCGCCCAGTCGAAGGCGAAGGCCATGTCGTCGATGAAATCGCTCACGCGCGCCGTCCCGTTTTTGCCGCTCCCATAGCCCTCGCGCATCCGCTCGAAGTCGCCCTTGCCGGTCTGGTGCCACAGGCTCACCCCGGCTTTTTCCAGGCGCGGCCAGGCGGCCAGGACAAATTCGTTGACCGCGCGCGCTCCCTGGCTTCCGCCCAGGACGAGCAGGTTCATGCCGCCCCTGTCCAAGGCCGTGTTGCCGGCCAGGCCGACGATCTCGCGACGCACCGGGTTGCCGGTGCGCACGACCTTGCCGGCGTCGAAGGCGCCGTTTTCGTCCGGATAGGCGGTGAACACCGCGTCCACGAATCTGCCGAGCAGGCGGTTGGCCCGACCCGGCACGCAATTTTGTTCCTGGACGGCACAAGGCACGCCGAGCAGGACCGCCGCCATGGTGGGACAGAAGGCGGCGTAGCCGCCGAAACCGGCCACCACCACCGGCTTGAAAGAACGCACGATGCCCAGCGCCTTGACAAGCGAAAAGCCCATTTGCAGCAGCGCCAACGCTCCGGCAGCGCCGCGCCGGGTGACTCCGGACACCGGCAAGGCGGTGAATTCGATCCCGGCTTGACGCGCCATGTCGCCTTCCGGGCCTGTGCCGCCGACAAACAAAATGGGCAGCGTGGCGCTTAATTCACGCAGGGCATGCGCCACGGACAGGGCCGGAAAGATGTGGCCGCCGGTGCCGCCCGCGGCCAGGATCACGCCAGTCATGCCGGTCATACCGGTCATACCGGTCGCGCCGCTCACGAGACCCTCCCGCGCGAGAGGTTGAGCAGAACGCCCACGCACACGAAGCTGCCGATCAACGACGACCCGCCGTAGCTCAAAAAGGGCATGGCCACGCCCTTGGGCGGCACGCAACCCATGACCACGGCCAGGTTGAGCAAAAAGCCGAGCGCCAGGACCAAGGTCATGCCGTAGGCCGTAAACCGGTCGCGCAGGTCGTCCTGGGCGAGCGCGATTTTGAAACCGCGAAACAGGATCACGGCGATGCACAAAAGAACCACCGAGACGCCGACAAAGCCGAGCTCCTCGCCGACCACGGCCATGATGAAGTCGTTGTGGGCCTCGGGCAGGAAAAAGAGCTTCTGCTTGCCGGCCCCAAAGCCCGCGCCGGTGATCTGCCCGGCGCCGAAGGCGTAGAAGGACTGGACCAATTGGTAGCCGACCTTTTGCGGGTCCTTGAAGGGATCGAGAAAGGCCAGCCAGCGCGAGAGCCGGTAGGGCGACTGGATCACGAGCAGGGTCACGGCGGCCAGGCCGAACAGCGCCGAGGTGGCCAGATACAAAAGGCGCGCCCCGCCGACCAGGCTCATGAAGAAGAAAAGCAGCCCCAGGAAGACCGCGCCGCCGAGGTCGGGCTGGACGACCAGGATCAGGCACAAAAAGCCCGTTACCATCACCGGCGGGATGAAACCCACGCTGAAGGATTTGATCAGGTCCTGCTTTTGGCTGAAGAAATAGGCGAGATAGAAGACCAGGACGACCTTGGCGAATTCCAGGGGCTGCAAGGCCATCGGTCCCAGATGCAGCCAGCGCCGCGCGCCCCCGGCCTTGATCGAAAACGGCGGCACGAGGGTGAGCACCAACAGGCCGACGATCACCGCCAGCCACAGGTAGATGGGCGAATACATGGTTTTGCGCGGCATAAAGGCGAAGACGGCCATGCCCGCCAGGCCGATGAGGGAGAAAAAGGCCTGCTTCTTGAAGAAATAGTATTTGTAATTCATGACCTTCTCGGCCATGACCCCGCTGGCGGAAAAGACCATGACCAGCCCCAGCCCGGCCATGAGCAAGGCGGTCATGAGCAGCCAGTAGTCGCAGCGGCCCTTGACGGCTTTGCCCGACATGCCGGCCGCTTGGGACCATCCGGCGCCGGCGGTGCTCACGGACGCGCTTCTCATCGAACGCCCTCCCCGTCCCTGCCCGGCAGTTCCCGGAAAATCCGCTGAAAATCGTCGCCCCTGGCCTTGTAGCCGGAATACAGATCGAAGCTGGCCGTGGCCGGGGAAAGCAGGATGGTCTCGCCCGGACCCGCTTGGCCGTAAAGCCGCCGGACCGCGCCTTCGAGCTTCGGCTCCCAGAAAAGCGCCACCGAACCGGCCCAGGCCGCCTCGAAAATCTCGCGCGACGCGCCGAAAAGCCCGACCGACCTGACCCGCTCCCGAAGCAGGGGAACAAGTCCTTCCAGATCCCCGCCCTTGAACACCCCGCCGGCGAGGAGCCGCACCGGCCGGTCGCAACTTTGGATCGCGGCGCGCAGGGCCTCGACCGTGGTCGCCTTGGAATCGTCGATAAAGAGCACCCCGCCCTTCTCGCCCACGCGCTCCAGTCGGTGTCCGGCCGGGGTGAATACGGCCATGGCCTCGCGGGCGGTGCGCTCGGTTACGCCGAAGTGGGCGCACAGGGCGAGCGCGGCCTCCATGTTGGCCTGGTTGTGGGCTCCGGGCAGAGCCGGAGCGGCGAAGCGCCCCCTGGCCTGGAAATACACCGTGCGCGCCCTGGTGAAGGCGCGCGTGGAAAGTTCCCCGCGCATCGCTTCGGGCACGACCGCCAGGTCGCTCTCGGTCTGGTTGGCGAAAAGCCGCAATTTGGCCGCCAGGTATTCTTCCATGTCGGCGTGGAAATCCAGGTGGTTGGCGGAAAAATTGAGCAACGCCGCTGCCGCCGGATGGAAGGTGTCGATATTTTGCAGCTGAAAAGAACTCACTTCCAGCACCAGGACGTCGGCCTTTTCGCCGCCAAGCACATACTCGGATAACGGCGTGCCGATATTGCCGCCGGTGAAGACCTTTTTCCCGGCCGCCTCCAAAATCGCCGCCGCGAGCATGGTGGTGGTGGTCTTGCCGTTGGTGCCGGTGATGGCCAGGATCGGTTCGACGACATACCGCGAGGCCAGTTCCAGCTCCGAAATAAGCTCGACTCCGACGGGCAGAAGTCCGGCGAGCTTGGCCGCCGGAATACCCGGGCTGATCACGACCAAGCCCACGCCGGCGAAATCCTCGGGCGCGTGTTCCCCCAGGCGCGCGGCGATGCCCCGGCCGGCCAGCTCGGCGGCGAGCGCCTCGCCCACGGCCCCGGGATTCTTATCCAGCAGGCGAACGCGCGCGCCTCTCGCCGCGAGCAGCCGGGCGGCGGCCAGGCCGGAAGCGCCCGCGCCCAGGACGGCGGCGGTGAGGCCCGTGAGGTCGTTATGGTTCGTAAGCCGGTCCATGGTGTCCCCTAGCGCAACTTGAGCGTGGACAGGGCCACGAAAGCGAACAAGATCGATAAAATCCAAAACCGGATGATGATCTTCGATTCCGGCACGCCCTTGAGTTCGAAATGGTGGTGCAACGGCGCCATGCGAAAGATCCGCTTGCCGCCGCTCATCTTGAAAAAGCCCACCTGAAGGATGACCGACAGGGTTTCGATGACGTACAGGCCGCCGACCAGGATCAACAGCAGCTCCTGCTTGCAGAGTACGGCGATGAAACCGAGCACCCCGCCGAGCGACAGCGACCCCACGTCGCCCATGAACACCTGGGCCGGATAGGCGTTGAACCACAAAAATCCGAGCCCGGCCCCGACCAGCGCGCCGCAGAGCACGGTCACTTCGCCCGCGCCCGGCACGTACATCACCTGCAGGTAGCGGGCGATCTGGATGTGCCCGGCGACGTAGGTGAACAGCGAAAACATGCCCGCGGCCACGACCATCGGGCCGATGGCCAACCCGTCGAGCCCGTCGGTCAAATTCACCGCGTTGCTCGCCCCGATCATGACCAGGACCGCGAAGGGCAGATACCACCAGCCCAGATCCGGCTGGATGTTCTTGAAAAACGGCAACGACAGCTGGGTGGAGTAATTGACGTCCAGCAGCAGCAGGGCCGCCGCCGCCGAGGCCACCAGGAGTTGGCCGATAAACTTGCCCCTGGCCGAAAGCCCTTTGTTGCGCTTCTTGACCACCTTGAGATAGTCGTCGAGCAGCCCGAGCGCGCCGAAGCCCACGAAAACGAACAGGGACAACCAGATCTGATAGTCGCCCAGATCGCCCCAAATCAAGACGGAAATCACCACCGACAGGCCGATGAGCAGCCCGCCCATGGTCGGCGTGCCGGCCTTGCACTGGTGCGCGGCCACGTCCTCGTGGATGTACTGGCCGAGCTTGAGCTTTTTGAGCCAGGCGATGACCCGGGGCCCAAGCAAAATGGAGATCAACAGCGCCGTGAGAAAGGCGTAGATCGAACGGAAGGTGATGTAGCGAAATACATTGAAAACGCTCGCGAAGTTGGTCAGGGGAACGAGCAGATAGTAGATCATGCGCACTCCCCCCGAGCGACGGCGCCCAGGGCGGCCAGAAACTTTTCCATGCCGAGCGAACGCGAGCCCTTGAACAGGACCGTCCCCGCCGTCAGGCCGAGCGCGGCGAAGAGCCCGGCGAATTCGGCCGGGGCCGCGACCGGCGTAAAGGCGCCCCGATAGCCGGCTTCGGATAAACCGCCGGCCACATCCTCGGCGTGGCCGCCGTGGAAATAGACCGCCAGGCAGCCGGTCTTGGCGATGAAAGCGCCCAGTTCGCGATGGCGCGCGGCCGATTCGGCCCCGAGTTCGCGCATTTCTCCGAGAACCAAAACGAGCGGCCCGGAGCCCGCGCGCTCGGCGGCGGCAGCGATGGAACCGGCCATGGACAGGGGATTGGCGTTGTAGGTGTCGTCGACGAAGGTCAAATCCCCGGCGCCAATCACCCTGAAGCGGCCTCCCGGCAGCTCAAGAGCGGCCAGGCCGCGCTCGACGTCGCCCATGTCCGCGCCCAAAAGCAGGGCCGCGCCCGCGGCGGCGGCCAGGTTCTCGGCCGCGTGCGCGCCGCACAGGGGCAGCGTCAGGGTGCGTTCGTCCTTGTCCAGGCGCAGGAAAAACCGTCCGCCGTCGCCATTGGCCCCAAGGTATGAGGCGAAAAAACGCGCCGAGGGATCGCTGGCGGAAAAATCGACCGGGCAAGGCGCATGGCGCGACAACTCGGTCCAGAGTTCGGGATAATCGCGGCTGGCCAGCACGGCGCCGCCCGGGGCGGTGAATCCGGCCAAGGCGGCCTTGGCCCTGGCCACCCCGGAAATATCGCCAAGCCCGTCGAGATGGGCCGGACCGACGTTGGTGATCACGGCCAGATCGGGTCGCGCGATGTCGCCGAGTTCCTGCATGTCGCCCGCGCGGCTGATGCCGACCTCCAGCACCCAAATTGTGGCCGTTTCCGGACAGGCCAGCATGGACAGCGGCAAGCCGATCTGGTTGTTGAAATTCCCCTTGGTTCCGGCCACGGCGAAGCGCCCGGCCAAAATGGCCAGGATCATTTCCTTGACGGTGGTCTTGCCGGCCGTGCCGGTCACGGCCGCCACCCTGGCCCGGGCCTTCTCCCGCCAGGCCCGGGCCAGGCGGCCCAAGGCGAAAACGGAATTTGCGACGACGAGCACCGGAACCAGATCGGAAACCTCGGGCAGCTCGCGCTCGGACAGCACGGCCGCGGCCCCGGCGCCCACCGCCCGGAGAGCGAAATCGTGGCCGTCGGCGCGCTCGCCCTTGATGCAGACAAAGAGCGATCCCGGACTGACCGCGCGCGAATCCATGCCGGCCCCGCTGACGGGCAGTTCGGCATCAAAACGTCCGGCCGCGCGCGCCCCGCAGGCCCGCGTGATTTCAGCCACGGTCATCAACATGCCAGGATCTCCCGGATCACGGCCGCGTCGTCAAACGGCGAACGCACGCCCTTTATTTCCTGGTAATCCTCGTGCCCCTTGCCCGCGACCAGAAGCACGTCGCCCGGACGCGCGAGTTCCAGGGCCATGGCCACGGCCGCCCTACGGTCGGTCTCGACGATCAGATGCTTGCAGGCGGTAAGTCCCGGAATGACGTCCTCGATGATCGCCTCCGGCTCCTCGAAACGGGGATTGTCCGAAGTCAGCACGGCCACGTCGGCCACCCTGGCCACGGCCTCGCCCATGAGCGGGCGCTTGGTCTTGTCGCGGTTGCCGCCGCACCCGAAGACCACGATCAGCCGGCCTTGGGTCAGGGGCCTTAAAGCCGCCAACACGCTGCGCAAGGCGTCCGGGGTATGGGCGTAGTCCACGAACACGTCCAAGCCCTGGTGGTTCTTGATCCGCTCGAGCCTTCCCGGGGCTCCGGCGCAGCCGGACAGTTCGACCAGGTCGGAAGCCGTCAGGCCCACGAGCAGCCCCACGGCCTGGGCGGTGAGCAGATTGGCGGCGTTGTGCGCCCCGATCAGGGGCGAGGCAACGGTCCAGCGCTCGCGGCCGTAGCTCATTTCCAGGGTCAAACCGGCGACGGAGTTTGTGAGGATGCGTCCGCGCAGCATTTTTTCGCATCCGGCCGGGGGATCGGAGAGGCCGTAGGCCATGGCCCCGGGCAGCTCGGCCAGAAGCCTTTGGCCGTACGGATCGTCGCAGTTGATCGCCGCCGGTTTGGAGCGTCCGGGATACGCGGTGAAAAGCGTCGCCTTGGCGGCGAAATAGGCTTCCATGTCGCCGTGGTAGTCGAGATGGTCCTGGGTGACGTTGGTCAGGGCGACCGCGTCGAAGCACAGTCCGGCCACGCGCTTTTGGGCCAGGGCGTGGGAGGAGACCTCCATGATCGCGATCTCGGTTCCGGCTTTCGCCATGTGGGCCAACAGTTCGTGCAGGCGCAGGCAGCCGGGGGTGGTCAGGGGGGCGCGCTCGTCGTGGCCGGGCCAGCGATAGCCGACCGTGCCGATGACCCCGGCGCGCAGCCCGTGCGTGACAAAAAGATGCTCCAAAAGATAGGCCACCGTTGTCTTGCCGTTGGTGCCGGTGATCCCGATGAGCTTGAGGCCGCGTTTGCCCGCCCCGTACTGGGCGCGGGCCAGCTCGCCCAGGGCGGTTCTCGCGTCCGGCACGCGCACGGCGGTCATCGCGCCGCCGGCCGTTTCCACCTCGCCCGCGTCGTGGACCAGGTACGCCGCCCCGGCCTGGGCGGCCTGGGGAATATGGCGCGCCCCGGCCTCGCCCACGGCGACGAAGACGTCGCCCGGGCCCACGGTCCGGGAATCGTCGCGGACGCGCGCGCCCCGGCGCACTTTTTCGAGGAGGTCTTTGAGCGAAATATCCACGGTCCCGCCTACGACTGCCTGGCCAGCCACAACGTGACCGGCGCGCCGTTGTCGGCTCCGGGCCAGGGCGAACCCGGCTCCGGACTCTGTTTGGTGACGGTCAATCCTTGTCCCTTAAGCGCCGGCATCAAGCCTTTTTGGGCCAGGATGCCGACCGCCTGGCGCAGCGAAAGTCCGACCAAATTCGGCACCGCGCCATCGCGCACCGGACCGGCCTTGCCCGGTGCCGGGAGCGGACAGGCTTCCCCCTGGGTCTGGGAGGCGAGTTGCACCTGCGCCTTGTCCCCGCCCTGTAGGGCCGGCACGGCCTTGGAAGCGGCCTGGGTCTGAGCCGAGGCCGGGGCCGGGGCTTGCTGGGCCGGGGCCTGCGCCTGGGGGCGCAGTTCGGCCAATTTCACGGTCTCGGGCATCTTGCCCTGGTAGGCCATGGTTTTTAAGGCCACCTCGCGCACCGCCGGGGCGGCGACGATGCCGCCGTAGTGGCAGGGCTCGGGCTCGTCGACCATGACCATGATCAAATATTCCGGGTTGATCGCCGGAATGAAGCCGACGAACGAGGCCAGGTATTTTTCCACATAGCCGCCACGCTTGCCCGCCTTCTGGGCGGTGCCGGTCTTGCCGCCGGTGTCGAGGCCGGCGATGCGCGCCTTGACGCCCGTGCCCTTTTCCTCTTCCACGACCTCGCGCATCATCTGCTGCACGGTGGCGACGATCTTGGGATCGAAGACCCGGTGCTCGGCCTGGGTGGCGAAGCGTTCGTTCGCCGGATCGAGCACCAGTTTAAGCGGCGTGTACATGCCGCCGTTGGCGATCACGTGATAGGCCTGGGCGAGCTGCAAGGGGGTGACGCCCACGCCCTGGCCGAAGCTGGCCGTGGCCAGGTCGATCTTGGCCCACTGCTTGGCGGGGCGCAACAGTCCCTTGGCCTCGCCCGGCAACGGCAGGCCGGTGCGTTCGCCGAAGCCGACCTGTTCGAAATAGGTGTGCAGCCGGCTCGGGCCCATGAGCAGCCCGATCTTGGCCGCGCCGATGTTGCTCGAATAGCGCATGATCCTGTCCACCGGCAGGATGTCGTAGGGGTGGGTATCGCGGATGGTGGTGTCGGCGTAGTTCCAGCGGCCGTTTTCGCAGAAGAACTGGGTGTCGGGCTTGACCACGTTTTCCTGCAGGGCGCCGGCGATCAGAATGGGCTTCATGGTCGAACCCGGCTCGATCACGTCCAAGGCCAGGTGGTTGCGCCACTGCTCGGGTTTTTTGCGGTCAAAGGCGTTGGGATTGAAAAAGGGATAGTTGGCCCAGGCCAGGATCTCGGCGCTGGGCACGTGGACCACCAGGCAGACCCCGGATTTGCCCCGGTTTTCGGACACGGCCTTGGCCAGGGCCTCCTCGGCGAAGTACTGGACCTGCGCGTCGATGGTCAAGGACACGTCGCCGCCGTTGGTGACCACTTCGCGGCCTTGGTCGTCCAAATACAATTTGCGGCCCGAGGCGTCGCGCTGCACGGTGAACACGGCTTTTTTCCCGGCCAGGCGCGCCTGGAAAGCCTGCTCCAGGCCCTCCTGGCCGTCGTCGTCCTGGCCCACGAAACCGAGCAATTGCCCGGCCAGATGCTTGTTGGGATAGGAGCGGCCGTATTCCCCGACCAGATATACGCCGGGGATGGCCGCTTCCTTGATCTTGGCCGCCGGCTTGTCGCCGATCTTATGCTCGACGAAAACATAATGTTCGTTGGAAGCGAGCTTCTTGGCGATGTCCTTGGCCGGCTCCTCCAGGATCTTGGCCAGGGTGGCGGCGGCGCCCGGAATGTCGTGCATCTCGTTGGGCCGCGCATAGACGCCGACGAACTCGACGCTCTTGGCCAGGACCAAGCCGTTGCGGTCCACGATCTCGCCGCGCCGTCCCATCTCCATCTCGGAGGAAACGTGCTGGCGCAGAGCCATCTGGGCGAGTTCCGGTCCCCGAACGATTTGCAGGAAGCCCGCCCTGGACCATAAAGCGAGCCAAGCCAAAGCGAAAAATGAGCCCACGATCAATAGACGCATGCGGCTGTAGTCGCGAATCTGCTGGCTGTTGGGCCTGGCCATGGCTTGCCTTCGTCCTTGGGTTGCGCTGCCGCCGGAGTCTTACCTCCGGCGCGCGCGGGGTTCTCCCCGCGCCTGGCCCTTGCCTTCTTTCGTCACCGCGCCGGTTCGGCCGACGGCTGCGCCGGCGAAAGGGCCGGCGTCTTTTGTTTCTTTTTTTCCTTTTCCTCGGCCTTCTTGATTTCCTTGGCCTCGGCCTTCTTGCGGTCGGCTTCCTTGCCTTCCTGCCTCGCCTTTTGCTGATCCGCCGGGTTTTGCCCGGGCAAGGCGATGGCGGCGACTTCCTTGCCGTCCTCGGTGAAACGCCTGATCTGCCCCGGCTTGGCCGGGCCCAGGCCGTAATCCTTGGCCAACTGGTCAAGGCGCCTGGGGTTGATCAGGTTGTCGCGCTCCACCTGCAACTTCGCGATCAGTGACTGGGCGTTGTCGGCCTGGGTCTGGAGCTTCTGGATCTCATAGGCCAGATCGACGCGCTCGATATTCACCCAGACCAGCCCGAGTCCCTGCACCAGGGCGGCCACGAAGAGCAAAATCATGACCACGACCCAGCTGCCGGAAACGCCCCTCACGAGCCCTCCGGCGCCATCCCGGGCAACGTCGCGGCCAACGCCTCGGCCAACGTCCCGGGGAGCCGCGCGGCGACCCGCAGCTTGGCGCTGCGACTCCTGGAATTGACGGCGACCTCTTCCGGAGAGGCGACGATCGGCTTCTTGGTCAAGATGGCCAGGCGGGGAACGCCCCGGCAAACGCACCGGGCCGCTTCGGGCGGGCAGACGCACCCGGCGGCCTCGCGGCGAAAGGCGTGCTTGACCATTCTGTCCTCGAGCGAATGAAAGGAAATCACCGCCAAACGCCCCCCGGGCCGCAGATACTCCACGATGCGCGAAAGAAAGGCGCCCAAATCGTCCAGTTCGCGGTTCACGACCATGCGCAGAGCCTGGAAGGTGCGCGTGGCCGGATGGTTGCGGGCCAGCGCCCGCCACTTCGCCGGATAGGCCGCCTCGACGATGGCGGCGAGCCTGACGGTGGTTTCGATCGGGGCCTTTTCCCGCGCCGCCTTGATGGCCCGGGCGATGCGCCCGGCCATCGGATCTTCCCCGTATTCGCCGATGATCCGGCGCAATTCCTCAAAGGAGGCCTTGTTCACCAGCCGCGAGGCCGGAGCCGAGCCGTCGGCCGCGCCCATGCGCATGTCGAGCGGGCCGTCGGCCAGAAAACTGAATCCGCGCTCGGGATCGTCCAGCTGCATCGACGACACCCCCAGGTCGGCCACGACCGCATCCACGCCGTCCCAGCCGATCTCCTCCAACGCTGCCGGAAACTCGCTGAACCGCATGTGCGACAACGTGACCCGGCCGCCGAATTCCCGAAGGCGCGCCGCCGCCTCTTCCAGGGCCCGCTCGTCGCGGTCCAGGCCGAGCAGGGTCGCGTCCGGGACCGCGCTCAGAATGGCCCGGGCATGCCCGCCGAGCCCGACGGTCGCGTCCAAAACCCGGGCGCCGGGCTTTATATCAAGCAATTCGAGTATCTCGCGCGCCAAGACCGGAACATGGACCGGGCTTTCCATGCTAGAGCCTGAGCTCGAAGCCGCCCTGAGCCAGGGCGGCCATGTCCTCGTCGAAAGCCCCTTCCATGGCCAGCCGGCGCTCCTCGTAAACGCCCTTGTCCCAGATCTCGAACTTGCGCACCACGCCGGCCAGAACCACGTCCTTGTCCAGCTTGGCGTAGCCGCGAAGATGCGGCGGCAGCAGGATGCGCCCCTGCTTGTCCAGAGTCGCTTCCAAAGCCCCGGAAACAATGAACCGCTGCAAGTTGCGCAGGCGCGGGTCAAGGACGTTGATGCGCTGGAAACTCTCTTCGATGCGCTCCCACTCGGGCAGGGGATAGCCGGTGACGCAGCCGTCGAAATTGGTGAGCATCACGCGGCCGTCCGGAGAATGCGCGAGAACCACCTCCCGAAATTCGGGCGGCAACATCAATCGACCCTTCGGGTCGAGGTTGCGATGGGAGTGGCCTCGAAATGTCATGTCCATCCTTCTCGACTTCCCGCCTTATTGGCCGGGCCCCTTCACACTTTCCACCACTTCTTTCCACTTTTTCCCACTGTTCATCCCAACTTACCCCCCTTGTCAAGAAAATAATGCGCAACGAACTTTTTTTTTCACAAAGATGAAAAAAAATTCGCAACAATATAAGCCTGATATTGAAATGTGGGAAAAAACATGCGACTCTGGCTCTGACGGCCCTCGGGCTTGCAAAAAAAATGTCTTGTACGTAAGGCCTCGGGTAAGCTGAGGGCCGGGCCCGCGCATCGAGCGCCGAGCCGACGGCCGCGACGGTGAGAACTTCAACGCCAAGCGAGCGTATGTCTCCAAAAGCCGCCACCGAAGTCCCGAACGATCTGGAAGAGCAATACTACCAGGTCAGCTCGGAGATCGTCCAAAGCTTCAACAAATTCCGCCCCCCGTTGGACATCTTCAAATTCCGCGAGGACGTGGGCCGGCTGGTGTCCTACTACAAAGTGGGCGAACGGCTCTCCAAGGAACAGACCGAAGAGCTGGCCGAACTGGTGACGGGCGGAGTCATCTTCGTTTCGCGCAAGGATCACCCGGTCTACGTCAAACACATCAGCTACCAGCTCGACCTCGTGCTCCAGGACAAGCACCTCAAGGAAATCGAGATCGCCGACATCTTTTTGTCCGCCCTGACCCGGCGCATCGAGGAGTTCATGGACCAGCCAAACCGGTGCTCGACAAGGTCAACGAAGACCTTCTGGTCCTGACGGAGTATCTCTGGGAAGACCCGTCCCGGACCCGGGCCCTGGCCAGGCGGATGGTCACCGAACACACGCTGGTGCACCACTCGGTCAATTGCGGCTTTTTCGGGCTGATGCTTTTTTTGGCCTCCAAGCCCGACGATTTCCGAGGGCCGCCGCAAAACCGGCAGATCTTCGACCGCATGGCCATGGGACTGTTCCTGCACGACCTGGGCATGACCAAAATTCCGGCGGTGCTCACCGGCAAGAAGCAGCAGATCACCCCGGAAGATCGCCAAAAAATCCAAAAACACACCCTGATCGGCTACGAAATGCTGTCCAAGCTCGACCTCAAATACCCCGAGGTCGAACACTGCGTCACCCAGCACCACGAGCGCATGGACGGCAGCGGCTATCCCCAGAAATCCAAACTCAAGGACATCTCGGAAGCCGGCGCCCTGACCGCGGTGGTCGACTCCTTCTGCGCCATGATCTCCAAAAGGCCCCACGCCGACCCCCTGGAGCCGATGAAAGCCGCCGGCACCTTGTCCGAAGACAAGAGATACGACCCGCAACTGGCCAAACTCCTGCACAAGTTGCTTTACAATCTGCAGCAGACGAGCCGCTCTTGACCGGGACCGGGCGATCGTCGTAATCCAGAGGCCGCCGCGAATTATCCAGGCGGCGCGCCCAACGCGATACCGGAGACGACCATGAAGTTCCTCATCGTTGACGACGATGAGCGCATGATCTTGCTGCTCGGCAAGTATCTTTCAGAGTATGCGCACTGCCTGACCGCCCATGACGGGCAACGGGCCATCGAACTGTTCCAGAGCCATTTGGACCGGGGCGACCCCTTCGCGGCCGTGTTCATGGATTTCATGATGCCCGGCATGACCGGCATCGAAACCGTGAAGAAAATGCGGGGAGAGGAAAAATCGCGCGGACTCGACGGGCCGGAAGCCTTCAAACTGTTTATGGTCTCGGCCAAATGCGACCTGAAAATCGTGAGCGAATCCTTCTTCAAATGCAGCGCGGACGCCTATTTGGTCAAACCGTTCAGCCGCGACGACCTGCGGCGGCTGCTCCTGGAAAACAAAATCATCGCCCCCGACGCGGCCGGCGAGTTGCGCCCCTCGCCCTGGACCAACGCCGCCCCGGCCAAGGCCGCCGACCAGGGCCGCGGCGCGCCCCCGGACTCCTCGCCCGGGGGGAACGACTCCCCGGTCTAAGGCCGGGACCATGGCCCCCCGGCTCCCTCGGCCGGGTCCAGCCGCTATCGCGTCTCTCCCCGATCCCCTTTCACGAACGCAAATCGGGCGACCCCCGGTTTGAAGTTTTTGGAAAGGGACGCGGGGGAAACTTTTTTTCAAAAAAGTTTCCCCCGATTTTTCTTCGCTTTATTCCCCCCACAAGGCGGCAAAGGCCCGCAGATGCGCTTGGATTTGTTCGATCGTCCGGGAAAGCTCCGGGTCCGGCGGATTTGCTCGCGCGCCGGTTTCGACGGCCTCCCCGATCCTGCTCAATTCAGTCAGACCGAAGCTCGCCGCCGCGCCTTTGAGGCCGTGCCCGAGCCGGGCGAGGGTTTCGTGGTCGCCTCGTTCCAGGGCCAGTTTCATGGCCTGGATTTCCTCCAGGGTCAATTTCAGAAACGCCGGGGCCAAATCGGCCAGATCCGGGTCCAACGCCGAGTCCCGGGTCGGGACGACGCGCGACAGAAGGCGGCAGGCCAAAATATTCTTTATCGCCTGCCGCGTGACCGGCTTGGGTAAAAACCCGGTGCAGCCGGCCTCGAGGCTCGCCTGTCTGTCGGCGACCGAATCGTGCGCGGTCAGGGCGTAGATGGGTGTCGGCCCCAGTCCGTTCGCGCGTTCATGCTCCCGGATGCCTCGGGTGGCTTCCAGTCCGTCCATGAGGGGCATCTGCAGGTCCATGAGGATCAGGTCGAAGCGCTCCCCAGAGGCTTTTTCCAGCGCCTGGCGGCCGTTGACGGCCTCGATGATCGTCACGGGAAGATCTTTGAGTTGCAGGAAGACGATCTTGCGGTTCAGGAGGTTGTCTTCGGCCAGAAGGATCCTGACCGGCGGAAAAGGCTGCATGCGGCTTGGCATATCAGGCGCCGATGCGTTTGTCAGTTCGGCTCTTTCAGGCCCACGGCGAGAAAAACGCCAAAACCGCGCTCCGGGTCGTCGGCGGTCGGCTTGGCGACCCGCGCGGCGGTTTCCAGGCTCACGAGCGCGAAACCGGCCCCGGCGAACAGCGCGCGCAGGTCCTCCCGATCGAACCCGAAGTGGAAGACGCCCTGGTTGTCGTCGTGAAAAAGCCCTCCGTCCGGCTCCAGGTCGGCCAGGCACAGCATGCCGCCGGGAGCGGCGGCCGCATGCAGTTGCGACAGCGCGTGTCCGGGCTCCTGGACGTGGTGCAGGGTCATGGAGCTGACGATCAACTGGAACGGTCCCGCGGGAAGCCGTGGGGCGGCCGGATCGATGTGATGCGTGAGCACGTTGCCCAGGCCGGCTTGCGCGGCCTTGGCCGCCAGCACGCCGAGCATGCCGCTTGAACTGTCCGCGCCGGTCACGGTGCGGCAGAAAGGCTGCAAGGCCAGAGTCAAAAGCCCGGTGCCGCAGCCGAAATCCAGGACGTCCATATCCCCGGTCAGGTCGGCCGCGGCCAGCATGGCCGAGGCGATATCGCCGGCCAGCTTGACCCGCGCCGGTTTTTCGTCCCAGAGAGCGGCTTCGGCGTTGAAATCCCTGGCTTTGGTGTCGCGGCTCATGCCCGTCGTGCCCGCCTTATTGAAATTTTCCGGTGATGTTGTCCTGGATCCAATGCTGGTCCCACCACTCGATGGGCATGACCTCGACGCCGGAGAGCACCACCCCGAAATGGAGATGGTCGCCGCCGGCCAGTCCGGTGGCCCCGGTGAAGCCGATCAGGTCGCCTTTTTTGACCGGGTCGCCTTCCTTGAC
>Ga0302279_10003404_pt1 | contig 19873 bp, 27 predicted proteins | sample III_Bog_N3_3_FD_194541 | JGI IMG/M metagenome (GOLD analysis project Ga0302279, IMG submission 194541) | Peat permafrost microbial communities from Stordalen Mire near Abisko, Sweden - III_Bog_N3_3 | ecosystem: Environmental > Terrestrial > Soil > Wetlands > Peat | place: Sweden: Abisko...
CGCCTTCGACCTCGAGGAGGATCCCGTCGTCGGCGGGAAGGCCGTGCGCGAGCGTGGCGAGGACCACGCCATCGGCGACCCGTACGAAATAGTCGGAGCCGGTGATGTAGCCGGCTTGCGGCGGATGAACAGGCGTATCGTCCAGGAAGGTTGCGGCGCCGAAAATCGTGCCGCCCTTGATCGAGACGGCGTCCCGCGCGGTTACGAACAGGGCCGGGGAATGCGCGTCGAGTTTGCTGAGCTGTGTAGGCTCCTGCTCTGACGTTGGGGCATGTTTGTTCATGGGTTGATGGCTCCGGGTTGGAGAACGTGAAAGGGCGGCCGTCGCTGTCGCGACGGCTAGACAGGCTGCAGGTGGCCGCTGCGGCCCCGCGCCCCCAGAGTGCCGGCCGAGTCGCCCGGCCAGTAGCCGACGTTCGCGTAGCGCGAGCCCGCGTGGACGCCGTCGAGCCAGGACCCGCCGAACAGGGAGGCGCGCGGCTCGTCGGGATCGCCGTTGTTCCCCCAGATCAGCATGTTTCCGGTCGCCTGCATGAGGCCGAAGCGGCTGGTGCGGGCAGCGTCCAGGCCTGTCGTCTCCGGATCTTCGTCGGCCGAAGTTCCCTCGGTGACGCCGAAGGCCGCGGCGATGAAGTCTTCTAGGCCGAGCAGACCCTTCGAATGCGCCGCCAGCGCGGCCTTCGCGGTCTCATAGTCGAAGGCCTTCGTCGGCTTGCCCTTGGCGTCGCGGGGGCAATCCTCGCCATCGGCGATCGTGACGCCGAACCTGCTCGTGCCCTCGGCGTGATTGACGCCGGTCAAATAGATGTCGCACCAGAATTTTCCGTGCGGCGCGTCAATCAACGTCATGCCGCGCGGATCGGGGCAGGCGGGGCGGAAGTTTTGATCCCATAGCGAAAGGGGGTTGATGGCGGGAATTTCGTCGCCGCCGGCACGGGCGGGCGCATTGCCGCCCGGCGCGAAGTGAAAGCCGCCGAGGATGTCGTCGCCGGCGGGGATATCGGCGGCCAGCTCGGCGACGGGCGCACCGTCGACGATGCGGACGATATAGTCGGAGCCGGCGATGTAACCGCCTGGCGGGGCGTTGACGAGAGTGTCTTCGAAGAAGTGAGCGCCGCCGAAGCGGACGCCGCCCTTGATGTCGAGGCTGTCGCGGCCGGTGGCGCGCAGCGCGGGGGAATGAGGATCGGGCTTGAGGATAAGAGGGTGATTGAGCGTGGCGGCGTGCGCGTTCATAGGTTCAGGTCTCCGAAAGAACCGGACTTCCCGCCGGCGGGGATGGATGGGGCTGGCCGCGCCTCAGAACGGAATATCGTCGTCGAGATCGCGCTCGGGCGGGTTGTCGGCATAGCTGCCGGAGCTGGCGGGCGCGCCGGCGCTTGAGGTCGCCGGCTTTGAGCGCGTGGTTCCGTAGTCGCTCTCGGCGGGCGGAGGGCGGTCGGACTTGTCGAGCAGGAGGATTGCGCCGCGGAAGGCGCTGAGCACGATTTCGGTCGTGTAGCGGTCGGCTCCGCCCTGGTCCTGATATTTGCGGGTGCGCAGCTCGCCCTTGAGATAGCAGCGCGAGCCCTTTTTCAGATAGGTCTCAGCAAGCCGCACCAGGTTCTCGTTGTAGACGACGATGTTGTGCCATTCGGTGCGCTCGCGGCGCTCGTTGGTGTTCTTGTCCTTCCAGGTCTCCGAAGTGGCGATCGAGAAGGTCGCGACCTTGGAGCCGCTGGTAAGGGTCGTGATTTTCGGATCCTTGCCGAGATTGCCGATCAGGTTGACTTCGTTGAGCGAGGCCATCAGGCGTCTCCGTTGGCGGGTTTGGGGCGCGCGAAGCCGCGGCCGAGCGCCGTGTCGAGCGCATCGCGCATGCGGCGCGCGATCGTCTCGTCGACCAGCGCGGCGGCGACGCTATCGGCAGTGTGCATTTCGACGAGGATCAGATCGTCCATGCGCTGGGCGACGAAACGGAAGCCGCCGCCGTCCGCATCGCCGCCGTCGGACGGCGGCGCGGGCGGCGCGGTTTCGGCGGCGCTTTCGGCGCTGGCTTCGGGGGCGTAGGAGATCATGGGCGGCTCTTGGTTGAACGTTGCGTAAGGGGCTCTCACACCCGCAGCGGCATCAGCACGACAATCCGATTCGGACGTGCGGGCGTGGCGAGCACGGCGGGCGAGCCGGGATCGGTCAGGCTGAATTTGACCCTGACGCCATCGAGCGCCTGCACCGCCTCGGCGGCGTAGCGACTGTTGAAACCGATGGTCATTTCGCCGCCTTCGGCTTCGGCCTCGATCTCGTCGGAGGCGCTCGTCTCGGCCCCCGCGACTTCGAGCTTGAGCCGGTCGCCGAAATCGAATTTGACGCGTGCCGACTGGGCGGTGGCGGCGATGCGCACGCGCGCCAGCGCCGTCGACACCGCCTCGCTCGAGGCTTCGCACCAGGCGCGGAAATCCCGGGGGATCACGCGCTCGTAATCGGGAAAGGTCCCATCGATCAGCTTCGAGGTCAGGCTCGTGTCGCCGGACCGAATGCGCAGGCGGTTCGGGCCCGCCTGGAAAGCGACCTGTTCTTCCTTGCCGAGCGCGGCGGCGCGGCGGATGATCTCCTTGACGGTCGCCGTCGGCACGATGATCGGCGGCATTTCAGCCACTTCGATATCGGTCTTGATGCGGGCGAGGCGGTGGCCGTCGGTCGCGACGACGACGATGCGTCCCTCTGGCGCGCAGAGATGGATTCCATTGAGATAGTAGCGCGTCTCCTCCGTGCGGATCGCATGGCTGACGCAGGCCCAATCCTCGGCGAGTTTTTGGGCTGGCCACGAAAAGGCGCAAGGGAACGGCGCGTCGCCGATGGCGGGAAAATCGGACGCCGGCAGCGTCGCCAGCGTGAAGCGGGCGCGCCCGCTGCTGACGGCCGCGACGCCATGGCTGTCGTCGGAGTGGAACCGCAGTGTCGCCGATTTCGGCAGCGAGCGCGCGATCTCGACCAACTTGGCGGCCGGCGCGGTCGTCTCGCCCTCGGCCTCGACGTCGAGCTCTAACCGCGCCTCGGCCTCGCGGTCGAGGTCGGAAGCCGTCAACCAGAGTTCGCCCTGTCGCGCGATCAACCGGACATGTGAGAGGATCGGAATCGTGTTGCGCGCTTCGACGACGCGCGCAACGGGGGCGAGCGCTTCGAGGAAGGCGGCGACGGGGGTCTGGAACAGCATTTGGGGACCGGGCGAGTGGTGAGTGGCGAATGGCGAATAGGGAAGGGTCGGCGGCGCTTGGCGAGCAGCTCTTCGCTACTCGCCATTCGCCATTCGCCTGCTCACATCTCCGGCGCGCCTTCGAACGCCGGCAGGCCTGTTTGTTTGGCGGCGGTTCCGAAATCGAGGGCGACGCGATCGCGCAGCGCCGTCTCCCATTTGTAGAGGTCGTAAGACCAGAGGATCTCGCCACCGTTGAGGCGGTAGCGCAGGCGGGCGGGGATGCGCACTTCCGAGCCGTCGACGAACACCGGCAGGCTCAGCATGAACAGGCCGGGCACATGCACGGGATCGCCCTTGGCGTCGCGGTGCTCGGTTTCGAAGGTGATCTCGGCCTCGCCGCTCTGCATGCGGAAGGCGTTCTTGACCTTGGAGCCGACGTGAATGCTGAGGCCCCGGCTGAGCTCGATGAGGTCAGTCGGGATCGCGAATTTGGTGCGGAACAAAGGCTCGTATTGCGCGACTTCGGCATCCATCGCGACGCTGAGGTCGGCGATGTTCTCCTCGACGAAGCCTGCGAATTCGAACTGGCTGATCGGCTTCTTGTTGTTGCCGATCCAGGTGCGGAATTCGCGCGTCAGCGGGAATTTGTAGAGGATGCGATGCTGGCCGAAGCGGGCGTCGCCCTTCGCGGTGTGATAATCGACGACGGCGGTCAGCGAGGGCTCGGGCCAATCGGTCTTGGCGAACAGCACGCTGTCGGCGTCCTTATGGCGCTCGACGAGGCCGATGAAGCTGGCGAGCGTCGTCGCTTCGGCGGTTCCCTTGCGGCGCTCCGGCGCGGTGCGCCAGTGTTCGAGCCAGGGGCGAAGGTTGAGGACCTCGGGCGTCGCGCCGGTCTTGATGAATGTGGGGATTTGCTTCGGCAGGCCGTGGGCGTGCTCGGGCGCGTCGATGAAGGCGGGGTCGAAGCCGCCGGCGGACGACTTGGCGAGCCGTTCGATTTCCTTGATGGCGTCGGCTTGCGGCTGGTTTTCGTTTGACATGGTGCGCTCCTTTGGAAGGGGTTTCAGCCGCGCTCGGCGGCGGGTTTGTCGACCGGGCGGGGGCCGGCGAACATGTCGAGCTGAGAGGGATGCTCGAGCGAGAGGCCGTCCTCGAAGGCGAACAGCACCGTGCTCGGCAGGCCCTTCTCGTCGGGCAATTTGAGCTTGACGGTTGGTTTCAGATCGACGCGCTCCTGCACGCGGGTCAGGACGATCGTCAGGGTGAGCTGCGCCTGGCTTTTCTCGTCGGCCTGGGCGTCGAGCGCGTGCAGGGCCTCGGCGAGTTTGTCGTCGAGCTTTTCGATCACCCGGCCGCGCGCCAGCAGCGCGAGCACGGTGGTGAATTCGTGGATGGTGCGGGGCTTGGTCATCGGCGGGCCTCCTGACGTTCGGCGATGAGCGCCGCGCGGACATCCGCGCGGCGTTGGAGTTCGAGGGCCAGACGCTGGCCCTCGCGGGTGAGCGCGAAGCGGCGGCGCTGGCCGTCGGGCCCGGCGCTGAGCCGGACAAGGCCGCGCTCGGCCAGCGAGCGCAGGGTGATCGGCGCATGGGCGCGGCCGAGACGATCGCGATAGACGCCGCCGCCGCAGAACTCGAAGCCGGCATCCTCGCCGGCGCGCAGCGCAAAGCGCATGGCCGGGGTGAGGCTTTCGAGCGGATCGAACCGGCGGGGCGGGGCGAAGCGGCGGCTCATGCGGCGGCGTCCGTGGGGGCGGCGGCGGGCGCGGGCGCGAAGCTGCGGGCGTCGAGCGTCTCGCTGGGCTTCATCGCGGCTAACGCGCCCGCGCGGGTCAGACGATAGACAAACACGCCGTTGACGCTGGTCAGAAAGTCGGCGTGGCCGCGCAAGGCGAGCGCGCGCCAGATCGTCTCGTATTCATCGCCGCAGGAGGCATAGAAAGGCTGCGCGTAGCCGGTTCGGCGGGCGTTGGGCAGGCCCAGCGAACAGCGGGCGAGGATGAGCTCGGCGCGGGTCATGGGGCGGCCTCGGCGACGTTGAACGGGTTATCGATCTCGTCGCGAAAAGCTTTCTCCTCGAGGTAGGCGAGGCGCTGGGCGAGCGCGAGCAGGGCTCGGCCGCGCTCTTCCGCGGTGCGCCAACCGCGCTCGGCTTTGGTTCGCAGATTCGCATAGCGCTTCTCGCCGCGCGCCAGCTTCTCCGTCGCGTCGTTCAGCGCCTCGGAAAGCTCGGCGCGCAGCTGCTTTTCGGCGGCGAGTTCGGCCCGGGCTTTTTCGAGCTCGGCGAGCAGATCCATCTTGGCGAGCATCAATGTGGCGCGCTCGGCCTCGACCGCGCCCAGGCGGGCGTCGGCGGCGATGCGGTCCTGCGTCAGGGCGTCGATGACGCCACGCAGATCGTCGCGCTCGAGCGTGGATGAGCCCGCGGGCAGGGAACGGGGCGTCGTGGGGCGTGTGACGGCGTTCATAAAAAGGTCTCCGCAACGTGGGCGGGACCTGTGTCTTTGAAGATCACGCGTCGCCGCATGGGATGCTTTGGCCTGCGCATCGCGGCGCGCTCCGAAGTTGGGAAGCGCCGAGACTGGATTTGCCTGATGGGCACGATGCGAATGCCCATATCGAGAAGCTCGCGGCGCTTGGCCTGCGCGAGTTCAGGGGCCTGCTTGGCTGTCTCCTCTTTGTGGCAGACCTTGCAGAGAAGCTTGCCGTCGGCCGCCGTCAGCCTGGCGCTCTTGTCGATCTGCATCGCGTCCATATCGACGTGGTGGATCTCGCCGCCGATCGCGACGCCGAAGCACTGCTCGCAACGCGGGACGCCGGTTGCGTCCATGGCGCGGCAGATGATTTCCCGCTTCACGCTGCGGAGGAATTCACGGCGGCTCATGTGAGCGGCCCGTATTTGGCGGCGAGCCGCTCGTATTCCTGGCGCTCGCAAAGCTCGGCTGATTGCTTCGCGGAAAGTTCGTTTGCGGCCCTCGCGAGCCGTCGTCTCTCTTCAGAGAGATGGAACGCCTCTGCGAGTTCTTCAATTGTCAACTTAAGCAGCCCTAGGTCGACATCATCCACTTCCTCTTTTAGCCAGTAACTGTCCTCGTAACCGTCTTCTATCGAAGGGTGCGTGACAAAAGCCCTGTCGCCTTCGAAATGAAGCGCTGCGTGTTCGGCGTGGTCGTGGATTATTCCCAACACTTCGAGAACACGAAGCGCGTGCGCGAGCAGCGCTTTGTAGTCAGCAACGATTTGCTGGGCCCTCTCGAGGGACATCCTCGGCGTCCGAGGCCGCTCACCGGTCAGTTTGTTCAGCCGGAGCGTGAGGAGCGCGATCTGAGATCGCGTTTTGGCGATCTCGACCTCCTCGAAGGTGGTTGGGGGAGCGCTCATGTGAACGCCGCCGCGACGCAGGCGAGGCCGGTGAGGAAAATGACCAGGCCAAAGGCGGCGAGGATATCGGCGACCTTGGGGATCGCGTCGCGGGTAGCGGGGAAGGGCATAGGGGCGCTCCGATGCACGGGAACGCCAAATCGCTACTCTAGGTAGCGATACAAGTCAATACCTCATGTAGCTAAACGAAGGCATTCACTTTGGGTGATATTCGCAGGCCGTTTTGACGACGGTGGCCGCGCGGTCCCCGTTTACGACCGGGAATGAGAGGATAACGGTACTTCTTTCGGAGACCACACGCACGGCGACAGTTCTTGCGTCTTTGAGCTCGTCAAATATGCCGTGGGCAAACATGGTCACCGCCTCGTGCGTAGCGACCGCCGCGCCGGATAGGGTATGCACGTCGCCGCTGTCGACGCGATACATGATATCCATTTCTTCATTCGCCTTGAGGTCAAGGGCGGGGCTTGAGATCAGGAAATCAAGCCGGCCCTCGACGCACCTGAGGGCGAACAACGTCTCGCCTTCGATGACAACGGCGACAGCTCGTTGCACGCCGTCCACGAATGGTTCGCGGCTAACCTCGACCTGGAAATTTCCGACCAGGGAGCGGGCGCCGTCGCTCGCCAGCACCGGGCCTTGCGACATAGTGGTAAAAACCAAGCTGGTTGCCGCTACGAGCTTCCTCATTACCATCTCCGGCCGCCGCCAAAGTACCAATCATGGATGCCCACGACGAGAGCGCCCCATATTTTACACGAAAGTTCAATCTGCTGATGACGCACGGTCAGAGTGAGTATTAATCACGACGTTGAATTTGTATACACCTCACCTTTAGAAAGGCAGCAACACGTGTTACAGTTCACACATAAAACAATTGGGAGGGATTAGCCTTGCCACCAAAATTCATTGCCTGGACTACTCTTCCGAAAATGTCCGAATTAGAGCTAGACCAGCCGCTAGAGCTGCTTCGTCGTCGGACCCGCGATCTCGAAGGTCAGCGACTAGCTTCTCTGCTTCTTTGTGCACTCGAAACCCTCGACGAAGCCGGTCAGGGTCTAGGCCATATTTCACAGCGACACTGTGAAGCAGCGGCGGAATATGAGGAGAGGGAGCACTGGGCAGATCACCCAAAGGGCCGGGCGTAGCGGCCCTGGCTGGCGTCAAAGGCTCGCCCCCGAACAGAATCATTTGAGCCGTGACCTTAACGCCATTTGCTCGGTAGCGCTTTGCGTACCTCTCCGCGTCGTCGTCCCCCATCTTTCGACCCCCGCTCTCGTGCGCGCGCACGGTGCTTTCCGGCCACAGATTTTCTTGGGCGGCCTGTCGCGCTGAACGATAGCCGGCGGCGACGCGCGCGGCCTTGAGGCGCGCGCCTTGCTCTTTTCTGATCACTTCATCAGCGGTGAGGGGCTTTTTGGACATGCTACCCAGTGTAGCGCCTCATTCGCTACGTGCTGTATTGACATGTATCGATACTCGGCGTAGCGATGCTTCATGACCTTTCGAGACGTCATCGATAAATTTACGGTCACCAAGCTGGCGGAGGTTCTCGCGCTGGATGAAAGCCATGTGCGAACTATGAAGACGCGCAACTCGATAGCGCCCGAGCATTGGTCCGCAATTGTCGCCGCCGCCGCCCAACGAGGGATCGCGGGGGTCTCGCATGAGACCTTGCTTAGCATGCGTCGAAATCGCTTCGGCAAGACGGATCCCGACGCCCCACGGCCACAGGCGGCGGAGTGAACCATGAGCGCGCGCAACGAACCTTGGGACATGGAGCTGTGGCCGATCTCGACCGTGCGGCCGGATGCGCATCGCGTTTTCGACGGCGGTCGTTACTCGCCGGACTGGTCGCTGCCGGACTATCCGCCGGACGGATCGCTGAGGACGTTTCGGCGGGCGCGATGGCGCAGCGTCGGCGTCCCGCGCTTCGGCGTCCGCTCCCTGTCGTTCACCGTCGAGGGCGAGGCTGACCCGGTCCGGCTGCTGTTGCCCGAGCAGGACGCGGCGCTGATCGCCAAAATTTTCTCCGAGCCTCAGACGCGCACGAACGTCCAATCGGACAACTCCGCCGGCAATTCCGCCGCGGCGGCGCGCCCACAGGAAGGCCGTTCGCAACTGGCGTCTTTCAGGGCCTCCAAGGCTTGGGGCGGCAAATGATACGAGCCGAGATCCTCGTCCTCGAACCAGGCGATCCAGCGACCGTCGTCGCGCTGACGGATCGAGAAGGTTCCGCGACGGGTCTTGTAGATCCAATAGCCGGACATGCGTTTCCCCTGCCTTCCGTTGCGGTTGTCGCCGAGCGGGCTCAGGCGGCTGCGGCGTCCAGACCCAGCTTCGAGGAGCTTGAAAATGGCTGAGGCTGAAACCGGCAACATCACGCTTCCTCCCTCGGAAAAATTCCATCTCGAAGCGGACGGCCTGAGGGCATGGCGGCCCGAATTCGAGAGGATTCGGGTCTGTCCGACGCCCGGCGGCGGCTGCGCGCTCAGAATGCAGCGCTACGCCGGCGCTGTCGAGGAATGGCGACTGAGCGCGGAGGAGGCCGCCCATCTGGCGCGGCTGCTGACCGAAGGCGTCGAGCGTCCGGCGGCTGCCCCGGCCCCTGCCGCCGACGCCTCCCCACGGCCACAGGCGGCGGAGTGATGGGGATGGGGAACTCTCCGATGCGAAAATGGTTGCGCCAGCTGTTTGACTGCGAGGAGCCGGCGAGACCCGCGCCGCGGCGGCCTCGGTTGCCGAGTTATCCTCCGGACGGCTCGCTGAGGGAGTGTGTGCGGGCGCGCTGGGTCGGCTGTCGCCATCCGCAATTCGGCGTCGTTCGCCTGCAGTTCGAGCTCGAGGACTCCGACGCGCCGTTGAATTTGCTCGTTTCCGAGGATGAGCTGCGCAGGGTGGCCAGCCAGCTCTGTCTGTATTCGGGGCGTGACGAATATGGGCTTTGAATGCCTGTCGGGCGGCGGAGCGCCTCGGCCACAGGCGGCGGAGTGATGGGCATGGCGGTCTCTCCGAAGCTCCGGGAGCAGCGGGTTGCAATTAGGCTCCCGCCCCAGAACCCGCTGCGCGGGTGTCAAGAGCGTCTGCGCGGGCGCGGACAAGCGCTCGCGTCCCCGGCCGATCGTGGCCGACCGCATCCACAAAGGCGCGGAGGCTCGAAATGAACACCTCCCGATGCTCCGGATTTGCCGCCAGGACGACGTCGGTCATCAGCGTCGTGACCACCTCGAGGGCGGCCACGCGATCTTCAATGGGTGAGGATCGCTCGAGCAACATCAGTTCAAGTTTTCCGGACTTTTCCAATTTCGCTTCCATGGGTTCGAGTCGCATCGACCATGATGGCGAACGCCGGGCGGTCCGCAAGGGCCGCCCGGCAGGATTCGTTGCGCCGTCGCGCGTCGAGCGACGGCGCGCTCCTGTTGTCCTTTCGAACCGCCGCGGGGCTGCCCCCCGTCCCTGCGGCGTTGCGGCCCGCGCCGCGCGCGTTCTGCGCGTCGCCTTCCCTCCCGGCGATGTTTCGCTCGTGGCGCGGGCCGGTTTTTGAGATCTCGAGCGGCCCTTCCTTCCCGGGTCGGCCGCTCGCTGATTTGTTGGTTGGTTGTTTGTGAGTGAAGCCCCCTCCGCCGATCCGTCATGGCCACACCCTGACGGATCGGCGGAGGACAAAGTGTCCAAAAATCGGGACAAAATGACCATGAGCGTGAGTTCGATCGACGATAAGGCCGCGCGGCGGCTCGCCATGCTGGAGACCTGGGCGCGGCGACGGGCCGGGACCGCCTTGGCCGCGCGCGAAGCCGTCGCCAAGGCCGTGGGTGTGAGCGCCGGCGCGCTCGAAAGAGTGCGGCGCGGGCGCGTCAAAGGGGTGCGCGGCTATGTCGCCGCGCGCATCCAAAATGCATTTGTCGAGGCCATACAAAAAGAAATTAGGGGACTGGAACATGAGCTTTTCCTGGCTCTGGCGCGCGGTTGCGATCCTGAAGGAGATGAGGCGGAGGCGACGTGCGTGGCGCTCCGCAAGGCCCGGGAACTGATCGGCGAGGCGAAGCGCGCGGAGGGGTGACATGCGGGCGGGGAGGGGGGAGATCATCGTTGACTCGTTTGCCGGCGGCGGCGGAGCTTCGCTCGGCATAGAGCGTGCGATCGGGCGTTCGCCCGACATCGCGATCAACCATGACGAGGCGGCGATCGCGATGCACGCCGCCAATCATCCGGCGACGCGGCATCTGCAGCACAATGTCTGGAAGGTCGATCCGTTGGCGGCGACGGGCGGCGCGCCGGTCGGGCTGATGTGGGCGTCGCCCGATTGTTTCCCGGCCGGGTCGCTCGTCCTGACGCCGGCCGGCTACGCGCCTATCGAGGAAATTGAAGTCGGCGACCTCGTGCTGACGCACAAAGGCCGATGGCGGCTGGTGACGGAGACGAGCAGCGCGCAGCGCCCGTTGGTCACGCTACGCGGTCACGGACACCCTGGCTTGACGCTGAGCGTCGAGCATCCCGTTTGGGCGCGCCGTCGGCTGGACGTGTGGTCCAGCACGCCCCCGCGCGGCTATCGACGCTACCTTGATATGGCGGAATGGACGCCGGCCGCAATGCTCGACAAGGGCTGGTATTGGGCGTCGCCCGTCTCCTTCCCGCAAGCTGAGATCCCGGAAGTCGGAGGCCGAGGTTTTCCGCTCGACCTTCGCCTGCTGTGGCTCGCAGGTCGCTATCTCGGCGATGGCTGGACGCGTTTGACGGATACGCGGGCAGAAGTCGTCATCACCTGCGGCAAGCATGAAGTCGAGGGCTTGCGCTCTCGACTGTCCGTCTGGCCACGCGAGGGTGCGCGATCCGGACCGGGCGAGTTGACGTGGCATGAGCGCGCGACCGGCACGGCCTACCAGTTCACCGCGAATCATCGCGGTCTCGTCGAGTGGTTGCGCGAGCATTTTGGCCATCGCGCGGAGAGTAAGCGCATTCCCGGATGGGCGCTTGGCCTGCCTGAACAGCAGAAAGAGGCGCTGGTCGCCGGTTATCTCTCGGCGGACGGCTGGCGAGCCGAGACGTTTTCGGAATGCCGAACGGTCTCGGCGGCCTTGGCCTTCGGCATGAAGGCGTTGCTCGGCGGCCTCGGCAAAGTCGTAATAGTCCACAAGGGCGCGAACGGCTCAAAAATCGAGGGGCGAGAAGTCGCCGCGCGGCCGATCTACATGCTGCGCTGGCGGCACGTAGGCGACGCCGCACACGAGCAGGTGTTCCGTGAAGACCTGCACCATTGGGCGCCGATCCGCGAGCAGATCGACGACGGGCTGTTCGGCCAAGTGTTCAACATCGGTGTGGACGAAGACGAGAGCTACGTCGTCGAGGGCGTCGTCGTCCACAACTGCAAACATTTCTCGAAGGCTAAGGGCGGCAAGCCGGTCGCGCGCAATATTCGCGATCTCGCCTGGGTGGTGGTGAGCTGGGCCCGCCAGGTGCGGCCGCGCGTGATCTGCCTCGAGAATGTCGAGGAGTTCCGCACCTGGGGGCCGCTCAACGTCGAAAACCGGCCGGACCCCAAGCGCCGGGGCGAAACGTTCCGGCGCTGGGTCGGCGAGCTGCACCGGCTCGGCTACCGGGTCGAGCATCGCGAATTGCGAGCCTGCGACTATGGCGCGCCGACGATCCGCAAACGGCTGTTCCTGATCGCGCGCTGTGACGGCTTGCCGATCGTCTGGCCGAAGCCTTCGCATGGCGATCCCAAGAGCGCGGACGTGAAAGCCGGCAGGCTGAAGCCGTGGCGAACCGCGGCCGAGATCATCGATTGGTCGCGGCCGTGCCCGTCGATCTTTCTGACGGCGCAAGAGGCGCGCGCGCTTGGCGTCAAGCGGCCGTTGGCGGAAGCAACCATGGCAAGGATCGCTAAGGGCGTGAAGCGCTATGTGCTCGACGCGGCCGAGCCGTTCGTGGTGACGATCAACCATAGCGGCGAGGGTTTCCGCGGGCAGGGGCTTGACGAACCGTTCCGCACGGTCGCGGCGGCTCGCGATGCGCATGGCCTTGTCGCGCCGGTGTTCGCCTACGGCCAGCAGGGCGGCGCGGTGCGCGACGCGCAATCGCCGATGAGCACGGTGACCGCGTCGGCGAAGGATACGAACGTGCTGATTGCGCCGCACCTGATGACGATGCGCAACGCGCAGAAGCCCTCCCTCGGCGCAAGCGAGCCGACGCATACGATCACCTCTGGCGGCGCGCATCTGAACCTCGTCGCGGCGCATCTGACCAAGTTCAATACGGGCAGCGTCGGCTCCGGCCTCGACGAGCCCGCGCCCACGGTGACGGCCAATTCGTTTCTGCAGCGGCCGGGCGGGGCGGCTCCGATGGGAATCGTCTCGGCGCATTGCAGCGCCTATTATGGCGACGGTGACGGGTCGACGGACCGCAGCGCGCCGGCCGACGAACCGCTGCGGACCGTGACGACGGAAAATCGTCATGCGGTCGTCGCGGCCTTCCTCGCCCAGCACAATAGCGGCGTCGTTGGGCATGAAGCGCGCGACCCGGTGTCGACCGTGACGCAGACAGGTTCGCATCAGGCGGTCGTCTCGGCGGGGCTCATGAGCCTCAAAGGTTCGGAACGGCGCGGGGCGTCTATCGAGACGCCGCATGCGACGGTTACGGCGCAAGGCTGTCACAGCGCGGACGTGCGGGCCTTCCTGGTCAAATATTACGGCGAGGGTGGACAGGATCAGGCCGCGGGCGAGCCGCTGCACACCATTCCGACCCGCGACCGGTTCGGGCTCGTGACGATCGCCGGCGAGGTCTACGAGATCGCCGACATCGGCATGCGGATGCTGACGCCGCGCGAGCTGTTCCGCGCGCAGGGATTCCCCGATTCCTACGACATCACGACGGGGCCCGGCGGCCGGCGGCTGACGCAGGCCGAGCAGATCGGCCGTTGCGGCAATTCCGTCTGCCCGGATCTCGCCGAGGCGATCGTTGCGGCCAATTATCGCGCCGCCGACGCGAGGGATTTTCCGGAACGGGAGTTCGGGCCGCTGTTTGTCGGGGCGGCGGAATGAACGCCCTCGTCCCGCTCACGCCCGTCGCGGGCCCCAACTACGCCGCGCGGCTGCGCGCGCATTATCGCGAGGTTTCGCGCCGGCTGGCGGAGGGCGGAACGGTCGAGGCCGCACAGGCCGTGAAGCCCGAGATGAGCCCGGCGCGGCGCGCTTACGCCGATTACGAGGAGATCTGGAGCGAACAGGTCGTGATGTTTGCCGCGCTCGTCTCGGCGGCCGTGTTGCTCGCCTGGCGCGAGGCCTGGCGCGGGCGCATGCGTCCTGTGCTGGGCGCGTCGACCTGGGTGCAGGTGCGGGTAGCGGCCGATTATGGCGTGACGCGCGAGGAGCTGATCGGCCCGCAGCGCAAGCCGCGCTTCGTCGAGCCGCGGCAGGTGGCGATCTGGATCGTGTTTCGCTCGACCCGCGCCTCGCTGCCGCGCGTCGGCGCGCTGTTTGGCGGGCGCGACCATACGACCGTGCTGCATTCGGTGCGCCGGGTCGAGGCGCGGCGCGTGCGCGACGGCGAGTTCCGTCGCCGTACCGATCGTCTGATGAGACAGGCGGAGACGCTGACATGACCGTCTATGTCGACGACGTGCGACATGCTTTCGGCACGATGATCATGTGCCACCTATGGGCGGACGATCTCGAGGAGCTGCTCGTGATGGCCGACCGGCTCGGGCTGGACCGCCGCTGGCTGCAGGGGCCGCCGAAGGCGTCGTGGCTGCATTTCGACGTTTCGTTGCGGAAGAAAGCCATCGCCATCGCGGCCGGGGCGGTGCTGACCGACAAATACGGGCCGCTCGAGCATCTGGCGCGGCTCGATATCGCCTCGGGCGATCCGGCGCGGGTCAAGCGCGGCGAGGCGAAGTTGCGAACCCTCGCGGAGGCGCGGGCCGTGCGCGCGACCTCGGGAGCGGAGGCCTGATGCTCGCCCGCGCCGAAATCGACGAACTCTGCGCGCGCGTAAATTTGCGCGAGCTGGCGGGGCGCTTGGGGGCGCAGTTCCGAGGCAAGTCGCGGTATGGCTCGTGCCCGATCTGCGGCGGCGGGAAAAGCGCGGCGCGGTTCGAGATCAAGCGCGAGCCGGCGGGCGAGGCGTGGGTGTGCGCGGTCTGCGCCGACGGCGGCGATGCGATCAAGCTGGTGATGCGGGTCAAGCATCTCGGCTTTTCGGCCGCGGTCGCCGAGCTCGGCGGTGCCCCCTCCCTCTCGCCCGAGGAGGCGCGCCGGCTCGAGGACAAGCGCAACGCGGAGCGGGCGCGGCGCGAGGCCGAAGCCGAGCGCTATCGCGAGCGCGCGCGGCGCGAGCTCTATGGGCTGTGGAAGGCCTCGCCGCCGTTCTCGGGGACGCCGGTCGAGGCCTATTTGCGCGAGCGCGGGCTGACGTGGCGGCTCGGCGACCTGGTGCTGCGCTATGCTGCGGATCTGCCCTATCTCCACGGCGAAACGATCGACGAGACGGGCCGCAAGGCGGGGCGCGTGATCCACCGCGGGCCGGCGATGCTGGCGGCGTTCGTCGGCGCGGACGGGCGGTTTCTCGGCCTGCATCGCACCTGGATCGATGCGCAGCGGCCGGGCGCGAAGGCTCAGATATTCGACCCCGACAGCGGCGAGGCGCTGCCTTCGAAGAAAATGCGCGGCTCCAAACAGGGCGGCTTTCTGCGGCTGACGCGCGGCGGCGACCCGGCGCTGATCTATGCCGGCGAGGGCATAGAGACGACGTTGTCGGCGCGCGAGGCGATGCGCGACGACGCGCTCTATGTCGCCGCCGGCGATCTCGGCAACCTCGCCGGGCCCTCGTTGGAAAGCGTGACGCACCCGAGCCTGCGGCATGCGAGCGGGCGCGCGATGCGTGTGCCAGGCCCGGAACCTGATTTTTCCGGCGCGGCGATGCCCGTGCCTGAGGCGTGCCGCGAGCTGGTGCTGCTCAAGGATGGCGACAGCGATCCGTTTGCGACCGACCTCGCGATGACGCGGGCGGTGGCGCGGCATGCGCGGGTGGGGCGGAAGGTGCGCGTCGCCGCGGCGGCCGCCGGGGCGGATTTCAACGACATGCTGATGCTGACGGGGACGTGATGGACGGGCGGGACGAAGTGCGGCGCGCGATTATGGACGCGCGCGAGTTCGACGAGGAGGACGCGTTCGACGCGTCCGAGCCGGCCGCGCCGTCGGGCGGTGTCGACGCGGCTGCGGTCGAGCGCTGCGCGGCGCTCGATCTGTCAGACACCGACAATGGACGCCGGCTGATCGAACATTTCGGCCGCGATCTCGTCGTGGTGGCGCTCGACGAGGACGCCGGCGGCGTGTGGATGAGCTGGGACGGCAGGCGCTGGGACCGCGAGGAGGGCCTCGCCGGCGCGACCAAAACCGCGCAGGAAGTCGGGCCGCGCATCGCGCTCGAGGCGCAATATCTGCGCGCCACGCCGGAAGAAAAGCGGGTGATCGACGCAGCCGGCGCGTTCGCGCTCGACGACGACGGCGAGGCGGCGCGGGAAGCGCGCGCGGCGGCCAAAGCCGCCAGGGCTGCGCTGAGCGTGCGCAAGCGCAAGCGCTGGGCGTTTGCGACGACCTCGAAGAACTCGGCGCGCATCAACGCCATGCTGTCGATGGCCGCTCCGCATCTGCGCCGCGCGCCCGATCAGTTCAACGCCGACCCGCTGCTGGTCGTGACGAATTCGCATTCGCTGCGTTTCGTGGTCGAGGACGATCTCGAATGTCCCGACCCTGACGTGACGCGGCGCAAGGCGCGGCTTGAAGTGTTCGCTGGGTTTCGGCGCGACGATTATGCGACCGGACTGACGCCTTGCGACTATGACGCGAACGCCAAAGCGCCGAAGTGGGAGAAGTTCCTGCGCCAATGCATGCCCGACGACGATTTGCGCCGCACCTTGCAGGTCTATACGGCGACGGGATTGTTGGGGCGGCTCGAGCAGCGGCTCGCCTATCATTACGGGCTCGGCGCCAATGGCAAGAGCGTGTTCCTGGCGGTGCTGGCGGGCGTGCTCGGGCCCTCGCTATCGGTCGGTATGCCCAAAGAGACGATCATGGGGCAGGGCGAGCGTGGCGCGGGCCAGGCCTCGCCCGATCTTGTTCGCTTGTTTGGCCGGCGCACGGTGCGCATAGACGAGCTGAAGGACGGCGAGGCGCTGCGGGAGGATCTGGTCAAGCGGCTGACCGGCGGCGACCCGATGATCGTTCGCGGGCTCTATAGCGGCTATCTCGAATTCCCCAATGTCGCGACGCCGCATATGAGCGGCAATGGACAGCCGAAGATCGACGGCACCGACGAGGGCATCTGGCGACGCATCATCGTGCTGCACTGGTCGGTGACGATTCCCGAGGCGCAACGGCGCGATTTCAACGAAATGGTCGCCGATCTGCTGAGCGAGCGCAGCGGGATTCTCAACTGGCTGATCGACGGCGCCATCGACTATCTCGAGAATGGCCTGACGATCGCGCCCTCGGCGCGTGAGGCGACCGAAGAATATCGCGCCGAAATGGACCCGGTGCGCGAGTTCCGCGAGCGCTGCCTGGTGAAGAGGCCGGGCGGGCGCGTGCAGGCTTCGCGATTGTTTCAGATCTATCTGAAGTGGGCGAAGGCGAACAACCGCAGCGAATTTTCGGTGACGCGCTTCGGGCGCGAGGTCAAGCGCTGGGTGCAGCGCGACGACAAGGGCTCGGCGCGGTTCTACATCGATGTCGAATTGAGCGAAGGCGCGCTGGAGTTGGAAGGCGCGGGCTCGGCGGCTCCGGTTGATGATTGGCGGGGGCGGGAATGAGCCAGAATCGCTCCTCCGCGGTGATGGCGCAGCGCGTCGAGCCGCACGACAGCCTCGATTATTTCCCGACGCCACTTTGGGGGACGCGGGCGCTCTGTGAGTGGCTGAAGGCTCAGGGGCTCCCTATGGTCTCGGTTTGGGAGCCGGCCTGCGGGGAGGGCCATATGGCCCGCGCGTTGAGCGGCTATTTCGCACTCCTCTATTCGAGCGATGTCCACGATTACGGGTTTGGAGCGCAGCGCGACTTTCTGTGGCCTTTCGAGGATGGGCTCGGCTTCGACTGGATCGTGACCAATCCGCCGTTTCGGCTCGCAGCCGAATTCGCGCTGACGGCGCTGCGGTTGGCGAAGGTTGGCGTAGCGCTGCTCGTGCGGACATCGTTTCTGGAAGGCGGCGAGCGCTATGCGGCGCTGTTTCGCGATCAGGCGCCGAGCGACGTTTTGCAGTTCTGCGAGCGCGTGCCGATGTTCAAGGGTCGTCTCGATCCGAAGGGTTCGACCGCGACCAGCTATTGCTGGCTGGTGTGGCGCAAGGGAGCCGTCGGCACGGCGCTGCATTGGATAGCGCCCTGCCGGCGCGCTCTGGAGCGCCCTGGCGACTATCCTGAGGCGCGGGAATGAGCCGCGTGCGCATCTTCCGCTATTGCGTCTGGTCGCAGATCCTGCTTGCCGAGCGCGCGGGCTGGAAGGTGGTCGAGGTTGGCCCGAGCCATCACAGCGTTTATTCCGTGCTCGTCGAGTGGCTTTGCGATTGCGAGCCGGCGTCCTGGTCCGAGATTGAGGCGTCCTCAACGAGCCTGGCGCGCCCGGAACCCATCAAAGAGGCGCTTCGCGAGGCGAAAAACCCTCGAAAACCGATAGTCGCCGATAGTTTTCAGAGGGTTTTGGTTGATGAGTCTAAGGGGTGAAAGGGGAATGCGGACAATGACTTAAGAGCACCAACCGAGGGTTTCGAGGGTTTTTACGCGCGTATGCATATGCGCGTGAAGGGGAACGGGGAAGAAAAAGCGATTTGCTTTGCCTATAGGGGAAAACTATCGGCAACTCTCTAAAAATCGTATAAGTATATGAAAATAATAAGAAAAAATGCGTTAGAGTTAGCAAATAAAACCCTCTTTCAACTCTCGGCAACCCTAACGAGGATTCCCATGCTGTCCCCGCGAATTGGAATCGCCCTGACGCGCCGAAATGACCTGCAACGGGGCCCGAATGGCGGCACGTTCCGGGCGAGGCGCAAGGCCGAACGAATTGACGAGACCGGAGTGCGTTGGTTGGTGGCGCGGGTTATGACCGGGCAGGAATTCGCGATCGCAGACGATCTCGCGGCGGCGGGGTTTCGCGCCTATGCGCCGCATGGGGTGAGGGTGAACTGGCAGGCGGCTAAGGGCAAGAAATGTCGGCGCGAGCGCGATTATGCGATTTTTGCGGGCTATGTGTTTGTGGGCTGTCCCGATGGGTTGTTGCTCGGCAAGCTCTCGCATGAGGGGATTATTGAAGTGCTGGGTGAGATTTTGGAGCGCGCGAACGAACCTTCGGTTTTGCGCGCGCTGAACGATCTGCACTTGTCAGGCATTTGGGACGATCGACAGGCTCCGCCATTAACCGGGCCTGTTCTGAAAACAGGGGACATGGTGCAGGTGATGGAAGGGCCGTTCGCTTCGTTTCTTGCGATTGTGCGGAAGCTGCCGAGCGCGGTGCGGGCGTCCATCGACGTGAACATTTTCGGCCGTACGACAAAACTCGATATCGACACTAGACAGCTGCGGGCGATGTGATAGCGTTCTGTGCGTCAAAGCAGAGCGAAAGTGTTGCATATTTGCAACTTCGCTCTGCTGCTGCAATGGCAAAATCCTCGAAAAATCAGATTTTTAGTGGGACGCGCGAGCGCGCGTAGCGTGGGATCGGCGCATGCGAATCATCACGCGCTTTGAGGGCGACGCGCTTGATAAGCTCCGCACTCGCCTGCTGTCGCTTGAGGATCAATCCGCGATGGCGGCGGCTCTCAATGCAGCCGGCTCGGAGATCCGCAAGCAAACGATCGACGCCGAAACGCGGCAGACCGGGCTGAAACACGACACGATCGAGCGCGCGCAGGTCGCGCAACCAGCGTCAGCTGGCCGTCTCGCCTTCACCATCCGCTCGAAGGGTGGGAATGTCCGGCTGAAATACTTTGGCGCGCGAGAGACTGGAAGCGGCGTTACAGCCGACCCTTGGGACGCGCCGCACTTCTATCCGCAAGCGTTCATCAACTCAGGATGGAAGGACCGACGGCCCTCGCCAAAGCTCAACGGTCAGGTCTACAAGCGCGTCGGCCGCAAGAGTATGCCGATCGTGCAAGAGAAGTCTGGTCTGTTCATTCCAACTGAGATGACCAAAGGCGCGACGGCGCAGGCGTTCGAACAGACCTCGCGCAGGGCGCTGCTTGAGATAATAACCCGGCTTCTGGCCGTCTGATCGCGCCGTTTGTCGTTCCAGGACCGGGTCTGTCGTGCCCCGATCGCCCCCCCCCCCCCCC
>Ga0302279_10003407_pt1 | contig 19860 bp, 14 predicted proteins | sample III_Bog_N3_3_FD_194541 | JGI IMG/M metagenome (GOLD analysis project Ga0302279, IMG submission 194541) | Peat permafrost microbial communities from Stordalen Mire near Abisko, Sweden - III_Bog_N3_3 | ecosystem: Environmental > Terrestrial > Soil > Wetlands > Peat | place: Sweden: Abisko...
CGCCTCCGCGGAGACACCGCGGACGAGCGCGGCGTGGACGGCGGAGTTCTACACGCACGTGGGAATCGTCACCAACCTTGTGTATGAGACGACACCGCAGGGGCCGCAGACGCTCGATATCTTCCAGGCAAAGGATGTCCGCGGGCCGGCTCCGACGGTCTTTTTCATCCACGGCGGCGCGTGGATCCACGGCACCAAGGATGACATGCTCGGCTACACGCTTCCCTGGATGGAGATGGGCTGGACAGTCGTGAACATCAATTACCGGGTGGCCAAGGACGCTCCGGCGCCGGCGGCCGTCGAGGATTGCGTCTGTGCGCTTCGATGGACGGCGGCCAATGCAGGGAAGTACCGCATCGACCTCTCGCGCCTGGTGATCGCGGGCGCCTCGGCGGGCGGGGAGCTGGCCCTGGTTGTCGCAATGGCCCCTCCCGGCGCCAAATTTGACGGCTCCCACGCGGTGGGACCGCTGCCCGGTGCCGTCGCCGTTGTGAATTTTTCGGGAGTCGCGGACGTCCTCGATCTCCTGGAGGGACCGCACGGGCAGGGGTTCACGGCAACCTGGCTTGGCGGAGTCCGGGGACGGGAGGATCTAGCGCGGCGCCTCTCGCCAATCACCTACGTCCGGCCGGGCGTTCCGCCGGTCTTCACCGCCCACGGCAGCGCCGATCCGACCGTTCCCTACGGGCAGGCGGTCCGGTTTCATGCGGCGCTCACCGCCGCCGGCGTCCCCAATCAACTCTGGACTGTCGCGGGCGGAAAGCATGGCGCCTATTCCCCGGCCGAATATCGGGAGATCTACGTGGCGCTTCGCGCCTTCCTGGCCCGGCGCCACCTGCCCGCCGGCCCGTGATCCCCGCCGGATTCGCCGCCGTTTGACAGGGACGGCGTGCCGTGGGATATTGCGAGCGTGAAACTCGCACGTTTTCTTGCCGCCCTCCCGGTGATCGCGCTCCTCGGCGCCTGCGTGATGTCGTCCCAGGCGTTCAATTCCATTCATATTGGAATGTCGCGGCAGGAGGTGATTACCCTCATGGGCCAGCCCGACAGCACCAGTGCGCAGGGCAGCATCGAATACTTCACCTACTACCTCGCGAGTGACGAAATGCAGCGCGACCAGCCCTACCTGATCCGCTTTGTCAGCGGAAAGGTGGAGTCCTTCGGGCGCTTTGCCCAACTCTACGACCTTTATAACCGGCCGGTTGGCGGTCCGGTTTCAGGCTCGGGGCCCGCCGGCCTGAGCCCCTATCCCGGGGAGGGTCCCGCAATGATCGCTGCGCCCGCACCGGCGGCGCCCGCTGACCTTGCGACCGAGATTTCCAGGCTGAAGGCGCTGAAGGACCAGGGAGTCCTCACCGACAGCGAATTCCAGCAAGCCAAGCAAAAGCTGCTCTCGGAGCAGAGGTAGCGCGGCGTCCAATCAAATTTGTGTTTTGCCGAAAGCCGGTCAGGCTGGCGGCGGAATGAAAAAGATCCTTGTTGTCGGGCTGGCGGCGGCGGCTGCGACTGTGGTCGTCATTGGGGCGGTCCGGCTGCTCAGGCCCTCCAAAAAGGCGGAGGGCGCGGTGGTCCTTTACGGCAACGTGGATCTGCGGCAGGTGGACCTCTCCTTCAACGGCAGCGACCGGATTGCCGCGGTCCTCGTGGAGGAGGGCGAGCGGGTGAAAAAGGGCCAGGTTCTCGCCCGGCTCGACACCAGCCGGCTGGAGCCGGAAGCGGCACAGGCGCAGGCGGCCGTCGCGGCGCAGGGCGCGGCGGTCGACCGGCTGCACAATGGGAGCCGCCCGGAGGAAATTGTCCAAGCCGAGGCGAACGTGTCCCTCGCGCAGGCCGACCTGTTTAACGTGAACCGCCAGTGGCGGCGCGTCAGTCTTCTTGCCGCGCGCACCACCGGGCTTGCCGTCAGCAAGCAGGACGTGGACGGCGCCCAGGCGGCCCTCGCCGTCGCGCAGGCGCGGCTGACCGTCGCCGCGATGGCCCGGGACCTCGCGGTGGCGGGTCCCCGGAGGGAGGATGTGGCCCAGGCGGAGGCCCAGTTGCACGGTCTCCAGTCCAATCTCCAGCTCCTGCTCCAACAGCTCGGCGACGCCCAGCTCAAGGCACCCTGCGACGCAGTGGTCCGCTCCCGGCTGCTGGAGGCCGGGGAAATGGCCTCGCCGCAACGGCCGGTTTATTCCCTGGCGATCACCGACCCAAAGTGGATCCGAGTCTACGCCTCCGAGCCGGACCTTGGAAGGATTCACCCGGGTGCGGCGGCGACGGTCGCCTCCGACAGCTTTCCAGACCGGCGTTTTACGGGGTCGGTCGGCTTTATCTCCCCGGTTGCCGAGTTCACGCCGAAGGAGGTCCAGACCGAGGAGCTGAGATCGAACCTGGTCTACGAGGTTCGCATCATCGTCAAGGATCCGGGGGATGAACTGCGGCTGGGCATGCCTGCCACCGTCCGGATCGAACCATCCCGCCCGCAGCCCTGAGGAGGGTATCCACCATGCGCTGGAATTGGATCCTCCTGGGCGCGGCGGCTGCGGCGCTTGCCGCCGCCGGGGGTTGCGCGGTGGGCCCCGACTATCATCCGCCCGCGCCGGCGGCTGTGCCGGCGACCTGGCAGGCACTCCCCGGAGGCGGGGTGACCGACAGGCAGATCGGGACGGCGGAATGGTGGAAGGGATTCGGCGACCCGATGCTCAATTCCCTGGTCGGGCGGGCATTGGCGTCGAACCCGGACCTGCGGGCCGTCGAGGCCCGGCTGCGGCAGTCCAGGGCCGTCCGGGAAATGAGCGCGGCGGGCCTCAGGCCCACTCTCGACGCGTCCGGGTCCTATGCGAAGGAGAAGATCAGCCGGAACCAGCCGCTCTTCGGCGCGCTTCCGCTTCCGCCGAATTTCCCCTACAAGTACAGCGTCTACCAGGCCGGGTTCGACGCCTCGTGGGAGATCGATATTTTCGGGGCGAAGCGCCGGGCGCTGGAGGCGGCGACCGCCGATTGGGAGAGCGCGGCGGAGGCCCGCAACGACGCGGTGGTGAGCCTGGAGGCGGAGGTTGCCCGGGACTATGTCGAGCTGAGGGGGAGCCAGCGGCGGCTTGAGGTCGCCCGCCGGAATGTCGCCTCGCAGCAGCAGACGCTCGAGCTCACCCGCGCGCGCTTTGAGGCCGGCCTTGCCAGCGAGCTTGACCCGACCCGGGCCGCCTCGCTCCTGGCCGGGCTCCAGGCGGCGGTTCCCGCGCAGGAGGCTGCGGTCACGCAGGCGATGTACGGGCTTGCGGCCCTGCTGGGGAGGGAGCCGGGCGCGCTGGTCGCGGAACTTTCGCCGCCGTCGCCCATTCCGCCGGTTCCCCCGGATGTCCCAGTGGGCCTGCCCGCCGACCTGCTTCGCCGCCGGCCCGACGTGAGGCGGGCGGAGCGGCAGCTCGCGGCGGCCACCGCGCGGATCGGGCAGGCGAAGGCGGACTGGTTTCCCCGGCTCTCCCTGAACGGCGACGCGGGATTGGAGAGCGTGAGCGTCGAGAAGTGGTTTGAACCCAACAGCCTCTTCTGGTCGCTCGGCCCGTCGCTTCAGTGGCGGGCCCTGGATTTTGGCCGGGTAAAGGCCGAGGTGGCGGCGCAGACGGCCGCGCAGGAGGGCGCCCTGGCAGCCTACGAGGAGGCGGTCGTTGCCGCGCTCCGGGATGCCGAGGACGCGTTGGTCGCCTACGCCCGCGGGGAGAACCGCCGTGAGGCGCTCGCCCGGGAACTCGCCGAGGACCGACGCGCCGTCGCGATGGCCGACGGGCTTTATGCGGAGGGCCAGGTCAATTTCCTCAGCGTCCTCGACGCGCGGCGATCGCTCTACCAGGCGGAGGACCAGGTGGCGGCCTGCGACCAGGCCGTCTCGATCGACCTGATCGCGCTGTTCAAGGCGCTGGGCGGGGGATGGGAAAAATGACCGGGCCGGCCACCGCCCCGGCCCTCCTGCTTGCCGGCGTGGGCAAGTCGTTCCGGCGCGCGACGGGCGAGACGGTGCGCGCCCTCGACAATGTGTCCTTCGAGGTCGGGAGGGGCGAACTGGCGGCGCTGGTGGGCCCCGACGGTGCGGGCAAGACAACGCTCATCCGGTTGGTCGCCGGCCTGATCCGGCCCGATGCGGGGACGGTGACCGTGATCGGCATTGATGCGTCAAGGGACCCGCAGGCCATCCAATCGCGGATCGCGTACATGCCCCAGCGCTTCGGCCTGTACGAGGACCTCACCGTCGGGGAAAACCTGGACCTTTACGCCGACCTCCACGGGCTCGACGCCGCGGAGAAGCTCCGCCAATACCCGCGGCTGATGGAGATGACCGCGCTCGGGCCGTTTCGCTCCCGGCTTGCGGGAAAGCTCTCGGGGGGGATGAAGCAGAAGCTCGGGCTGGCCTGCACGCTTGTGGGATCCCCCGAGTTTCTCCTGCTCGACGAGCCGACGGTGGGGGTCGACGCGCTGTCGCGCCGGGAACTCTGGGAAATCATCCGCCAGCTGGTCTCCGGCGGGCTGACGGTGCTGCTGAGCAGCAGCTATCTCGACGAGGCGGAGGAGTGCCGCCGGGTCCTGGTTCTGCACGAGGGACGGGTCCTTGCGCGCGGCGCCCCGTCCGGGGTCCGGGACCTGGCGCGGGGAAGGACCTTCACGGCGGAGCCGCCCGGGGGAATGCGGGCGCGCCAGTTCCAATCCCTTCTTCTCGACCAGCCGGGGATCGTTGACGCCGTGCCCGATGGCGGCCGGGTGAGGGTCGTGATGCGGGAGGCATCCCCGGAGGGGGACGCTTCGGCCCGCGTCCTGGCGGGAGTGGCCGCGGCCCCCATCGAACCGCGGTTTGAGGATGGCTTCATGATGCTTCTGGCGGGCGGAGCCCCGGGGGCGACGGGGCTCCCCGCGCCGGGACCGGCGACGCGCCCGGGCGCCGCGGCCCCGGGAGGCGAGGGGGAGGTGGTCGTCGCCGTGCACGACCTCGTCCGCCGATTCGGCAAATTCCTGGCGGTCGACCACGTCAGCTTCAGCGTGAGGCGCGGGGAGATCTACGGGCTCCTCGGGCCCAACGGGGCGGGAAAAACCACCACTTTCCGCATGCTCTGCGGGCTGCTGGCGGCCACGAGCGGTGTCCTGACGGTGGCCGGGATCGACGTTCGCCGCTCGCGGGCGGAGGCGCGCCAGCACCTGGGCTATGTCGCCCAGAAGTTCTCGCTCTACGGGCAGCTCACCGTTGCCGAGAACCTCGATTTCTTTGCCCGGGCGTACGGGCTGGGAGGGGCGCGGAAGAGCGGGCGGATCGCCTGGGCGATGAGGCAGTTTGAGCTCGAGCCGTTCGCCGCGCTGGTGAGCGCGCAGCTTCCCGGCGGGTACAAACAGCGCCTGGCGATGGCCGCAGCCCTGCTCCACGAGCCGGAGATCCTCTTTCTGGATGAGCCGACGAGCGGCGCCGATCCGATGGCCCGCCGGGAGTTCTGGCGCCGGATCACCGCGCTCGCCGCGACCGGCGTGACCACGATCGTGACCACCCACTTCATGGCGGAGGCGGAGTACTGCGACCGGGCGGCGATCCTCGACGGGGGCGTCCTGCTCGTCGAGGGAACCCCCGCCCAGCTCCGCAGCCACGCGATCGCCGTCCCGGGACGGGCGGCCACGATGGAGGACGCCTTCATCGGCGTCGTGACCGAGGCGCGCGGGGTGACGGCGGCGAAGGGGACCGCGCCATGAGCTGGAGGCGCATCGCGGCCCTGACCCTGAAGGAGGCCCGGCAGGTCTTTCGCGACCCGAGCAGCGTCGCGATCGGGATCGTCTTTCCGCTGATGATGATCGTTCTCTTCGGCTACGGGCTCTCGCTGGATGTCAGCCGGGTCTCGGTCGCCGTCGTGGACGAGGACCCGACCCCGGATGCGACCTCGCTGGTCGGCGCATTCCAGCTCTCGCGGTACTTCCACGTTTCGGAGGCCGCCTCGATGGCCGCCGCGATGGCGCTTGTGGTCGACCGCAAGGCGGACGGGATCGTGCGGATCCCCTCGGACTTCACGCGGCGCTGGCGGCGGGGCGACGCCTCCGTCCAGGTGGTGGTGAACGGATCGGACGCGAACCAGGCCCGGATCATCGGCACCTATGTCCAGGCGACCGTCGGGATTTGGGGCGCGGGGCGGGGGGCCGGGGCCGGGTCCGCGGGGCCGGTCGTCCTGGTCGACCGGATGTGGTTCAACGAGAGCTACGACAGCCACTTCTTCCTCGTCCCCGGGCTGATCGTCCTGGTGATGACCGTCATTGGCGCCTTTCTCACCGCGATGGTGATCTCCCGGGAATGGGAGCGGGGGACGCTCGAGGCCCTTTTCGTCACCCCGGTGAAGGTGGGGGAAATCCTGATCAGCAAGATCGTGCCGTATTTCTGCCTGGGGATGGTCGGCTTCCTCCTCTGCCTGCTCGCCGGGAAGTTCCTGTTCCACGTCCCGATCCGCGGTTCACTGGCGCTGCTCTGCCTTTCCTCGATGGTCTACCTGCTGGTCTGCCTGGGGATCGGCCTGCTCGTATCCACGGTGGTGAAGAGCCAGTTCCTCGCGAGCCAGCTCGCGATGCTCCTGACCTTCCTTCCCGCCATGATGCTCTCCGGTTTCCTCTACGACCCCAGGAGCATGCCCGTGGCGATCCGGGCGATCACGACGGTCATGCCGGCGCGCTATGCGGTGGGGCTCATGCAGACCCTCTTCCTCGCCGGGAACATCCCCGCGGTTGTCGTGCCGGGTCTGGCGGTCCTCGCCGGGATGGCGGCCCTCCTTCTGACACTGACCCGGATCGCCACGCGAAAGCGCCTCGACTGAACCCCCGCCATGGCCGCCTCGCTTCTCCGCATCCTCGCCCTGATCCGCAAGGAATTCATCGTGGTCCTCAAGGACCCGCGGAGCCGGATGCTCATCTTGATCCCGCCGATCCTCCAGAGCATCATCTTCGGCTACGCCGCGAGCTTCGACCTGAACTCCGTGCCCTACGCCGTCCTCGACGGGGACCGCAGCGCCGCGTCGGCCGCCCTGGTCGCCCGCCTGGACGGCTCGGGAATCTTCCGCCGGCAGGCGAGCCTGGAGCGGGTGGCGGATATCGCGGAGTGGATCGACAGCCGCCGCGCCCTGATCGTCCTGCGGATAGACCGGGATTTCGAGCGGCGCCTGCGGGCGGGCGAGCCGGCGGCGGTGCAGGCGATCGCCGACGGCAGGAATTCCAACACGGCGGGCACGGCCCTGGGGTACCTTGCGGTCGTGGTCAACGAATTCAACGCGCAGTGGCGCGCCGACCACGGCGCCGCCGGGCCGCCGGTGAGGGTCGTCGTTCGCGCCTGGTACAATCCCAACCTCGAGTCCCGGTGGAACATGATCCCCAGCCTCCTGGGCACGCTCACGATGCTGGGCACGCTCATGCTCACGGCCATGTCGGTGGCCCGCGAGCGCGAGCAGGGCACGCTCGATCAGCTCCTCGTAACGCCCTTCCGGCCCTTCGAGATCATGGCCGGGAAGGCCGTGCCCAACATGGCGATCGGGATCGCCCAGGCGTCGAGCATCCTGCTGATCGGGCAGTTCTGGTTTCACATTCCCTTTGAGGGATCCTTTGCCGTGCTTTACGCCGGGCTGGGGCTCTTTCTCCTGGCGGCCGTCGGGATGGGCCTATTCGTGTCCTCAATCGCGATGACGATGCAACAGGCGATGCTCTACGCCTTCGTGCTGATGATGCCCTTCTCGCTGCTCTCCGGGCTCGCGACCCCGGTCAGCAGCATGCCCGGATCCTTCCAGACGGCCATGGTGGCCAATCCCCTGCGCTACGCGATCGACATCGCCCGTCGGGTCTACCTGGAGGACGCCGGCTTCGCCCGGCTCGCTCCCGACTTCGTTCCGCTGGCGATCATCGGGGTCCTCACGCTGGCGGGGGCGGCCTGGTTCTTCCGGCGGCGCCTCAATTGACATTATTCCGGGAACCTTTTTGAAACTGGTTCTGGACTCTGCCTGGCAGGTGGGTCACCCTTGGGCGTTCGTACTCGTGCGCGTCTCTTTGCGGCTCACCGGCTGCCTGGCGATACCGCCCCAGCCCGGCAGCCCATGACATCCTCCGATTCCCACTCTTCGCGCAAGGTCGAGCAATTCTCGCCCGGCCTCTTCTTCCTGACCGTAGCCCTGTCCCTCGCGGGCCTGTTCTCCGTCGTCCGGTTCGCCGCCCCCGGCGTCTGGCATCTCCAGCTCCGCGCAACGTGGTGGGAGTTCGCCGTCGCCGCGCTGGCGATCAGCCTTTTCAACTGCTTTGTCGAGTACTTCTTTCACCGCTACGTCCTGCACCGCCCGGCGATTCCCGGGCTGGGACGGCTCTACCGGCAGCACACCCTGCACCACGCCCTGACGCGGATCGGCCGCCGGCCGTCGCGGGACGGCCGCGGCTTCCTTTGCGTCGAGAACAAGTTTCCGATCGTCGAGCCGGAACAGGGGGAGGGGTCCTTCTTTCCCTGGTACTCCATGCTGGCGTTCGCCCTGGTTTTGGCCCCGGTCCTGACCGCCCTCGAGTGGCTCGCCCCGGCATTCCCCTGGTTTGTCGCGGGATTTGCCGCCCTGGCCTGTTCGCTCACCCTCTACGAGACGCTTCACGCGATCAATCACTGGCGGTTTGAGAAGTGGGCTCCGCTGGTCGATCACCCGCGCTGGGCCTGGTTCTGGCGGCCGGTGTACAGCTTCCACCTTCGGCACCACGCGGTCATCGACTGCAACGAGTCCATCTCGGGGTTTTTCGGGCTGCCGGTCGGCGACTGGGTCTTCCGCACCTGCGTGATCCCGCCGACGATCTACGCCGACGGCGAGGAGTGGCAGGCGGAGAACTTCGTCAAGCCCCGCGGGGCCGCCCTGATCCGCTGGCTCGACCGGGTCGCCCTGCGCAGCGTCACCGCGCAGCGGACGCAGGCCGCCGGCGATTCCGCCGCGCCGCGCACTTACACCCGGGGCGAGGAAATCGCCAACTGGCTGACCCACGGCGTCGGGGCCGTCCTGAGCGTCGCTGCGCTCACCCTGCTGATCGTCTTCTCGAGCCTTCGCGGCGACGCCTGGTACCTGGTCAGCCTGACCGTCTTCGGGCTCACGCTGCTCCTGGTCTATGTGACCTCGACCTTCAATCATCTCCCGATCAACAGCCGGAGTCGCTGGTTTTTCGGCCGGATGAACCGGGCGGCGATCTTCCTGCTGATCGCCGGCACCTACACGCCCTTCCTGCTGACAAGCCTGCGCGGCGCCTGGGGCTGGTCGCTTTTCGGCGTCATCTGGGGCCTTTGCACGGCTGGCGCGGTCTTCGCGTTCGCGTGGGGCGCCCGCCGCCGGATGGTCACCGTCCTGGGGTATCTTTTCGCGGCCTGGATCATCGTTGTCGCGCTCAAGCCGATGCTCGCCTCGGTCCCCGCACCGTCGCTCTGGCTGCTCCTGGCCGGGGGCCTGTGCTACCTGGTCGGCGTGCCCTTCTACCTCTGGCACCGGCTGCGCTACCACCACGCCTTCTGGCACAGCTTTGTCCTGGGCGGCAGCACCTGCCACTTCCTGGCGATGCTCTTCCTGCTCCGGGGCTAATGATCAGAATGTAGCCGGGGGTCCGTCTTTACTTCGTTCCGCCGGACAAGCTCCGGCCCAGGATCTGGTCAAGATAGCGCCGCGCATCCCGATAGCCGGGCCGGATCCGCAGCACCTCATCAAATTGAGGGATCGCCTCGGCGTACCGTCCCAGTCCCGCCAGGGCCACACCGAGGTTGTAGTGGGCCTCGATCCCTCCCGGATTCAGCCGGACGGCCTCCGAGAATTCAGCGGCGGCCTCCGGGAGGCGGGCGCTTCCGGCCAGCGCGATCCCGAGATTGGCATGGCTCTGTGCGTTGAGGGGATCGGAGCGGATGGCCCCCCGGCAGGCGTCGATCGCCTCGGGCAGCCGGTCGAGCCGGAGGAGACAGACGCCCTTTCCATCGAGCGCGGCGGCCAGCGCCGGGCTGAGGCGAAGGGCCCTGTCGTACTCGCCGATCGCCTCCGCGGTCCGCCCCGTGTCCGCGAGGAACAGCCCCACATTGGCATGCACGTTCGCGTCCTCGGGAAAGAGCGCCTCGGCGCGGAGGAAATGCGCGCCGGCTTCGTCGACCCGTCCCTCCAGGAAGAGGACGCGGCCCAGGTTGTCGTGCGCGATCCACGAGTCCGGGTATTGCCGGAGGGCATGCGTCCAGAGGGTGCGGTCGTCGCGGAAAACCCCGGCGTAGGAGCGGGCGCCGGCGGCCAGCGCGAGTGCGAGCGCGGCGGCCAGGGCGGTGGCGGCTCGCCTGGCACCGGTCCCGGCCGCCGCATGCCAGGCGCCAATCCCGGCTCCCGCGAGGCCCGCAATCCCGAGGAGGGAAATGTAGGCAAAATGGTCGGCGACCCAGGAGATCCTCAGGTAGGCCATGGGCGCCAGCCCGAGGACCGGCAGGAGGTTGATGGCGAAAAACCCGAGTCCAAGTCGAAGGCACCGGCCGGAGGGGGAGCGCCATGTCCCCACCCACCAGGCCGCCGCGGCCAGGCCGAACCAGGGCAATAGGGCCGCCGGCATCCCAAGGTCCGGGAACCAGTGCGGGTAAACCGGGGCCATCGCCACGGGAAGGACGCAGTGGACGAGATAGAACGGGATCGCCAGGCCGGCCTCGCCAAGACGGGCGGCGGGACCGGCGCCGCCCAGCGCCGCCGCCGCGATCGCCCGGTGCTCCTGGAACCAGAGCGTCGCGCACCCGGAGGCGCATGCGACTGCGGCGAAGGGAATGCACGCGGCCAGGTCCCGGCGATCGACGCGGCCCCGCCGCCACCAGGAGCAAAGAAGGATGACCGCGGGGAGCATGACGGCCGAGCCCTTGCAGAGCAGCGCGGCCACAAACCAGCCGAGGGAGGGCGCAAGCCGCGAGGCCCGCCGGGGGCGGCCTGGGTCCGGAGGAATTCCCGCCCAGTCAAGGGCGGCATCCAGGGCGAGCAGGTAGAAAACCAGCGACAGGGTGTTCTTCATCTCCGAGACCCAGGCCACGGACTCGACCGCAACCGGGTGGACGAGGAAGAAGAGCGCCCCGAGCCAGGCCCCGAAATCGAGAGCGCCCAGCTTCCGCAGGACACGCCAGAAGACCAGCGCGCCGGCCAGGTGAAGCCCGATATTGAGCCAGTGGTAGCCGGCCGGGTGGTCGCCCCATGCCCGCCAGGCGAGCCACTGGACGGTCGTCTTCAGCGGGAGGTAGTCGATGCCGACGGCGCCCGACCAGATCCGCGCAAGGCCCGAGGTGCCGCGCAGGATCGGGTTTTGGGTCAGCTCGGCCGGATCGTCCCAGATCCACGTCCCGCCGGCTGCACGTGCGTAGACAAACCAGGCTGCAATCGCCAGGATGGATGCCTTCAGGAGCAGGACAATCCTGCCTCCGCGGTATCCGGCCCGTTCCTGGTCCTCCGTCAAAACCACTGGAGCAGCAGCGACGGGAAGAGGCCCAGCACGACAATCAGGACGGCCGCCGCCGCGAGCGAGAAGGCTGCAGCGGGCGGTACCCTGACAGCCGCCGAGGCCTCGGGGCGGGGCGCGGCGACCAGCGCCTGCTTGAGGATGACCATATAGTAGTACAGCGCCACGGCGCTCATGAGGATCGCCGCGATCACCAGCCAGCCCACGGGCCCGGACAGGCCGCCGAGCTTGAGCGCCGCAGCGAACACCGAGAACTTCCCGAAGAATCCGGCCATGGGCGGAATCCCCGCGAGGGAGAGCACGAAGACCAGCAGGCAACCGGCGAGCAAGGGGGAGCGGCGATGGAGCCCCGCCAGGTCGGTGATCTTCCGGCAGCCCCCGGAACCGTCCAGCGCGGCGATCACGCCGAATGCGCCCACGGTAGCCAGGCCGTAGGTGAGGGCGTAGTAGACCAGGGGGCCCGGGCCGGAGACGCCCGACGCGATAACCCCGAGCAGGAGCGTCCCGGCGTGCGCGATCGCGGAATAGGCGAGCAGTCGCCGGACATCGGTCTGGGCCAGCGCGACGAGGTTTCCCAGGAGGATCGACGCCGCCGACAGGATGAGGGCAATCGGGATCCATCCCTGCCCGCCGACCGTGCCGGAATAAAGCCCCGACACGGCTCCCAGGCCGGGCCACAGGAGCCGGGTGAAAAAGACAAAGCCGGCCAGTTTCGACGCGGACGCGATAAGGGCCGCGGAGGGGGCGGGCGCCCCCTCGTACACGTCAGGGGCCCAGAGGTGGAACGGGGCAGCGGCCACCTTGAACCCGAAGGCGACAAGGATCATGACAAGGGCGACGGCCAGAAGCGGGCTGAAGGGCATGAGCGCCACGCTGGTCGCGATCCCGGTCAGCTCGATCGTCCCGGTGAGCCCGTAGAGCAGGCTGAAACCAAAGAGGAGGAAGGCCGCGGACATGGCCCCCAAAAGGAAGTACTTCACGGCCGCCTCCGCCGACTTTGGGCTGGAGGAGTTGAACCCGGCCAGGACGTAGAGCGAGATGCTCGCCAGCTCGACCGCGAGGAAGGCGAGCAGGAGCTGCTGGGCGTCGGCCATCAGGAGCATGCCGCAGGCGGCGAAGAGGATGACGACGACGTACTCGGCGGCCGGCCGGGGAAGCCGGGCCCCCGTCGAGATTCCGAGGGTCAGAAGGACCAGGATGAGCACGCCCAGCCGGGCGGCGAGCCCGAGGGTGTCCAGCGCGATGACCCCGCCGAAGACCTCGCCGGGGGTTCCCTCGACCAGGGCGAAGCCGGCGGCGGCGACGACGGCGAGCGAGGCGACGGCCGCGGCCGCGCGGAGCCGGAAAGCGGCGGTACGCGCGCGGAAAATCGCGAGATCGAGCCCCAGGACGAGCAGGGCCCCGGCGACAAGCGAGGCCTCCGGGAGGAGCGCGTGCGCCAGGCCGCTGAAATCGGCGGTCACGACGAGCCTCCCTTCAGGACGCCCTGCAGGAGCGGCGACTGGAGGCTGGGGAGGATCCAGTTGAGAAGGAGGTCGGGCTTCAGGCCGATGAGGATCGTCGCGCCGATGAGGAGCAGGGCCCCGGCCCGCTCCGGCAGGCTGATCGGCGGAAGGGGATCGGGAGGCGGGCCGGAAGCGGGCTCATCCCCGCCGAAGAAGATCGCGACGACCACCCGCAGGGTGAATGCCGCGGCGATCACGATCCCCACGGCAGCGACGGCGGGCCAGGCCGGGGAGACCCTCCAGGCGCCGATCAGGATGGACAACTCGGCGGGAAACCCGCTGAAGCCGGGCAGCCCCATCGACGCGAGCCCGGCCAGGACAAAGACCACGGCGGCGAAGGGCAGCTTCCGGCCGAGCGCCATTCCGCGCAATTGCCCGAGGTTCCTCGTGTGGGTGCGATCATAGACCATCCGGCCGACGACGGCGAAGAGGAGGCCGGCGATGACGCCGTGCGAGAACATCTGCAGGACCGCGCCGCCAACCGCGCGGGTGTTCGCGGCCGCCAGTCCGAGCATGACAAACCCCATGTGGCTGACGCTCGAGTAGCCGATGACAAACTTCGCGTCCTCCTGCACCAGGGCGATCAGGCCCGCCCAGACGATCCCCCCGACCGCGAGCCAGGCGATCGCCGGCTGCCAGAAGGCGAACCCGGCCGGAAAGAGCGGCAGGGCGATCCGGAGGCAGCCATAGGCGCCGAGCTTCATCACGACCCCGGCCAGCAGCATCGAGGCGGCCGTGGGCGCCGCGGCGTGGCCGGTCGGCGCCCAGGTGTGGAAGGGAAAGAGGCCGGCGAGGATGGCGAAGCCGAAGAACACCAGGGCGAAGAGGCCGGCCTGGCGGGCCGGGGAGAAGTTCTCGGCGGCCGCCGCCAGCTCGCCAAATCCGAAGCCGTGGGCCCCGCCGGCTGCGTAGGCCCAGAGGAGCCCCGCCAGGACCAGCGCGCTGCCGGCGAAGGAGTAGAGGACCAGCTTCATGGCCGCGTACTCGCGGTTCGCCGAGCCCCAGATCGCGATCAGGAAGTATTTTGGGACGATCGCCAGCTCGTAGAAGACGAACAAAAGGAAGGCGTCGGCGCTCAGGAAGACCCCGTAGACCCCGGCGATCAGCGCCAGGTAGAAGGCGAAGAATTCGCCCGTCCGCTCCGCGATGTTCCACGAGAAGAGGACCCCTGCGGTCGCCGCGATCCCGGTCAGCATCAGGAGGGTCATGCTGATGCCGTCGGCGGCGAGGTGGTAGCGGATTCCCAGCGAGGGGATCCAGGCGGCATCCACGATCGTCTCGGCGGAGGCGGAGGCGTGGAAGTGCAGCGCCGCCGCGATCACGAGGGCCCAGGAGGCGAGCGCGGCCGCCAGCGCGACCGCGCGGGCCGCCCCGGGCGAGCGCCGCCCCGCGAGGAGGGAGCCGGCGGCCCCGATCAGCGAAAGGTAGACGGTCCAGGGCAGGGTGCTCATGGGAGGTGGGAGGCCCAGGCCGTGACGAGAGGGTTGTAGATTCCGGCCAGGAGCTGCGGCAGCAGCCCGAAGAGGATCATGAGGGCGGCCAGGAAGACCAGGACACCCAGGTCCGGGCCGGAGACCTCGGCAAATTCGCCGGAGGCGGCGCCGGCCCGCGGGCCGTGGAACACCCGCTGCCAGAAGGTGAGGAGGAAGACCGCCGTGGCGAGGAGCCCGAGGCAGGCGATCCCCGCCGCCCACGGGACGAGCCCGAACACCCCGCGGAAGATGAGGAATTCGCCGACAAACCCGTTGAGGCCGGGAAGGCCGAGCGAGGAGAAGAGAGCGATCCCGCAAAGGCCCGCAAAGACGGGAGCGGCGGCGCGGACCCCGCCGAAGTCGCCGATGCCCCGGCGGCCGCCCGCGCGGGACTCGAGGATCCCGGCGCAGAGGAAGAGCGCCGCCGCCGAGAGACCGTGGTTGAACATCTGGAGAACCGCGCCGCTGAGGGCAGCGGTGGCGGCCGGGCCCGCCGGCGACGCCGGCGCCGCCACGGCGAAAAGAGCAAGAAGGCAGTAGCTCAGGTGGTTGATCGAGGAATAGGCCACCATTCGCTTGATGTCGCCCTGCCGCATCGCGGCGAAGGCGCCGAAGACCACCCCTCCCAGCGCCAGCCAGACCAGGGGTATCGCCGCGGCGTGAAGCGAGGCGGGGAAAAGGGGCCAGAGGATCCTGAGGAAACCGTAGACGCCCATCTTCGACATGATCCCGGTGAGGAACATCGACACCCCGGTCGGCGCCTCGGCATAGGCCGGGGGAAGCCAGGTGTGGAAGGGGAAGAGCGGGACCTTGACCGCGAGCCCGAGGAGCACGCCGAGGAATACCGCCCGGGGCCAGAACAACCCCAGGCCCGCCAGTCGCGCCCTCAGTTCGCCGGACGCGGCGAGCCGGGCGAGCTCGGAAAAGCCCAGGCTGCCGGTCGCAACATAGATCGCCGCGAAGCCCAGGAGCAGGAAGGCGCTCCCGGCCAGGGTGTAGACGACAAACTGGACGGCCGCGCGGCCCGCCCCGGGCCCGCCCCAGAGCTTGATGAGGAAAAACACGGGCACCAGGCTCAACTCCCAGAAGAGGAACCAGTGGAAGAAGTCGAGGGCGAGGAAGACGCCCAGCGCGCATCCCTGCGCGGCCAGGAACAGGATCCCGAAAAGCCGCGGTTCGCGCGGCTGCCTCCACGAGGCGAGGAGGCAGGCCGGGGCGACGATCCCGGTGAGCAGCACGAGCACAAGGCTGAGCCCGTCCAGGCCGAGGCTGTAGTGGGAATTCAGGGAGGAGACCCAGGAGTGGCGCTCGACGAACTGGTAGCCGGCGGCGCCGCGGTCGAAGGAGCCGAGGAGCGCGAGGGCGATCGCCAGCGTGGAGAGGCTGGCGGCAAGGGAGAGGGCCCGGCTGAGACCGGGCCCGCAGCGCGGCAGGATCGCCAGGAGTGCGGCGCCCGCAAAGGGGGCGAAGACCAGGACGCTCAGGATGGGGCAGGCGTTCATCAGCGTCCCCCCCCGAAGATGGCCAGGATCGCGAGCAGCACGAAGGCGACGGCGATCGCGCGCAGGTAGCCATGGGTCTCGCCGGTCTGCCGGGAGGAATACCCGGCGCCCGCCGAGCGGAGGCCTTCGCCGGCCGCGTTGAATCCCCCGTTCAGGCCCTTCTCATCGGCCGAGCGGTTGGCCCGGCCGGCGAACGCGCCCAGGCCCGCGACAAAGTCCACGCAGCCGCCCCACACGCGCCGGTCGAGGAAAACCGAGGCCCGTCCCAGGGCGTCGAACAGCCGAAGGAAGGTCGCCGCATAGAGCTCGTCGAACTTCATCCGCGCGGCCAGGAAGGCGAAGAGCCGGGGCGCGGCCGCCTCGACCGGATCGGGGTTCCCGGCCGCGGCGCGAGGCCTGCGGCCGAAGAGGGCCCAGCCGGAGCCGAGCCCAAGCGCCACCAGCACGATGGAGAGGGCCATCAGCCCGCCGCCGGACAGGATCGGACGGGACGGGACGGGGTGCCCGGTGAGGGCCGACTGGAGCCAGGGCCAGGCGGGTGTGCCGAGGAAGCCGAGGCCGACGGCGCCGACGGCGAGGACGATGAGCGGCACGGTCATGACCGCCGGGCTTTCGTGGGCGTGCGCGGCGGACTCGGACCGGGGCCTGCCGAGGAAGACCTCGCAGATCAGACGGGTCATGTAGAAGGCGGTGAGGACGACGGCGGCCAGCCCGGCAAGGAGCGGCAGCCGCGACACGTCCCACTCCGACGCGGCATGGAGGATCGCCTCCTTGCTCCAGAAGCCGGAGAAGAGGAAGGGCACCCCGGACAGGGCCATCATCCCGACTGCGAACGTGGCGAAGGTGATCCGAAGCGGGGCGGCGAGCCCGCCCAGCCGCCGGATGTCCTGCTCATGGTGGGTGGAGGAGATCGCCGAGCCGGCGCCGAGGAAGAGGAGAGCCTTGAAGAAGGCGTGCGTGAGAAGGTGGAAGATCGCGGCCACCCAGGAACCCACGCCCAGGGCGAGCACCATGTAGCCAAGCTGCGAGATCGTGGAATAGGCGAGCACCCGCTTGATGTCGCTTTGCGCGAGCGCGATCGAGGCGCCGAGGAGCGCCGTGACGGCCCCGATGAAGGCGACGACCGTGAGGGCGTGGACGGGCACGCCCGCCAGCGCCTGGTCCGCGGAGAACAGGGGATACACGCGCGCGATCAGGAAGACGCCCGCGGCGACCATCGTCGCGGCGTGGATCAGCGCGCTCACCGGCGAGGGGCCCTCCATCGCGTCGGGCAGCCAGACGTGCAGCGGGAACTGGCCGGACTTTCCAACCGCCCCGCAGAAGATGAGGAGGCTGACGGCCGTGGACACGGCCAGTCCGCAGGCGAGCGTGCCGGAAAGGCCGGCGAGGGCGGCCGGCTCGAGGCAGCCGCGGCCGCCGTCAAAGAAGAGCAGGGTGCCGGTCGAGTTGTAGAGCCAGACGATCCCGATCAGGAGGCCCAGGTCGCCGATCCGGGTCGTGATGAAGGCCTTCTTCGCGGCCGCGGCCGCGGCCGGGCGGTCGAACCAAAACCCGATGAGAAGGTAGGACGCCAGGCCCACCAGCTCCCAGCAGACGAAGAGAAGGAGCAGGCTGTTGGCGACGAGCACGCCGAGCATCGCAGCGGCGAACAGGCTCAGGAAGCAGAAGAAGCGGGTGAAATTGGCATCGGCGCGCATGTAGCCGATGCTGAAGATGAAGATCAGGAGCCCGACCAGGCACACCATGACGGCCATGAACGCGGTCAGCGGGTCGAGCAGCCAGCCCAGCCGAAGGGTTCCCCCTCCCAGGTCGAACCAGGCGAAGTTGAAATAGAGGTGCTCGCCGGGCGCGCGGAGGGCCGCCGCCAGTGCGGCAGCCGAGAGGACGAGCGAGCCGGCCATCGCGGCGATCGCCAGCCCGGCGGAAAGCACGCGGCCGCGCCGCGGGGTCAGCGCGGCGATTCCCGCCGCGAGAAGCGGCAGGAAGGGAATCAGCCAGAGCCTTGGGACGATGTCGCTCATGGGAATCAGCCCTTCAGGCGCGTGGCCTCCTGGAGCCGGATGGTCCGCTGGTGGCGGTAGAGCGCGATCACCAGGGCGAGCCCGACGGCCGCCTCCGCGGCGGCGACGGCGATCGCAAACAGGGCGAAGAGGACGCCGGTTGCCGCCTCCGGGTTCGGCCCGAAGCGCCAGAAGGCGATGAAATTCATGCTGGCGGCGTTGAGCATGAGCTCGATCCCCATCAGGACGAGGATCGCGCTGCTGCGGGCGATCGCCACCGCGAGCCCGATGCTGAAAAGGAGGCTGGAGAGGAGCAGGCAGGCCTGGAGGGTGCTCATGGGCCGTCCTCCTTTTCCGGGCCGCCGCCGGCGGCCAGGACGACGCCCCCCAGGAGCGCGACAGTCAGGATCGCGCCCGCGGCAAGGAGCGAGGCGGCGTGCGTGTTCAGAAGGAGGACCCCGATGTGGCGGACGGGCGCGAAGGGCGCGGGGCCGGCCGCCGGAGCGAGCGGGGTCAGGGCGACGGCGCCGGCGAGCGCCCCCGCGATGGCCCCGCCGGCGAGGAGCGCGGATACGATCCGGCCGCTGGGGGCCGGCGTCTCGGCGACTCCCGCCTTACCATGGCGGACCAGCAGGACGGCGAAGAGGACGACCATCGAGACGGCGCCCCCGTAGACGAGCACCTGGGCGAAGGCGACAAACTCGGCCCCGGCCCAGAGGTAGAAAGCGGCGATCCCGAACCAGGTGACGACCAGCAGGATCACGCTGCGGACGATGTTGCGCAGCGTGAGGGCGATCCCCGCGCTGGCGAGGATGAGGAGCGCGATGGCGGCGAGCACGGCGTTCATTGTGCGGCGAAGCGGTAGGTCCTCGGCCCAAGCCCGGCGGACAGGCGCCGCCCCATGGCAACGAAGGGGATGACGACCAGGGCGATGGCGATGGCCCAGCGGAGCGGGTCGAAGCCGCGGCTCCACGAGGCGGAGAGATGCCAGAAGCCGACGGTGACCAGGTTGACCAGCGCGAGCGGGACCAGGAATTTCCAGGCAAAGCGGGTCAGCTGGTCGATCCTCAGGCGGGGCAGCGTGGCCCGGATCCAGATGAATCCCAGGAGCAACGCGAGCAGCTTGGCGCCGAACCACGCGTAGGAGGGGATGAATCCAAGGAAGGCGCAGGGCGCCTGCCAGCCCCCGAGGAAGAGGGTGACCGCCATGCCGCCCAGGGCGCACATGCCGAAGTACTCGGCCATGAAGAAGAGGGCGTACTTGAATCCGGAGTACTCGGTCAGGTGCCCGGCGATCAGCTCGCTCTCGGCCTCCGGAAGGTCGAAGGGGGAGCGGTTCGACTCGGCGAGGGACGCGACCATGAATATCGCGAAGCCGGCGAAGCCCCAGGGCGTGAGGACATTCCAGCGGGGGATGAAGCCCAGGTGCCAGCCGCCCTGCGCGGTGACGATCGCGGAGGGGGAGAGCGACCCGGAAATCATCACGACGGGAACGAAAGAGAGGAGGAGGGGCAATTCGTAGCTGATCAGCTGGGCGAGGGCCCGCATGGCGGCCAGCAGCGAGTACTTGTTGCGCCCGGACCAGCCGGCCATGAAGACCGCCAGCTCACTGGAGGCCCCGGCCGCGAAGAAGTACAGGACGCCGGAATCCATGTCCAGGGCCAGCAGGTGGCGCCCGTAGGGGATGACCGCAAAGCTCATCAGCGAAAAAGCGACCAGGGCAACCGGCGCGGCGAAGTGCAGGATCGGATCGGCGAGCCGCGGCACGATATCCTCCTTGGTGAGCATCTTGATCCCGTCGGCAAAGGGCTGGAGGACGCCTCCCCACCCGGCGCGGTTCGGCCCGGGGCGGTTCTGGATCCGGCCGAGCACCTTGCGCTCGGCCAGCGTGAGGAAGGCGAAGAGGAGACCGAAGACGCCGAGGAGTACCGCG
>Ga0302279_10003408_pt1 | contig 19858 bp, 22 predicted proteins | sample III_Bog_N3_3_FD_194541 | JGI IMG/M metagenome (GOLD analysis project Ga0302279, IMG submission 194541) | Peat permafrost microbial communities from Stordalen Mire near Abisko, Sweden - III_Bog_N3_3 | ecosystem: Environmental > Terrestrial > Soil > Wetlands > Peat | place: Sweden: Abisko...
TGTTGCGGAAGGATGACTTTCTCAAACCAGATTGCCAACCGAAAGGGACTACACTGGGCCCATGCCCACTGAATCGTTCCAAGCCAGCCGCTGGACCAAGGGGAACCGGTTGTTTCCCACCTGGATCGAGGTCACCGACACGGCCGTGACCCGGCGCAAGCGGGCCTGGTTCTCCCGCAACGAGATGTCCATCCACCTGCAGCGGGTGGCCAGCGTGAGGATCGATACCGGGCTGTTCTGGTCCGACATCATCATTGAATCCACTGGGGGATCCGATCCCCTGGTCAGCCACGGCCACCGAAAAGCGGACGCCCTGCGGATCAAGGAGCTGATCGAACAGGCCCAGACCCGGCACCTGGGCTGACCGGACGGCGCCGTATTTCAGGTAAAGTTCAACCTTCCCCCGGCCGATAGCATGGATGAAGGGGTTCCATCGCCCTTTCAGGAGGATGCCATGGCTCAGGTCAACAATGTCCAGGATGCCAATCCGGTCCAGCAGGCGCAGCAGATCCAACAGGCCCAGGCCGCCCAGCAGACCATGCAGGCACAGAAGGCACTGCAAAATCAGCAGCTCCAGGAGTCGACCCAGCCCGTCCATGACCCGGCCGATGCCGCCCCGTCGGCCAACCCCATGGTCGGCACGAACATCAATACCAGCGCCTAGCCAGGCCGGTGAGCGATTCGCGCCGGGCCCTTCAGGGGCCCGGCTTGCATTATTCCGGCGGAACCCTCCGGGCCGTCACCGGCCATGGCCGGTGACGGAGAATGTTAGTATTTGCAAATGGAAGAATCGGCGCCCGCTCCCACCGGACTATTGGATCCCTTGCGGTCCAAGCTCTTTTTGATGCTCTGGATCGCCAACATGGCTTCCAACGTCGGCACCCAGATCCAGAGCGTGGGCGAGAAATGGCAGATGGCCCATCTGACCACCTCACCGCTGCTGGTGGCCCTGATCGAGACCGGAACCACCCTGCCGGTCCTGCTGCTCGGCCTTTCGGCCGGAGCCATCGCCGACATCCTGGACCGCAGGAAACTGCTGCTCACCACCCAGGTGTTCATGCTGGCCTGCGCCGGGGTCCTTTCCGGGCTGACCTTCCTGCACCAGATCACGCCGATGGTGCTGCTGACCATGTCCTTCCTCATCGGCATCGGTTCGGCCCTGAGCATGCCGGCGTTCCAGGCCATCGTGCCGGAACTCCTGGACCGCAAGAACCTGTCCGGAGGGGTCGCCCTGAACAGCGCCGGGTTCAATGTGAGCCGCGCCGTGGGCCCGGCCGTGGGCGGCCTCATCGTCGGACTGATGGGCGCGGGCTGGGCCTTCTGCCTGAACGCGGTGTCCTTCCTGGCGGTGGTGCTCGCGCTGCTGGCCTGGGACCGGCGTCCGCCCAGTTCCAGCCTGCCCGGGGAGCGCTTCCTGGGCGCGCTCAAGGTCGGGTTCCGCTACGCCCGGCACAGCCGGCCGTTCCAGGTGATCCTGTTGCGGGCCCTGGGCTATTCCTGGTTCGCGGGGGTGATCTTTTCCCTGCTGCCCACCCTGGCCATCCATGACCTGAAGCTCGGCTCCGAAGCTTTCGGCGGGCTCATGGGCTGCATCGGCGCCGGAGCGGTGTTGGCCATATTCTTCCTGGCGCCGCTGCGGCGGCGTTTCAACACCAACCAGATCCTGGCCGGGTTCAGCATCCTGGCGGCCCTGGCCCAGGCGGTCATCGCCTATGTGCCGCACACCCCCACCGTGGCTTTCTGTCTGTTCCTGTCCGGCATGAGCTGGGTGGCCATCCTCTCCACCGTCAACACCGCCATCCAGCTGTCGGTGCCGCCCTGGGTGAAGGCGCGGGCCTTTGGCACCTACCAAATGGTCTGGGGCGGCGCCATGGCCCTGGGGGCGGCCTTCTGGGGCGAGGTGGCGGTGAAGCTGGGGCTGCGGACCGCCATGGGGCTGTCCGCCGCGGGCATGCTGGGCGCGCTGGCGCTCCTGGGCCGGCTGAGAATCACCGCCTTCGACCAGGACCTGGACCTGAGTCCGCACCGGGACTCGCCCCATGCGCCCACGGCGATCCCGCTGGAAGCCGGTCCGATCCTGGTCCAGGTGGAGTACACCGTGCCGGTGGCGCAGAAGGAAACTTTCATGGAGGCCATGATTCCGGTCCGCCGGCTGCGGCTGCGGGACGGGGCCATGCGCTGGGCCCTGTTCGAGGAACCGGACCAGCCCCTGGAGGGCGCGGTGCGATTGCAGGAGACCTATCTGAGTTCCACCATGGGCGAGCATCTGCGCCAGCATCATCGCGCCACCGCCCAGGACCGGGCGGTGCTGGCCGAAGCCTTCAGGTTCACCGAAGGGGGCCAGCCAACCACCCGCCACCTGGTGGTGGTGGAAGATCACGATTCCAGCCTGCTGCAGAAGATCTGGCAGGGCTGGGTGGGGGAATGAGGCCTGGGCTAACGGCTGGCCAGCGGGGCCTTCAGGTGCCCGGCCGGGATGGGGTTGGCCTCCAGATTCTGGGTGAGGAGGGACTTTTGCTGTCCCGGGTTGGCGTTCGATTTGGCTTTCTTGGTTTCTGGCTTGGTCAGCACGGGCGTCTCCTCTGAGGTCGATGGCAGAGCCCAGCAGCTTTCGGGCCACATTGAAATACCCTTGATCATCGGCCGGATCGACCCGCGGCCGCGGCGAAATGGCGGGCTGGGCGATCAGTTTGACCGGGCCACTCCCCGTTCAGGACCGGAACCGGTTTCGATGGAATTTGTCGGCAGTTGAGTCCAGCGCCGACCCACGCCAACAAAAAAATAAATCGCCGAGGGACGCGGAGGAAGAAAAAAGACTTGTACCGACGGCATTGGGTCTATAGGTCCCTGGCCTCCTGGACCAGGAACAGCCCCAGATCGACCTCGTCCACCCCGACCTGGGGCAGGCCCCTCAGGTAGGCCGGCTGGGCGGTGCGATCGTCCACCGGCGCCCCGGTCAGGTCGCGCAGGCGCTCCAGGAGGGCCTTGAGGTTGAGATGGCGGGAGTGCTTAATTTCGGCGCCAAGGCACTGGAACCCGAGCCGGAATTCGGAAAGGACGATCCCGGGCAGGCCCGCCCCGCGCACCACCAGGACGAAGGACTCCCGGTCGGAGGTGACCTGCTCGGTCACCGTCTCCACCTTCTTGGTGAGGGCAAGGCCCCCCGAAAGCAGGGCCCGGCCCATGGAGAACTTGCGCTCCGTGGACTTGATGATCTCGGAATGGGTGCTGGTGCGGAAACTGGGCTGGAACAGGGCGATGCCGGCGAAGGAGCATTCGGATCGAACCCCGCGCCCGTCGGTGACGGCGAAACCCGAGTCGATCCACTCCAATTGCCGGGCCACGATCCGCTGGGCGTCGGTGGGAACCTGCCGGGCATCGGCGGCGAACGCCTTGAATCCCAGGGCCCCGAGGCCGGCAGTCAGCCGCCGGGCCTCGTCATCGGGAGCCTGGCGCACCAGGATCCGCGGCAGCAAGCCACCGCATCGCGCCCTTACCTCCATCATGGTCAGCCCGCAGAGGGCCGCGGCGCCCTGAAAGGCGGAGGAATCTTCGGGCAGGCCGGTCACGGCGATGAACATGGCTGGAGTCTAGCGCAGTTGGATGGTTCCGTCCCCAAGGCGGTGCCCATCCAGCCCTCGGTCCAGGCCCTCCCACGCCTGGGCCCGCCCGGCCTCATCCAGGTCCGCATAGGCGTTGCCGAAGGAACTGGCGATCTGGAAGTTCATGACCTCGTCCACGTCCGCGAACCGGTCGGTGAGGGTGCGGATCTCCAGGAGGGTGGCGTCGAGCCCCGCCTGGCCTCCCGAAGCGCCTGGGCCTGGTCCCCGATCCAGTGGAAGACGCTGTTGGTGTAGACGATGTCGATACTTTCACCGGGAAAGGCGGAAAGGTCCTCCGCCCGTCCCACCTGGACCTGGAAGTTCCCCGCGGTATGGCGTTGCGCCACCTCGACCCGGCTGGGCAGGGGATCGATGCCGATGACCCGGCCCCGGGGCCCGATCCGTCCGGCCACATACTCGCCCAGCAGACCGGTTCCGCTGCCGATATCCAGGACATGGTGGCCTGGAAGCACCTGCAGATCGGCGATGAGCAGCTTGCCGTTGGCGAACTGGCGGTGGCCCAGGCGGTCATAGGTCTCCGCGAGTCCAGGGGTGTCCAGGGAAAGTCGCACCGGCGGGGGGGGAGGGTGGCTGGGGGGCGGTCATGACCGTTTTGATGCGATGGCCAGGGCCAAAGTTACACCGGGATCGATCGTCCCGTTCAGCTTGGGGGAAGGGGGCCGGCGCCGGTGGCCTCGAGCCATGCCCGGCACAGGGCCTCCATGCCCACCCGGTCGGCGTCCCCGAACCGCCCCGGCAGGGGACTGTCCACGTCCCAGACGCCCACCAGGCCGCCCTGGCGCACCAGAGGCACGACGATCTCCGAACGGCTGGCGGGGTCGCAGGCGATATGGCCGGGAAAGGCGTGAACATCGGCCACCACCTGGGTCAGTCGGGTGCGGGCGGCGGCGCCGCAGACGCCCCGCTCCAGGGCGATGCGGACGCAGGCTGGCCGGCCCTGGAAGGGGCCCACCACCAGTTCCCGGCCATCAAACAGGTAGAAGCCACACCAGTTCAGGTCGGGCAACTGATGGTAGACCAGTGCGCAAAGATTGGCGGCACAGGCGATCGGGTCCGATTCTCCCTGCATGAGGGCGGTGGCCTGGTCCACCAGACGGGCATAGGCCTCGGGTTTGGGCAGGTCGAGGAGGGGCTGATCAAGATCGAACATGGGCTGACTCCGGATTTGTCACCGGATCCAGCCTAGCAGCCGGGATGGGCCATGCTTCGCCCCGACGGCGTTCCAAACGGAGACCATGGGCCGGGGCATACTGGATGATCCAGGTGGCAACCATGAATCCCAGACCCGCCATTCCGCCCTCTTCTCCTTGGTCCCTGCTGGCTTCCGGCTGGGAGGAGCTGTTCCCGCTGCGCCAGGCCCGGCTGGAGTTGGCCCTCGCCCTGGCGGCCCCCGGGGCCGTTTGCCTGGATGCGGGGTGCGCCACGGGGAGCCTGCCCCGGGCCCTGGCGGCCAGGGGAAGGGTGGCCCATGGACTGGATCTGGATCCCGGCTTCCTTGCCGTCGCCCGGCAGCGCGCCCAGGAAGAGGGCCTCGGGATCACCTGGCATGAGGCGAGCCTGTTGGATCTGGCTTCGACGGTGGCTGGGCGGCGCTTCCAACTGATCACCTGTCTGGGCCAGACCCTGCCGCACCTGTTGGAGGATGGCCAGTGGCTGGCCTTTTTCACCCAAGCCCGGGAGAGCCTGGACCCAGGGGGGCACCTGGTGATCCAGGCCGTGCATGATGGCCTGCAAACCGTTGGCCAATGCCGTGAACTGCCCGGGTTGCGCTGCGCTGAAGGCACCCTCGAACGGCGGCGGACCATGGTTTCCACCACCCTGGCCAGCTTCGAGACCGTTTTCCATCCCCTCGCCGGGGCTGCGGTCACCAGCCGGGCCCTGCATCGCCGCATGTCCCCGGAAGGCGCGGCGGCCCTGGTGCGGCAGGCCGGGCTGCGTCCGGATCCGCCCCTGGCGGACGAAGCCGGGAAGCCTTTCCAGGAGACTTCCGCCGGCTGGGTCCTCATCGCGCACCGGGACCAGGGATGAGCCCGGCGCTGTCGGCAAGGCCTCAGGCGAGGCGCTCGAGCATGGGATAGAAGTCCTGGTCCTCGGCTTGCAACCGCCGTTCCAGGGCCTGGGTGAGTTCCAGCGTCTCCTTGCGGAAGGTCTGGGGCTCCTGCTGGACCCGCTGGATGGAAAGCCACCGCTTCAGGTGGTTGCCCAGGTTCTCCTTGAGCCCGCCCATTTCGCTCATGTAGGCGCGGGTCTTGGTCTGGATGGCCGGGTTCAGATTGCCCAGGAGGGGCGGGTACAGGGCCTGATCCTCGAAGGCGAGATGGATGTTCAGTTTGGCCCCCAGCGTCACCAGACTTTGCCGGGCGGCGGCAGGATCCGCGGCCAGGGCCTCCGGCGCCAGGCGCTGGTGCAGGTCTTGCAGCTGCCCATGGATTCCAGCGTGTTGCTCGTGATAGCGGTCCAGATTCATCGGCTTTCCTCTCAAACTCCGGGAGTCCGCTCCCGGGGAGACCCCAGCGTCCCCTGGCTCAAACCATGGACCCAAGCCCGGCCGCTGTCCGTGACGGCCATCACAATGGTTGACTCAATTGGTCAACTATAAAAACAAAGCCATGCGCCATCGGCAAAACAGCCCGGCCTTGACTTGGGTCAAGGAAAGCTGACCGCTTGAGTCGGATATTGGGGCATGGGCGAAACCCAGGGAAGGAAATCATGAGCGAGCTGATCAATAACCAGGAACTCCGGATCAAGACACTCAAGGAGGTCATCCTGCACCTGCACCGCGGGGAGGCTCCCGAAGTGGTCCGGGGCCAGTTGAAGAGTCTGGTGGCCGACGTGGATGCCAGCGAGATCGCGGCCATGGAGCAGCAGCTCATGGCAGATGGGCTCTCCTCCGAACAGGTCCGGGCCATGTGCGACCTCCACGCCGACGTGCTCAAGGAGGTCATGGCCGAGCCGCGGCCGGCCAAACCGCTCCTCCCCGGTCATCCGGTGGACACTTTCCAGCGGGAGAACCGGGCCCTGGAACAAGCCATCGCGCTGGTCCGGCAACGGACCCAAGCGGTCGCCGCCCTGCCGGACCGGTCCACCCCGGCCGCGGACCGGCTGTCCCTGCTGGAGGCGGCCAATCCGCTCATGGACGTGGAAAGGCACTATGCCCGCAAGGAGCATCTGCTGTTCACCCTGCTGGAGCGCCATGGCAACACCGGACCATCCAAGGTCATGTGGGGCAAGGATGACGAGGTGCGCAACCTGCTCAAGGGCGCCCTCTCCGCCCTGCGCGAGGAGACCCTGTGCGGCGCCGAGTTGAAGTTCCTGACCGCGACCATGCTGGAACCCGCCCTCGCCGCCCTGGAATCCATGGTCTACAAGGAGGAGCACATCCTCTTTCCCATGGCCCTGGGCCTGTTCACCGAGGAGGACTGGGGCGAGATCTGGGCCCAGAGCCCGGACTACGGCTGGTGCCTGGTCGCCCCCCTTGCCGGCTACATCCCGCCCCAGGCCAAACTTCCCGAGGATCCTCTGCAGCTGCCGCCGGCCAAAGCGGTGCAGTTCCCCAGCGGAACCCTCTCCTTCGAGCAGCTCCTGGGGCTCTTCAACAACCTGCCGGTGGACCTCACCTTTGTCGACGCCGAAGATCGGGTCGGCTTTTTCAGCGAAGGACCCGACCGGGTCTTCGCCCGGTCCCGGGCCATCATCGGCCGGGCGGTGCAGAACTGCCATCCCCCCAAGAGCATGGCCATCGTCGAGAAGATCCTGGCCGACTTCAAGGCCGGCCGGCAAAGCGTCGCCGAATTCTGGATCGAGATGGGCGGCAAGTTCGTCCACATCCGCTACTTCGCGGTTCGTGACGAAGCCTCGGCCTACCTCGGCACCCTGGAGGTGACCCAGGACCTCACCCGGCTGCGGGCCCTGAAGGGCGAGCGCCGGCTGCTGCAATATGACCAGGCCCAGGAGGCGCCATGAGCGATACCCGAGAAACCAGCCTGCCGGCTTGGTACGATCCCGGCAAAGTGGTTCTGGAACTGGATGTGCGGCCCCTTCTGGCGGCCGGGGAACATCCCCTCGCCCGGGTCAAGAAGGCGGTGGCCGCCTGCGCTGCCGGGGAAATCGTGGAGCTGCGCTCCGGGTTCCGGCCTGAACCCCTGCTGTTCGTATTCCGATCGAACGGCCTGGAGGTCTGGTGCGGCCAGGACGGCGCCGGATTCCGCACCTGCATCCGCAAGGCACAATAGGCCGATGACCATGCAGCCCAAAAGCCTCCAGGCCATCCTGGACCTTGCCAGGAGGGATCACGCGGCGGCCGGGCGGGTCATTTCCGTTCATCCGGGGCAGACAGCCCTAGGGGCCCCGGCGGGGGCGTTCTGGAGAGGGATGGGCGGGGTCTGCAAGAACGGGTCTGAAACTCCTGGTTGGGCACAACTCGAGCCCCCGGGATTGGCGCCGACCCGACCTTGCGGCCCACAGCGAATGTTCCGATTGTGGTTGCCGGATTCGATCCCCAGGGATGACCGCCGGAAGCAGGGCATCCGGAGCTCAACGTTCGGTTCTCGATGGTGACCTCCTGACATAATCCCTGCTTCTGGTCCCTGGACAATCCATCTGCCTGTTCGCCGTCCGCCGGTTCTGCCTATTCCCGCCGCAGCGGGATGGGCGGCCTTTGGGGCCCGGTCTATTTCTATAGGCACGACACAATCATCGATTATCTCCTTGGGGTAAATTGAAGTATTCCAAAATCTATTTCGAATGATCCCATTTCGGCCTGATGCCTAACCCGCTATGGCCAAACTAAACCTGTGATCGGTTTCCCTCCTGCTATACCCGAATAGGCGGAAGGCCTCAATTTTTCCACAGATGCCTATTTGGCACCTCCAAAAAGCGTCCTGATCTCGCAGCGCTCGAAGCCAATTTCGACAAGGAGTCCGCCTGGGCCGAAGCCAACTACGGACCACAGGTGATGGGGCGTCTTACTCGGCCCGGCCGCCCGCCAAAGGGGGCCACCATTGAACCCACTCAGCCTCATTCACTCCGAGTTCAAGCGACCATATGGCTGGCCGTATCCACCAAAGCCAAGAAGGCCGGTTTGACTGTCAACCAAGCCGCCCAGCTTGCTCTTTTAGAGTGGGCAAACAGGTAGTCGCGCCGCGGGTTCCAGCGATATCGACAGGGCCGTCTATGCCTAACCGTAGCGTTCGACCCCGGACCCCGCCCTCGGGCAGCCCCATTCAGCTTGCGCCACCTTCAAGCCGGTATTCTCCCCCGGTCGTGCGGCTGGGGCGGGGTCGGTCAACGCTGGTGTTAGGCGCATTCGAGGCGCCGGTGCATGAGGGGATGCAAAGAGAGGGCGTGATGGTGCATACCACAGTGGGTTACGCCCTGGTTGGGACGGCTTGCCAAGACCGATAAAGAGTACCATAATTAGGTCTTCAAGGAGGGCCCCATGCAACGCATTCATGCCCGCGCGTCTGTGAGTATCAGCGACTTAAAGAAGAATCCTAGCGGTGTGATCTCCCAATCCAAGGGGGAGCCGGTTGCGATCCTGAACCATAACCGACCGACTGCTTACCTGGTTCCTGCCGCCACCTTTGAGGCGATTCTGGAGCATCTGGACGATGTTGACCTTGCACGCTTGGTGCGGGAACGCCATGGCGAGGCCTCCATCGGGGTAACTCTCGATGACTTATGAACTCGAAATCGTCATTGCCGTTGGAAAACGTGAAGGCAGCGTTGTCTACCGATCTGCGGCAGAGCGGTTGTAGGCAACCACCATACGTTCCTTGCAATAAGTGCTCATCCAATCGCGCCGCGAGTTTCAGCGAAAGCAGTGGCGTCTCAGCCTTACCCGTGCGTTCGACGCGAACCGGCCCTCATCCGTCTCCCCCTTTGCCTTTTCCCAACCAAGTCCGCTCATCTCCATTCGGCGCGCCGCCGGGGCCGTGCCGGTCAATGTTGAGGATTTCGGGCGGGCCAAGCCGGACGGACCTCCGGGTTCGGGAACCCAGGCCGCGTGAAATCCGGCGTTGAGCCTAGCCGCGCGGCGAGTGCCGGATGGCGCCTATGGAGAAATCGAGGCCGCTCTTCAGTCCTTGGCGCCTTTCAAAGCTGTCGGCATGGTCTCTTACAGGAGGTTCCAGCCGGAAAGGCGAGTCGCCTTCGGCATTTCAAGGATGTCTCCATCCGGGCGGGCAGCGCGCTGCGAGCCCGATGTCCAGGCGCCTGCTCCGTTGGATGATGGCCGCTGTTAGGACGTCAGGCATCGCGTCCTCCAGGAGGCGCGCGCAGGCCTGGGATCCTCACCTTGGTCCGCTCCATGACTCCGCCGCGATCCGGGCAGGGGTGACCTTCGAATACCAGGCGAGCCAGCGGAGTTCGGACGGCAGGGTGAACACAAGGTGGAAGTGCCGGACCGGCAGGATCCGCTCGCGTCGTGCTGCGATCCACTGCTCCTGAGCCAGGGCCTGGCAGTTTGGGCAACCCCGCTTCCGGCAGCTGAGGTAGACCGGATGCACGGCCTGGCAGGTCCGGCACACATGCAACTGCGCACCCAGGGCCGGGGTGCGGCAAGCGAGGATGGACCCCAGCAGCCGCCGCTGCCCGAGGTTCAGGACGTGGTTCGCCACCAGCGCCTTGTGATGGCGCCGGAAGAGATCCGCGATGCGCAGGATGGGCCGCTGCGGTCCGCCGCTGCGGTGGGTGGCCGTCTCGGCCACGGATCAGGGCGGGGGGAGGAGTTCCATGGGGTCCACGCTGCCCCTGATCAGGTGCGTGGCCACGTGCAGGTAGCGTTCCGTGCTGGAGAGCGCGCCATGGCCGAGCAGGGCCTGGATGACCGGAAGGCCCGTGCCGTGCTCCAGCAGCAAGGTGGCGTAGGTATGGCGCAGAGAATGGGGAGTGGCCCGCTTGCCGAGACCTGTGGCCAGCACGGCCGCCTTGAACACCTTGCGGGCCTGGTCGGGGTCCAGGGGCAGTCCGTACTTGCCGGTGAACAGCCAGGGGGCGATGGGACGATAGGTGTGCCAGTAGGCCCGCAGTTCCGCCAGCAGCGGGGGATGCAGCGCAGCCAGACGCTCCTTCTGGCCCTTGCCCAGCACCCGGATCGCCCCCCGGTCGCTGTCGAGATCGCTTACGACGAGTCGGCAGGCCTCGCCGATCCGCAACCCGGAGGCATAGATCGTGCAGAACAGCATCCGGTAGGCGGGCGTGGGCATGGCCGCCAGCAGCCGGGCCACCTCGGTGGGCGACAGCACCACCGGCAGCGGCTCCGGATCGTTCGGCCAGGAGAAGGTAGAGGCCCCCGTGGCGCACCTTGCGGAAGCTTTGGGGCAGGGCGTGCTGCAGGAAACGATGGCGGAAGGTAACGGGATCCATGCTGCCCGTCTGGCCGTGGCGGGTGGTGAAGGTCACCCGTTCCGTAGATCAGGGAAAAGAACACGCGATAGCATTGCGCCGCTGGAGCCGTACCGGTCAACGCCGGCGTCAGGACGAGGGATGCGATCGCCTCCGGGCGAACTGGAAGCCGTTGAGCACCAGGCAGACCCCATAGAAGGCCGTGAACTGGTAGAGGGCCCTCTGCGGCGCGCCGGCGTCCACCTGGATCCGGAAGATGGCGGGGACGATGAAGCTGCCGTAGGCGGCCACGGCGGAGATCCAGCCGACCGTGGGCGGGGCCATGCCGGGGGCGGTGACCTGGGGAACGAGCTGGAACACCGCGCCGTTGCCCAGGCCGGTGGCCACGAACAGCAGCAGGAACAGGCCCAGGAAGGCCGGGAACAGGACTTCGGGCGCCGGGGCGGCCTGGGCCAGCTTCACGAAGTGGGCCACCCCAAGCGCGCCGGCGCCCATGATGGCGAAGGAGAGCTGGGTGATCCGCCCGCCACCCCAACGGTCCGCCATCCAGCCGCCCACGGGACGGAACAGGCTGCCCACCAGGGGGCCCAGCCAGGCATAGGCCATGGCCCGGGGCGCGTGCAGGTTCACCATTCCGCCCGGGAGCCGGCCGAACACCACATTGATGAGCAAGGGCAGGGCGCCGCTGAAGCCGATGAAGCTGCCGAAGCTGCCAAGGTAGAGTAAGGTTAGAGTCCAAGTGTTGCGGTTGCGGAACATCTGGAAATCCAGGTCGAGCCGGGTCCGGATCCGGCCCGGGAGCAGACGCAGCAGGCCCAGGGATACCACGACGGTGAGCACCAGCACGCCCAGCTGGGCCAGCAGGCCCAGTTTGAAGCCCAGAAGCAGCAGCACGCCCAGGGCCGCCACCGCCAGCCCCAGCAGGTGCAGGCCCAGGATCTTGAGCAGAGCCCAGCCGAACGGCTCACTGTCCTGGCCGGGCAGGTTGTCCATGAACAGCCACGCCAGCACCGAGACCAGCGCCAGCACCGGTACCCAGACCAGGGCGCCGTTCTGGAGGTACAGGGCCTTGCCGGCGGCGGTGATGCGGGGAGCGCCGGCCAGGGCTCCGAACAAGGAAAGCCCGAACACCGCGGGGATCACCAGCTGCATGACGCTCACCCCCAGGTTGCCCAGGCCGCCGTTGAGGCCCAGGGCCGTGCCCGCCAGCCGCTTGGGGAAGAAACCGGGGATATTGGCCATGCTGGAGGCGAAGTTGCCGCCGCCGATGCCGGACAGGGTGGCCAGGACCACGAAGGTGGTGAAGCTGGAATGGACGTCCTGCAGGGCGATGCCGGCGCCCAGGGCCGGCACGATCAGCAGGGCGGTGGTCACCGCCACGGTGTTGCGGCCCCCGGCCAGGGAGACCAGGAAGGAACTGGGGATGCGCAAGGTCGCCCCGGACAGTCCGGCGATGCTGATGAGGGTGAACAGCTGGGCCGGCGTGAAGGGAAAGCCCGCTTCCCGCATCCGCACCGCCAGGATGCTCCAGAACATCCAGACCGCGAACGCCATGAGCAGGGCCGGCACGGAGCAGGCGAGGTTGCGCCAGGCGACCCGGGAGGCGCCGCCCTCCCAGGCGGCGGGATCCTCGGGGTTCCATCGGGTGATTCTGGCCATGGGGGCTCCTTCGCCGGGGTCGGTGGATGACAGGGGTGGAACATGGGGAATGGGCCTATTTGTGCTGGTCCAGGGTGGGCGCTTTAAAGGCCAGGAACAGGGCCAGGGCGCTGAGGACCGCCGAGACGGCCAGGGCGGCTGGGAGCACTCCCCGCTGGCCGTCCAGCACCGCTTCCAGCACGGTTTCGAACAGGTAGGCCTGGATCAGCACCACCAGCAGCACCACGGCCATGGCGGCGCCGGTGAGATGGCTCTTGGCGGGGGGGATCATGCGTCGCCTCCTTGGCCGGGCAGGGTGGGTTTAGGCAGATCCCCATGGATCCAGACCCAGCCGTCGGGCCGCAGCTCCAGGTTCAAACGGGAGAGCGGCCGGGTGGGAGGCCCCGCCACCGGGAAACCCAGATCCACTTCAAAGGCGCCGTTATGACAGGGGCACTCCAGGCGGCGGCCGTCCCAGCGCACGGCGCAGCCCAGGTGGGTGCAGGTCTGGCGGTAGGCCCGCCATTCCCCCTTGGGGGTGTGGATCAGGATGCAGCGGTCCTTGGCGTCCCGGTAGGTGAACAGGAAGCTGTTGCCCGGGGCGAGGTCCTCCACCCGGCAGACCTTCACCTCCGCCGGCCGTCCCTCAGCCGAGGCCGCCGCCGGGGCCCCGTCCAGGGGTTTCCGGCGCAGGTACAGGTAGCCGATGCCGCCGGTGAATCCGGCCGAGACCAAGGCCATGAACCGGGCGAACTCCCGGCGGGAGAGCCGGCTTTCCTCGGCCAGGTCCACGGGGAAGAGGGATTTCCAGCCGGCCATCAGAAGTCTCCGTCGCAGAGCAGGCTCGCGTCCCCATGAGCACGCATGCGTGCTCCTGGATCTAAGGAAAGGTGCAGGGGCGTTTCCGGATCCGGCACCATGATGGCGTTGCGGGTCTTGACCACCAGGGTGCCGATGAGGAACGTCCGCAGGGGCTTGTTGCCGCGCAGCCCGGCCACCTCGTGCCGGGGCGCGAACAGCAGCGCCTGGGAAGGGCAGACCGTGGCGCACATCGGCCGCTGGCCCAGGGAGGTGCGGTCGTAGCACAGGTCGCACTTGAGCATCTGCTCCAGGCCGGAGAACACGATGGGCACCCCGAACGGGCAGGACAGCTCGCAGTTCTGGCAGGCGATGCACCTGGGCTTCTGGCTGGAATGCACCACGCCGTCCTCGCTGCGTTTGATGGCGTCCGCCGGGCAGGACATGGCGCAGATGGGATCCTCGCAGTGCATGCACACCGTGGGGCCGGTCTGGGTCGAGGCCAGCCGGTCCAGTTCGTCCAGGTGGATCATGGAATGGCCCCGGTGGGTGCCGCACTCGGCGCAGGAGGCCACGCAGCTGCGGCAACCGATGCAGCGCTGGGGATCAATGAAAAAGCCATACTCTTCGCTCACCATCAGCGCACCTGGTCGGGAATGGAACCCTGCAGGCTGCTGGCCTCCCGGGCCATGCGCTGCAATTCGAGCAGTTCAGGAGGAAACCGGTCGGGCGTGACCCGGGTCAGCCGGCACGCGCTCACTTTGAACTCGGGGATCTTGCTCACCGGGTCCAGGTGCCTTGCGGTCAGCACATTGGCCGAGAGCGGACCGGGCCAATGGTAGGGGATGAACACGGTGTCCGGCCGGATGGTGCTGACGACCTTGGCCGGCAGCACCAGCGCGCCCCGGCGGGTGGCCACCTCCACCGCGTCGCCGTCGCGGATGCCACAGCGCTCGGCCATGCGCGGGTGGATCTCCACGTACGGGTGCGGGCACTGCTCCACCAGGAAGCCGATCCGGCGGGTCTGGCTGCCGGAGAGATAGTGGAACACCACCCGGCCGGTGGTGAGCCAGACCGGATAGTCGGCATCCACCACCTCCATGGGCGGACGCCAGGGGGTGGGGATGAACCGGGCCCGCCCGTCGGGATGGAAGAACGTGCCGCCTTCGAATAGCCTGGGCGTACCGGGGTGGTCCTCGGTGGGGCAAGGCCAGAAGATCCCCAGGTTGGCTTCGATCTTCTCGTAGGTGATGCCGGCGTAGTCGGCGGTCCCGCCCTTGGAGGCGACCCTCAGTTCCTGGAAGATGGCCTTGGCCGAGGTGAAATGGTCGAAGAAGCGGCCCTGCCCCAGCCGCCGGGCCAGTTCCACCATGATCTCCCAGTCCGGACGGGCCTCGCCCGGGCTGTCCACCGCCTTGCGGATGCGGATGACCCGGCCTTCGGCGCTGGTGGCGGTGCCTTCGTCCTCCTCCTGGAGGGCGGCGGGGAACACGATGTCGGCGTGCTGGGCCGTCTCGGACAGGAAGAAATCGAACGACACGAAGAACTCCAGCTTCTCCAGGGCCTCCCGGGTGAAGCTGGAATCCGGCAGGCTGACCAGCGGGTTGAAGCAGAGGCAGAGCAGCCCCTTGATCTCCCCGGCGTGGATGGCATTCATGATCTCCTGGGCGCTGAGGCCCTTGCCGGGCAGCTCCTGGTCGGTGCAGCCCCACACCGAGCAGATGTACTCCCGGTGGGCGGGGTTCTCGATGTCCCGGTTGCCGGGGAGCTGGTCGCACTTGTGGCCGTGCTCGCGCCCGCCCTGGCCGTTGCCCTGTCCGGTGATGGTGGCGTAGCCGCAGTTGGGCCGGCCGATGCGGCCGGTGGCCAGCACCATATTGATGCATGAGTTGACGTTCTCGACGCCCTTGGACTGATGCTCGATGCCCCGGGCGTGCATGAGGAAGCTGGTCTTGGCTTCGCCCCACATGCGGGCGGCCTGTTCGATGGCGGCCACGGGCAGGCCGGTGATCTGGCTGGTCCATTCCGGGGTGCAGCTCCTCGCCGCTTCCAGGGTCGCGTCGAAACCGCTGGTGTGCTCCCGGATGAAGTCCCGGTCGATGAGGTCCCACTTGTCCAGCAGGTGCAGGATGCCGTTGGTGAGGGCGCAGTCGGTGCCCGGCTTCAACGGCAGGGCCAGATCGGCGGTACGCGCCAGGGGGGTGATGCGGGGGTCCACCACGATCAGCTTGGCGCCCCGGTCCCGGGCCCGCCAGATGTAGTCGGTGGTGATGGGGGCGCATTCCGCCACGTTGGCGCCGGTCACCCAGATCACGTCGGCGCCGAGGATATCGGCCCAGGAATTGGCGGCGCGGTCCACCCCGAACGCCTTCTTGTTGCCCGCCCCGGCGCTCACCATGCAGAGCCGGCCGTTGTAGTCCAGGTTCCGGGTGCCCAGGGCCAGGCGGGCGAACTTGCCGGACAGATAGCTCTTCTCGTTGCTGAGGCTGACCCCCGAGAGCTGGGCGAACGCGTCCTTGCCGTAGCGTTCCTGGATGCGCTGGATCTCGGCCACGGTGCGTTCCATGGCTTCGTTCCAGTCCATGGGCAGGAAACCGGCATCCGTGCGCTTCATGGCATGCAGCAGGCGGTCCGGATGGCTGCCCTGGAGGTAGCGTTTCACCCCCTTGGGACAGAGCTTGCCCTGGTTGAAGGGGAATTCCTCCCAGGGCTCGAACCCGATCACGGCGTTGTCCTTGACCTTGAGCTTGATGCCGCACTGCTGGCCGCAGAAGCAGCAGTGGGTGGCCACCACCTTGTCCGGCCGGGTCTGGGCGTCCCAGCCTCCGGGCGGGGCGAGGTTCAGATGGGGGCCGAACTGGGCGCGCAGGCGTTCAGGGGTCTGGGGCAGGTGGGCCATGGGGTCAGCTCCTGAAACTGATGGGGTCGGCGAGGGCTTCGACCGCAAGGGGGATCTCGGCGAAGGGATCGAAGGCCCCGCCAAGCCGGAGGTTCTGGGCCTTCATCAGCAGCCGGCGCTTGCATCGGGGGCAGAGATCCAGGTGATGGACTCCGTTGCCGTGGCGGGCGCCGTCCAGGCCCAGCTGGACCCAGACCTTCTCCAGGTCGGCCCGCTGGTTGAACCGGATGAACCCGGTCCCGCAGGCCTTGCAGGGCAGGAGCGGCACGGCGTCGCCTTCGGCCTTGTAGCGGGCCACCCCGGCCTGGGCCGGGCGCTGGACGATGTGGAACAGCTTGCCGAAGGGCAGCGAGAGCAGCATGACGATGACGGTCATCTCATGGATGTAGGCGAGGGTGCCGAAGTTCCGCCCCTGGAGCCAGGTTTCCGAGGCGGTGAGCAGCAGGCCGGTGACGGAGATGGCGATGAGCATCAGCAGGGGCAGGATGTCCAGATCGAAGCGCTGGGTGGCGGTGTCGCCATCGTCCCGGGAGCGGCGCAGGAAGGCCAGGGCGCACCCGGCCAGCACCATGGCCGCCGCCAGGTCCAGGATGTGAAAGGTGACCCAGGCCTGGGGCGAGTGCAGCGGGAAGCTTCCGGCCGGGAACCCGAACACCCAGGCCTGGTAGCGGTCCGGGTTCTGCCCGTCGCTGGTGAACCGGGCCCAGCCGAACACCAGCGGGAAGGTCACGGCGAAGGCCAGCAGGCAGCCCCAGGCCAGGCAGGCGTGGGCGCCCCAGCGCTTGATCGAGCGGCTTTTGATGAAGCGTTGCAGAAACAGCTGATCCAGCAGGGTCAGTCCGATCCGGGGCAGCTGGGCCAGGCCCTTGGACCGGAGGAAGGTGGCCAGGGTCCAGCGCCAGTACATGGCCGTGGCCGGGCGTTCCAGCCAGGTGAAATACCGGTAGGCCACGCCAAAACAAGCAAACACCGAGGCGATGAGATAGCCGGACAGGGCAGGGTCCAGCCAGCGGCCGCCGCCGCTGCCCAGAGCGATGAGGCCGCCCAGGGCCAGGGTGGCCAAGGCCGCCCGCAGCAGGGGCTGCGGTTCCAGTTCCAATCGGTCGGTGATTTTCATGGGGAAATCCTTCGGTGGTCCGGAGCTTCGGCCAGGGGGGCCGGTGAGAGGGAGGCTCCCGGACCCCAGCCAATATGCGCTGATCCGGAACCGGATACCTTGACGAGAATCAAGGTTTGAGAATGACTGACCGTTGGGACCCGGTCCTCGGCCCCCCCCTCCGCTTCCAACCCCGGGCGCCGGCCGGAACAGAAGATTGGGATCCCATAGGAAACGATCGATCCTTCTCATGCCGTTTGCAACCTTTGCTGCGATTGCTTCGAGTTGGGTTGGAAGCTCCGGGGTGCCTGCAAGGCTTGTACCCTCGCCACGGAGGAATGGACTCGTGGCCCGGGAGCACCAGCCAACCGTTGAATCTGCATGAATATTAACTGTTCTAGCTACCTCTGGGGAACCCTGGGGGAATTTATTGCATATTTATATTTGAATCCAGGCGCCTTCCTGGAGGGCAAGCGTTCGTTCCACCAGGACGATTCCATCATTCCCTGAGAATCCGCGCCACCCGCCCCCCGAATGTCCCAGGCTCTGCCGGGGATCCAGTTCCTTCAGGAAGCTGCAGTCACGGGGTCGCCTCAAAAGGGGAGGATCTCTGGCCCTGGGAACTTGAGATATTTTTAATTTATACGATAGTGAACGGTGCCACCTCTTCTGACTCCGCTGGGTTGCCTTGATTCAAGGACTATCAAATGGACTTACTCCGAAAATCCTTCTTTGCGCTGGTCCAGGTCCCCGGGACGGGCCGTGGGATCTCCATCCCTCCGGCCTCCGTCCGGGTGACGTTGCGGCCCCGGGCCTGCCTGGTCGCCTTGGCCGCCTTGGGGCTGACGGGGTGCGGCGGCAATGGCCCAGGGCAGCCGGCCCAGGTGAGCGGCCAGGTCCAGGTGAATATCGAGCCCAAGGCCATGACGATCACCCAGGGCCGGCACCGGCAGCTCACCGCCCGGGTGGTGGGTGCCACCAGCGACGGGACCCGGTGGAGCGCATTGGAGCCGGGGGTGGTCATCACCGGAGAAGGCCTGCTCACGGCCCCGGACAAACCCGGTCTGTACCATGTCAAGGCCGTCTCCGTGGCCGATCCCTCGGCCGGGATGGTCCTGGCGGTGGAGGTTGTCCCGGCCCCGGTGGCGCAGGAGCTGAAGGCCGGAAGCGACAGCATCTATCCGGGTTCCAGCGTTCTGCTGACCCCGGGGTTCTCCGGCGGCACCGGCGTGGTGACTCCCGATGTGGGCACCGTCACCAGCGGCCAGCCGGTGCAGGTCAGCCCGGTGGCCGACACCGTCTATGTCCTCCGGGTCACCAACGAAGCGGGGGAGACCCAGGAACTCTCCAGGAAGATCAAGGTGCTCAGCCACTTCGAGCAGAAGACCAGCGGCCCGGCCAAGATCGAAGCGGCGGATCTGGCTCCGGCTGGTTCCGTCCAGACCGCCTGGGTCCGCCACCAGGACCGGGAGGACCGCTTCCGGTGGGAACTCCAGGGCGGGACCTTCCTGGGCCCCGAAGCCAGTCCCAGCACCGGCGAAGTGGTGTTCAGGGTGGATGGTGCGGCGAAAACCTTCACCTTGCGCTGCCAACGGCTGCCTAAGCCCGGAACCGAGGCCCCGGCACAACTGATGCACACCGGCAAGGTCCTGGACCGGCAGGTGGCCGCCGGCGGGGGGTCGAACCAGCCGGTGGCCGCTGGCGGGGGGTCGAACCAGCCGGTGGCCACCGTCAGGGGCTTGAACCTGGTGGGGCTGACCCCGGATATCCTGCTCGACCCGTACCTTACCGAGGGCAAAGACGGCTGCACCGCCGCCATTGCCGACCCCAAGCCGGACATGAAATACGTTTGGCAAATCAGCCCGGACACCGGCACCTTCACCGGTCCAGCCGCCGGTCCCACCGTGACCTTCCGCACCGGGGCTGGACCGGGGTCCGTGACGCTCTCCGTTACCGCCACCCACCACCCCACGGGAGCCGTGTTCAGGACCGTCCGTAGCGCCATGTTGTCGCCCAAGGCGGTGATGCCCAGGATCGTGATTGCCGGGAACCCGGCCCCGGGGTCCCCGATCCTGGCCACGGTGGAAGGCGGCCAGGCACGGGAAATTTTCAACTGGGGACTGTCCAAGGGGGCAACCTTCCAGGGCGGGGGCTCCCACCACACGGGACCAAGTGCCATCGTCATCCTTGCCGGAACCGACGCCGTAACGCTGTCCTGCACCGTGGTCAACCTCGCCGGGGAGCCCTCGGACCCCGCACATAAGTTGATCACCCCGAACCCGAGCCTTGCACAGTCGGGCATGCCGCCCATGGGAGGTGTTCCCGGCGCGCCGCCCGTGGAGGGTGCTTCCGGGGCTCCGCCCGTGGAGGGTATTCCCGAGGCTCCGCCCGTGGAGGGTATTCCCGAGGCTCCGCCCGTGGAGGGTATTCCCGACGCGCCGCCCATGGAGGGTATTCCCG
>Ga0302279_10003409_pt1 | contig 19850 bp, 18 predicted proteins | sample III_Bog_N3_3_FD_194541 | JGI IMG/M metagenome (GOLD analysis project Ga0302279, IMG submission 194541) | Peat permafrost microbial communities from Stordalen Mire near Abisko, Sweden - III_Bog_N3_3 | ecosystem: Environmental > Terrestrial > Soil > Wetlands > Peat | place: Sweden: Abisko...
GCGCCTTTACCGAGACCGGCTCGGCCCTGGACCTGACCAGCCCCGGCCGGGGCTATGATCGCTACCAGGGCTGGCTGGGCCTGAGCGCCGAGACCACGCTCGGCGTCGGACCCGGCGGCGCGCTCACCTTGCGCGCCTACGGCCGGGCCCTCGCGCTGGGCGGCGCGGACGTGATCGCCCTGCCGGTCACCTTCGTCGGCTCCGCCACATCGCTCGCCATCACCGGGGCCGACACGGGCTCGTTCGGCGGCGACCTGGGCGTCTCCGCCGACTGGCGCATCGGCCACGCCGTCCGGGCCTTCGCCGCCTATGACGCCCGCCTGCGCCAGCGCTACAGCTCCCAGACCGGATCGCTGGGACTGAAAGTCAGCTTCTGAGAGCGACCGGCGGCCCGGAGACCGCCCGACCTAGGCCCGCGCTTCCAGCCCTATCGCCGAGGCGGTCTCCGCCGCGACGAAGCTCGCGCCGGTGGTGATCGCGCCGGTGAAGTCGGCGCCGCGCAGGTCGGCGCCGTCGAGGACCGCGGCGGTCAGGTCGGCGGTCTGCACCTGGGCGTAGCGCATCACCGCCGAGTTGAGGTGCGCCGGCGTCACGCGGCCACCGCCCAGCGGCAGGGCGCCCAGCTTCGCCGAGCGCAGGTCGGTCTTGGTCAGATTGGCCCCGGTCAGCCGCACGCCGCGCAGGTCGGCGTCGCACAAGGTCGCGCCGCGCAGATCGGCGCGCTCCAGATTGGCGCCCTGCAGCTGCACGCCGGTCAGATCGAGCCCGACCAGGCAGGCGCCGGCGAGATTGGCGGCGGTCAGCCAGGCGCGCCTCAGTCCATCGCCCAGCGGCCTCAGGTCGAGACCGTGCAGCCTCGCCGGCGCGCCTTCACGGCCGCCGGTGCGACACCAGGTTTCGTTGGCCTTGACCATCGCCGTCAGTTCGTCGAGCCGGCCCATGGCCGCGGCGTTGGGCTCGGTGAGCGCGCCGCCCATCTTGGCGCCCAGGGTGCGGGCGCGGAACAATTCGACGCCGGTGAGCACCGCGCCTTCGAAGTTGGCGTTCTCCAGATTGGCGCCGGCGACCTCGGCGCCCTCCATCATCGCCCCGGTGAGATTGGCGTCCTTGAGATTGGCGCCGGACATCTTCGCGCCCCGCAAGGAGCAGTCGGTGAAATCTGCGGCGAAGGCCGAGGCGCCGTCGAGCAGCGAGCCGTCCAGCGTGGCGCCGTGGAGGATGGCGTCGTCGATCACCCCGGCGCGGGATTCGTGGCGCAGGGAGGCTAGGCCCTTGCGCAGGTGGGGCACGGCCACCTGGCCTTCGCGGAAGTCGGCGCCGCTGAGGTCCGCGCCGGAGAGATTTGCGCCCCGAAGGCAGGCGCCGCGCAGGTCCGCCCGCCGCAGGATCGCGCCGCGCAGATCGGCCTTGCGCAGATCCGAGCCGAACAGGTTGGCACGCTCCAGCCGGACCCCGGCCATCAGGCAGGCTTCGAACACCGAGGCTGACAGATCAGCGTCGTCGAGGATGCGTTGCTGGAAATTGAGGCCGGAAAAGTCGACGAAGCGCAGCGAGGCGCGCTTGCCGCCCGGACGGCCGCCGATGAACCGTTCGTGGGCGTAGAGGATGATGTCGAGCTCGCCCTGCGAGAGGCGCTGGCGGCCGGCGCTGGGCACGGCGCTGTGACTGGCGAACATGCTCTAGAGCACGTCGAGGCCGCGGACGCCGTCGCGGGTGGCGCCGGTCACGTCGACACCCTTGAGGATGGCGCCGGTGAAGTTAGCCCGCGAGAGGTCGGCGTAGGCCATGATCGCCTGGCGCAGGTCGGCCCTGGCGAGATCGGCGTTCTTCAGCGCCGCCCGGGTCAGGTCGCAGGGCATCGGCCGATTGGGAGCGATCACCAGCGGGCCCATCTGGGCGTCGCGCAAGTCGGCGCCGGAGAGCCGCGCCCCGCCCAGCCGGGCGCCGCGCAGGTCGGCCCGGCGGAGATTGCAGGCCCTTAAGTCCGCGCCTTCGAGCCGGGCGCCCTGAAGCTGCACGCCGGCCATGTCGAGGCCGTAGAACACCGCGTTCTTGGCCGAGAGCGCGGTCAGGTTGAGGCCGTTGATCGACTTCAGCGAACGCAGGTCGGCGCCGTCGAATATCGACGGCGTGCCCGAGCGGCCGCCGGTCTCGCACCACAGCGCGTGCGAGCGCAGCATCTCGTCGAAGGGCAGCTCGGAAGCGTCCTTGCCGGCCGCTTTGTCGGTGAGCACGCCGGCCATGTTGGCGTTCTGGACGTTCCAGGAATAGGTCTTGGCCCCGATCAGCACGCAATCGGTCAGGTCGGCGCCGGAGAGGTCAGCGCCGGAGAGATCGCAGCCGGACATGTTGGCGCCGCTCATGTTCGCCTGCTTCAGGTTGGCGCGAACCAGCTTGGCGTCCTTGAGGATCGCGTCGGTGAAGTCGGCCTTCAGCGCGATCACCCCGCTCATCCGCGAGCGTTCCAGGTTGGCCCCGGCGAGCACCGCGCCTTGGGCGTTGGCGGCCCGCTCGACCGGTTCGAGGATGCGCAGGCCCTTTTCGCGGTCGGCGGCGGCGATGGTGCCTTCGCGCAGGTCGGCCTCGAACAGATCCGCGCCCGAAAGGTCGGCGCCGCGCAGGCAGGCCCCGCGCAGGTCGGCCCGGCGCAGCGAGGCGTCGCGCAGATTGGTGTTCTGCAGGTCGGCGCCGAACAGGTTGGCGTTGTCGAGCCGGGCGCCGGACATGTTGCAGTCGGCGAGGATCGCCCCGGTGAAATCGGCGTCGCAAAGATTGCGGCCCGAAAGATTGAGGCCCTGGAGGTCCTTCCAGGTGAACACCGCCCGCGCACCGCCCATGCGCGACGACCACAGCCGGTCGTGGCGCAGGCAGATTCCATCGATCTCGGCCTGGGTCAGGCGGCGATGATGAATAACCTGGGTGGCGGGCTCGGCCATGGGCTCCTAGGAATCGGCGCGAACGATGGCGTTAATCCTACAATTGCGGGGATTAATGGCCTGTTCACGCGATCGAGAGCCGGCCGCCGGCGGCGTGGCTCAGGCGATCGACGGAAGGGCCTCGGCGCGGTCCGGATCCAGGTAGCGGGCGGCGGTGGGACGAAGCTTAGCGTCCAGCTCTATCCTCAGCGGATTGCCGGTGGGAATCTCCACCGCCACGATCGCTTCCGGGGTCAGACCGTAGAGCAGCTTGACGATGGCGCGCAGGGAGTTGCCGTGGGCGCCGATCAGCAGGGTTTCGCCGGCCGCCAGCGCCGGAGCGATCTGCGCCTCCCAATAGGGCTGCACCCGATCCAGCGTGGTCTTCAGGCTCTCCGTGGCGGGCACATCGGCGTCGGCGTAGCGGCGGTCGCGGGAGACGTCGAATTCCCCGCCCGGGGCCAGCGGCGGCGGCGCCACGTCGTAGGAACGACGCCACAGCTTCACCTGCGCCTCGCCAAGCTCCTTGGCGGTTTCGGCCTTGTTCAGCCCGGTCAGGCCGCCGTAGTGGCGCTCGTTCAGCCGCCAGCTCTTCTCGATCGGGATCCACAGTTGTCCCGCGACGGCGAGCGCCAGCTCGCTGGTGCGGATCGCCCGGGTGAGCACCGAGGCGAAGCAGCGGTCGAACGCCAGGCCCTCGGCGGCGATCAGCGCGCCCCCCCGACGGGCCTCGTCCTCGCCGCGCGGAGTCAGGTCGACATCCACCCAGCCGGTGAAGCGGTCTTCCAGGTTCCACTGGCTCTGGCCGTGACGCAGCAGGACGAAGGTGGGCATGGCGCTCCGGTCCGGTTGAAGGCGCCCCTGCTCGCACAGGCGCGCGGGTCGATGCAAGTCGCCGGCGGCCTTCCGGCGCGGTCGCCGGCGGGTTATATGCCGCCCATGCCGGACCGGATCGCCCTGCCGCTCATCGCCCTGACCGCCGCCGGACTGATCGCCCTGGCGATGGTCTGGCCGCAGGGCCAGGGCGCGGTCTCGCCGCCGCCCTTCGGACACCCCATCGCCCCGGTCAGCGACGTCCAAATCCCCGCCGCCCTCGGCATGCCGGCTAAACCGGAACCCAAGCCCCCCGTTCGGCCTTAAGCTCCCGCCTGTCACCGGCCGTCCCCTCCCGAAGGACCTGAATGTTCCCGAAAGCCCGCGCCGACCTCGCGCCCATGAGCATCGCCTACGAGACCACGCCGCTGGTCAAGCCGACGGGGTTCCGCGAATACGACGCCCGCTGGCTGTTCGGCTCGGAGATCAACCTGATCGGCGTGCAGGCGCTGGGCCTGGGGCTGGGGACCTACGTCCAGGAGCTCGGCCAGCGCCGGATCGTGGTGGGCCACGACTTCCGCTCCTATTCTCTCTCCATCAAGCAGGCGCTGATGCTGGGGCTGGTCTCGGCCGGCTGCGAGGTGTTGGACATCGGCCTGGCGATGACCCCGATGGCCTATTTCGCGCAGTTCGACCTCGAAGCGCCGTGCGTCGCCATGGTCACCGCCAGCCACAATGAGAATGGCTGGACCGGGGTGAAGATGGGGGTCGGCGCGCCGCTGACCTTCGGGCCAGACGAGATTGGCCGGCTGAAGGAGATCGTGCTCACCGGCGCCTATCGCGAGGCGGCGGGCGGGACGCTGAAACGCATCGACGGCCTCGCCGAGCGCTACATCGCCGACGCCGCCGCCCGACGCTCGCCTGGCCGGCCGCTGAAGGTGGTCTGCGCCTGCGGCAACGGCACCGCCGGGGCCTTCGCTCCGGAAGCGCTGCGGCGCATGGGCGTCGAAGTGGTCGAGATGGACTGCGAACTCGACTGGACCTTCCCGAAATACAATCCCAACCCCGAAGACCTGGAAATGCTGCACGCCATGGCCGCCACCGTGCGGACCACCGGCGCCGACCTGGCCTTCGGTTTCGACGGCGACGGCGACCGCTGCGGCGTGGTCGACGACGAGGGCGAGGAGATCTTCGCCGACAAGATCGGCCTGATGCTGGCCCGGGACCTGGCGCCGCTCTATCCGAACGCCAAATTCGTGGTCGACGTGAAGTCCACCGGCCTCTTCGTCACCGACGAGGTGCTGAAGGCCAACGGCGCCTCGACGCTCTACTGGAAGACCGGCCACAGCTACATCAAGCGCAAGACCGCCGAGATCGGGGCGCTGGCCGGGTTCGAGAAGTCCGGCCACGCCTTCTTCAACCCGCCGCTCGGCCGCGGCTACGACGACGCCCTGGTGGCGGCGGCGGCGATCCTGTCGATGCTGGACCGCAACCCCGGCCAGCGGCTCAGCGACCTGAAGAAGGCGCTGCCGGTGGCCTACACCAGCCTGACCATGTCGCCTCACTGCGCCGACGAGGCCAAATATGCGGTGATCGGCAAGGTGGTCGCCGACTACGAGGCCTTGGGCGCCGCCGGCGGCTCGATCCTGGGCCGCAGGATCATCGAGGTGAACACTGTCAACGGCGCCCGCGTCGGGCTGGAGGACGGCTCGTGGATCCTGGTGCGCGCCTCGTCGAACAAGCCCGAGTTGGTGGTGGTGGTCGAGAGCACCCGCTCGGAGGATGACATGCGCGCCCTGTTCCGCGATGAGGTGAAGCCCAGGCTGGCGCGCGAGAGCGGCGTCGGCGCCTACAACCAGGAAATCTGAGCATGCGCGTGGCGATGATCGGGACCGGATATGTGGGGCTGGTCTCCGGGGCCTGTTTCGCCGACTTCGGCCACGAGGTCTGCTGCGTCGACAAGGACGCCACCAAGATCGAGCGGCTGAGAGCCGGGGTGATGCCGATCTATGAGCCGGGGCTGGAGGCCCTGGTCGCCCGGGGCGTGGAGGGCGGGCGCTTAAGCTTCGCCACAGAATACGCCGAGGCGGTGAGGGAGGCGGATGCGGTGTTCATCGCCGTCGGCACCCCCTCGCGCCGGGGCGACGGCCATGCGGACCTGACCTATGTCCACGCCGCCGCCGAGGAGATCGCCACACTGCTGGACGGCTTCACCGTGGTGGTGACCAAGTCCACCGTGCCGGTGGGCACCGGCGACGAGATCGAGGCGATCATCCGCCGCGTGCGACCGGAAGCGCAGTTCGCGGTGGTCTCCAATCCGGAGTTCCTGCGCGAGGGCGCGGCGATCGAGGACTTCAAGCGCCCGGACAGGGTGGTGGTGGGCATGGAGGACGAGCGCGCCCGGCCGGTGATGGCCGAGCTCTATCGGCCGCTGAACCTCAACGAGACGCCGATCCTGTTCACCGACCGGCGCACCAGCGAGCTGACCAAATACGCCGCCAACGCCTTCCTGGCGATGAAGATCACCTTCATCAACGAGATGGCCGACCTGTGCGAGGCGGTGGGCGGCGACGTGCAGTCGGTGGCCCGGGGGATCGGCCTGGACAAGCGGATCGGGGCCAAGTTCCTGCACGCCGGGCCGGGCTACGGCGGCTCGTGCTTTCCGAAGGACACCCTGGCCCTGATGCGCACCGCCCGGGACGCCGGCGCGCCGCTGCGGCTGGTGGAGACCATGGCCGAGGTCAACGATGCGCGCAAGAAGGCCATGGCCGGCAAGGTGGTGCGGGCGCTGGGCGAGGACCTGGCTGGCAAAACCATCGCCGTGCTGGGCCTGACTTTCAAACCCAACACCGACGACATGCGCGACGCCCCCTCGCTGGAGATCATCCGGGCGTTGCAGGCCCTGGGCGCCCGGATCCAGGCCTATGACCCGGAAGCGCACGAGGCGCGCCAGCTGCTGCCCGGGGTCGAGTTCAAGGCCGGGCCCTACGACGCGGTCGAAGGCGCCGACTGCGCGGTGATCGTCACCGAATGGGATGAATTCCGCGCCCTGGACCTGGACCGCATCAAGCTGCTGATGCGCCGCCCGCTGATGGTCGACCTGCGCAACATCTACAAACCCGAGGAACTGCGCCCCCGCGGGTTCACCTATGTAAGCGTCGGGCGGAAGTAGCGGCTAGTTCAGCCAGGCCTGGGAGGCCCAGATGGTGCCGATCCAGAAGGCCGCGCCCATGGCCGCGACGAACAGGATGCAGGCAATCGAGCCGCCGGCGCCCTTGACGCGGGCCCTGGCTGCCGGTGGACGCTCCCAAGCGGGGTCGTGCGCCATGTCGCCTCCCAAAAGGCTTATCGTTGCGGCGCGCCGGTCGAGCGACGCACCTTCAGCGGAGTTAAGGCTGCATTAGCCAACATGTCCAGAGTGTAATGATCGGCCCGGGACGCTGGGCCGAGGCGCATGCTACGCTTGTTGTGGGTGGAGCATCAGGAACCGGATCATGGACCAGCGTAGCTTCCCACCCATCGCCTGCGTGGCGCTCATCGCCCTGGCGCTGGCGGCGTGCAACAAGCCCGCGCCCCCCGCCGCGCCGCCGCCCAGCGCCGCGAACGCCGCCGCACCCCCTCCGGCGCCCGCCAATACCGACGCCGCCGACGCCAAGGCGTTCCTCGACGGCCTCTACGCCCACTATGTCTCGCCGACGGACCACAGCTTCGAGATGTTCGACAAGAACGTCGCCGAGGTGTTCGACCCTTCGATGATCCAGCTGCTGAAGGACGACGCCAAGGCGTCGAACGGCGAGCCCGGGGTGCTGGACGGCGACTACCTGTGCAACTGCCAGGACTATGGGAGCCTGAAGACCACTATCACCGTTCAGACGGCGACGGCGACCACAGCCAAGGCCCACGCCAGCTTCATCGACACCGGCGTGGCCGATGCGAAGCCACAAGCGGACGATTTCGATCTGGTCAAGGTCAACGGCTCCTGGCGCGTCCACGACATCACCGACCCCAACGACACCAGCCAGGGCAGCCTGCGAACGGCGCTTGAGAACGAGATCAAGACGCTGGCCAAAGGTCCCAAGAAAAGCGATCCCAACGAAGCGCCGTAAGGCGACGACGCGGCCAACGAGGCGCGGGCGGGGAGTATCAGAATGAAGTGGCATCTGGCGGCGGTGTGGGAGGCTGTCAGCGACGCGGTCCCGGACGCGCCGGCGGTGATCGACGGCCAGGCGCGGCGCAACTGGCGGGGCTACGAGGACCGGGCCGCGCGGCTGGCCTCGGCCCTGGCGGCCGCCGGCCATGGGCGCAACTCCAAGGTCGCCGTCTACGCCTACAATTCCAACGCCTTCCTCGAGGCCTACTTCGCCGCTTTCAAGCTCCGTGGCGTGCCGGTGAACGTCAACTATCGCTACACCGAAGGCGAGCTGATCTATCTGCTGGATAACGCCGACGCCGAGGCGGTGGTGTTCGACGCCCAGTTTGGCCCGCGGGTGGCGGCGATCCGCGATAAACTGCCGATGCTGAAGACGCTGATCGAGATCGACGACGGCTCGGGCCTGCATCTGGACGGCGCGGCGCGGTTCGAGGCGCTGATCGCGGCTCACGATCCCTACCCGCGGCAGGACTACGCCGAAGACGACCTGTTCATGATCTACACCGGCGGCACCACCGGCATGCCCAAGGGGGTGATGTCGCGCCAGGGCGACCGGGCGCACTCGGGGGTGATGGCGGCGTTCACGCCGCTTGGTCTGCCAAGACCAGCCACCCGCGAGGACTTCCAGGCCTCGATCCGCCAGATCCACGCCATGGGCCAGGCCAAGGTCAGCCTGATCGCCTGCCCGCTTATGCACGGCACCGGACTGACCGGCGGCGCGCACCACCCGCAGCTGGCCGGCGGCTGCGCGGTGACGGTTCGCAACGAGCGATTCGATCCCGAGGCGCTGTGGCGCGTGGTCGAACGCCAGCGGGTGACCCAGATCGCCATCGTTGGCGACACCTTCGGCAAGCCGATGCTGGCGGCGCTGGAAGCCGCCGCGGCGGCCGGCCGGCCGTTCGACCTGTCGTCGTTGAAATGGATGTTCAGCGCCGGGGTGATGTTCTCGGCCGAGACCAAGCAGGGGCTGCTGAAGTTCGCCGACATGACCATCAACGACGCCATGGCCGCCACCGAGGGGGCGATGGGGGTCTCGCTGGTGTCCCGCTCGACGCCGCCGGGCGAGACGGCGAAATTCACCCGCCATCCGACCACCAAGGTGTTCGACGAGCACGATCGCGAGGTGCAGCCGGGCTCGGACACCATCGGCATGATCGCCAACGGCGGGGCGGCGCCGGTGGGCTACTACAAGGACCCGGAGAAGAGCGCCCGCACCTTCCGCACCATCGACGGCCACCGCTATTCGTTCCCCGGCGACTACGCCAAGGTGGCGGCGGACGGCTCGCTGATCCTGCTGGGCCGCGGCTCCAACTGCATCAACACCGGTGGCGAGAAGGTGTTTCCGGAAGAGGTCGAGGAGGCGCTGAAGGCGCATCCGGACGTGGCCGACTGCCTGGTGGTCGGGGTTCCCGACGAGCGCTTCGGCCAGCGGATCACCGCGGTCGTCTCGCTGGCTTCGGGGCATCGCCTGGACGAGGACGCGCTGCTGGCCTTCGTCCGCACCCGGATCGCCGGCTACAAGCTGCCGCGGCGACTGATCGTGGTGGACGAGGTCCGCCGCGGCGCGAACGGCAAGGCCGACTATCCGTGGGCGAACAAGGTGGCCAGCGAGGCGGCGGTGGAAGGTTGAAGGCCCCGGCCATCGCCGCCGGGGCCTCCGGCATCCCCAAAGGTTGTCATCCGCTAAGGGAAAGCAGCGAGCCCACAGAGGCGCTAGAGGTGTTACCAGCGCCTGAACGGCGGGCGAAGGCGTTACTCGGTATGGGTAGCCTGGGCTGGGTGATTAACGTTCGCCGAAGCAAATCGCGACAGCAATAGCGTCATCGCCGCGACTGATTCGCGCTTGCCCCAAAGAAGCTCAGCCGCATTGTCCGCACAGCCGTTCAGACGCAAACAGGGCCGCAGGCGCGCGGAGCATCCGCCGCTGGACGAGCTGCTGACGGCGATCGGGGCGTTTCTCCAGCAGTTGCCGCGGACCGCCGAGGACGCCGCCGACGGCGAGGCCGCGAGGCTCTATCGCGGCATCCAGGTCCCGCAGCTGGTGGTCGAAACCTATGGCCCCGCGCTGATGGATCGGTGCAAGGCCCTGGCCCATCAGCACGGTTGCGACGTCCACGCCCTGCCCGACGGCGGGCTCCGCTTCCAGAAGCGGACCTAGGCCCACCAGGGAACGCCAGCTTCGCCGGACGCGTTACCTGACTGCCGGGCCAGCAAACCCGGCTTTTGGGAGGTTAGAGGCCGATGCGTTCGCTGTTGCTGCTGTTTTTGGGCGTGCCGATCCCGATCATCCTGCTGCTGGCCTTCTGCACCCACCATTTCTAGGGGCTCAGGCCGCCGCCTGCTTTACCGCGCCGGCGATTTCCTTGACCAACTGGCCGACCAGCTTCTCGTCGTCGCCCTCGGCCATGATCCGGATCAGCGGCTCGGTGCCGGAGGCGCGGACCAGCACCCGGCCGCAGCCGTTCAGGCGCTGTTCGGCGTCGGCGATGGCGGATTTGACGGCGGCGTTCTCCAGCGGCTTGCCGCCGGCGAAGCGGACGTTCTCCAGCTTCTGCGGCACCGGCTGGAACTGCCGGGCCAGCGCGCTCATCGGCTGGCCGGTGCGGACCAGTTCGGCCAGCACCTGCAGGGCGGCGATCAGGCCGTCGCCGGTGGTGGAGAAGTCGGAGAGGATAATGTGGCCGGACTGTTCGCCGCCGAGGTTGAAGCCGCCCTCGCGCATGCGCACCATCACCGCCCGGTCGCCGACCGCGGTGCGGTGCAGGGCCAGGCCCTTGCCGGCCAGGAACCGCTCCAGGCCGAGGTTGGACATGACCGTCGCCACCACCCCGTCGCCGGTCAGCGCCCCCTTGGCCGCCCAGGCCGAGGCGATGATGGCCATGATCTGGTCGCCGTCGACGATCTGACCCTTCTCGTCGCAGATCACCAGCCGATCGGCGTCCCCGTCGAGAGAGATGCCGATGTCGGCGCGATACTGCTTCACCGCCGCGGCCACCGCCGCCGGATGCGTCGAGCCGCATTCCTCGTTGATGTTCATGCCGTTGGGCGAGACGCCGATCTCGACCACTTCGGCGCCCAGTTCGTAGAGGGCGGTGGGGGCGACCTTGTAGGCGGCGCCGTTGGCGCAATCGATGGCCACGCGCAGGCCGTTCAGCGTCATGCTCCGGGGCAGGGTCGCCTTGACGATCTCGACATAGCGGGCCTGGGCCTCGTCCATGCGCACCACGCGGCCGAGGCCCTTTGGGCCGGCCAGGCCCTCCTGCAGGCCCTCGTCCATCAGCGCCTCGATCTCGTGCTCGCGCTTGTCGGAGAGCTTGTAGCCGTCCGGGCCGAACAGCTTGATGCCATTGTCGGCGAAGTCGTTGTGCGAGGCGCTGATCATCACCCCGAGGTCGGCGCGCATGGAGCGGGTCATCATCGCCACCGCCGGGGTCGGCAGCGGCCCGAACAGGCGCACGTCCATGCCGACGCTGGCGAAACCCGCCACCAGGGCTGGCTCGATCATGTAGCCGGAAAGCCGGGTGTCCTTGCCGATCACCACCAGGTGGCGCCGATCGCCGCCGCTGGTGAACAGCTTGCCGGCCGCCAGACCCACCCGCAGCGCCACCTCGGCGGTCATCGGGTGCACATTGGCCTGGCCGCGGATGCCGTCGGTGCCGAAGTAGCGGCGGGTGCTCATGGCAAGATCCAGAAACTTATGGAAACGGAGATTTTAATGACCCCCGGTTTGCGAATGCTAAAGGCGCGCGACGGCAACGCTGGAACGATAGTCTAGCGACGTCGCGACTAACCATAAAGGACCCTTCCAAGCATGTGCGGGATCATCGGCATCGTGGGCGTGGCGCCGGTGACGCCGCGCCTGATCGAGAGTCTGAAGCGGCTGGAATACCGGGGCTACGACTCCGCTGGCGTCGCCGGCGTGGTCGGCGACCACGTGGAGCGCCGTCGGGCGCCCGGCAAGCTGCGCAACCTCGAGGCGTTGCTGGAAACCGAGCCGCTGAGCGCCACCGTCGGCATCGGCCACACCCGCTGGGCCACCCACGGCGCGCCCAACACCGCCAACGCCCACCCGCAGAAGGCCGGCCGGGTGACCGTGGTGCACAACGGCATCATCGAGAACTACGCCGAGCTGAAGGCCGAGCTGGTCGCCGAGGGCCGCCGGTTCGAGAGCGAGACCGACACCGAGGTGGTCGCCCAGCTAGTCGACCACCAACTCGCTAAGGGGTTGCCGCCGCTGGACGCCTTCAAGGCGGCGCTGGACCGGCTGACCGGCGCCTACGCGCTCGGGGTAATGATCGACGGCTGCGACGAGCTGATCCTGGGCGCCCGGCATGGCCCGCCGCTGGTGGTCGGCCATGGCGACGGCGAGATGTACCTGGGCTCCGACGCCCTGGCTGTCGGCCCGTTCACCAGCCGGGTCAGCTACCTGGAGGACGGCGACTACGTGGCCATCGACCGGCACGCGGCGCACGTTTTCGACGCTTCCGGGACCGAGGTGCTGCGGCCGATCCACGTGGTCGCCGCCAGCGCCGCGTTGATGGAGAAGGGCAACTACCGGCATTTCATGGAAAAGGAGATCCATGACCAGCCGGACGCCGTGCAGCACACCTTGGCCACCTACCTCGACCCGGTGGCCCGCCGGGCGACGCCGCCGGCCGGGCTGGACCTGGCCGGCGTCAGCCGCCTGCAGATCGTCGCCTGCGGCACCGCCTCCTACGCCGGCCTGATCGGCAAATATGTGATCGAGCGGGTGGCCGGCCTGCCGGTGGACGTCGAGGTGGCCTCGGAGTTCCGCTACCGCCAGCCGGCGCTGACGCCCGGCACACTGGCTGTGGCCATCTCGCAGTCCGGCGAGACCGCCGACACCCTGGCGGCGATGCGCTACTGCAAGGACCACGGGCTGAAGACCGCCGCCATCGTCAATGTGCACACCTCGACCATGGCGCGGGAGGCGGACCTGCTGTTGCCGACCAACGCCGGGCCGGAGATCTGCGTGCTCTCCACCAAGGCCTTCGCCGCCCAGGTGGCGGTGCTGATGTCGCTGGCCATCGCCGCCGGCGTCGCCAGGGGCGTCATCGGGCCGGATGAGGAGCATCGGCTGGTGTCGGTGCTGCTGGAGGCCCCGCGGCTGCTGGCCGACGCCATGCGGGTGGAGGACGCCATCCGCGAGGTGGCGATCCAGACCTCCAAGGCCCGGGACGTGCTCTACCTCGGCCGCGGTCCGATGTACGCCCTGGCCCTGGAAGGGGCGCTGAAACTGAAGGAAGTCAGCTACATCCACGCCGAGGGCTATGCCGCCGGCGAGCTGAAGCACGGGCCGATCGCCCTGGTCGACGAGGCGACGCCGGTGGTGGTGATCGCCCCCACCGACGCCTTCTTCGACAAGACCGTCTCGAACATGAGCGAGGTGATCGCTCGCGAAGGCCCGGTAGTGCTGATCACCGACGAACACGGCGCCGCCCACGCGCCCCCGAAGGCCAGGGTGGTGGTCGGACCCACCTGCGACCCGCTGATCGCGCCCCTGGTCTACGCCGTGCCGATCCAGCTGCTGGCCTACTATGTGGCCGTGCAGAAGGGCACGGACGTCGACCAGCCACGCAACCTGGCCAAGTCGGTGACGGTCGAGTGATGCAGCCCTAGCTGGGGCTGTTGCTCGGCGCGTTGGTGGCGTTGGAGTCCATGGAGTTCATCGCGCCCATGGAATTGGTGTCGGCCGGCGTGTTGGTGTCGGCCGCGACCGTGTTGTTGTCGGCGGAGTTGTCCGCCGGCTTCTTGCAGGCCGAGACGCTGGCGGCGGCCAGCATGGCGAGCGAAACCAGGACCAGGGTGCGCGTGCGCTTCATCGATGGGACTCCCGTTGCCGCCCGCCAATGCCCATTCTCAAGCAATTGTTCCCGAGGGCGACCGATCTGTGATGAGCCTCGCCATAGGGCGTCAAGCGGCGCGGCGCTGGATTTGGCGCGCAGCCTCCGCTAGGGGCAGCGGATGATCAAAAAAGTGCGCAAGGCGGTGCTTCCGGTGGCAGGTCTGGGCACGCGGGTGATGCCCGGGGCCAAGACCACACCGAAGAATCTGCTCAACGTCTTCGACCGCCCGATCCTGGCCTATGTGGTCGGCGAGGCGCGCGCGGCGGGCATCGAGCACATCGTGGTGGTGCTGGGCCGCGGCCAGGGCAGCATCGAGGACTACTTCGACCGCCACGTGGAGCTGGAAGCCCACCTGGAGGGCAAGGGCAAGGCCGACATCCTGGCCGACATCCGCGCCGAACTGCCCGAGCCCGGCCAGATGAGCTTCGTGCGGCAGATGGCGCCACTGGGTCTCGGCCACGCGGTCTGGTGCGCCCGGGACATCATCGGCGACGAGCCGTTCGCGGTGATTCTGCCCGACATGCTGATGGACGCCCGCCCTCCGGCCCTGGCCCAGGCGATCGGCGCCTACGACGCGGTCGGCGGCAATATCGTCGTGGTCGAACAGGCCGCCCCCGGCGACGCGCACAAATACGGCATCGTCGCGTTGGGCGAGACCGAGCCGGGCTTCGACGGCCGCCTGCGGCAAATGACCGGCATGATCGAGAAGCCCGCGCCGGGGACCGAGCCCTCCAACCTGCTGATCAGCGGCCGCTACATCCTGCAGCCGGAGATCTTCGCCCTGCTCGCCGAGCAGGAACGCGGCTCGGGCGGCGAAATCCAGCTCACCGACGCCATGGTCCGGCTGATGGCCGGCCAGTCGTTCCACGCCCTGGAATATGATGGGGTCACCTACGACTGCGGCGACAAGGTGGGCCTGCTGCGGGCGACCGTGGCCTTCGCCCTGAAAGACCCGGAATTCGGCAAGGACGCCCGCTCGGCGATCGAGGCGCTGCTGGCGAAGTAGGGCAAGCGGCGCCTCCCAACTATCGGTCATGGCCGGGCTTTCGTCCCGGCCATCCAGGAACACCCAGCATCGGTACGAGCGGAGCCGCCGACGGCATGGCTCCGGCCTCACGGCCTCGCCCCGTTCCAGGGTGTTCCTGGGTCGCCGGGACAAGGCCCGGCGATGACCGAACATTGGGGGAAACTAAGATGGGCGTGGACACCACCCCACCCCAAGTTCAGCTCACCTCCTCCACCGCCGCGACGATCCGCGCCACATCCTGCGGGCGCGACAGGCGGTGGTCGCCGTCGCGGATCAGGGTGAAGACGACATCCTCGCCCTTCAGGGTGTTGGCCAGTTCCAGGGCGTGGGTCCAGGGGACGTCGGGGTCGGCGCCGCCCTGGAGGATGCGCACCGGCGCGGCGATCGGGATCGGGCCCGGCAGCAGCGACCAGCGGGCGCCGTCCTCCAGCAGCGCGCGGGTAATCGGGTAGCCGGCGGGATCGAAGGCGGAGGGCCGCCGCCAGACCCCGTCGCGAGCCAAGGCCGTCTGCGCCTCGGCGGGCAGTGATGGGCCGATCAGCCGCTCGGTGAAGTCGGTGGCCGGGGCGATCAGCACCAGCGCCCCCACCCGCTGCGGACGCGCCAACGCCGCCAGCAGCGCCAGCCAGCCGCCCATGGACGAGCCGACAATCACCAGCGGGCCTTGCGTCAGCTGGTCGATCACCGCCAGGGCGTCGGCCCGCCAGCGGGTGATCGTGCCGGCCGCGAAGTCGCCGCCGGAGACGCCGTGGCCGAAATAGTCGAAGCGCAGGAAGTCACGCCCGGCCGCAGCGGCCCAGTCGGCCAGCGCCGAGGCTTTGGTGGCGGCCATCTCGGAGCGGAATCCGCCCAGCCAGAGCACCGTCGGACCAGCGCCGGCGACGCGCCGCCAGGCAAGGAACGCGCCATCCAGCTCCAGTCGTCCGCTGTCCTCGGTCATGGCGTCCTCGCCCGCGTTTCGCTAGTGAAGAACCGCGGCGGCCCCACCTTAACCCGCCTGGAGGAAGGGCGATCAAGCGAGCGATCCAGAAGGTGCTGGTGATCAAGCTCGGCGGCATCGGCGAGCTGGTGCTGGCCTTCCCCGCTTTCGAGCGCATCCGCATGGCCCACCCGAAGGCCAAGATCACCCTTCTGACCACCCAGCCGTTCGAGGCGCTGACCAAGACCAGCCCGTTCTTCAACGCCATCGAGACCGACGGTCGGCCCACGAGCCCGGGGGGCTGGCTCAGCCTGATCGGGCGCCTGCGCGGGGCCCGTTACGACCGAGTCTACGACCTGCAGAACGACGCCGGTAGCGGACTGATCTTCCAGGGCCTGCGACCCTTCGCGCCGGAGTGGTCGGGCACCGCGCCCGGCGCGGCCCTGCCCCACCGCAACCGGGAGCGCGAGCGAATGCATCCGCTGGAGCGCCACGCAGACCAGTTGCGCCAGGCCGGCGTCTGGCCCGATGCGCCGACCCGGCCGCTGTCGGCGCCGCCGCCGGACCTGTCCTGGATTCTGGCCCGCAGCCCGCAGCCTCGGTCGATGTCCTCCGCCGCCGGCCAGCGGCCGCTGGTGCTGGTCTCGCCCGGCGCCGGCAAGCCGGAGGCCCGCTGGCCGATCGACCGCTACGCCGCCCTGGCCAAGCAGCTGCAGGACGCCGGCTTCGACATCGTGGTCATCGGCACCCTGCAGGAAAGTCCGCTGGCGCACGCCATCCAGCGCCAGGCGCCTAGGGCGCGGGACCTGACCGGCCGCACCGATTTCGCCCAGATCGCCGCCCTGGCCGCCCGCGCGGCGCTGGCCATCGGCAACGACACCGGCGTGCTGCACCTGATCGCCGCCGCCGGCGCGCCGACCATCGCGCTCTTCTCCGGCGCCTCCGATCCAGCGGTGAAGGGACCGCGCGGCCATGTCACAGTTTTGCACTCCCCGGCGCTAAAAGACCTGCCGGTGGACACAGTTGCGCACGCGGCGCTCGCTTTAGCCGGGCAGCCGGCTTGATTGGCGGGGGGGCGTTGGTCATATTTCAGTTGAGTTGGGGGATCATTAGTTCTCTAGCTTCGTTGCAACTGCTCAAGGAGCACAGCCTATTCGTCGTCCCATGCCCGCGCCCCCGTCCAAGGATGGGCCACGCATCAACGAAGACATCCGCGTCCCCCGCGTTCTGCTGATCGATCAGAACGGAGAAAAACAGGGCATCATGCCCACGTCCGCCGCCCTCGAGGCCGCCGAGGAAGCCGGTCTGGACCTGGTCGAAGTCTCCCCCACCGCCGACCCGCCGGTGTGCAAGATCCTCGACTACGGCAAGTTCAAGTTCCAGGAACAGAAGAAAAAGAACGAAGCGCGCAAGCGCCAGAAGCTGGTCGAAATCAAAGAGATCAAGCTTCGCCCCAACATCGACAGCCACGACTACGAAGTGAAGGCCCGGGCCATGCACCGCTTCTTCGAGGAGGGTGACAAGGTGAAGGTGACCTTGCGCTTCCGCGGCGGCGAGATGCGCCACCCGGAACTCGGGATGAAGCTGCTGGACCAGGTCAAGCTCGACTTCGAACCGGTGGCCAAGGTCGAGAACGAGCCCCGCATGGAGGGGCGTCAGATGGTGATGATCCTGGCGCCCAGATAGGCGCCGCCCTCCCCGCTTGATCGCCCGCGCGACGCCCGTCAGTGTGGCGCGAAACGGGGGACTCTACCTCATGCCGCGAATTTACCTCTGGCTGACGCTGGCGATGGCCATCGTCGCGCCGCGCGTCGTCGCCGCCGCGCCGCTGGAGGCCTATGGCCGGTTGCCGACCCTCGAGACCGCCGCGCTGTCGTCCGACGGGCAGCTGGCGGCGGTGGTGCTGACCGACGGCGACAAGCGCACGGTGGTGGTCGTCCACACCTCCGACGACAAGCCGGTGGCCGGGCTCAACGCCGGCGAGGCCAAGCTGCGCTCACTGCAATGGGCCGGACCCAATCACCTGCTGGTCACCTCATCGGTGACCGGCGTCCCCGATGGCGTCATCGCGCCCCGGAGCGAATGGGACGTGGTGGTCGACTACAACGTCAAGACCGACGCCCAGCATGTGCTGATGCGTGGCCAGGAGGACACGATCTCGTCGGTGGCCGCGACGCCGTCGATCCGGATGCTGAACGGCAAGCCGTTCGCCTTCGTCGAGGCGGTGCACTTCGTCAATGGCGAGGGCCGCATCTCGCTCTACAAGATCGATCTCGACGGCAACCAGACCAACCTGGTGCTGGACGGCTGGCCCAACACCGACGGCTGGCTGGTGGACGCGAACGGCCAGCCGCTGGCGGAGACCGAGTTCGACGCCAAGGCGGCGCACTGGCAGCTGAAGGTCAAGTATCGCAACGACTGGCGCGTGGCCAAGGCGTTCGAAACCTCGCTGAACTACGGCGGCCTGATGGGCCTGGGCCGCGACGGCCATGCGATCCTGGTCGCCGACACACACGAGACCGTCGACGCCCTGCGCGAACTGCAGCCGGAGGGCGGCGACTGGGGGCCCCGGTTCGCCGAGCAGGACGACCAGGACCTGATCTTCGATCCGGTGACCGAACGGCTGATCGGAACCCATGTGCTGGCCGGCGACACCGATCGCTACACGTTCTTCGCGCCCGCCGACCAGGCTATTTGGGACGCCGTCGCCAAGGCCTACGCCGGGGCGCGGGTGACCCTGGTCGATCTGTCGGCCGACCACCGGCGGCTGATCATCTCGGTGGACTCGCCCACGGACGGGCCGGCCTACGCCTTCGTCGATGTCGACAAGGGCGACGCGCACTACCTGGGCGACGCCTACCAGGGCCTGAAGGCGGCGGACATCTCGCCGGTGCGGCCGATCGCCTTCAAGGCCAAGGACGGGCTGGCGATCACCGGCTACCTGACCCTGCCGCGGGGCCGCGACGCGAAGAACCTGCCGCTGGTCGTCTACCCGCACGGCGGCCCGGCGGCGCGCGACGAACCAGGCTTCGACTGGTGGGCTCAAGCGATGGCGGCCCAGGGCTACGCGGTGCTGCAGGTGAACTACCGCGGCTCGCAGGGGTTCGGCTGGGACTTCCAGTCGGCCGGGTTCGGCGAGTGGGGCAAGACCATGCAGACCGACCTCTCCGACGGCGTCCGCTACCTGGCCGCCCAGGGGACCATCGATCCGGCCCGGGTGTGCATCGTCGGGGCCAGCTACGGCGGCTACGCGGCGCTGGCCGGCGCGACCCTCGACCCCGGCGTCTATCGCTGCGCCGTGGACGTGTCAGGCCCCTCGGAGATGACCAAATTCGTCGCCTGGGCCAAGGACCAGAGCGATATCTCCGCCCAGCGCTACTGGACCCGTTACATGGGCGCCGACGGGCTGAAGGACCCCCACCTGGAAGCAATCTCGCCGGCCGATCACGCCGACAAGGCCACCGTGCCGATCCTGATCATCCACGGCAAGGACGACACCGTGGTGCCGTTCGAGCAGAGCCAGCTGATGGTCGACGCCCTGACCAAGGCCGGCCATCCGCCGCAGCTGGTGATCCTCAAGCACGAGGACCACTGGCTGAGCCACGGCGACACCCGGCTGCAGATGCTGCAGGCGGTGGTGAACTTCCTGAAAGAGAACAATCCGGCGAGTTAGGCTGGGTCGACGTTTTGTCGTCTCAGTACCGAGTGCGGCGCCGATGAGGCATGATCATCGACCTGCCCACAAACAAAAACCCACTCGATCAGGGCTGTGGATGGGTCTCCACCGCCGCCGATCGCGGCGGGCCGGGAGGATTGTACTTCTCGACGAAGGCATCGATGGCCTGCACCTGAGCGACGTTGTTGGCCTCCGTCGCCGCCTCGTCCACGTCCCCGTCTTGGGCCAAAAGTTCTACGGTTTTGCCCGCGCGGCGCAAAGCGTCCGACATGCCCACCGCCTGTTGCCTCGATGAGGTCGGATCGTCCTTGTTGTAGATCAGCAGGATCGGTGCATCGGCCTGCGCGGCGTTGTCGATCGGTGAGATCGCCCGCATGGCCGCCTCTGAGCCCCATTTTGGACCGACCATATCCCGCAGGAAGCGCGTCAGATTGTTTTCGCCCGCGGTGTTCTTCTTTGACTCCAACACAGCGTCATTTAGGT
>Ga0302279_10003413_pt1 | contig 19831 bp, 14 predicted proteins | sample III_Bog_N3_3_FD_194541 | JGI IMG/M metagenome (GOLD analysis project Ga0302279, IMG submission 194541) | Peat permafrost microbial communities from Stordalen Mire near Abisko, Sweden - III_Bog_N3_3 | ecosystem: Environmental > Terrestrial > Soil > Wetlands > Peat | place: Sweden: Abisko...
CGATCGACGGATCGGACGAATCAACCGATGGGTTCGTCGCATCAACCGGCAGATCCTTCAGATCAACCGGGAGATTGATGAGACGGTTCGATCGTTTCGCGCGATCAATCCGTCGATCGATCGCACGGAACTCGGCCTTGACGAGAAGAATCCCCGCGTTGATGACGTCAACCTCGCGTTCGAGACGATCAACCCGCACGTCGAGACGATCAATCCGCACGTCGGGACGCTCGAGCCGCACATCGGACGGCGCAACTCGCGGATCGGGCCGTTCAACCTGCACGTCGACTCGATCGATCTCGACTTCGACCCGATCCATTCCGCGCTCGATCGACCCTGAACCGCATTCGATCGCAAGAACGTCCCGATCGACCGCTTCAATATTTCGATTCCTCCGTCGCATGAACGTCAGAGACGACTCGGCATTCGGCTGCGTCGCACTCGTTCTTCGCTTCTTCACCGTTGGGCAAACGTTGACACGGCAAAAGCGATAACCCAGCTGACGCTTTCCCAGTACCGGGCTCTCGTCGCCGATATCCCACTCTACTGCGCGACCACCGTGTTCACGGTGGCCGGGCAGACGTTCACGGCCCTTCAGGCCGTGTCCTTCATCCAGAACGTCCTCAACGCAGTCGCCGCCACGGCGACCGCGAAGGGGGCGTGGAAGAAGGCCATCCTGGCCGAGGACAAGCTCGTCGCGGCGGACGGCGACACGGTCAAGATGATCCGCAACGCCATCGCGGCGATGCTTAGCACCCAGATCAATACGCCAAGCGCGTTCGTCTCAGAAGCTTCCGGAGAGAGAGACGCCGCCAACGCGGGGTCCGACCCATGGCGCGACGTGTGCGGCTGGCGCGGGGGCAGACGGGACCGCTTCGTGGGTGGCGTCTGACGAGGAACCCCCTTTCAGAACGAAGTACACGCCGGCTCCCGCCGCGAGGAGCCCGGCGCCGATCGTGATGGTCGAGAGCGCCTCGAACGTCCGCATCGACGAGATGTCGCTCAGGCCCTGCTGCTTGCAGTTCGTGGCGCTACACTGGTCGCCCGCGGCGCTCTTGTTGCTCAGCGCGACGGCGCCAAAGACGCTCCCTGCCACGATCGCAGCGCTCCCCCCTGCGATGAGGCCATAGCCGAGACCGACGTGTCCGCGGTGCGCGCCCGAGGCCGGCTCCGTCGGCGGGCTGGGCGTCGCGTTCGCTGCGGGTGCGATCGCGACCGGTGCAGCGCTGGCGACCTCGAGCATGGGAACGGTCACGGTCTGCGCGCGTTCTCCTGCCGTGATGATCAGCGTTTGCGATAACGGCTTGCGACCGTCGGCGCTGGCGACGACCACATGGCTCCCCGGGTCGAGCGGAATTGGAGTGCCCACGAGCGCGGTCCCCATCGCGAGCCCGTCGATAGAGATGGAGATCGGGATGGCCCCCGACGAACGGATGGTGACGTAGGCAAGCGACGGCTCGAGCTCTGCCGCGCTCTGCCGGGCCACCTTCTCGCGCGCCGTCTGCCCGTTGTGCGCGGCTTGGCCTGCGGCGTCCGTGTATTCGGCCCACGCGCTCGCGGTCTTCCCCTCCTTCGCGTGGCAGAGCGCCAGGTTCATGAGGGTGCCGAGCTTGGGATCGATGCGCTGGCTTTCGGCGAGCTTGGGGCACGCCTCGGCGAAATTGCCGGCGCTCATCAGAGAGCGCGCGCTCCGGAAGAGCGCCTCCGCCATCGTGGCCTGGTTCACCTGCGCAGACGCGACCTGGATGGGCCCGACCACAGCTGCTGCGCTCACGGTGAGTAGGACGCGGAGAAGCCGCGCGACGCGCTTTGTCGGCATAGGTCGAACGTGGCTCATTCGCGTGAGTTGAACACGTCGTCGTGGGCGGCTGCGTTCGACGCGGCACGCGGAGCGGCCTTCACGGTCGTCGCTTTGCGCGCGGTCGTGGGAGGGGGCGAGGCCGAGGGGGGCGACGCAGACGTTGACGGCGTGGGCGTCGGAGCGACGGCGGTCGACGACGCGACGGCTACGGGAGCAGTCGCGGAGCTAGGTACAGGTCCAGTGCCTTGAACGGCCGCAAGGGCCGCGTTTGCGGCAGAACTGGCGGATACGTTTGCGTTCGCCGCGACGGGAGTCTGCGCCGCGCTGTCGTGCTGCGCGTTCCGTCCGCCGAGCGTGAAGCTCGCGATGACGACACACCCGAGCACGAGCACGGCGGCCACGATCGAGCCGACCCGCCCGAGCCCGAGCCCGCGCGCGCGCGCGCCAGAGGATCGCTTCCCCGAGGGCTCGTCGTCGTGGGCCGAGAGCCCCGTGCCGAACGTTGCCTCCGTGCCGGGCCTCCCCGTCGCTGGAGTGTTCGCGACCTTCGTCTCGGTGCCGTCGCCGAGGTCGGGGCTCGAGAGGCGTGACACCCACTCCTTCGCCGAGTGCGGGGCCGGAGTGTTGTTCGCCACGCCGTGCCCTGTCGCGTGTGGCGGCGTCCTTGAATCTCCCGCACCGCTCTCGATCGAGCTCACGACCTGCGTGCGCGTCTCGAGAAGCTCGTGAACCTGCCCTTGCACCCAGTCCGCGACCTGCATCGTGCTCGCGATCTCGCCGCACGCCTCGAGCGCCAGGCACATGTCGCGCGCCGTCGCGTACCTCTCCGGGAGCGACTCGGCGAGCCCCTTCTTGACGACCGCGTCGACCTCGGGCTTCAGCCCCGGGACCGATTTGCTCGCTGGCTCGTACTCATGCTGCACGACCATCGCGATCGTGTCCGCCTCCGTCGCGCCCGAGAACATGCGCCTCGCGGTGAGCATCTCCCAGAACACGATGGCGAACGCGTGCACGTCCGTCTGCCGCGTCACGGTGCGACCGCGGAGCTGCTCGGGGGCCATGTAGCCGAGCTTCCCCTTGATGTGACCGTCCCGCGTCGTCTGTCCTTGCCCGCTCGCCTTGGCGACGCCGAAATCGACGAGGCGCGCCATGCCGTCGACGCCGAGCAGGATGTTCTGGGGCGAGATGTCACGATGCACGATGTTGAGCGGCGCGCCGCGCTCGTCGCGCGCTTCGTGGGCCGCGTGGAGGCCCTGGAGGACGTCGGTCGCGATGCGCAGCGCGATCGGGAGGGGGACCTGCGCCTGGCGAGCGCTCACCTCGCGTAGGACGCGCGCGAGCGACTCGCCGTGGACGTAGTCCATGACGAGAAAGATCTCGTTCTCGGTGGCCACGACGTCGAGCGTCGCAACGACGTTCGGATGGCGGATGCGGCCTGCGAGGCGGGCCTCGTCGAGGAACATCGTGACGAACTGCGGATCCTGCGCGAACTGCGGGTGCAGGCGCTTGATGGCGACGGTCCGCGAGAACCCGACCGGACCGAGGAGGCGCCCGTAGTGAACGGTGGCCATGCCTCCGGCGGCGATCGCGTCGTAGATGGCGTACCGACCGAGGATCCTCGGGCCAGCCGCCTTATCTGTGGGCAATTCCACGGACTGACGGTAACGAACGCATCCCACGGCGGCAAGCGACTGGTGTGAACGCTGTCGTTCCATCGCGTCTTGTCGCTCACCCTGGTACGTTCGTTTCATGCGGGTCCGGCCCCCCAATCCTGCGAGTCACGTCGTCCGGGCCCTACTTCTCGGCGGTCTGGTGTCTGCTCTCGGGGGCTGCGCTCTCATCGTCGGGGACCCGACCGGCGATTACGTTCCGCCTACGGGTAGCTCCTCGAAGGAGGGCGGCGCCAAGGACGCCACCGCGAACGCCGATCGGGCGGCCGAGGGGTCAACTCGTGAGGATTCCAGCACACGTCACGATGGCGGAAGTGGCGATTCGATCGCGGACACGGCGGTCGAAGCGGCCCACGACGCGGGCTCCTCGCACGACGCGGGCGTCTCGCACGAGGCGGGCACGTCGGTCGACGCCCACGAAGCGGGCGCGTCCGAAGCCGGGCAGCTCCACGAGGCCGGCATCAAGGACGCCCACGAAGCCTCGGTCGCGGTCGACGCCGGCGGCTACTGCGCGAACTACCTTGTGCCTCCTGGGATGTCGTTCTTCTGCGACGACTTCGACGAGGTCTCGAGCGTGAGCGCGTTCGGCTTCACCACGTTCGCCGGCGCCGACGCGTCCGTGATCGTCCAGTCGGCCCAGTTCATATCGCCCCCGAACGCGCTGCTCGTGGGGGCCAACTCGAGCAACATGCAGGGGGAGGCGGACGTAAACCGGGCTCTCTCCGCGCAGAGTAAGCTCACGCTGGAGTTCGACCTCAAGGTGGTGAACTTCTACGTCGATGGCCCCTACACGCAGTTCGCGAGCGTGACCTTCGCGTCCGGCGCGAGCCTTTCGCTCGGCTTCCTTCCGACCGATAGCGGAACGGTTACGAGCGCGTACGTCATCGAGCACGACTCCAACGCCGGACCCAACGTGAACGTCGGCCATGCGACGGCAGCGTACGATCTCAGCGGCTGGACGCATGTCTCGATATCGATGCACTCGGTGGGGAGCGGCGCGCAGGACACTGTGACGATCGGAGGGAGCGTCATCGACGCGGCCCACGGGCTCGGAGTCGGCTACTTCCAGGGGGCCCCCACCATCTCGGTCGGCTGGACGTACCTCGACGGTCCGGGCCGGCGCGAGGCGTATGTCGACAACGTGGTCGTCCTGACTCAGTGAGGAGCATGAGCATGCGGACGAATTTGCCGACCCGACGCTCCTTGCGGACGTGCGCACCGCGCGTCGTCGCATTGGCGTGCGTAGCGCTCGTCGCCACGACGCTGGGTGCGTGCGCGGTCCTCGAGAGCGATCCGAATCCCCCTCCGCTGTTCGTCGACTCTGGATCGAGCCATTCGAGCGCCGAGGCCGGTCAGGACGCAGGCGAGGACGCCACGATCGATGCACACGGCGAAGCAGGTCACGACGCCGGCCTCGACGTGACCGTCGGCTCCGACGCGCGCCCGGACGTCGTGCTCGACGCCCCGAAGTCCATCGACGCCGGGCCGGACGCGCACGGGCCCGACTCGGAGGTGCACGAGGCGGGCGTGTCGGACGCGCCAATCCATGACGCCAAGAGCGAGGCCGACCAGGTCGCGGACGCGGCCAAGCGGGGCTACTGCGCCAGCGCGTTCGCGGAGCTCGCACCCCTGACATTTGCCGCCTGCGATGACTTCGACGAGGACGCGGGCACCTACGGCATTCCCACCGTGAACAACCCCCCGACCACGACGTTCACGATCGAATCGACCGTCTTCAACTCCCCTCCGAACGCGATGCTCGTGACGACCCAGCCGCCCGACGGCTCCATCGCGACGTCGGAGGTCCAGTTCGCCGTGCCCGTCAGCTCGATCAGCTACCTGCTCCAGTACGATCTCAAGGTCGACGCGTACGCTGTCCCCGCCTCGAGCTCCACCGTCATTTCGGCGATCAATTTCCAGAACGGCATCTACAACGAAGACATCGCGATCGGCTTGCAGGGGGGAGGCGACGCCGGTCCGCTCACGATCGGGGTCGAGGAAGTGGAGCCTGCCGATGGAGGCAAGGCCTCATACAAGGCGCACCCGACGTTCCCGTTCCCCTCCACCGGCGGGTGGACCCACGTCACGCTGAAGCTTGTCGCGAGCACGACAGGCGGCCCGTGGTCGTATTCCCTCTCGCTCAACAACACCCCCGTCGACTCCAACGACCTGAGCCACGCGTTCGTCCCCGCCGGATACGGGTACGCGAGCGTTGGCCTCGATTATTCGATGGGGAACGGCGTCCGCGAGCTCTACTTCGACAACGTGCTGGTCGAAGCGCGGTGACTACGAATCGGCCGGAGGCTGCCACGCGGGCACTTCCCCGAAGGACGCGGCTCGCGCGGCGCTTCACGGGAACCCGGCGACAGGCGTCGCCTGGAACTCATCCACGGCGCCCCCGTTGCCGAGCTGGCCCGAGGTGTTGCTTCCCCAGCATTGCGCGCCTCCATCGACGATGGCGCAAGCCGACAACGGCCCGACTGCGATCTGAGTGACACCGGAGGTGAGCCCTAGCACCTGATGCGGCGTCAGCACCGTCTCGTTCAGACCGGTGCCGAGGTTGTTGCTACCCCAGCACTGCGCCCCGCCGTTGATGACGGCGCACGCGGATTCCTGCCCTATGGACACGGAAGAAGCTCCACTCGTCACACCTCTCACAATCACCGGGACCGGGCTAAACGTCGTCGTGCCATTTCCGAGCTCGCCGTAGTCGTTGTCTCCCCAGCATTCGATCGTCCCGGCCGACATCACGGCGCACGCCGCGTACCAGCCGGCCGAGATGGCCGTGGCCCCCATCAGTCCCGACACCGGGACGGGAATGAGACTGACCGATTGAGACCCATTGCCGAGCTCGCCCGACGAATTGTCCCCCCAGCACTCCACCGAGCCGGTCGACGCGAGGAGCGCGCACGCGTAAGACGGCCCCGCCGAGATCGCGCTGACTCCGGCACTCAATCCTTGCACCGGGACAGGGACGAAGCTGCTCGTGGTGGTGTTGTTCCCTAGGTCACCGTACGTGTTGTCGCCCCAGCAGGACACCGCGCCAGCCGTCGTGAGCGCGCATGCGAAGTTGGCCCCCGCCGCAACGGCCGTGGCTCCGGTGACTCCCGATACCGCCACGGGGGTCGACGTCGACGTCGTGCTCATGTTGCCGAGCTGCCCCGAACCGTTTTGCCCCCAGCAAAACACCAGGCCCGACGCTACCTCGCACGCGAAGTCTCCTGCGACCGCTGCAGCAACGCTCGTACCCATGTCTGAATTGGCGGAGGCGACCGGAATCGAGGCCCCTACGTTCGTGCCGTTGCCAAGCTGACCGTCCTGGTCACCACCCCAGCACTTGACGATGTTCATCGCGCCGAGCGCGCACGCGAACGCAGTCGACGGAGTGTCTCCTCCGATCGCGATCGCGGCTGCGTGCTGTCCAAGGTCGGTGACGGGCACCGCCGTAAGCGCGAGATCGGCCGTGAACCCCCAGCATTCGATGCTCCCGGTGGCCGTGACGACGCACGGCGCCCCGCCCACCGAGAGGTATGTTGCTGGGCCCGTAAGGCCGTCGACTTGCACCGGGACTGGGCTCATGACGTCCGCCATGCCGTTCCCGAGCTCGCCCACCCCGCCGAACCCCCAACACATGACCGTTCCATCTTGCATGAGGGCGCACGCGCTCTGGACCCCCGCCGCAACGGCGATTACGCCGGTCGTGAGCCCCATGACTGCGACCGGCGTTGGGCTGACCGCATACTCCCCGTTGCCGAGCTGGCCGTACGTGCCGTCCCCCCAGCAGAACACCGCACCCGCACCGGTAAGCGCGCAGGCGAAGTCGTAGCCCGCTGATACCGCCGTCACCCCGCTCGGCAGACCCACGACCGCAACCGGCGTGGCGCTCGCGCTGGTCGTCCCGTTCCCCAGCTCGCCGTTGTTGTCGTCACCGCCCCAGCAAAAGGTGGCACCCTGCTGTACCGCGCAGGCCACGTAGTCCCCGACCGACACGGAGGTGACTCCGCTCTCGAGTCCTTGGACCTCGACGGGCGACAGCGCGTTGGCCACCTGTCCCGTGCCGAGCAGATTGCCCGCGTTGCCGAGAATGGTAACGTCCTGCGCGCCAGCTCCCCAGCACCACGCGCTGCCATCTTGCTTCACCGCACAGGCCGCGTACGCACCCGCCGAGACAGACGCGACTCCGCTCCCGAAGCCGTCGACTTGAACGGCGGTGGTGCGGCTGTTGTAGTCGGTCCCGTCACCGAGCTCGCCTTCGGGACCTTGCCCCCAGCACCAAACGCCTCCGCTCGTCGTCAGGGCGCAGGCGGAGAACGTCGCGCTCACAGAGACCTGCGTCGCGGCCTCTGGCAACCCCGTTACCTTCACCGGAACACTGCTCGACATCATGGTCCCGTTGCCGAGCTCGCCGTCTTCGTTGTCGCCCCAGCACTCGACGTCGCCGCTCACCGTGACGGCACACCAGTCCTGCTCTTCCCCCGAGCTGACCATGACCGCAGCCCCGGGTGGGTTCGAGGCTGTCGCAACGTCCCCCTTCGCATCATTCGCATCCGGCGCGAGCGCGTCTCCCGCGTCCCGCATCTTGGCGGAGTCGTGGGCCGCATCGGCGGGTCCGCTGTCGACGCTACCCGTGAGCCCGTCGAGAGACGCGCAACCGCCGACCAGCGGTATCGCCCAGGCCAGCGAGACGACCCGGCTCCCAAACAGGCTTCGAGCGTCCAAGCGACCCTTAGAATGCGCCGACCTCCCGCGCGACGCAAGGGCGGCTTCGGCTCCGTCGATCGGTCCTTCGACTCGACCTCGCGATGGATACCGCGATTCGATCGATTCACGCGATCGAGCCCATCGAGCTGCGCTCCGGCGCGATGGGCACTCGCGACCCGGTCCTCCGTTACAGAATCGCAACGTCCGTATCACCCACATGACGTTTGCGTGAATTCAATCGTGCGGATGAAGCCGGCACCGCGCTCCGTGCAAGAGTCGCGACACCTCGATGCGAACTCTCTCAGTCTCCTCCCCCATCGCTCTAAGCATTCTCGCGCTCGCAGCTGCCTGCAGCAACGGCGCGGCCCCTCCGCCACTCGATGCCGGAGGAAGTGGTTCGGGATCGGCGTCCACGTCCAGCTCGACTTCCACGACCAGCGCCAGCTCGGGCTCCGGCTCGGGGCCCCGATCGGATAGCGGCGTCACGAGCGAAGCGGGCACGATGCAGACCGGCGCGTTCTCGTCGTACGCTCCCGGCGGCTGCGGCTACACCGTGACCCCCGCGGCCGCGCTCGGCTACCAGGCGACGGCCTACGACGACGACGCGACGGCAGGCTCTGCCACGACGGCGGCACCCACACGAGTCCGAGTGGGCCTCGGTGGCAACGTCTCCGAGGGGCAGCCCGGCTATGCCGACCCGACGACGACCGCCGCATTTACGTGGGAGACGGGCGCCGCGAACACCGCCGCGAAGGTCAAGTACGGCACGAGCGCCACCGCGCTCACGATGGTCCAGCCCGGCTACGTCTGGACGCTTCCGGCAACGGCCGAGTCGGGCGCGGCGTACATGCACGAATCGCACGTCTGCGGCCTGACGCCCGCGACGACATATTACTATCAGGTCGGCGGCGGCGCTCCTGGCGCCGAGATATGGAGCGCTACGCAGTCGTTCACCACCCTCGCGACGACGGGCTCCGCCGCTAGCCCGGTCACCCTCGGCATCTACGGCGACGCACGGGACAGCGCGACGACGTGGCAGCTCGCGAACCAGCACCTCAAGGCCCTCAACGTCGATGCGCTCCTTTTCACCGGAGACATCGTCCTCAGCGGCGGCGAGGAGTCGCTGTACGCGAACTGGCTCGATGCCATCTGGCAGCCCACGCCGGGCGGCTCCTTCCTCACGCTCGGTGAGATCATGTTCCTCCCGGTCGCGGGTAACCATGAGTACATCCTCGACGCGACGGCCGAGCACTTCGCTTCGGCGTTCGCGATGCCAGGCACGGGGCCGTACGCGAAGAGCTTCGGCTCCTACAACATCGGGAACGCTCACTTCGTCTACATCGACGACATGGCCATCTCCGGGACGACGACCGGCTCGACGAATCCACAGACCACGGCCCAGCTCGCGTGGCTCAACTCCGACCTCACCGCCGCCAACGCGGATCGGACGAAGCATCCCTTCATCTTCGTCTACAGCCACCGCGGGATGTACTCGACGTCCAACCACGCGGCCGACTCGGACGTGCTTCAGACACGCGAAACGCTGGCTCCGATCTACGCGCAGTACAAGGTCGACGCTGTCTTCAATGGTCACGATCACGAGTACGAGCGCACGGTGCCCATCGTTCCGGGCAATCCCGTCACGGGAGATCCCGTCGCGCAGTCCGGCGGCACGACCTACATCATCTGCGCTGGCGTCGGCGCGGACCCGTACGCCGTGGGACAGGGCACGCAGTCGTGGCGCGCCGCCAAGGTCGCGTTCGGCTCCGTCGCCACGGGCGTCAACGCCTCGTACCTTGGCGTCTACCAGACCCTCGCGCTCAGCGGGAGCACAGCGGTGCTCACCGCGTACGCTCTCACGTCCGCGGGCCCGGACCCCGTCGTCGACACGGTCACGCTTTCGCACTGAGCCGTCGACGACGGCAGTCGACCCCCACCCGCCGGACGCGCGCCGGCCGTTCCAGCTGTCTACGAGTCATGACTCTAGGTTCATCATTCCTGCGGCGGTCCCTCTTCGGCTCGTCGATCCTTTGCGTGGCCCTCATCACGGAGTCGGCGACCGCGCAAACGAGCCCCGTGCCGTCAGATGCCTCGCCCGACTCGAGCTCGCCTCCCGCGTTTCCCGTCGTCGCCCCGGAGGCCACGCCGCCCCCGTCGTCGAGCCCGGCGCCTTCGAGCAAGGGGAGCATCGTGGAATTCTCCTCGCTGCGACTGATGCGCGACAAGGGGATTATCTCGCAGGCGGAGTACGACTCTGCGGTGACGGAAGTTGGTCAATCGACCGGCAATCGCGCGCCGGACGCGACGAGCCTCGTGGTCGGGAGATGGTCGACCACCATCTACGGCTTCGCCGAGACGGACGTAATCAACGACTCGACGCAGAGCTTCAACGACACCGCCGGCAATGGGCTCGTGGCGCGGCCGAACGGCATTCCACCGCTCACCGCGGCAGAGCAGAACACCTACGCGGGGAACCACGGTCGGACCCAGATGAGCGTCCGAAACTCGCGCCTCGGCGTCCAGATGCGCGCCCCGGAGACACACGGTGTTCGCGTCAGCGGCCTTATCGAGGCAGATTTCGAAGGCTACTTGCCCTCGCCCAGCGCGACCTCGGGTCCCACCGAGAGTCAGTTCTTCAGCAGTCCCGCCCTTCGCATTCGCCACGCCGCGCTGAAGGTCGAGACCCCAATCGTCGACTTGCTCGTCGGCCAGTACTGGGATCTCTTCGGATGGCAGAACGTCTACCACCCGAATACGGTGGAGATTCAGGGGATCCCGGGTGAGCTCTACTCGCGTGACGCCCAGATTCGCCTCTCCCACGCCTTCAAGAGCCGCGTAGCCGAGGTCGAGGTCGCGTTGGCCGCAAGACGCCCGCCTTCACGCGACAGCCAGCTCCCCGAAGGTCAGGCCGGCATACGTCTCGCGCTCCCTGGCTGGACAGGCGTCACCACCACGGGCGCGACGTCCACGAGCGTCATGCCTGCCTCCATCGCGGTGACCGGCGACGTGCGGCAGTTCAGCGTGCCCGAGTTCAGTCAAACGCCCACCCGTTCGGTCTCGCTGTCGACAGGGGCGCTCGCGGTCGATGCGTTCATTCCCGTGGTCCCACAGAGGCGAACCGACGCCGGAAACGCGCTCTCTCTGACGGGAGAGATCGTCACCGGAAGCGGTATCAGCGACCTCTACACGGGCCTCACGATGGGGCTCACATTCCCGACCCTCGTCAACAGCTCCTCTGTGGAAAGCTCCACGCCGCTCCCCTATCCGCAAGACGTGGACAACGGCATGGTCGTCTACGACACCAGCGGCAACCTGCACTCGATCCAGCTCACGAGCTTCGTGGTCGGCTTGCAGTACTATCTCCCCGCGCTCGCGGGGCGCGTTTGGGTCTCGGGCAACTTCGCACGAACCCAGTCGGGCAACATCGCGCAGTTCACGCGCGATCCGGTCAAGGACCCGGTCGATCAGACAGTAAATCAGTTCGCGTCCAACGGCACCGTGCGCCAATCCGAAAACTTCTTCGACGCCAATCTGTTCTGGGACATCGTCCCGGGCGCCCGTGTTGGCTTCGAGTACGCGAACTTCAACGATCAGTACGTCGACGGCGTGCACGCCATCAACAACCGCTTTCAGCTCTCCGGCTTCTTCATCTTTTGAAGCTCGCTATCGGGCGGTCGCCGCGCGCTCCTCTCTACGCGCCACGATGCGCACGCGCAACCCGCTCCCTTTCTGCCGAAGCGTGACCGCGGGCTTGAGGTCGAGGCGTTCGCCTGCGAGCAGCTCGACCCGAAAACGCTGCACGATGAGCGCGAGGAGCAACGTCGCCTCCATCATCGCGAAATGGTTACCGATGCACACACGCGGTCCACCGCCGAACGGAAAGTACGCGTACCGCGGCACGTCCTTCGCTCGCTCCGGGGACCATCGCTCAGGGTCGAAGCCCTCGGGATTGGGGAACCACCGAGCGTCGCGGTGGACTAACCATTGACTGGCGATGAGCTGTGTCCCCACGGGGATCTTCAAGCCACGGATCTCGAACGCCTCGGTGTTTTCCCGCCCTGTTGCCCAGGCCGGCGGATAGAGACGCATCGTTTCCTTCAGCACCCAGTCGGTAAACGGAAGCGCGCGAAGATCGTCGGCTGTAGGGATCCTGCCCTGCAGAGCCGAAGCCGTCTCCTCGTGCAGTCGTCGGTCGATTACCGGGTGCTTGCTGAGCAGGTAGAGCGCGTGGGCGAGGGCGAGCGACGTCGTTTCGTGGCCGGCGAGAAAGAGCGTCATCACCTCATCGCGCAGCTGGCTGTCGCTCATCCCTGCACCGTCGTCGTCCCGCGCTGCGAGGAGCGTCCCGAGCAGATCGTCGCGCTGCTCTCCGGCACGGCGGCGAGCGATGATGCCGTAGACCACCCGGTCGAGCGCTGCGACAGCACGGTTGACCCGAACGTTTCGCGGCGTCGGCATCCACTTGGACACGCGCAGCAACGCCTCCACGCTCCCCGAGGCGTACTCGTTGATCACCTCGAGCGCGCCTCCGACGACCTCGACGTTGCGGGCGTCCATGCTTGCGCCGAAGAGCACGTCCGCCACGACCTTCATCGTGATGCGCGTCATCTCCTGATGCAGGTTGGCCGTCTGGCCGCTTCTCCAGTGACCGAGCGCTTCGTCTGCGACGCGCACCATCGCGGCCCCGTAGTCGTGGATGCGTTTGGCCGAAAACGCCTGCGCCATCAGCTTGCGCTGGCGCTTCCACAGGTCACCCTCGCTGGTGAGCAGCCCCTGGCCGAGCACGCGGCCGATGATCTTGACCCCGTCCTCGCGCTTCATGATGCGCGCCTCCTTCACGAGGATGCGTTCGATGTCGTCGGGATGGCTGACGATGAGATAGCGACGTCCGAGCAACTTCATGCGGACGAGATCGCCGTGCTCGTCGGCCAGTCCGCGTAGCCATGAGAGCGGGTTCGACGCGAACCGCAGGGTGTTGCGAGCGCCGTAGATGCCCGGCGGACCTTGCGGCCGGCCTTGCGGAGGTGGGGTCGTGGTCATTGCGCGACACGGTAGCCCGCTCGACGCCCGAAGTATTCTTCGCGGGCGTTCGTGCTTACACTGCACCCATGCGTCCGATTAACGCGTGCGCGGTCGCGCTCGCAGCGTCCGCGCTCCTCTCCGGGTGCGACGTTCCTGGCACCCAGCCCGTTCCGGCCTCGCCCGACCTCTCCCACGGCCCTTCGGTTACGGTGCCGGGAATCATCAGCGGTCGTGACGTCGGCGATGCGAGACGAGTCGCGACCGTCGAGCAAACCGCGCGGGTGGACCTCCGATGCGCGGACGTCCACACGGTCGCGGACTTCGGCATTGACCATTTCCAAGCCGCGGTCCTTCGATTCGTCGTCGAGGGGTGCGGCACACGGGCGCTCTATCTCGAAGCGTGCCAGCACTCCGTTTGTCAGTATCTGCTCGTCTCGAAGCTCTCCCTGGCAACGGAGACCGGGCCTGGTCCGGCCACGTCATCAACGACGCCGCACCTCGAGAATCGGCCGATACCACCGTGAGCCGCTGCTTCCAATCAGGGCATCGGGCTCATCATCAGGCCGTTCTCGCAGGAGTCCAGGTCGGGGCCGGGCCCCACATCGGTCCATGTCGTGCCGTCCCAGATCCAGGTGTCGGCGAGGTCCGCCGAACGCCTGCGCGTCCGGGCAACCCGGCGGCGCCTCGTAGACGACGCGGACAGCGATCGGCTCGACGGCCGCAGCGGTCCGGACACCAAGGAGACCGCCCAGGGCCAACGGGACGACGCGCCGCCAGCCGGGAGACACGACGGTACGAATACGACGCAGTGTTCGCAGATCGCGTACCCTTGAGTAACGCGACCTGGACGGCCGTCTGGCCCCGGGCACGCTCGACCGCTTGCGTGAGGACGACCATGACCTTCCCTTCCCCTTCCAGCTCCCTCGCGACCGCGCTGCTCGTTTGCGCGCTCGCCGCCTGCGGCACGACGACGTTCGGGGTCGCGAGCTCGGACGCCGGCACCACGGACGGCGCGCATCCGAGCGACGCCACGAAAGGGAGCGACTCCGCTCCGACAAGCGACGCAAGCACGGAGGCGTCGCGCGGCCCTGACGCGCTAGCGAGTGGCGAGACCGGCGCCAAAGAAGCAAGCGCCAAGGACGCGGGCGTCGACACCAGCCTGGAGACCGGCGCCAAGGAAGCAAGCGCGAAGGACGCGGGAGTCGACACCAGCATTGGCGACGCCGCGGAGGTCTGCGTCCCGCTCACGAGCCCAGCGACCGACGTCTACGTCAACCAGATGTACCCGATCAGGTCCAATTGCGGCGCAGCCACCTGCCCCTGCTCAACGATCCTCGAAGGGCTCGTCCCGGCCGCAGCACTCCTGCCGGGCGGCACGAAGGTGACGATTCACGTGAAGGGCTCCGCAGGCGGCACGCCGGCTGTCTACAACGAGACCGGCGCTATCACGCTCCCCCCCAAGACGACCCTCCTGGGTGACGACGGCTCCGCGAACACCACGATCAGCGTCGCCGGTGCAGCCATGTGCCTCGACGCCCCCTGCGCCGTTCACGTATCGGGGAACGCTGTGCTCGACGGATTCACGGTGGACTCGCCAGCGGGGAATGGGATCGAGACCGGGCCGGACCTCACCCCGACGGTGAAGAACGTGGTCGTCACGGGGGCGCTTAACAACGGCATCATCGTCTACGGCAACCTCGATCTAGGACCGAGCGTTACGGCGAGTAACAACAAAGAGAACGGTGTGGAGGTGGTGAAGACGGCGACCGGCACGCTGACCATCTCCGGCGCGCCGACCCCCCCTGGCGCGTCGAACGCGTTCGACAACAACATGGGGAACGGGATCAACATCGACGGGAGCGAGACCCTCATGATCATCGGCGGGATCGGCGGCACCACCGCGAACGGGAACGGCCAGGGCGTTCGGTTCGGGCCGATCCCGAATGTCGGCCTCAACGTCATCACCGGCCTGGTCGCCAACATGAACACGGGGCCGGGCGGCATCGTTGCGTACGGCGGGCAGCAGCTGCAGCTACGCTCCTGCACGCTGCACGAAAATCAGGTCGGCCTCGCCTACACGTTCGTCCCGGGCAAAGGCTCGATCGACCTCGGAAACGCAACTAGCACCGGCGGCAACGACTTCGGCAGCGGGATGGGGAGCGAGAACACGCTCGCGGGTGTGCGCATCTGCGGCGGCACGATGCCCGGAACGGTGACTGCCTTCAGCAACACGTGGCCCCATTGTACACCGTTCACGCAGAACCCGCAGGCCTGCGACGGAGGCATCAGCGTAGTCGGATCCGGGCAGGACGTGCTCTACGACCCCGCGACGCCGAGCCCCGGCCCGGTGACGCTCGTAGCCGACGGCGGCTGCTACTAACTCCTTTCGGACCAGCCGTGCCTGGTCGCGCACGATCTCCTACTCGCCGGTCTCTCCGGGCGACGCTGATCCCGCTCGGCCTCCTGCTTCTCGCCGCCTGTGCCCGTGAGCCGGCGTCGACGAACCCGCCCCCCGTCGCCGTCGATGCTCGCCCGCCGCCCAGCGCCCCGGTCGCGCCTTCGGGCGTGGCCTCCGTCGCCGCGCCCGTCGTCCCGCCAGAATGGCACTGGGTCAATCCTCGGCCGCAGGGGGAGACGTTGAACGCGGTCGCGGCGAGCGCTGGGTGCGGCGTGCTCGCGCTGGGGCGGGAGGGGGCGCTCGTGCGATCCACCGACGACGGCGTGACGTGGAGCGACCGGCACTGGAAGGATCGCTGGGACATCGAGTTCGCGACCCTCGACGGAGAGACGCTGTACGCCATCGGCGTGCGCAGAGGGACGAGCGCGCTCCTCTCATCGGGCGCGTGCGGGTCCGGCGAGCCGAAGGTGCTGAAGACGTTCGATCGCGCGACCGACGGCGCGTGCAACGACCTGGCCGTCGACAGAGCGGGGCACCTCTACGTGACGACGGTGCTTCACCAGCGCGGGCGGGTGCTGTGCTCGGCCGACCGGGGGGCGACGCTGCGTGTGTGCGACGAGCGAGCAACGCCGCTCTACGCGCTCTTCGTGAGCCCGACCGGGACGGTGTGGGTCGCAGGCGGCAACCGAGGGACCGAAGGGGGGGTCGTTCGCGAGAGCCTCGACCAGGGGGCGACGTGGCGAACCATCGGGTCGCAGCTCGGCACGCTGGTGTACGGTGTATGGGGCGATACCGAGGGGAAGCGACTCGTCGCGACCGGTGCGAGCGAGGTCATCACCAGCGTGACCAGCGGCGCGACGTGGACCCCGAGCACGTCGATCTGCGCCGGGGGGGGCTCGATGATGCTGGGACCGAACGACGCGCCCTGGGTCCACAACGACTTCTGGAAAGGGGTCACAGGCAACCCCGCGACGGGCACGTACATCACGCTCGGAGGGTGCGCGCAGCGAGGCACGGGGTTCTCACCCGAGGCCCGCATGATCACGTCCTGCCCGTCCTGCGGCGGCGCCTTCCGAGCGGCGACGGTGACCTCCGCGGGGACCTGGATCTCGGCCGGCTGGGAGGGGGCGATCGCGCGGTCGGTCGACGACGGCGCGACGTGGGAAGCGTCCGCGCCGAACCCGCTCAACCAGGGGCACGGGATCGTCGCCGTGCGAAGCGACGCGGGGCATCTCTTCGTTCTGCTGGGGAACGGCATGGTGCGCTCGGACGACGGCGGGCAGACGTTCGTCCCGCTCGCGACGCTGGCGGCCGAAGAGCTGCGAACCACGGAGGTCTCCACCGCCGACCTCGCGAGCTTCGCCGTCGACGGGCCGGTGGTCCTCGTGCCGCGCCCCGGTCACGGAGCGGTCGCGCGGTCGGGCGATCGCGGGGCGGCGTTCGCCGAGGTGTCGCTTCCGCTCGTCGCGGGGCAGGTCGTGACGCACGTCTGGCCCGGGGGGGCAGCCGGTGACGGCGTCTTCTACGCGTCCGGAAGCCACGGTGCCCTCCTCCGATCGCGAGACCGAGGCGCTCACTGGGGGACGGTCTCCCTCGGCGCAGAGGACGATCTCCGCGGCGGCTGGTCCGACGGACGCGACGTTTACGTCGTTAGCGCCGTGAGCCGCGTGTTTCATTCGGGCGACGGCGGCGAGCACTGGAAGCCTACCCCGTTCGAGCGCGAGCTCCTGGCGGTCGCAGCGTCACGTGAGGACGAGGTGTTCGTCATGGGGCGCGACGGCGATGTGTTTCGCTCGGTCGACCGGGGCGAGACGTGGGTGCCGGGGGCGCGGCTCGGGGTCGACGTGCGTGGCTTCGTCGTCGAGAACGGACGGCTCTATGTGAGTGCGAACGAGGACGATCACCTCCGCACGTCGACGGACCACGGCGCCACCTTCGCGATCGAACCCTCACCGATGCGCGGAGGCCTGCTCTTCCCCGACGGCAAGGACGGGGTCTACATCGCGCGCGAGAACGGGTTCTCGGGCCTCGCGCACCTGCCCTGAAGGGCTCCCCGCGGCGCGCCCCGCTTACGAGCCCGACGCGGGCGTCAGGGCGACGGTGAAGCTGTTGGCGCCGAGCTGCGTCACCGGCTCGATGGCTCCGGCGGAGACGTCGAAGACGCCCGTCTGGTAGCCCGTGTCGTTCTCGTCCTGCCAGTGGAAGTCCTCGTACGTGTTGACGGTGAAGACGATGTCCATGTCGCTCGTGATGTCGGGGGGAATCGTCAGGTTCACGCCGAACACATAGGCCGCGACCGGCCCGGTCAGGTCGAGCGCGATCCCCGACGTGGACCCGGGCTGCGCGATGTCGGCGTTCGAGCCGGTCATCGCGCTCCCCTTCATGACCCCGTTGATGCTGAATGCGGTCGAGTACCAGCCGCGGGCGCGGGTCGCGCCGTCGAGCGTGACGCCCGTCGTGAGGGCTATCACGTCGCTGAAGTCGCCGGCGTATCCGACCCCGGCGAGGTGGTACGTCCCGGCGACCGTGAAGTTCACGTACGCAACGGGGACGCGCACGACCGTGTAGCTTCCGGCGGGGAGGGCGCTCGCGGGGACCGACCCGATGACCGTGTCCGATCCGGCGTTGTAGGGCGTGTCGATCGGCGTGGCTCGCGCGAGGACCACGAGCGGGGACGGGTCCGCTGGATCCTTGAGGAGCGTGAGCCCCATGATCCCGACGCGCTGGTCGGTCGGCGTCTCCTGCGACGTCCCTCCGCCGACCGGCGTCTGCACGGCGACGACGTGAATGTGCACGACGGGAGCGCTCCCGGCTTCAGTGCTCGGCGCCGCGTCGAGGGGCCCGGAGTCTGCGTGCGTCTGGGTCCCTGTGTCACCGTCCCGCGAGGTGTGCGAGGCATCGGACGGGGTCGCCGGTCCGGCGTCTCCGTCCGGGGGGCTCAGCAGGTCGCTCGTCGTCGCACCGCTACACGCGGTCACGAGCAGGGCGAAGGGGACGAAGCGGCGGACGGTGAGGTTGCGCACGGAGAGCTCCACGGGCCAGAGGCAGCAGATACCGTATCAGCGAACCGCCTCTTCACACGACGCCGTGCTCGGGGGGAGGACGCCGGACTATGTGAGTTCAGCGTCTCAGGTCGCCTTGCACCGAGTAGCCGGGCACGCCGAGCGAGACCGCGCGCGCGTTGTTGTCGGCGTCGAACCTGGCGGACCACCGGAGCGGTCCGTCGAGCCCGAAGCAGTCGACCATGCCGTTGCCGGCAAAATAGATCGGCTGGCGTCCCCGACGCGCAGGAGTCGACCGCTTCTCGAGCAGAGGTCCGCTCTGTGCACGACGGGCAACGCTTTGCAAGAGGGTCCCCGTCGTCGAACCTCTTGCATCGGTGCTCTTCGAAGGCCTGGAGCCTCGCTTCGAAGACCGAGTGTCACTCTCCTCATACCGAGAGACGCGATGCGAGACGTTTTCCGACGTCGAACCTCTCGCAGCGGTGCTCCATCGACACCGAGAGAGGCTCTTCGAGTGCCGAGAGGCGCGGTCTTCGAGAATCAACGACCGCCGGCCTCTCCCGGCGCGCCTCGCGGCGTTCGAAGACGACGAAATCGTAGACGCGGCGGGGCGGATGGAGGGCGACGAGGGTTCGCTGCATCGGGGGCTCCCGACCATGGGGGGTAGTGAGGGCAAGCTCGGAGGTGTGCGCCGGAGTACTTGAGGAAGTTGGCACGAACCTCCTCGGGACGATTGGACGTGCCCGTGTGAAGCTACCAGTCACGACACTCCGTCCAATACCTCGCGCACCCTCGTCGTCAACGTCTCCGGCGTGATGGGCTTCTGGAGAAAGGCAATGTGCGCTTCGAGGACGCCATGTCGAACGATGCTGTCGTCCGTGTAGCCCGACATGCAAAGCACCTTCATATCGGGGCGAGCGCTCGCCAGGCGCTTCGCTAGCTCGGGACCGCTGACCTGGGGCATGACGACATCGCTGAGCAGCAGATGGATCGTCCCCGAGTGCATCTCCGAATAGAGGAGCGCCTCTCCTGCGTTCCGCGCGTCAATCACCTCGTATCCATTCCGGCGGAGGATGCCCCGAGCCACGACCCGGACCTGGTCGTCATCCTCGACGAGCAAGATCGTCTCGGAGCCTCGGAGTGTCGTCGGTGGCACCGTCGTTCCGATCGCCTCAACGGCCCCATCCACGCGCGGCAGGTAGACCTTGAACGTCGTTCCCTTGCCCACCTCGCTGTA
>Ga0302279_10003414_pt1 | contig 19828 bp, 12 predicted proteins | sample III_Bog_N3_3_FD_194541 | JGI IMG/M metagenome (GOLD analysis project Ga0302279, IMG submission 194541) | Peat permafrost microbial communities from Stordalen Mire near Abisko, Sweden - III_Bog_N3_3 | ecosystem: Environmental > Terrestrial > Soil > Wetlands > Peat | place: Sweden: Abisko...
CGGCGGCTGCTATCGGCCCGACGCAGGCTCAATGATGCGAAAGTTCCCGCTGCAGTGCATCAGGCTCATCAGGTAAAGCAGCCCGTCATAGTACCGCTGCTCGCCTGAAGGTACCGGTGTATTCCATAGCTCTTCGACAAAGGCCTTCGAGGTTGGCCCATCCGTCGCTGCCAGGCTGCCCACGGCCGTGGTCGCCACCATGCCCACCGAGTGCCTCGCCGACAGCGGCTTCCCATCCAGCGTGTACCGGTCGACAAATTTGTCGATACCCTGGCCATAGAGGAACTTCTGGATCCGGTCGGTCAGCTGCGTCTCCTGCGGGTCTTTGTGCCACCACGAGGAATCCACGCTCCAGTTGCTCACGCTGCGCCACGAGTCGTAGCTGAACGGCGTCGGGCCGCCACCCCAGCCAATCGCCGCTGCTCCGTCGAAGTGGCTTTGATCTGGCGTAAGGCCAGTCTCAGGCCCGGTCACTTTCGCGAACAGATCCCGGCTCACATCGGCGGCTTTGGCCCAGAAGGCGCGATCCTCCTCCGGCCCCCATCGCGACCAAAGCTCGTAGAACGCGGGAAGGTGATATGAAGCATCTGTCGTTCCAGGTCCGGCGTTGGGCACAAATCGGATCATGAAGTGCGCCTCATCCACCATAGGCCCAATCGTCTCCGGCCTCGGCCTGCGCGGGAATCGAAATGTCTGCATCGGCTTGCCGCTCGCCTTGGCTTCCTCTTCCATTCTGCGATTGTTCGGGCTTGGCCATGGCTGATCGGGCTGCACAAATGGCGCATCATCCGCATGGATGCGGAATGGACTCGTGCCAGTCAATACCGGGTGGTGCCGCATCCCGCGCAGAATCCTGTCCGCCTCGGCCTGGTAGTTATAGATGCCTGTTCCATTGCCCCACCGGTGCGCCGCAAAGTAGAGCGCCATGGTGAAGTACTCTTCCCCGTCCGGCGCGGCCCCTGTTGACCGCGGCGTGCCGTCAGTACCCATCGACCAGGCAAAATAACCCAGGGACGGGTTCTGCGGATCGGTGACCAGCATATAGGTCTTAGCCCAGTTCCACAGCGCGTCGAACTCGCGCTTCTTGTCCAGTTGCACGGCGATCATCATGCCGTAACTCATGCCTTCCGTGCGCGCATCGTTGTTTGCCCAGTCGGTCATATAGGCCAGAGTCCCGTTCTCGTTCGCACCGGTCTCAAAGTAAATGCGCTCCTCCTGTCCGTCCCCGTGAAACAACTGCTGAAATGCCTTCTCGATCTTCGCTTTGCTCTCGGCCGGCGAGTGTCCCTGCTCGGCAAACAGATCGCGGTAGTGGTGGGTCTTGTAGGCGCCGTCGCCATCGCCGGGCATGCGCGCAATCTCCCCAAGGGGCGCGTCCACGTGCGGCGGGGGTGGCACAAAGGCAGGCGGCGCCTGCGCTGCCGGAGCTGCGGGAGCCTGCGCAGGCGTCGATGCGGGAACCTGTGCAACCCCATGAAAAGCGACGGCCACAAGAACGCAGGCAGGGGGAAAAAACGAAGAGAGTCGCATGGCGAAACCATACCACTCCAACTGGTCGCTAAGCCACGACCTGCTGTGCCCCATTCATCGCAGCCTCATCGCGATGAGTGGGATCGGGAATTCGGGGAATCTGACGACGCAGTTCCCACCTCGTGTTCGCAGTCACAGGACGTTCACAGTCCGGCTGTGATAGCATCCGCTTCTTAGCAGAAAGCGCCTTGCGGATTCATACTCCGTTCACCTGCAGGGCGCCGGCCCGAGGCCCTCTTCAATGGACGAGGCAGACGGCAGACCGGGACACGTGGCCCTCCAATTCGGCCACCTGGACGCCCCAGCGGACGCCCCAAATCCATCCCTGCGCCTCCCCTCATTCCCACAAAAAAGATCTGCTGTGCTCCATTCATCGCGGCGTTTTCGCGATGAGTGGGAGCGGCGCCGTCGCTCATTCAAAGCTCGCACCATCAGGAGAACACCATGAAAACGTATCAGGGAAGTGAGATCCGCAACGTAGCTGTAGTGGGGCATGCGCATAGCGGCAAAACAACATTGATTGCCGCATTGCTGCATGCCGCGAAAATGACACCAGCCCAGGGTCGTGTCGCCGATGGTTCGGCGGTGACCGCCTATGACGAAGAAGAGGTTGCCCGCGCCACGACCATGCAGAACGCGGTTGCGTTTGCTGAGTGGCAAGGCGTGAAAGTTAATTTCATCGACACGCCCGGTTTCCATATGTTCAGTCACGAGGCGCGCGCCGCCCTGCTGCCGGTGGAGGCGGCGATCGTGCTGGTGAACGCCCAGAATGGCGTGGAAGCGGTGACGGAACGGGTTTGGAAATACGCCGAAGAAGCGAATATTCCCCGCGTGGTTGTGGTGAACCAGATGGACCATCCCAAGGCGGGCGGCGGCGGCGGACTGAGCGCGCTGATCGACGACCTGGTGGACCGTTGGGGCCGCAATTGCGTTCCCGTACAGCTGCCCATATCGGATGCCCAGGGCTTCCACGGCGTGGTCGATCTGGTGACCATGGAAGCGTTCTCTTACACCCCCGGGGGCGACGGGCGAGGCAAGCTCGTTGAGATGCCGAACAGCCTGGCGGCCGACGCGAAGGCGCGGCATGAAGCGCTGGTGGAACTGGTGGCCGAGGGCAAAGACGAGTTGATGGAAGAGTATTTCGAGAAAGGCACCATTCCAGAAGAGCACCTGATTGCCGCTCTGCATGAGGCAATCCGCGAGGATCGAATCTTCCCGGTGCTGTTTACCAGCGGACTGGCCAACATGGCCACCGACCACTTGCTGGACTTCCTGAAGGTTTACGCTCCCGCCGCCAATGAGCGGGCGCCCATCGCGGTCAGGACACCGGTATCTGTGAGCGCAGGCGGCGGCGATCTGCCTGAAGATGCGGGGATGACGTTTCGCGCCGTGGAAGACGCGGGGCCCGTCGGGATGGTGGTTTTCAAGACCATGACCGACCCGTTCTCGGGGCGCATCACATTTTTCAAAGTCGTCAGCGGCATCGTCCGCAACGATGTGACGGTGGAGAATTACACGCGCCGCAGCCAGGAGCGGCTCTCTCATTTGAGCGTGATGCAGGGCCGCAAGGCGGTGGAGGTGCTTGAGCTGCATGCCGGCGACCTGGGCGCGGTAGCCAAGCTGCGCGACACACTGACGGGCGACACGCTGGGGCAGAAGGGCGCCGAAATCCAGGTGGACATTGTTCCCTTCCCCGAGCCTGCCATGACCTATGCCATTGAGCCCAAGAGCCGCGCCGATGAAGACAAGCTCGCGCCGGCGATTCACAAGCTCATGGAAGAGGACCGGCTGATTCGCTTTTATCGCGATCCCATGACCAACGAATTTCTGATTGCCGGTGCGGGACAGCCGCACATTGAAGCCATTGTGAGCCGGCTCAAGAAGCGCTACCACGCGGAAGTTACGCTGAAAGCGCCCAAGGTTCCCTACCGCGAAACCATACGCGCCAAGGTCGAGGCGCCGGGACGCCACAAGAAGCAGACCGGCGGCCACGGCCAGTTCGGCGACTGCAAGATTCGCATGGAGCCTCTGCCCCGCGGCGCGGGCTTCGAGTTCGCCAGCGAAGTCTTCGGCGGCGCCATCCCCCGCAACTTCATCCCCGCCATCGAAAAGGGCATCGTCGAGTCCGCCGTCCGCGGCTATCTCGCCGGCTTCCCGGTCGTCGACTTCAAAGCCACCGTCTACGACGGCAGTTATCACGACGTGGACTCCAACGAAATGTCCTTCAAGATGGCCGGCCGCATCGCCTTCCGCAAGGCCATGGAGACGGCCAAGCCCTGCCTCCTCGAACCCATCATGAAGGTGGAAATCGAAGCCCCCGACGAGTTCGCCGGTACCCTCATGGGCGACCTCAGTAGCCGCCGAGGCCGCGTCCAGGGCACGGACTCCAAGGGCCGGACAACCCTCATCAACGCGCAAGTCCCCATGGCCGAAATGCTGACTTACGGGACCATTCTGACTTCGATGACGCAAGGCAAAGGCAGCTACCGGATGGAGATGGACCACTACGACATCGTCCCCCAGCTAGTAGCCGACAAAATCCTAGCCAACGCCAAGCGGCCCGTGGAGGAAGAGGAAGAATAACGGTTGCATCAAGCGGAGGAGAAACCTCGGTGGGTCGATTGCAGGTCCCACCGAGGTCGACCCCAAAGTAGCGCCGACCTCCCGGTCGGCTGTTGCGCGGACGTCCTCGTCCGCGCCCGCCGTAGCCCGAGTAAGGGGACTCTCATGGCGCAGGAAGATATGTCCGCACACCTCCACGGCGCCATGCAGCCACGTTACGGCGAAGTCCTCATTCGCAATCGCGGCCGCCTTCCTCATTGGGAAAAAGAAGCAGGCCTTTACTTCATCACCTTTCATCTCGCTGATTCACTCCCGCGTTCCGTGCTTGCGAAAATCGTTGAACGCCACCACATCCTGGCAACCGCCAAGCAAAACAATGCCAATCTTCTTCCCGAGCAGAAAGCCTTGCTCGCCGACTATAGCCACACGCGCATTGAAGAGTACTTCGACCGCGGCGCCGGCTCGTGCCCATTCCTCGACATGCGCATCGCCGGTGCCATGGCCGCGGCCCTGCGCTTCCGCGAGGGAACGCATTACAGGCTTCTCGCCTGGTGCGTCATGCCCAACCACGTTCACGTTGTGGCAAGACTTTTCCCAGGCCAGGAGCTTGCGAAGAATCTCAAAGCCTGGAAGAACTTTTCAGCAAAAGCCGCCAACCAGGCGCTCGGACGCAAAGGCCGATTCTGGCAGCGAGAGTACTACGACAGACTGATCCGCAATGGAGACGAACTCGACCGCGCCATCAGGTACGTCGTCGAAAACCCCGCCAAAGCGGGATTAAAGGATTGGACTTGGGTTTGGAGCGCGGGCTGGGAAGCCCGCGCCACAGCCGGCCAGGAGGCCGGCGCTACAAGTTCGTTAGCTCCGCAAAGAATCACCTCCAACGCCAGGCGGCCGGTGGAAGAATCGGAAGAATAACGATCGCATCACTCTTGCAAAGTAGCGCCGACCTCCCGGTCGGCTGTTGCGCGGACGTCCTCGTCCGCGCCCGTCGTAGCCCGAGTAAGGGGACTCTCATGGCGCAAGAAGATAGGCCCGCACACCCCCACGGCGCCATGCAGCCACGTTAGGAGGAAGAGCAGGCACCTGCGTCGGCCGGGCGGTGGGAGCCGGATTCTCGGACCTCGGAATCCAAGCGCAATTCCGCCGCGATTGCACAGAAAACAAAATCGAAATAACTCGCTAATTATCAATAAGTTAAGCAGCTAAAATGTGCACCATCAGCGCGTTTTCGAAAAAAGCGGCTAATTCTCTGCAACCCAATGCCTCGATTAGTTCAATTCTCAGCAACCAAAACATCTCCGCGGGTTGCCCCGTAGGTCACTGTCTCGAAGAATCGCAACCCTCCGAGCGGCCATTTGCCCCGGTTTGCAACCTTGCAGGCAGCCTTTTACCCTATGTAGCGCACCCCTCCGAGCGTACCTTTCGCGGGTCGATTCCGGCGCTTTGGGGCCACTGGCTACTCGGATTCGGCGGCATCGAGTTGTGTCCGCAGATGCCGTGCGAGGGACCACTTCAGCTCTTCGATGCCCTGGCCGGTGACGGCGCTGATTTCGTGGAACTCTAACTTCTTTCGCTTGATGTGAGTACGAAGCTTCTTGAGCTTGTCGGGGTTGGCGCTGTCGATCTTGGTAGCGCAAACGATCATCAGCTTGTGGGCCAGGGGATGGTCGACGATGGGCTCGGAGTCGTCTTCCATGGGACCGGCGGCGCGTGTGGTGGTAAAGCTATCTAGCTCATTATTAATGACTTTGAAGTCTTCGACGGGATCGGGTCGGCCGCTCGAGTCGCTCACGTCGACCAGGTGGAGCAGGATGCGGGTGCGTTCGATGTGGCGGAGAAACTGGGTGCCGAGGCCGGAGCCGAGGTGCGCGCCCTCGATGAGTCCGGGCATGTCCGCGACGACGTAGGACTCCTGGTCGGGCTCTTCGCCGACGGTGACGACGCCGAGGTTGGGCTCGAGGGTGGTGAACGGATAGTCGGCGATTTTGGGTTTGGCGGCGGAGATGCGGGAGATCAGAGTGGACTTCCCGGCATTGGGGTAGCCGACCAAACCAACATCGGCAAGTAGTTTCAATTCAAGGCGATAGGTGCGCTCTTCACCGGCGCGGCCCATTTCGTGCTCGCGCGGGGCCTGGTGAACGGGGGTGGCGAAGTGCTGGTTGCCGCGTCCGCCGCGTCCGCCCTTGGCGATGACGACGCGCTCGTCCGGCTCGGAAAAGTCGTGGATGAGCTCGCCGGTTTCCTGATCGTACAGAGCGGTGCCGACGGGGACCTGGAGGGTGATGGATTTTCCATCGAGCCCGGTGCAGTTGGAGCCCAGGCCGTGCTCGCCACGCTGGGCCTTGTGCTCGGGGTTATAGCGGAAATGGATGAGGGTGTTGTGGCGCTGCGAGGAGACCATGATAACGTCGCCGCCACGTCCGCCGTCGCCGCCGGAAGGACCGCCGCGGGGAACGAACTTTTCGCGGCGGAAGGCCATGCAGCCATTGCCGCCGTCGCCGGCTTTTACTTTGACTCTTGCTTCATCGATGAACATGGGCTCCAGTTTTCAGTTGTCAGTTATCAGTTGTCAGGGGTCAAAAACCCGAACGCGGGATCAACTGTCAGAGATTTGGGGTCAATTTGGCCCGATTTGTGTTGCCGGTCACAGATGTGAAAGGCCGTCTATCCAGTTTACCGAATCGGGCTTAGAATCGTGGTCAACTTCACTTTTTGTCCTTTTGGGCGGCAAGAAAACGGGCTTGTACGAGGGTCCGGGCTTGCGCGCCTTGCGAAACCGGACGACACGGGGACGGGCATGAAGTGCGTTGCGGGTTTTCTCCTGGTCTGCCGCGAGCGAGTATCTCGATGGCAGGGGCAAAGCGAAGTTGTGCGTGGGTGTTGGCGGCGCTGCTGGTGGGGAGCGCGGGCGCGACTGTGTGGGCACAGTCGCCGTCTGGCGCGGACGCGGGACCTGCGACAAACGAAATTCACAAGATGGATTTGGGCGCCGCGAGGGGCGGGAGAGCCGCGCAAAGCGGGACTACTGACGGCGGCCGGGACATTGGATCGATCGCTGGCAGGCTGACGGATTTGTATTCGAAGCCGCTGGTTGGGGCGACGGTGGTGCTGCGGAGCGAGGCCACGGAGGCAGAGCAGCGGACCACAACGGGCAGGAATGGGAGCTACCGCTTTGTGGGGGTGGCGGCCGGGGAGTACACGCTGGAGGCCGAGAGCGAATCGCTTGGCCGCGGGCGCCTGGAGGGGATTGTGGTGGCGGCCGGGCACGAAGCCCGGTTGCAGACGGCGATGGAGTTTAGGACCGAGGCGCCTGTGATGGCTGCTATCGAGGCGGCCGGGGCGACCGCTGCGCCAACGCGGCCGCTTGAGCCGGAGCCACGGGAAGTGAGAGTCACGGAGAACGCGCCGGCGGTTCCTGCGCCGGAAGCGCCGAAGGCCGAACCGCTTGCGGGCACACTGGCGATGCGTGTTCCAAGGGAGGCACCGACCCCGGCGAGCCCGGAAGTGGTGGCGCCGGTGACGGCCGAGCCTCTGGAGCAGTTGGCGGTGAGCGGGTGGCGGATGGCGGAGCGGGCGAGCGAAATTCCTGCAACCGTGGTTCCGTTGGTGACGGCTGCGCTGGATCCGGAGATTCTGGCCGGGTTGCCTCTGACCGGGTCCGAGTTGGGCCAAGCCCAGGAGAGTTCGCCGGCGCGGATCGCCGCAGGAGATATGGATCCGGTAACGCCTGTGGTGACTACCGCCATGACCGCGGAACAGGTGCAAGGGCTGCCGGTGGGCGGGCGGCGCTGGCAGGATTTCGAGCTGAATTCGCCAACCTCGGCAAGTGCGCCGGGGGGCGGAACGCAGACATCCCTGCGCGGTGCTGGTCTGATGCCGGCCGAAATGACGGTTGACGGGGCGCATACCGGATTGGCATTTGGCGCGACAGGAGAGCATGGAGCGGGCTCGCTGGCTCAAACGAGCCGGTCTGCAACCGGAGGGATGGGGCAAGCGTGGGCCGGAGGCCAGGGATTCGCGGTGGGGGAGACGGCGATCAGGGAAGTGCAGACAACAGCAGGGAACGTGGAAGCGGAAGGAGAGCGCGCGGCCGGTGGCCGAGTTCATGTGGAGACCGCAGTCGGAGGAAATAAGCTGCACGGGCAGGGTTTCCTGTTTGATAGGCAAAACACCTGGGGCGCGCAGAACCCGTTTACGCAGTGGGTGAAAGAAACTGCAGCGGCGACGGAGACGACCACGCCGGTATTCACGCCTGAAAACTACACGCCGCCGGACCACGAGACGACATGGGGTATAGGCGCGGGAGGACGGATCCGCAGAGACAAGATGTTCTGGTTTGCGGCGCTGGACAGCCTGCAGCGCAATGACCCTGGGCTGGCAACGGTGAAGCACCCGACGGTGTTTTTTGCGCAGCCTTCGAACGATGATTTGCAGGTGCTGAGCGCGCGGCTGGGTCTGAGCAGCGCCAATCCGGTTGGGGCCGGGTTGGGGGCTTACTCTGCCATGCTGCAAACGCTGGACGGGCTGCTGGGGTCGGCTCCGCGGACGGCGACGCAATGGACCGGGTTTGCGCGTATTGACTGGCAAGCGGCTGAGCGGCATCGGTTCACGCTGGAAGGAATTGGGGCGGAATGGGATTCGCCGGGAGGCGGTTTAAGGCGAGTGGCGGAGACCGATGGAGCCGATAGCTTTGGCACGAGCGAGGCCAGCGAGGAATGGCTGCTGGGGCGATGGGAGGCATTCCTGACGCCCAACCTTCTTGCGGTGAGCCAGGGCTCGGCGGGAAGAAGCATTCTGAGCGCACACCCGGAGACGCCTTCGGCCTTCGAGCAGACGTTTTTGAGCCCAAGCATCTGGGGACAGTTGCCACAGATTTTGGTGGATTCGCGATATGGGTTCACGATCGGGAATCCGTCTCGGTTTGGCGAAGGCAGCTACCCGGACGAGCGGAGTTTTGAAGGGCAGGAGATGCTGGACTGGGTGCATGGCAAATTGCTGATAAAGGCCGGTTTCGAGCTGAGCCATAACGCGGATGCAACGAGTCTGCTACGCAATGAGACGGGAACGTATTCCTATGCGAGCGTGGAGAACTTTGCCTCAGATGCGCTGGCTTTTGCGGCATTTGGAGTTGGCGGCGAACTGAACCCGATGAACCAGCACAACTGCGACCAGACGGGCAAGGCGTGGCGGGACTCGGGGGGAACGTTGAGAGGGCTAGGTTATTTGCCGTGTTACGCCAGCTTTTCGCAGACGCTGGGACCGACGAACTGGAACTTGAGCACCAACGACTGGGCGGGATATGTGACAGCTCAATGGCAGCCGAAGCCGTTGTTTGTAGTCTCCGCTGGGCTGCGATGGGAGTTTGAGCAGTTGCCGCCGCCGATTGCCGCACTGGCTAACGCGCAGCTTCCGTTGACGGAAAAACTGCCAAGCCTGGGAAGCGACCTGGGGCCGCGGATCAGCCTGGCGGTGGGAAATGCGAAAAGCCATTGGCCGGTGCTGCGGCTGGGCTACGGAATGTACTTTGGGCGGACGGAGAACGCGACGCTGGAGACGGAGCTGACACAGACCGGATCGGCTAAAGGCGATCTGAAGTTTTTCATGAGGCCAACGGACAATTTGATTGGAGGCGGTGCTCCTCCGTTTCCGTATGTTCCGGCCGGAGAGCCGGGGAATGTGGTGAAGCCAGGGGCTCAAGAGTTTGCACCGAATTTCCGTAACCCGGAGGTGCACCAGGCGGTGGCCGCGGTAGAAGAGACCTTGCCGGGGCACGTGGAGGTGACCGCGAGCGCCATGGTGAGCCTGGGACGGCGGCTGCCGGTTTTCATCGACGCAAATCTCGCGCCACCGCCTGCGGAACCCCAGACGCAGCAGCTACAGTTCATCACTTACAACGTCTGCGAGCAGGTTCCGACAGGCCAAAACAACGGCACATGTGGCAACCTCGGCCTGGGTCCTATCAAGGCCGCGCAGATCAAGGTCCCCTTCTACGCGTCCAACGCAAGCTCGGGCGTTGCTGGATGGATCAACCCGGACTATCAACAGATCGACGAGCTCACCAGCAAAGCAAACTCAACCTACGAAGCGGCGATGGTGAAGGTGGCGCGCTATGGACGCCGAGGGCTTAGCTTGCACGCCCACTATACCTACTCCCACACGATGGACTGGAATCCAAACGAGATCCCGTTGAACACGGCCAACTTTGTCGCAGGATCCGACTTTAGTCAGGGATACGACCTGGGGTTGGGGTCCGGCTTTAGTGAGGAATACGGCACCAGCGATCTGGACATGCGGCATTCGGCTGCGGCGATGGTAGCGTACGAGACACCCTGGAAGCTGCACAAGCTGGCAGGAAGGCTGGGGAATGGCTGGATGCTGTCGGGGACGGGGCATTTCCACAGCGGAATGCCGTATACGATGCGCACCTCGGGCTCACTGGCGGAAGAGTTCACGACCAGCGGCACAGCGGTGGTGGGGCTCGGTCCGGGGATGAATGGCTCGGGCGGAGATAACCGGATTTACGGGGTGGGCAGCGACAACCTTATTTACAACATTGGCCGTAATACTTATCGGTATCCCTCGACCTGGAAGGCGGACTTGAGGCTGGGCAAGAGCTTCAACCTTGGAGAGATGCGGAGACTGGAGTTTCTGTTGGAGAGCTTCAACCTGTTCAACCACCAGAACGTGACGGAACTAGAGACGACCGGGTACACCATCGAGTCCGGCAGCCCGCCAAGTGCGCTGGGCGGAGCGGGAACGCTTCCGACGCTGAATTTCCTGACGGGGCTGAAGACCAACCTGACGACGGGGCTGACGACTCCGGCGTTTGGGCAGCCGCTGAATGTGAATGCGACGGACTTTTATCGGGAGCGGCAGGTGCAGGCGGGGTTGAGGTTGCGGTTCTGAGATGGCCGTTGAACGAAGGGATTCGAATCGAAAGTTAGATCGATGGATGGAGGCGCTATGAGGACAATGCTTGTACTCGACGACGATCTGGTGCACATTGCCCAGGAGCTCACGGGAGTGGTTGAGAAGTCGGCCCTGGTCCGGGAGGGTTTGATGGCGCTGATCGAGCGGGAGAGTTCTCGCAGACTGTCGGCGCTCGGAGGAACCATGCCGGTATTTGAATCCATTCCGCGCCGGCGAGTAAGGGAAGAGTGATTCTTGCGGACCTGTGGGGTGTTCGAATTCGGACATGGTCTGCGGAACCGGACAGGTAAATACCGACTGAATTGATCGTATTACCTTGTATAACTTGTTATTTATGAACGACTTGAGTTTTGGCATTCTTTGGTGACTGAACTGCACTAACTTAATATGACAAGCCCCAATCCGGCGAAATAGTCTGGAGGCGTCTATATGACTGCACTGCTCCGGGATGCACGATTCGCATTGCGGCAACTTCGCAAGAGTCCCTGGTTTACGATGGCCGCGGTTTTGATGCTCGCCCTCGGCATCTGCGCCAACGGCACGGTTTTCAGTTGGATCAATGGCACTTTATTGCACCCGGTTCCCGGCGCGCGGAATACCGGAGAACTGGTCACCGTGATGCGCGGGGCCTGGAATAGGTCGCCATCGCCCCCGCTTTCGTATCCTGACTACCGCGACCTGCGGGAGAGGAACCAAACCTTCAGCGGCATTCTGGCCTACCACGCCGACTGGGCGACGCTGACTGGCGGGGACACACCGCAGCGCATCAATGCGGCTAACGCCTCGGCCAATTACTTTGACGTGCTGGGGATCAAGCCCTACTTGGGCCGCTTCTTCCTGCCAAATGAGGAGGCAAACGACGGCGGTTCTCCCTTCCTCGTCCTCGGGTACTCTCTATGGCAAACGCGCTTCGGCGCCGACCCGGAGATTGTTGGAAAGTCGGTAGAGATCAACCAACGGCCGCTCACCGTGATCGGCGTCGCGCCGGAGGGATTCATCGGCTGCATGACCGGTATTCGCACCGATGCGTGGGTGCCGCTTTCGCCGATTCGGCAGGACGGCGTGAACTGGCAGATTCAGGGACGCGGCAGCCCGTGGCTCAACGTCACGGGCCGACTACTCCCCGGCGTTAGCCGAGCGCGCGCCGCCCAGGACGTGGAACTGCTGATGCAGCGACTGGTTGCCCAGTATCCGAACGACCACCCCGGCGTGAATTCCATCTTCCTGGACCCGCTATGGCGTTCGCCTTTTGGCGCCAACATCTACCTTGCACCCTCGCTCCCGATTCTATTGGGCATTGCCGGGGTGGTGCTGTTACTGACGTGCGCCAACGTGGCCACGCTGATGCTGGTGCGCTTTGTTGCAAGAAGGCGTGAGATTGCAATCCGGCAGTCACTCGGCGCCAACCGGATTCAACTGATGCGGCAGATGGTTCTTGAGGGCCTGTTTCTCTCCATCGGTGGCGGCATTCTGGCGGTACTGCTCACTATGTGGTCGTCGAAGACCATGGCACGTTTTATCCCACCGAGTAGCAGCCCGATTGCGATCAACGGGTATCTCGACGCACGCGTCATTCTGGCGATGATGCTTCTTGCCGTTTTGGCCAGCATCTTCTGCGGCGCGATGCCGGCATGGAGATCGTGTGGAGTTTCCCCGGCGGAGGTGTTGAAGGACGAAGCGGGCAGCGTCACTTCCGGCCGGAACAACCAGTTTCTGCTCAGCGGCCTCGTGGTGGCGCAGGTGGCATTGTCGCTGTCACTGATGGTAATGGCCGGGCTGTTCCTCCGGACACTCAGGAACAGCAGCGAAGGCGATCCTGGCTTCGATCGCAGCCACGTTCTGCTTGCCTCGGTCGATCTTCAATCCGCCGGCTATTCGTGGGCCGAGACGAAGACATTCGACCGCAAGATGATTTCGAAACTGGAAGCGCTGCCGGGTGTGGAATCCGTGGCCGTTTCTGACTGGGTGCCGCTCACCCTGACGCGCGGAACAGCGGATGCCTTTCCCGAGGGGTATGTGCCGAGACCGCATGAGTCGATGGAAGTGAGGCGAGCGTCGGTTAGCCCCAACTACTTTGAGACTATGAAGATTCCGCTGCTGCAGGGCCGGGAATTTACGCCGCAGGATGGAGAAGATTCACTCCCGGTGGCAATTGTGGATGAGACCATGGCGAACCATTTCTGGCCGGGACAATTCGCTTTGGGCAAGAGAATGCGGCTGAACGACAATTGGTTTACGGTGGTAGGCATTGCGAAAAATTCAAAACACCAAAGCATGAATGAGCCGCCGGAGCCGGTCGTTTATCTCTCGTACTTTCAATTCTCCGGGCCACAGACGATCTTTCACCTGCGCACTCTGGGCGATCCGCAGTTGCTTGCGACCCAGGTTGAACGGGCGGTGCACGAAACAGATGGCAGGCTTCCGGTCTTCGATATCCTCACGCTCAAGGAAAGCACTCGAATCGCGAATGTGTTTCCGATGATCGAAGCGACATTTGCGGGCGCATTTGGGATTCTTGCCCTGGTTCTTGCGGCTTCAGGCATTTATGGGGTGATGGCTTACCGGACTCAACTGCGGACACACGAGATCGGCATCCGCATCGCTCTCGGCGCGTCCAGTTCCAGGGTGCTCAGGCTGGTTCTGTACCAGGGGTTGCGGCTGGCAGTGGCCGGCCTTTTGCTCGGCCTCACCATTTCGCTGATGCTCACGCGCTTAGTGCGGGGACTGCTCTTTGGCGTATCGGCTATGGACCCGTTGACGGTTGTGGCCGTGACTGCGGTGTTGTTGCTGATTGCGGTTGGAGCTTGTTGGCTCCCAGCACTGAAGGCGATGCGCACCGATCCGGTCACGGCCATTCGCCAACACTGATCGAGAGTAGAGTCTGCGGCCTATTGGGCCGCAGACTCGCTCAACAGCTTCAGCACATTTTCTGTTGTATCTGTTTCGCCGAGGCGCGGAAAAGTCTTTTCTACGCTATAGCGGTGGGCTTCCGGGTCAAGGTCGGTCATGGCATCCACCACAAGCACAACGTTGTATCCCTGGTCGTATGCGCTGCGTGCGGTGGCTTCGACGCCGGCGCTGGTGGCGACGCCTGCTAGAAGGACCTGAGTCACTCCGCGGCGGCGCAAGTCTCCATCAAGAGATGTTCCGATAAACGCACCTACGCGCAGCTTGCTGATGAGGATGTCGCCGGGTTGCTGCTCGAGTTCGGGGACCAGTTCGGTCCAGTCCGGCGGGAACGGGGGCATAGGCCGTGTGAAGCTCGTGCGGCCAGGGGCCCTGCCGGTGACATTGACCAGAACGACTGGGAGGCCGCGTTCGCGGAATGCGCGCGCGAGGCGAGCAGAGCGTTCGACGATCTCGGCGGCGGGTTGTGCGGTAGGAAGACCAACGATACCCTTTTGCAGGTCTATGACGATGAGGGCGGCGACGGGATCGAGTTTTGTGAGGGGCATCGCTTTTTCCTTCCGATTGGTGGTGCTTTGAGGACCTCGAACGAGGGTGGTTTCCCGCAAGGGCGCCTCTTGCAAGATGATTTTCGCAGCCTGAAGGATGGGAGAATCTGCCGGGTCAGGGATTGAATTCGCCAGAGATTGAATGCGGTGCAATGGTCTTTCCGTCAAGGTAGAAGCTGACGGTGCCGTTGAGGTCGGTGCTGAAGGTGTGGATGTGGGCGGATTCGAGCTCCTGCAGCACTTCCTGGCGGGGATGGCCGTAGCGATTGCGGAGCCCGCAGGAGATGACGGCCCACTGGGGGGCGACGCGGGCAAGAAATGCAGGACGGGTGGAAGTGATGCTGCCGTGATGGCCGACTTTGAGCAGAGTGCTCTGCAGACCGGGTTCGGCGAGCATGGCATTTTCGACGGGAGATTCGGCATCTCCCTCGAGCATGACCGAGGTTGCGCCGTAGGCCATGTGGAGAACAAGCGAATCGTTGTTGGTGGGCGTAGGACCGGGCTGGTAGCTGGAGAAAGGCGCGAGGACAGCGACCTGGGTTGCGCCGAAGGGGAGCGCGTCGCCGGCGCGGAGGGAGCGGACACGGACATGGAGGCTAGCGGCTTCGTCGAGCAGCGCGTTGTACGGCCCGTAGCGGGGATTGTTGCCGACCCATAGTTCGCGGGGATGGAAGTTGCGCAGAACGGCGGGCAGGCCGCCCATGTGGTCGGAGTGGGCGTGGGTGAGGGCGACCGCGTCGAGATGGCGAATGCCGCGCGACCAGAGGACTTCCGAGACGACTTCTTCGCCGATGTCGAAATCCTGCGGTGCCTGGTGCGGACCGCCGCCGAAGCCGCCCCCGTCGACGAGGAGCGTTTTCCCGTCGGGGGTGATAAGGAGGATGGAGTCGCCCTGACCCACGTCGATGGCTTCGACGAGGAGAGCGTTGATAGGGTGGTCGATGGGGCGGGGGAAGATTGCGGCGATCGCGGCGAGGATGAGGGCGGCGCAGCTTAATCGGAGGAGCCATGGGGCTTTACTGGCTCCGAAGACGAAGGGACGCATTGCTTCCCACCCATTCCGCAAAAAACGCGGAATGGATGGGGCACCCTTTGCACTGTGCTCGTGTGGATCATTTAACGCGAGGGTTCGGTGGGCGAAATAGATGGACGTTGCCAGCAGGAGGACGAATGCGGCGGATTGGGCGAGCAGCGGAGCAGGGATGCGCGCATCGCCAAATGCAAATGAGCCGAAGAGATGAACGAGGCCGACTCCGATGTGGAGCGGGAGCGCGACCAGCGCAGCGGGGACCACGGCGCCGGCGGGCCAGATGAGGAGCGCGAGAAGCGTGACGAGCGCAGCGGGCATGAGGATGAGGAGCAGGGGAAAGATGCAGAGGTTGACCGGGAGCGCAAGGAGGGTGATGCGGTGGAAGTAGAGGGCCATGGGGAGCGTCATTGCCAGCTCGACGACGCAGGAAACGACTAACAGCTCAACGAGTTGGAGCGTGCAACGGATTAGCCAGGGAAAGACCCGCCAGGCGACGGGCGCCGCGAAAGCCCGTTGAAGAGCATCGGCGAATAGGCGGCCGGTGACGCGAAACTGGGCCAGGGGCGGGGCGAGCTTGTTGTCGATGGCGATAAGGCGGAGATCGCGCGTAGCGGTGAGATAAGGATGGACGGTGGCCTTGAGAAGCGGGGCGGCTACGCCGGCGATGGCAACGACCGCGAGCAGGGTCATTTGGAAACTACTGTCGAAGAGGCTGCGTGGGCTGACGGCGAGCAGACAGAGGGCGGCGAATCCGATGGTGTTGAGGGGGCTGCGGTCGCGGTATAGAAGGCGGCCGAGCAGGTAGAGGGTGACCATCCAGAGGGAGCGCTGCACAGGGGTAGCGAAGCCGGTGAAGAGCGCGTAGGCGAAGGATACGAGGAGGGTGAGGAGGGTGGCCGGAATGCGGGGAAGGCGCAGGCGGCGAGCAATCCAGAAAATGCATCCGGCGACGATGGCGAGGTGAAAGCCTGAGACGACCAGCATGTGAAAGGAGCCGGTGCGTTCAAAGCCGGCGCGCAGGGAGTGGGTGAGGTAGGTGCGGTCGCCGGTGACCATGGCGGCGAGCATAATGGCATCGTCTGGTGTAAGGCGGAGAGGAGACGGGAGGCCGCGCATGGCGGCGGGGAGGGCCAGGATGCGGGCGCTTGCTGCGTGCTGAGGAGAACTGATGCGGCAGGTGAGGAGTTGTGGATCGTGGATGGTGGGCAGAATTGCTTCCAACCCATTCCGCAAAATACGTGGAATGGATGGGGTACCCGGCGTTCGTTCCGCCAATGACGAACCCGCCAATCCCTCGAAGCGGTCAATTTGCTTTATTCGGTCGATGTTGACGGTGGCGGTGGCGGTGATGCCCTGGCCCAGGAGATAGTCCTCGCGGCTCCAGACGCCGGGATCGCGGTAGACCTCAGGGGGCAAGAGCCGGGCGACGGCGCGGATGTGATCGCCGCACTGGAAGGCCTGGTGTGCCGGTTGGGTTGGATCGGATGCGGGCCAGCGGATGGTGAGGCGGACATTGCCGGAGACGGGCGACTGGAAATCGGCGCCGTCGGTTGCGGTTTCGAGGGTGGAAACGCGCAGGTCGATTCGCTGTGAAGGGCGCTGGGCGGGGTCCGGCACATTGGGTTGGCCGGGATCTTCGTCTGGTAGGTTTTGTTCGATTTCGCTCCGAACAGGTCCGGCATCGACGATGGTTCCTTCGACGGTGCGAGCAAGGCCGTTGGAAAGCGCTGCCAACGCAGGCGCGGGGGCCGGATGGGGCTCCATAAAAGCACACCAGGCGCCCAGCAGGAGCCAGAGGACGGCAACAGGAAGCCAGGCGATGCGCTGGGCGCGGAGGGCTGCGAAGGCGCAGAGCGCTGCAACGAGCGCCAGAGCGATGAGGACAAGACTGGGACGCAGCCACTGCCAGTTTGTTGCAGCAACACCGGCGGCAAAGAGCCACGCGGCATGGAAAAGAGGGACGGACGCAAACCCTGCGCTCGGACCGGCGAAGGAGAGAGTGTTGGGGTTTGGGCCGGAGGTGGTCGATTGGACTTGCATCGAACCGCGAGGCGGATGGCCTGCAATTTGGAAAGATTTTGTTGATGCAAGCCTATCAGGCGCGACGCAGGCGGACCACTGTCTCAAGATGAAAGGTCTGCGGAAACAGGTCGGCGAGGGTGAGGGATTCAATCTGGTAGCCGCTGTCAAGAAGGGTGCGCAGGTCGCGGGCCAGGGTTGCGGGGTCGCAGGAGACGTAAACCAACGCGGGGGCGGCGACGCGGACGAGCAGGGCGGTAATCTCCGGGCCGAGGCCGATACGTGGCGGGTCGACAACGATCAGGTCGGGCCGGCCGCCTTTTGGACTGCTGCGGAGAAAGTCGAGGGTTGTGGCGCGGACTGAGCACCCTGAGGAGTCACGGAGGTTTTCTTCGAGGGCCCTGATGGCGGTGGGCGCGGACTCGACGGCGACGACACGGGCGAAGGTGGAAGTGAGGCGGCGGGCGAAGAGGCCGACCCCGGCGAAGAGGTCCCAGGCGAGCGAACCGGATTGGTTCGCGGTTACGGATTCAACGAGGGAGTCGACGAGCCAGCGGTTGACCTGGAAGAACGCGCCATGGTCAACGCGATAATCAAATCCAGCGGCGTGGTAGGAGAGCGAGGTTGCACCCCAGAGGGCGACGGTTTGCGGGGGCGCGCCCGCGCGCGTTTCTGCGATGAGTTCGGCGCCTTTGAGGGCGGGAATGCGCTCGTGCACGGCTTTCGCCAGTTCGTCAAAGTGGACTTTGCTGGGGGCGCCGGCGAAAAGGCTGGCCAGGAGGGCGGTTTCGCCGGCATCGCAGAAAAGGGAAAGCTCAGAGGGTCGCAGATCGGGAGCCGCTTGGCGGAGAACGTCGGCAAAAGCCTGCGCGGCGTCGAGGAGCAGCGGGGCGGCGATGGGGCACTCCTGGATGGGCACGATGGCGTGGGAGCGGCGGCCGCGGTAGCCGGGGTTTCCGGCGGAGTCAAAGGCGAGCCGGATGCGATTACGGTAGGCCCATGCCTGGTGGGGCAGAGGGGCGGAAAGCATGTGCAGCTCAGCAGGTGGCTGGACGCCTGCGCGCAGCAGGGTTTCGCGCAGAATGGCCTGTTTGAAAGCAAGCTGCGATTCGCCGTCTGCGTGCTGATAATGACACCCGCCGCAGACGCCGAAGTGGGGGCATTTGGGCGCGATGCGTGCTGGGGAAATGTTTACGATCTGCTCGGCCTCCGCGGTGGCATAGCCGCGACGGTCTTCCACGATGCGGATGCTGGCTTCCTCGCCGGGGAGGGTGAGGGGGACAAAGACGGCCTTGCCGTCGAGGCGGGCGAGGAAGGCGCCGCCGTAGACGGGCTTGTCGATGACGACCAGCCGGGGTGCGGCGGGGTGGGACGGGGCGAGTTCAGCGCCCCTGCTTCCCACCCTTGCCCCCAAAGGCCGGTGCAAGGATGGGGCGCCCGCGCGATTGAGCTTGGGGGATTTGGGGCCTTTCTTTGCGGGTTTTGGCTTGCGCGGGGTCATTGCTGGCTCATGTAGAACAGGCTGAGGCGCGGCAGGCCATAGTGGACAAGAAGCTGCTTTTGCGTGAATTGGCGCTCCACCTGGCGCAGTTGAACGGCGCCCATTTTGCTTCGGTAGGGAGCGAGTTCGCGCGCGGCATGTTCCTTGAGGCCGACGAGCAGGTCTTCCGGGGCGGCAGCGGTGAGTGCGGCAAAAAGCTTTTCTTCCAGGACCGTCAAGGTGCGCTCGAGAGCCTCCAAATCCTGAGAAGCGGGATTCTGCGGATGGGTTGCGCCGATGTAAGCGGCCAGTTGGCGCAGGCGGGCTGCGGTGGCGGTGCAGGCTTCCGGGGCGACGGCGGAGGCGTCGAGTGCTGAGGCCGCAGCTTCAAGATGGGCGGCAACGCGTTGGTGCTCGAAGCCGGAGTCGCGCGGCTCGGATATTGCAGGTGCGGTACCGGCGGAGGCTTCGCGTAGCTCCTCGGCGGCCTCCATGACGGCCTGGGCGCACCAGGCAAGGCCATTGACGCGGCGCATGCGGGCTTTTTTCTGGCGGGCTTCGTACTTGTCGAAGGCGGCGTCGATGCCGCGCAGGGCGGCTTCCAGGGGAATGCCAGCGTCGCGCCAGGTTTCGATGAGCGCCCAGTCGAGCGTAGAGAGCAGCAGGATGGAGCCGCGGCGCTGCTGGAAGCGCTCTTCGATTTCGGTGAAGTAGTTGAAGTAGTTGAGCACGGAAGTCCATTGCTCAGCATTCGCTGAACAAGTACTCAGGATACCGGACCGCTCCGCAAGCATTTCGTCACTTCAGCTTCAGTGGGAG
>Ga0302279_10003416_pt1 | contig 19825 bp, 11 predicted proteins | sample III_Bog_N3_3_FD_194541 | JGI IMG/M metagenome (GOLD analysis project Ga0302279, IMG submission 194541) | Peat permafrost microbial communities from Stordalen Mire near Abisko, Sweden - III_Bog_N3_3 | ecosystem: Environmental > Terrestrial > Soil > Wetlands > Peat | place: Sweden: Abisko...
GCACCGTGTGCATGGTGATGCCCACGAGATCGCCGCGGTCGTAGTAGGTCTTGATCTCCATCCCGGGGGGGAGAATCTTGTCGGCCTTGATGTGCTCGACGCGCTGGTGGATGCCCTCCAGCGTGGGGGGCGTCTCGCCGCCGTAGCGCATCAGCACGATGCCCTGGACCACGTCGTCCTGGTCGTCCTTGCCCACCATGCCGAGGCGCGGGGCGTGCCCTACCTCCACCCCGGCGATGTCGCGGACGCGGACGGGGACGCCCTTCTGCTCGACGATGACGATGTCCTCGATGTCGTGGAGCGCGTTGCCGAGGGCGTCGCCCCCGCCCACCAGGCCGATGCCGCGGATATCGAAGGACTGCTCACCCATGGTGAGCCGCTGGCCGCCCACGTTGGTGTTGGCGTTCTGCACCGCGGTGATGAGCTGCTGCAGTGTCACCGCATGTCCGCGCAGCCGGTAGGGGTCGACGCCGATCTGATACTGCTTGGTCTCGCCGCCGTAGCTGGTGACGTCGACCACGCCGGGGACCTGCTTGAACTGGCGCTCGAGGATCCAGTCCTCGGCGGCCTTGAGCTCGTAGAGCGAGTACCCCTTGCCCTCCAGGGTATAGCGGTAGACCTCGCCGATGGCGTTCCAGGGGGAGATGGTGGCCTGGTTGCCGTTGGGGAGCGCGACGAACTGAAGGCGGTTGATCACCTCCTGGCGGGCGTCGGCGTATTTGGTGTCCCAGTTGAAGTAGCATTTCACGTCCGACAGCCCGAAGAGGGACTGGGAGCGGATGTGGGTCAGCCCGGGCATGCCGGAGAGGCCGATCTCCAGGGGGATGGTGATGTAGCGCTCGGCCTCCTCGCCGCTCCAGCCGTTGGGCTGGGTGATGACCTCGACGAGGGGCGGGACCGGGTTGGGGTACGCCTCGACGTCGAGCACCGCGTAGGACCAGAGCCCGACGATCAAGAGGCCGGTAGCCAGCGCGAGCACCACCGCGGGCATCGACAGGGCAAAGCGGACCAGCTTTTGAATCATGGCGCGGCCATCGTGCGGGCACGGGCCGGATACCGGATTTCACAGACATTAAGTCTGTGTAACCGCGGCTTTCTGGTCGGTGAGCAGGATTGCTCGTCCGTCGGGCCAATCGGGGCGAAGGAGCGGGGCAGTCACGCGGTGTTGCGGTGGTCTGCCTCACCTCGGTGAGAGGGAGTGTGGATCCGCGCCCCGGACACCCATGTGCCCCGGGGTGGAGGGGCAGAGCGCCGGGCCGTGGGGAATCAGTTGATGGTGCTCATCTGCGCGCAGAAGCCGTTGACGCAGAGGTTGGTCATGTCGCAGCAGCTGGCTGCCGTCCCGCACTTCTCGCCCACGGCCGAGCACATGCTGGTGGGGGGCGTGTTGGAGCAGACCAGGGCGCCGGTGGCGCCGCCGTCGGTGGTGCCGTTGGGCTCGCAGTAGCCGTCGCAGCACTGGTCGCCGGCGGTGCAGCTCGACCCGTCGGCGCGGCAGGGGTCGAGGACCCAGAAGCCGCGGGAGTTGCCCGCGAGCAGCTCCTGCCCGGGGAGGTAGAAGGCGGGGTGGCTGGCGTCGGTGCCGGGCGCGGCGGTGAGGTCGACGGCGGCGACCCAGAGCTTCTTCGGGGTGATGTTGTCGATGAGGTCGACGCCGCTGGGGTCGCTGCAGAACGGAGGGATGGTGGCCACGCTGCCGTACATGCGCCGGCTGGTGAACACCACCCAGGCGTAGCCGCCCGAGGCGACCGGGTTCACCGTGGGCTCGTAGTTCATGTTCACGTCGTCGCTGTGGTCCGGCGTGATGGTGCCCACCTGGTTACCGTCGGCGTCGCAGTCCATGGCCGGCGTCGTCGCGGGGAGGCTGGGCAGGTAGCCCTTGCCGTTGAGCTGGTCGAGCGGGGTGACGTGCTGCGCGTCCTTGACGTTGGTCCACCAGATCTGCGCCCGCGCGCCGGCGCGCGTGGCGACCGTGTCCACGTCGGCGCCGTCGACGCTGGCCACGGTCTGGTGGTGGAAGACCACGGATTTGCTGTCGGGAAAGAACGCCGGCCACCCCGGCTGCGTGTCGGCGGGCGCCCCGTTCTCGCTGTCGACCACGACGGGGTTGCTGAAGGTGCTGGTCCCCCTGGCGAAGCTCATCACGTAGAGCGTCTGGGCGATGTTGGCGATGGTGTCGCTGCCCTGGGGGTTGAACACCGCGAGCGTGCCGTCCGGCGAGAACGCCGGCGTGCCCAGATCGAAGGCGACGAGCCCCGTCGGGGCGATGACCGAGGGATCGGCCGGGAGGGGGAGGATCTCGGCGTTCTCGTCGAGGGCCAGCGTTCCATCGGGGTACACGCCGGGGAAGCGCGGCGAGCTGTTGGCGAGCGGGTGCTCGGTGCTCGAGGTGGGCGTGAGCACGTAGGCGGAGCTGGCCGAGTAGTCGTCCCCGTGCTGGACGACGAGGCTCGAGCCGTTGGCCGCGACCGAGTGGCAGACCCGGCACTTGGTGTCGTCGCCGTTGCCCCCGGCCACCAGCTTGGGGCCGGTGTCGCCGACGTGGATCGAGAGCACCGCGCCGCCGTACTGGCCGTTGCCGCCGAGGCCGCCCATGTAGTTGTAGGCGAGCTGGGTGCCGTACGAGTTGTAATAGATGATGCCGTCGAGCAGCCCCGCGGCCACCGTCCAGGTCTGGGTCACCGGCCCGTACGCCACGCCCCCCTTGGCCACCGTCAGGCTCATGATGAGCTGATCGCTGGTCCCGCCGGCCGTGTCGGTCGCCATCTGCCACACGTCCTGGGGGATGGGCATGCGGATGAACTTGCCGCCGGTCTGGGCGAGGATGGCCGGCCTGCCGAAGGTGCCGGTCCACGAGAACGATCCGGTGGTGGTGTGGAGCTGGATCTCGATGGCGTCCGCGTCGCCGGTCGACCAGTCCCACATCAGCAGCGGCGCCAGGATGCCGCGCGGCCACACCGTCTTGTCGTAGGGATAGAGGAGCTTGAGCCCCTGCGCCTGGCCGTTGCCGGTGGGGTTGCCCAGAGCCGTCAGCGTGCCCGGCGTCGTCACCGGCCCGCCGAGCCCTTCGCCGCCGACGCCGCCGACGCCGCCTCCGTTGGTCAGGCTCCCGACGCCGGTGGGGATCTGCCCCTGCTCGCCGGTGCTGCCGTTGGGGCCGTTCTGGGTGGAGCTGAGCTTGACCATCACCTGGCGCGACACGGTCTTGCCGTTGGCGGAGGCGAGGATGGTCACCAGGCCGCCCGTCGTCCCGGTCGGCGTGAACGTGGGCATGGGTCCGGGGATGGGAGCGAGGGTTCCGACGTTGCCCTTGTCCAGACCCCACGCCGCGCCCACGGGCTGGCCGTCGAACGTCGCGGTGTACGCCACGGTGGGGAGGGGCTGTCCCGCGGTCACCGTGACGGTCTGGAGCGGCACCGGCACGACGACGAGCCCCGTGGTGTTGACGCCGCCCGCCCCGGAGCTCGTCGACGCGGTGCTCATGAACAACGCGCCGCCGGTGCCGTCTGTCCCGGAGCTGGTCGTGGCGCCTCCGTTGCCCCCGGTGCCGCCGAGCGGGTGGACCACGAGGTCGAGGTAGTTTTCACAGGCAGCAGCCCCGAACGCGAGCACGAGCGCGGCCGTCAGGCTTTTGCCCCAGGGCCAAGAGGGTCGAAGCATCGCCGGTAACTAGTGGGGTGCGCCGCTCGTTTCAAGGTCGAACGGCGGCGCTGTCCGGGCCGTCGTGGGAACTTTCGTTCGGTCCGAGTGTCCGTGGAGCCCTCATGCAAACGCCGACGTCTTCGTCACGCCTCCGTCACCTGAACCTCGCCGTACCCTTCGCCGTGGTGGGCTTCGCGGCAGGGTGGCTCTCGGACGGGCTCCTGGCCAACCCGCTCGTCGACGTCATCCCGCGCAACAACCAGCTCCTCGCCGCGACGGTCGCGTCGGCGTGCGGCGCGCTGCTCGGGGGCGTGCTCTCGCGCTGGGGGCTGCGGTCGGCGCAGCAGCAGGAGCTCGGCGCCATGCCGCTCACGGCGCCGCTGCTCGCGTCGCTGGTGATCGCCTGCGGCGTGATCACCGGCGCCCTGGTGGGTGGGCTCGAGATGAGCTCGTCGTGGGGGGCGCTCAGCGGCGCGCTCCACGGGGGCCTCTCCGCGATCGCGTTCCTCCCGATCTGCGCGCTGGTCCTCGCCGCTGCCCGCCGCGCCGACCGTGCCCGGCAGGGGTCGCTCGTGGCCGGCGCCGACCGGCGCGCGGTGTGGAGCATCCTCGCGGCGGCCCTCGCGGTGACCACGCTCGCCGCCGCGCTGGACGTCCCTCCGGCCCGCGGCCACCTCGGTGCCGGGGCGTGGATGGCGTTCGCCGCCGGGGCCATCCTCGTCGTGACGTTCCTCGCCGACGCCCTGGCGCTCTCCCGGATCGCCCGGGTTGCCCGCGCCGATTTCGAGGAACCGGGCCCCGGCGAGGTGCGCACCGCCGGCGAGGTCCCCTCCCTCGATCTGGGCCTCGGCGACGACGTGCGCGCCACCGTCGCCCGCGCCGGCAGCGCCTACCGGAGCCGGGCCCGCGCCACCGCCCTCCTCCTGGGCAGCATCGCCGAGGCGCGAGCGGCGCTCCGCCAGGCGCGGTTCCGCGGTGCGGTCGGGCTCGCGGTCACCGCCGCGGTGCTGGTCGGGCACCGCTGGGCCGAGACCCCGGCGGCGCTGGTGGCCTACGACGAGCAGCTCTGCGACCACCGCCCGGCGGGTTGCTACGAGGCCGGGCTGCTCCTCCTCCATCGTCCAGCGCCGGGGGAGCCCTGCGCTGCGCCCGCGGCGCTCAGCCCCGCCGACCGCGCCTCTCTGCCGGTGGACGTGCCGCGCGCCGAGGGGCTGCTGCTCCGTGGCTGCATGGAGGGGAACCTGTGCAGCTGCGACGCCCTGGGGCAGAACCTCCGCGAGCGCCACGGCGAGGGCCAGGTGGCGCTGCCGTACTGGTACACGCGGCGCTGAGCCGGCCATCCCGGGGAACGCCCGTGAGCGTTCCCCCACGGGCGAGCGAGCGCCCCTGGAAAACCTCCGCGCCGCGCCTATGCTGCGCGCCACGATGAGCGACTTCCAGTTCCAGGACATCCTCCCTCTCGGCAAAGACGAGACGCCCTACCGCCTCCTCACCCGCGATCACGTCTCCACCTTCGACGCCGGGGGCAAGACGTTCCTCCAGGTCGAGCCCGCCGCCCTCACCCTGCTGACGCGCGAGGCGATGCGGGACATCGCCCACCTGCTACGGCCGGGGCACCTGGCCCAGCTCGCCAGCATCCTCCAGGATCCGGAGGCGTCGCCGAACGATCGCTTCGTGGCCCTCGACCTCCTCAAGAACGCCAACATCGCCGCGGGGGGCGTGCTCCCCATGTGCCAGGACACCGGCACCGCGATCGTGATGGGCAAGAAGGGCCAGTACGTCGTCACCGGCGGCGGCGACGAGGAGGCCATCGCCCGTGGCGTGTACGAGACCTACCACACCGACAACCTGCGCTACTCCCAGATGGCGGCGCTCGACATGTACCGGGAGGCGAACACCGACAACAACCTGCCGGCCCAGATCGAGCTCTTCGCCACCGACGGCGACGCCTACAAGTTCCTCTTCATGGCCAAGGGCGGCGGCTCGGCCAACAAGAGCTACCTCTACCAGGAGACCAAGGCGCTCCTGAACCCGGAGAGCCTGCTGGCCTTCGTCGACGCCAAGATCCGCTCGCTGGGCACCGCGGCGTGCCCGCCGTACCACCTCGCCATCGTCGTCGGCGGCACCTCGGCGGAGCAGACGCTCAAGGTCGCCAAGCTGGCGTCGGCCCGCTACCTCGACACGCTCCCGACCTCGGGCAACGCGCTGGGGCGGGGCTTCCGGGACGTGGAGCTGGAGCAGAAGGTGCTGGAGATCGCGCGGCGGACGGGCATCGGCGCGCAGTTCGGCGGCAAGTACTTCTGCCACGACGTGCGGGTGATCCGCCTCCCCCGCCACGGCGCCTCCTGCCCGGTGGGCATCGCCGTGTCGTGCTCGGCCGACCGGCAGGCCCTCGGCAAGATCACCCGCGAGGGCGTCTTCCTCGAGCAGCTCGAGCACGATCCGGCCCACTACCTGCCCGCGCCGACCGCCGAGGATCTGGCGGGCGAGGTGGTCCACCTCGATCTGCGCCGCCCCATGGCCGAGATCCGCGCCGAGCTGGGGCGCTACCCGATCAAGACGCGCCTCGCGCTGAGCGGGCCGATGATCGTGGCCCGCGACATCGCCCACGCCAAGATCAAGGAGCGCCTCGATCGCGGCGAGGGCATGCCCCAGTACCTCAAGGACTTCATGGTGTACTACGCCGGCCCCGCCAAGACGCCGGTGGGCTACGCGTCGGGATCGTTCGGGCCCACCACCGCGGGGCGCATGGACGCCTACGTCGACCTCTTCCAGTCCCAGGGCGGCAGCCAGGTGATGCTGGCCAAGGGCAACCGCTCGGCGCAGGTGACCGCGGCGTGCAAGAAGCACGGGGGCTTCTACCTGGGATCGATCGGCGGCCCGGCGGCCCGGCTGGCCCAGGACTGCATCAAGAAGGTGGAGGTGCTCGAGTACCCGGAGCTGGGGATGGAGGCGGTCTGGAAGATCGAGGTGATCGACTTCCCGGCGTTCATCGTGGTCGACGACAAGGGCAACGACTTCTTCGCCGACATGAACAAGCCGTCCGCTGGCAAGCGGCTCGACGTCGTCGGTTGAGGTCGGGACGTCGTGCCGGACGACCGGTCGCGGAACGCTCTCGGGCGTTCCGCAGGATGACCGCTCACTGGCCCGGGGCGCCCTCGCAGATCCAGCGGAGGAGGGTGAGCGTGTCGGCGTCCGAGAGGGGGGGCTGCTCGAAGGGCATGGGCACGCCCTGGCACATGTCGTGGCCCTCGATCTTGTCGAGGAGGTAGCTCTGGGCGGCGTTGCCCGGCTGGACGATGGCGCGGCCGTCGCAGCACTCGTAGGCGGGCACGCCGACGATGCTGTCGTGGGTGGGCGGCCCGTGGCAAATCTCGCCCGTGCAGCCGGAGAGGATGGCCCCCGCCTGCTGGTAGGTGACGCCCCCCTCGACGCCCTCGCACCCCGTGGAGCCGTCCCCCACGTTGCTCGCGTCCGGCCCGGAGCACGCGTCGGGGAACAGGCCACCCCCGGCGTCGACCATCAGCCCGCTGCCGCCTCCCCCCGTGCCGCCGGTGCCGGCGGCCCCTCCGGAACCGGAGGCCGGGCTCCCGCCGCTCCCGGTGCAGCTCTCGACCATCGGCAGCGGCAGGACGCCGCAGGCCGCCAGAGCGAGGGCAACCACGGATCGCCGGTTGAGCAGGGGCATGGGTCCTCGACGTTAGCACCCCTCGTGCCCGGGGCACCGCCCGTGGCGGCCGTCGATCCCGGGCCGCGCGCCCTCGCGGCGTAGGGGGGCGGGCCCGCGCGCAGCGCCCCGAGGTTGGCGACGCCGGTGGCGAACTGCCAACGGAGGTGACCATTCCAGGGGATCGACGACGGCGATTCTGGTAAAGTCGGGCGAGCATGGGCTTTGCAGGAGCGTCTGAAACATGAAGGAACATTCACGGCTGGCTACCCGTGCGCTCGGGCGCGCGGTTCATCTGGCCGCGGCCACGCTCGCGATCGCGGGTCTGGGCGCGGTGAGCGGGTGCCTCACCCGCCCGATTGCTCCGATCGAGCCGCTCACGACGTCCACCGTCGTCGAGCGCTTGACCCAGAGCGGGGTCAACAAGATCGACCTCCTCCTGGTCGTCGACAACTCCGCCTCGATGGCCGACAAGCAGGCGATCCTCGCCCTGGCGATCCCCGACCTCGTCGACGGTCTGGTGAACCCCGCCTGTCTCGACGTCAACGGAGTTCCGATCACCACCGGGCAGCCGACCTCCCCCCTGGACGCGTGCCCTGGCACCTCGACGCGCGAGTTCACGCCGATCGTCGACATCCACATCGGGCTGGTCAGCTCCAGCCTCGGGACGTTCGGCGCCAACGGCTGCCCGGAGACCCCCCCGGCGAGCTGCACGGGCACGCCCTCGACCATCGCCAACGACGATCACGGTCAGCTCGTCACCCGCACCAACCCGTGCGCGACCACCAGCGTCCCGACCTACCAGAGCGAGGGCTTCCTCGCCTGGGACCCGAAGGGGGCCGACTCGCCGCCCGGCGAGTCCGCCATCGGCGACCCGACGACCACGCCGCCCACGCCCGGCCTGCTCACCTCGCTCACCAACATCGTCGTCGGTGACGGGCAGCTCGGCTGCGGCTTCGAGTCGCAGAACGAGTCCTGGTACCGCTTCCTCATCGACCCCACCCCGTACGGCTCGATCTCGCTCAACGCCTCGAACAACGTGGTCACCAGCGGCGTCGACACGGCCCTCCTCACCCAGCGCAAGGAGTTCCTCCGCCCGGACTCGCTGCTGGCGATCATCAACGTGACCGACGAGACCGACACGTCGATCAAGGAGTACAGCTCCTACCCCCTCTTCGCCGAGCCCTCGCTCCACCTGCCCCACGCCCGCACCGAGTGCACGACCAAGGGTCCCAAGGATCCCTGCTGCGCCTCCTGCGGCCAGAACGCCCCCGCGGGCTGCCCGGCGGACGCGGCGTGCGCGTCGAACACCTATTACACGGCCGCCGACGAGAACACCTCGCTCCGCGCCTTCGGTCTCATCAGCCACAAGCAGCGCTACGGCATCGAGTTCTTCTACCCGCCGAGCCGCTACGTCACCGCGCTCACCGCGCCGACCGTGACCAACAACATCGGCACGGCGGTGCCGAACCCGATCTACTCGATCCTCGATCCCACCAACGACTCCAGCACGGTGCGTGATCCCGGCCTGGTCTTCTACGCCGCCATCGTCGGCGTCCCCTGGCAGCTCATCGCGCGGCAGACGGCGGCCGGCGTGCCCGACCTGATCAACGGCGTCAGCGCCCTCGACAAGACCCAGATCGGCGGCTTCAAGACGTCCGCCGAGCTCGATCTCATGGACAAGACCGGCACGCACTCCTTCTGGGACGACATCGCCGGCGACCCGGAGAACTACGTCCTCGCGGCCTCGCCCTTCATGGTCGAGTCGACCACCCCGCGCACCGGCACCGATCCGGTCACCGGCGCCATGCTCTCGCCTCCCAGCACGCCCAACGGTAGCGGCGCGATGGTCGGCGGCTCGCCGATCAACGACCACGAGTGGAACATCCCGACCCCGGCCGGCGACATCGAGTACGCGTGCGTCTTCCCGATCCTCGCCCCGATCAACTGCGCGGACCCCTCGGTGACCGCCTGCGATTGCCGGATCGACGCTGCCAACCCCAACGCCGACAACCCGCTCTGCTCGCCCAACCCCGCGGACAACATGAACCTGACCCTGCAGACCAAGGCCAAGGCGTACCCGGGCATCAAGCACCTGGCGATCGCGCACGGCATGGGCACCCAGGGCATCGCGGCCTCGATCTGCGCCAAGCAGATCTCCGACAACACCACCGCCGACTTCGGCTACCGCCCGGCGGTCAAGGCCATCGTCGACCGCCTCAAGCAGGCCCTCCACGGGCAGTGCCTGCCCCGCACCCTCCAGCCCAACGCGCAGGGGTACGAGTCCGCCTGCGTCATCCTCGAGGCGACCAAGGTGGCAGACTCCGCCGTCGGCACCTGCAACGCGTGCGCGGGCACGGCGCGCACGCCGGTGACGGTCAACGCCATCGTCGAGGCCGCCAAGGCCGACCCGCTCTACGCGACCGCCCAGTGGAACTGCTTCTGCGAGATCACCGAGCCGAACCCTGACACCCCGGCCGGGCTCGCGGAGCTGAACCAGTGCCTGACGCAGCCCACCACGACCCTTTCGGACGGCTGGTGCTACGTCGACCCGTCGACGGCCAGCATGGCCAACCTGCCGGGCGAGACGGCTGTCGTCGCCAAGTGCCCGGCCGACCAGCAGCAGGAGATCCGCTTCGTCGGCGCTGGCAAGCCTGCCTCGGGCGCGACGCTGTTCATCACCTGCGCTGGCACGTGATGGATCGACCGGTCGCGGAACGCTCAGGCGTTCGGCGACCGGTCATCCTGCAGCGGAAGGCCGCAGAGCCTTCCGCGACGAATCCTCCGGGGATCGCCCCAGGCGTCCCCCGGAGATGCGCTCCCCCAAAAAATTCCCATCGAGAGGCGGCTCCGCCGCTACCTTCATGGTCATGAGCCGCCCCTCCGTCCTCCGGGGTAACCCCCGGCTCTTCGCCGCGCAGCTCGCCTCTCGTCTCCTCGCCATCGTCGGGGCCGCGTCGCTCGCCGTCCCTCAGGCGGCGTGCGAGAGCAGCCCCGCCCGCCCCGACGGCGGGGGAGGGCAGGGGATGGGCGGCGCCACGAGCACGGTGAGCACGTCGGCGACGGGTGGCGGCATGGGCACGGGTGCCACCACGACGACCGGCATCACCATCTTCCAGGACGCCAGCCTGGCCGACGCGGCGCTGCCGAGCCCTGCCCAGGAGTGCCTGACCTGGCCCGCCTCGGCGGGCGCCTGCCCCACGGCAGACGATGATGCCGGGTACAACCTCGCCATCTACGAGTTCAACGTGGTCGCCTGCATCGACGGCGGGGGCAGCGGCGTCGAGGTCGCCAAGGTCGAGACCGGTCCCATCATCAACGATGCTGGGCAGTGCTGCTACGTCGTCGACTGGATGTTCTGCCCCGGTGGCGGGCGGCCGTACCTGGTGGACGATCAGCCTCGAGTGGCCGCCGCCCGCCGCGGCGCGGTCGACGGCTGGAGCCCGGCCGAGCTCCACCGGCCCGAGATCGGCAGCCTGACCGCGACCGAGCGCGCCACCCTGGCCGCCGCCTGGACCGCGGACGCCCTGCTCGAGCACGCCTCGGTGGCATCCTTCGCGCGGTTCTCGCTGGCTCTCCTCGCTGCGGGGGCCCCCGCAGAGCTGGTCGCCCTCGCGCACCGCGCCGCCCTCGACGAGATCCGCCACGCCCAGCTCTGCTTCGCGCTCGCTACCGCCTATGCCGGCGAGCCGGTGGCTCCGGGGCCGTTTCCCGTCGGCGCGAGCCTCGACGCCGGCACCAGCCTCGCCGCGCTCGCGGCCAGCACGGTCCGCGAGGGGTGCATCGGCGAGACCGTCGCCGCCCTGGTCGCCGCCGAGCAGCTCGCGGCCACGACCGACCCCGCCGTGGAGGCGGCCCTCACCCGGATCGCCGCCGACGAGGCCCGCCATGCGGAGCTGGCCTGGCGCACCGTCGCGTGGGCGCTGCAGATCGGCGGGAGCGAGGTGCGAGCCGCCGTCACCGCTGCCTTCGCCGACGTGCTGGCAGCGCCGGTCTCGGCTCCGATCGCCGCACCGACCCCGCTCACCGCCGGCTCCGAGGCTTGCCGCGCCCACGGTCGCCTCGACGCCGCCGTCACGGCGCAGGTCGTCGCCGCGGCGATCACGTCCATCGTCGCCCCCGCCGCCCGGGCGCTGCTGGAGCGCTGCCCTCTCGTCGCCCAGGACCTCGTACCCCGCAGGGAGAACGCTTCCACGTGAGCACCTCGTTTCGCCACAAGTACGGCCCGTGGGCCCTGGTCGCGGGCGCGTCGGAGGGCATCGGCGCCGCCTTCGCCGAGGAGCTCGGCGCCCGCGGGATCCACCTCCTGCTGCTGGCCCGGAGGACCGAGCCGCTCGAGCAGGTCGCCCAGGCGATCCGTGCCGCCCACGGCGTCGAGGTGGTGACGGCGTCCGTCGATCTCGGCGCGCCCTCGGTCCTCGAGGACGTCCGCCGCGTCATCGACGGCCGCGAGGTCGGCCTCCTCGTCTACAACGCGGCGCTCTCGCTGGTGGGCCCGTTCCTCGAGCAACCCCTCGCCGACAAGCTCCGCCTCCTCGACGTCAACTGCCGGGGGCCCCTCATCCTCTCCGACGAGCTCGGTCGCGCGATGGTCGGCCGCGGGCGGGGCGGCATCATCATCATGTCCTCGCTCGCGGGCTCGCAGGGCACCGGGCACGTCCTCACCTACGCGGCCTCCAAGGCCTTCGATCTCGTCCTCGCCGAGGGCCTCTGGTACGAGCTGCGCGCGCACGGCGTCGACGTGCTCGCCTGCCGCGCCGGCGCCACGCGCACGCCCGGCTTCGAGAGCTCCAAGCCGAGGCGGGTGGCGGCGCCCCTGATGGATGCGCGGCCCGTCGCCGTCGAGGCGCTGGCGGCCCTGGGCAAGGGGCCGAGCATGGTCCCCGGCGCGCTCAACCGCATGGCCGCCTTCTTCATGCAGCGGGTGATGCCGCGCCGCGCGGCCGTCGCCACCATGGGCAAGGCCACGCGCGACATGTATCGGTGACGGGCGCTCGACAAGCCCGGGACGATTGTCTCAGGCTTGCACGGGCGCGAGCGCGAGGCCCCAGGCCAGCACCTCGTCGGCGAGCGCTGCGAGCTGGTCGTCGCGTGGTAGATCGAACCGCGCGGCGAGCTGTCGCTTCGATTTTCGAGTCTTCATCCAGGCGACGACCTCCGAGAGCGCTTCGCCCCCGAGCGCATCGACGACGTAGCACCCACAGGTCTCGCGCTCTTTGCATTGATCGCGGGTGGGGCGGTTGCAGCGATCACGCCCGGTGTTCCCGGCGATCCGTCGCCAGTATTCGCCCTCGGGTTGGGTCTTCGGATGCTCGACCTGATGGAGTCTGATCCCATCCTTGAGGTGGGCATAGCGGAGGACGTCGGTCGGTGCGGATCGCAGCAGCGCCTCGATGCGGTCGACGCAGGTCCGGCGCTCGGGAGACATGAGAACCTCCCGGTACACCGCGAGCGGGACGAGGCCCTCGGCCGTGCGCACGTGGAGGGGGCGGGCCCGCTGGTAAGCCGGGCGGCCCCGTGCCGCAGCAGCCAGCTTGCCGTAGGTGCCGCCGATGCCACTCGCCGGGTGTCGCTGGTCCGTATCGGCAACGGCGAGCACGACGCGGCCTCGATCGGCCATGCCCTGGAACTCGATCGCGGTGGTGTCGCCGCCGCCGCCGCGAGTGTCGTGGACCATGTTGATGTTCTCCCAGCGCCGGACCGCGCGCATCATCAGGCCGAGCTCCACGAACAGCCCGGCGTCGGTCCGGTTCTCGCCGAGGAGCGCCGCGCACACCGCCGTCTGCATCCGGTCGAACGCCCCGAGGGACGCGCGGATCACCCTCCGCCCGCCTCCGACGTCGTGCGCCGCCCCGGTGAAGGCGGGGCCGACTCCGAGCTCGATCGACCAGGCGATGTCGCCACGAAGGCCGCTTATCTGGGCATAATTTTCATCGATGTGCTCCAGCGCCCGCCGGGCTCGCGGAGACCAGTCCAGCGGCGCATCGAGGAGGGCGTCGACGTCCTCCGGGCGCAGCGAGACGACGTGGTTTCCCTCGAAGTGGGCGAGGAGCAGGTTCTCGATGGCGGCGTGCGAGCCGAGCGCCGTGGCGCTGTCCGAGATCGCGTCCGCCACCGCGGACTCGTCGAGGTGAAGGAGCACCGTCCCTCACTCCGCTGCGGAGGGGACGCGGCGCTCGGCGACGGGCGACAGAAAGCCGTAAGGCCAGTCGTGAAGCGCGCCGTCCTCGCGATACCCGGCGAGGTGCACCTCGGTCTCGCCGGTCTCGTCGTCCTTGTCGAAGAGAGCGATCTGCACGTCCTCCGCCTTGAGGACGCCGTCGTAGATCAGCTTGCCGAGGCCGTTGATGAGCGACTCGCTGTGGGTCTCCACGATGATCCTGGACTCGCTGCCCGACACAGCCTCCGCCAGCGCCCGCGCGAGCTTCGCCTGCGCGGCGGGGTGCAGGTGCAGCTCCGGCTGCTCGATCGCGACCAGCGGCGTGGGGGCGCGCCCTTGCATCGCGGGCCGGAGGCACGTCGACCAGAGGACTGCGGCCAGCGGGAGGACCTCGGAATAACCGAAGCCCACATCGACCAGGTTGACGAAGCCTCTCTTTTGCCCCTCTTTCACGAGGATCTCGGCGTGGATGCCGGTGGTGCGGACCGTCGTCTCGAAGCCCAGCGTCTTCTGCGTGAAGGTGGCGAAGCTCGCGAGCTCGGCGGGCGAGAGCGAGCGGAGGAACATGGGGAGGTTTTTGCCGTCCGGATCCACCTCGTCGACGGAGAGGTTCTGGATGCGGTAGGCGCGCTCGGGGCTGACGCGAAGGGGCTTGAGGTAGGCGACGTGGCTCATGAGCTGTGCAAGAGCAAAGTCAGCCGCCTCGATGATGTAGGGCGAAAGAAAGGCAACCGTTGCGGAGGCGATCTGTTCGAACTCGCTGCCGTTGACGTCGAGCTTGCCGACCCTCTGCCGAAAGTGCTTTGGTCCGGAGATGGTGCCCAGTTGCCGCAACATGGCGCTCCGGTTGCCAAAGAGCAATTCATAGGGGGCATTCCCGGCCATGTGCTCCAACGCATTGTCGTCAAAAAGCGGCGAGAGAAGCTTGGTTACAGGATTGGCAAGGATGGCGTCTGCATTGGTCTGCCACTCGAATGAGCTAGGGTTGAGCGTCTCCGGCGTCTGATGATAGCTCAGGCTTAGGCCTTCCCCGTATTGCAGGGTGGGTAGCAAATACGCTTTGCCTCCGAGGGAGAGCGCCCCTTCGATTTTGATGGCCTTGCCGTTCGCGGTGACGCTCCGGAGTCGACCCGTGGCATCGAGGTCCCACCGGATGTCGTGCCCTTCCGCGTGGATTTCATAGGCGCTCACGTGCGGAACCTCGCTGCCGGCGAGCGTCATTGAAATGTCGAAGACAGGGTCGTCGATCGCGAGCTCGGCTACCTTGGGCAGCCGCAGCCGGAATTGAAACGTCGCCTCGGGCTCGGCGAGCCGCTGGGCAGCGGCGTCCTTCAGGGATCCGAAGTCGACGAACCGCTCGTGGTACCAGAGGATCGGGCTGTTCCTTGCCGTCTCCACGCTCTGCCGGAGCAGCGGGAAAGCCCGGAGGAACGTGCTCTTGCCCGAGCTGTTGCGCCCGACCAGAACGGTGATCGGACGGATCGGCACCAGGCCGGTGTCCGTCAGGCACCGCAGGTTCTTCACGCCGAACGCTTCGAGTCTCACCTTGGTGGGGTACCCAACGCGGGCAGGACCGTCAAGGAGACCGGCCCCGCCGCCAGCCGCCCCGCAATCGCCATGAAGATCGCCTCGTGCGTCGCCGGCGCCGCCAGCCGCACCTCCCCACCCGCCACCCCGAACGCCGCGATCGCCTCACGGATCGCCTCCCGCACCGAGATGGCCAGCATCAGCGGCGGCTCCCCCACAGCCTTGCTCCCGTGGATGGTGTTCCTCTGCGCCGCCTCCGGCAGCAGCGTCACGTTGAGCTCGGCCGGAGCGTCGCTGAACGCGGGGATCTGGTAGGTGCTCGCCGAGTGGGTGAGCAGCCGCCCCTGCGCATCCCAGAGCAGCTCCTCGCCGGTCAGCCAGCCGACCCCCTGGACGAACCCGCCCTCGATCTGCCCGCGGTCGATGCCCGGGTTGAGCGAGTCGCCCACGTCGTGGAGGATGTCGGTCCGCAGCAGCCGCTTCATCCCGGTGTCGCCGTCGACCTCGACCTCGGAGACGGCCACGCCCCCCGCGAAGTAGTGGAACGGCTTGCCGCGTCCCACGCTCCAGTCGTAGGCGAGGCCGGGGGTCCGGTAGTAGCCCGTGGCCGAGAGGCTCACCTGCGCCAGGTAGGCCTGCTCGACCACCTGGGCGAAGGGCAGCGACGCTCCCGCCGCGGAGCAGGCGCCGCCGGCGAACACCACCGCCGCCGGCGCCACCCCCTCGCCCAGCAGCCCCGCCGCCACCGGGGCGAGCCGCTCGCGCAGCGTCGCGCACGCCGCCTGCACCGCCGCGCCGTTGAGATCGGCCCCGCTCGAGGCCGCGGTCGCCGAGGTGTTGGGGACCTTGTCGGTGCTGGTCTTCATCACCCGCACCATCGCCGCCGGTAGCCCCAGCTCGCGCATCGCCACGCCGCGCATCTTGGTGTTGAGGCCCTGCCCCATCTCGGTGCCGCCGTGGCTCACCTGCACCGAGCCGTCGCGGTACACGTTCACCAGCGCGCCGGCCTGGTTGAGGAAGCTGGCGGTGAAGGAGATGCCGAACTTCACCGGGGTCATGGCGATCCCTCGCTTCACCCGCGCGTGGTCGGCGTTGAAGCGGGCGATCTCGGCGCGCCGCTCGGCGAGCCGCGCGCTCGCGCCGAGCGAGCGCCACATCTTCAGCACCCGGTTGTCCTCGCCTCCTTCGCTGACCGCCTGGCCGTAGTGGGTGGTGTTGGTCTCCCCGGTGCCGCGGTAGAGGTTGTTCTCGCGCACCACCTCGGGGGCGAGGCCGAGCCGCCGCGCGATGCGGTCGAGCACCTCCTCGATCACCAGCATGCCCTGCGGCCCGCCGAAGCCGCGGAACGCGGTGTTCGAGACGAGGTTGGTGCGCGCGACGCGCCCCGAGAAGTCCACGCTGGGCAGGTAGTAGGCGTTGTCGAGGTGGAAGAGGGCGCGGTCGCAGATGGATTGCGACAGGTCGAGCGCCCACCCGCCGTCCGAGACGAGGCGCACCCGGAGCCCGAGCACGCGGCCCTCGCCGTCGAAGCCGCAGGTGAAGTCGGCGTGGAAGGGGTGCCGCTTGCCGGTGAGCGCCATGTCGAGGTCGCGGTCGAGCTGCACCCGCACCGGGCGCCCCGTCTTCCACGCGGCGAGCGCGGCGAGCCCCGCCCAGGTGTTGCCCTGCGTCTCCTTGCCGCCGAAGCCGCCTCCCATCCGCGGCGACTGCACCACCACCTTGTTGCGCGGCAGGTGGAGCAGGTGCGCCACCGCGGCCTGCACCTCCGACGGGTGCTGTGTGGACGAGCACACGAAGACGTCGTCGTCGTCGCCGCGCTCGGCCCAGGCCGCGTGGGTCTCCAGGTAGAAGTGCTCTTGCCCGCCGGTCGTGAGCTCGCCGTCGAGCCGGTGCGGGGCCGCGGCGAGCGCCGCGTCCACGTCGCCGCGGCGGATGACGTGGGGCTCCGTGTGGTAGCTCCCCTCGGCGATGGCCTGCGCCAGGGTGACGATAGGCGGCAGGGGCTCGTACTCGACCACCACCTTGGCCGCCGCGGCGCGGCACGCCTGGTACGACTCCCCCACGACGATGGCCACCAGGTGCCCGTGGAAGAGGACCTCGCGATCGGCGAGGAGGACCTCGTCCTTGCGGATGGCCCCGACGTCGTTCTCCCCGGGGATGTCCTCCGCCAGCAGCACCGCCACCACGCCGGGCATGCCCCGCGCCTCGGTCGCGTCCCGGCGGAGGATCCGCGCGTGCGCGTGCGGCGAGCACACCGGCCAGATCTCCAGCATCGGCCGGCGCTGCGCCTCGTCGTCGACGTACACGGCGCCGCCGGTGGTGTGCCCCACGGCGCTCTCGTGCGCGAGCGCCAGGCTGGGCTCTGCCGGGGGCAGGGGAGCGCCGGCGGTGAACCCGAGCGGCTCGCTCTCGCCACGCCCGAGGAGCACCTCGGCGGCGAACTTCTCGAACAGGCTGACCACCAGCCCGCGCCGGTAGGCCGCGCTCCCGCGCGCGTCGTCGAGGGGCGTGAACGTGCGCGCGAGCGCCGGCAGGACGCTGTCCAGCGTCGCCCGGTCGAGCGCTCGGCCCTCGAGCAGGGCCTCCGCCTCGCGCGCGCGGATGGGTGTGGCCGCGACGCCGCCGTACGCCAGGCGTGCCCGCCGCACCACGCCGGCCTCGTCGGCGTCGATCGCGAACGCGGCCGAGACGATGCTGATGTCCAGCTCGCGCCGCTTGGAGACCTTGTACCACCGGGTCCAGGTGCGCCCCGGTGCGCTCGCGGCAGCACGGGGGACGAGGATGGCGCCGAGGATCTCGCCCTCGGCGAGCACGGTCTTCCGGTACCCGGTGAAGAACGCGTGGAGCGGCACCTCGCGCGACCCCCCCACCGAGCGGAGCTCCACCCGCGCGTCGAGCGCCAGCAGCAGGGGCGCCGAGTCGCCGATGGGAGAGGCCGTCACCAGGTTGCCGGCGAGGGTGGCCCGGTTGCGGATCTGCCGTGACGCGAAGACGTGGAGCATCTCGTCGAAGGCCGGGTGCTCGCCCGCGAAGGCCTCCTCGACGGCGGTGAGCGTGGCCGCGCCCCCGATGCGGAAGTCGCCCCCCACCACCGTGACCGCGCGCAGCTCGGCGACGCCCTCGGTCGCGATCAACCGCGGGAAGATCCGGGCCTTCTTGTTGATGAGCACGCCGATCTCGGTGGCGCCTCCCACCAGCTCGGCCTCGGGGTAGCGCGCCCGCAGGTGCAGCAGCTCGTCGAGCGAGGTGGGGCGGTGGAAGCTCTGCCCGGCCGCCTCGTAGGCGAGGCCGACCTCGGCCGGCGGCGGCTTCCTCAGGAGCTGCGAGAGCGCGTCCCCGCGGCGCGCCTCCCGGCAGCCGAGCGCGTCCACCATGGCGTCGCGGATGGGCCGGTAGCCGGTGCAGCGGCAGAGGTTACCGGCGAGCTGATCGGCGATCGCCGCCGGGCCGCTGACCTCGTCCCGGTAGAACGCCTCCACCATCGACACCGTGAAGCCCGGCGTGCAGTAGCCGCACTGCGATCCGGCGTGCTCCACCATGGCCGTTTGCACGGGGTGCAGCTCGTTGCCCCCGGGCCCCCCGCCGCAGAGCCCCTCGACCGTGACGATCTCGCGCCCGGCCACCATCGGCAGCAGCGTGATGCAGCTGTTGATGGCGCGGAGCACCCGCTTGCCCTGGGCGTCGGCCTCGATCAGCGCCACCGAGCACGCCCCGCAGTCCCCCTCGGCGCAGCCCTGCTTGCTGCCGGTGAGCCCGATGGAGCGCAGGTAGTCGAGCAGCGGGCGGTTGGCAGGCTCGCCCTGGACCGAGCGCGTCGCGCCGTTGAGCGTGAAGTCGAAGCGGTCGTTCATGGTCGCCCGGCGGACGGTACCACGCCGCCCCCCCGGGTCGCCGCTGGGCCACGCGGGATCACAAAAGGTTGAGGAACCTCTTCGCCCGTGCCTCCGCCGAGTCCACGAGGGCCTTGGCCTCGTCGTCGGGGATGCGCAGCCGCTTGCAGAGCTGGTCGATGAAGGCCTTCTCGCTCGGGTCCTGGGTGCCGTCCACGTAGGTCAGCAGCACCGCGTGCTGCACCAGCACGCGGCGGTCGTCGGTCGACAGCTCGGTGACGGGGACGTCGTCGATGGTCCGCTTCACGGTCGCGTAGGCACGGATCTCCCTGGCCTCGGCCTCGTCGGCCTCGAAGGCGGCGATGAGGGCCTCGACCATGTCCTTCTCGGCGTCGGCGAACACGCCGTCGGCCCAGGCCACGCTCACCAGCGACTTCACGATCGCCATGTTCTGTTCGTGCATGTTGCTGCGCTCAGAGTGCCACAGCGCCCGGAATTGTTGAAGCGCCGAGGCGGCTCAGCCGTGAGCCCGGGGGGAGGCGGGGGCAGCGCCCCCATCGTTCAGCCGTCGGCCTCCGCCAGCCGCACGTCCTTGAGCTCGGCGCCGAGCAGCTCGATCGCGGCGGTCACCAGCGGGTGCTCGGCCACGGCGCGCTTGGCCGCGTCGAGCTTGCCCTTGCGCTCCGCCGTCTCGACCATGGCGAGGGTGACGTTGCCGCTCCTGGCCGCGATGGTCTCGAACGCCAGCTCGGGCGCCTGCCCGAAATGGCTGGTGAGCGCCGCGATGACCAGGTCGCGCGCCGAGGTCTCGGCGGCCTGCCCGACCAGGAACGAGCTGGCCTCGTACCCCAGCTCGACCCGCTCGGCGCCGAAGCGCAGCAGCGCCGCGTGCTCGAGGACGGACGCCAGCGCCGGCCGCCGGGTGCGCACCGTGTTGAGCACGGAGCGCCAGGCGTCGAGATCGCTCGACGAGGCGATCACCGAGGGCCGCACCGAGGC
>Ga0302279_10003419_pt1 | contig 19811 bp, 20 predicted proteins | sample III_Bog_N3_3_FD_194541 | JGI IMG/M metagenome (GOLD analysis project Ga0302279, IMG submission 194541) | Peat permafrost microbial communities from Stordalen Mire near Abisko, Sweden - III_Bog_N3_3 | ecosystem: Environmental > Terrestrial > Soil > Wetlands > Peat | place: Sweden: Abisko...
GGCCCTCCAGAGACCAGATTCACGCCCCTCACGGGTGGGGAGGCTAGTCGACGACGACGCCTGCGAGGTCCTCCTGCTCGTCATCGGGAACCTCAAGCGCTGAGGCCTGCGCGTCCGCGAGGTCGCGCTCGGATTTCAGGTCCAGTCCGCGGGTAAGCAGCCAGTACAGGATGGCAGACACGGGCAGGCCGATGAACAGCGAGATGTCGACGCCGCCCATGGCCTTCGAGATGAACCCCTCATAGAAGCCCGCGACGTTGAAGAACGGTGTCATACAGAGGAAGCCGACCAGGTAGGCGGTAATGCCCTGCCAGCCCCACCGACGGTAGATGCCGCGCGGCTTGAAGATCTCCGCAATCGCGTAGTGTCCCTTTCGCACGATGAAGTAGTCGGTCAGGTTGACGGCCGTCCAGGGGATGAAGAAATACAGCACCAGGAACAGGAAGCCCGCGAAGAACGCCTCGAAACTGTCGGCGACGAAGCCGGCCAGGATGCCTGAGATCGCCGCCGTGATGACGACGGTGATTACACGGATGCTCAGGGTTGCTCGCACCTTCTTCAGGCTGTCGATCGACGAGATCAGGGTGAGCGACCCGCCGTACATGTTCAGTACGATGACGGCCACCAGCCCCAGCGCGAACACGATGAGCGCGATGTTGCCGAATCCCGGGAACAGGTCGTTCGAGACCTTCAGGATGCCCGCGACCGGGTCACCCGCGTTGAAGCCCTTGATGACGGCGGCCAGGTAGGCACCGAGGATCATGATCCAGGCGCCGCCGATCGCAGAGCCCCAGAACGTCCAGCGGAACGTCTGGCTGGTCGGAGTTTCGGCGGGAAGGTAGCGGGAGTAATCCGACACGTAGATGGCCCACGAGATCTGGTATCCCGCGACGACTCCGAGTTGGGCGAAGAAGGCCAGCGGTGAGAAATGCCCGAGGTCGAAGGCCCCCGCCGGCAGGGGCAGGTGAATCATGGCCGACAGCGTGACCATGGCCATGACGATGACCGTCAGGTAGACCAGGTAGCGCTCCATCCGGTGGATCAGGTCGTACCCAAACAGCGCGATCACCGCGCCGGCGATGGTGATCAGGATGGCCCAGAGCGGGTTGAAGCTGGCCGGAGCGTTGACGGCGTCGCCCAGCGACTCGCCGGCCAGCACCGTGTTGAACACGTTGAATCCGGCATATTGCAGGAACGCAAACAACCAGACCAGGAGGGCGCCGATGTAGCCGAACTGCGGGCGGGACTGCACCATTTGCGGCAGGCCGAGCTTCGGGCCCTGCGACGAATGGGCAGCCATGAAGATTGTGCCGATGACCAGGCCGATCACGATGGCGATGATCGACCAGACGAGGTTGCCACCGAGGGCGAAGCTCGTCGTCCCAACCGCGAGCGTCGCGAGCTGCGCGTTGCTCATGAACCAGAGCGGTCCGATGTGCCAGACCTTGCCATGGCGTTCGCTCTTCGGCACGTAATCGATCGAGCGGGTTTCGAGGCCACCGCTTCGTGGCTCGGCTTTTACTTCACTCACGTTCTTCTCCTTATTGTTAGGCAGGGGACGTTCAGGATGTGACGACTGATTTTGTCGCTGTGAGTGCCCCGTAGAGTTCGGGTCGGCGGTCTGCGAAGACGTCCACCATGCTGCTCATGCTCTTGTCATGCGAGAGCGTGAGATCGAGGTCAGCCGTGACGACTCCTGCGTCGTCCGCTGTCGCGACGACCCAGCCGTGTTCGTTGACGATGCAGCTCGCGGCGTTCCAGTCCTGCCCGCGCTCAAGTCCCGCACGGTCGCAGGCGGCGATGGCGACATGGTTACTGTAGGCGGCTGCCATCGCGACGGTCACCTCGGGAACCCGCTCGCCTTCCGGGACGGTTTCCTTCGGCCAGTTGGTCGGTGCTGCGATGAGTTCGGCGCCGCGCAGCGCGAGGCTGCGCGGAAACTCGGGGAACTCGATGTCGAAGCAGATGAGCACTCCGATCCTGCCCACGGCTGTGTCTACGACGGGTGGCTCGCTCGAGCCTGGCGTGAAAAGCAGTTTCTCTTTGTCCCACAGGTGGACCTTGCGATAAATCGCGCGCACTCCCGACGCATCCACAACTGCGGCGCTGTTGTAAAGCTGGCCGTCGTCGCCGAGTTCCGCGAAGCCGCCGATCACGACCCCGTCGATTTCTGCGACAGCCGCGGACCAGTCGGCGAACACCGGATGTGTCGATGAAATCGCGACTGATCGTGCCTCCTCGACGGATGCAAGCATGTAGCCGGACAGGGCCAGTTCCGGTACCAGTACGATCCTGGCGCCGGTCGAGACCGACTCACGAATCGCCTTGGTCGTCGCGTCGATGTTGGTATCCAGATCGGCGATCGCGGGCGACAGCTGCCTGCAGGTAATGCGAGTCACGGGATTCCTTCACTGGCCGCACTGCGGTGATGGTCCAGTGTGCCAGAAGCATGGTGTGCCGTCGAGCGGACGGGCCGCCTAAAGTTGCCGGGCCGGTCCGTCCCGCTTTAAGCCAGCCTCCGTGAGGGGCGTGTATAATGTCACTAGGGCCCTCCAGAGACCAGATTCACGCCCCTCACGGGGATTAGTGGGCTGAGGCCGCCGAGATGATTGCGTTGATCTGGGCAACAGTCAGCGGAGTCCACGGCGAGCTGTCCGGGTTGGATGACGCCGCAGCCGGGCTCTGGCCCTGGTTCCACCACTTCGCCTGGTAGGGGATCCCGTCGAAGATCACGCGGTCGCCCGTGTTGTAGACGGATGCGCCCTTCCACGTCGGGTAGGTCCCGGCGGGCACGGTGGGCTGCACGATCGGCTTCTCGCCCTTGAGCACCGGCCCCACGAGCTGCCACGGGGTCTGCCAGGAGTTCAGGACGGGGTTGTCGGGGATGTCGCCCTGGGTCCACCACTTCGCCACGTAGACGTTGTGGTGCCACACGATCTTGGTGCCCTCGAGGTACGAACTCGTGCTGGACCAGATCGGGTACGGGCTCGTCTTCGGGTTGTCCTTGAGGTCGGTGCTGGTGACGACCTCGCTGGTGGTGACCGACCGGGAGTCGGCCGTCACGCTACCGGTGAAGCCGGCCCCGAGGATGGTCGAGAAGTGCTGGCTGCCCTGCACAATGCCGCTGCACGAGTCGGAGACGACCGTGAGGGTCGTGTAGTTCGACCCGCAGCTGCGGTCGCGGTTGAGCGACCAGGCGGAGACCCGGCCTACCCCGTGCGACTTCAGGAACGTGTTGAACTTCGAAGCATCCGAAAGCGTGAACACCTCGCCCTTGTCGTCGTTCTGCCCGATCATCGGTGTCGCACCCACCTTCGACCAGAGCGTGCCCTGGTTGAGCGTGATGTGCTGCTGCCGATAGAGGATGCCCAGTTGCCGTTGCACCGCCGTGACCGCATCCTCACTGGCCTGCAGCATGCTGGTGCCCTCGGTGAGCGACGAACCGTAGTCCATCGTCATCGCATTCACACCGGCGATGTCGACCTTGCCGGCCAGCGTCGCCTGCACAGTGTTCTGCCCGTCGACGGCGAGGCCGTCCTGGGTCACCGGAAGCGTCAACCAGATCGCCAGCGACTTGCCCTCCGACCGGCGCTGCTTCTGCACGATCGCCAGGGCCTCGGCCCTGCGGGTGTTGGCTGCAGTGTTTGCGAGCGCTGCGCCCTCGATGTCGAGGTCGATGGTCGAAAGGTTGTAGCGATCGATGACCGCGGAGTAGGCGGCAGCGAGCTGGGTGACGCTGGTGCACGTGACCGCGAGCTCCTGGTTCTTCAGTCCGCCGAACGATACAGCGACCTCACCGCCCTGCTCCTGCAGTCGCGCGATGCGGCGATCCAGGTCGAGTGACGCGGATGCCTCGTCGAGGGAATACGCGGCTCCCCAGCTGGGCGTGCACGCGCCGTCGGTCGAGGCGACAATGAACGACAGCACGACCTGTTTGGCCGGCTTGGTCGTCGGGGTCTCGAATTCGAAGGTCGGCGTCGCCGTCACATCCACGTAGCCGGCAAACCACGAGCCTGCGGTCGAGTCGTCGGCCGAAGCCGAGTAAAGCTGCCAGCCCGTCAGCCCGCCGACAATGACCCCGGCGGTCACGACGATCGCGATGAAGAGCCGGAGAATGGAGAGCTTGCGTACGGGTTCGACCGGGCCCTGGCCGGGTGTTTGCTCCAGATTCGTCATCGCTTAGGCCGAGATCCCCGCGTTGTCGTCCTGCGGCACGCGGATCGCGCCGCGCACAGGTTCGCCCTCGACCGCGTGCCCGTGGTACAGCGTTGAACGCCAGTCCAAAGCATGGTTGACGGGCGCGGCAGGTTTCCGCGCGTTCTTGGGCAGCTTCTCGACGAACAGCCATCCGGTCGCGCCGAGCCAGACATCCACAATCGAATTCCAGATGCCGATGTAGGCGAGGATCGCCCAGGTTGCGAGCACCGCGTTGAACGCCGCGAATGCCGCGTTGCCCCAGTTCTGGGCCAGGTAGTCCCGGTACAGGGTGAGCAGCGAGAACGCCACGATCGCGTACGGCGCAACAACATAGAGCAGGGGCGCGGCGGTGCGGTTCTTGACCTTCGGCGTGCGAGCGAACGGGATCTTCTTGCCGGTGATCGCCTGCTGGATCGACTTGAGTACCCCGGCCAGGTTGACCGGCAGCAGGATCAGGTTGAAGCCGTAGATGCGAAGGACATCGGTTCGCTTGTAGCCCGCCGACTTGAGGTCGCTCGACATCGCCCAGAAGTAGGGGACGGCCGCGAGCAGAACCAGCGGGCTGAGCAGCCTCGAGTCGTACGGGAACGCCAGCAGCAGCACGAGACCGAAGCTGGCCCACGCTATGGAGCTCATGTAGTTGACCCGCAGGGCCAGCTCCAGGAACGGGATGCGCTTGCCCGCCCGGCGCCGTTCGCCGGCCTGCCGCCAGAGCTTCGGCAGGATCAGGAGACCACCATTGGCCCAGCGTCGACGCTGCACGATGAGCGAGCCGAAGTCAGGAGGAGTGGCGCTGTAGCTCAGTCGCTCGGGGTAGTTGCGCAGGGTCCAGCCGTGGGTGCCGAGGTCGATGCTCGACTCCGTGTCCTCGATGACCGTGCGGTCCTGCACGTAACGACGGATCTCGAATCCGCCAACCATCTCGGTCTCGACGATGTCTTCGAGTGCGCGCTTGCGGATGACCGCATTCGCTCCGACCCAGAACGCAGCACCGTAAAACGACATCCCCTGGTGGAGCACATGCTGCAGGTCGGTGGTCGCGCCGGCGAGGCGCTCGATGCGTGAGCCAGCGCCGCGGAACGAGGAGTAGGGCGTCTGCGTGACAGCAACCCGTGCATTCTTGGGCTGCTCCAGCAGGTGCACGAGCCGCAGGCAGTAGTCGCGCAGCAGGATCGAGTCGGCGTCGAGGGTCAGCAGGTATTCGCTGTCGGGAATCACGAGGGCATCGTCCGGGCTGTCCGCGCCCTGGGCGACCTGCCGCAGCAAGGTGGTGCCGGGCACCTGCTCGCGGCGGTACACGCCGCCCATGAGACCGATGTACGAGTTCAGGTTCATGGCCTTGTTCGCCTCGTGGGAGAGGGAGCCGTAGAGCTTGCGCTCGAACACGGTCACCTCAGCATCGAACGTCCAGGCGAGTCTGCGGTACAGCTCGCGCATGCGGTCGAGGCTCGGCGCCGCGCCCTCATCGGCAGCCGCCATCAGCGCCTCGGAGTTGAGCCGCAGCTCCTCGGCGAGGCCGCGGAGCACCTGCTCGGTGAAGAACTCGTCGACATGGTCGGCAACCGTTTCGTTCGCAGCCATGTTGTAAAGCCAGGCCGCGGCCCAGCCGTAATGGTCGGCGAGCTCGCGGACGTCCGAGGTCGCCACGCGGTCGTCATCGCGGGTCGCAAACTCGAAGGATGCCTGCGCCTGCCAGAAGCGCTCACGAGGCTCGGTCAGCGCAGCCGTGATTTCCTGCCCCAGCGCTCGGGTTCGTTCGAGCCGCGCGAGGACATCCGGTTTGGTCGGAAAGGGCGGGTCATCGAGAAGCAACACGACGCGAAGTGCCGGGTACTCCTGGAGGGCGGCCGACCAGAGCGTCTGCCGCACAATCTCGGGCTCCTCGGCGTAGGACGGCACGAGCACCGTCATCGACGACTCGCTGTGCGCGAAGTGCCGGTCGAGTTCGGCACGCGGAACCCGCACGTGGATGCGGAACTGCTCGAGAGCGCCCTGGCGGGCGACCAGGTACATGAGCGCGGAGAAACTCAGGAAGGTCACGATCACCAGGTACGAGATCGCCTCCATCGTGAACTGGTAGTTGCCGCCCTTGTCGAGGAACTGGCGAAGCACGGTGGAGACCACGTACGCGACCCAGAACAGGATGGTCGCGATGATGGCAAGTCGCCCCGCAATGATCTTGCGGTCGCTCGGGCGAACGTGAACGGTGGGAAGCGGTTGGGTTCTCCGCTCCGATCCCCACTGACGTTTTTGGGCGCGGGGAATCGTAGTAAGGGTCGGCATCGGGTGTCCTTGCGAGGGGGTGCACAGGTTCGGGCTGTGCGTTCGGGTCGCCGGCAGTCGGGTGATGGAGCCAGCGCAAGTTCGACTGTAGTCCCCCCAATGGAGGACCACTAACACGGGGGGTGGTTCCTTGCGAAGTGTTACCAAAAATTCAGTTTCGCGTACCGATTTGCCCCCCGGATGGGGTGCAATTTCTCAGGAGGCGCCCCCTCGTGGTCGCTGGCGGGGTCCCCGGCGGCTACGGCAGGAGGGCTTCGATCAGCGCCGCGCGCTCGACTCCCGCGACCAGGAGTGCACGCGGCACGGTACCGAGTTGGGCGCGGAGGATGGCCGCCGCGAGCTCGAGTTCGAGGGCGCCGGGCCGGCCATCCCTGGCGGCGGGCTTGTCGGCTCTCCGCAGCAGGTCGCGCACCGAGGCACCCCACCCGCGGGGGATGACTCGCGGCGCGGCAGTGAACCGTGGGGCGTTCCCGGCCGCGATTCCGGCGGCCGACAGGCTCCGCTCGCGCTCGCCGTCGAGGGCTGCCGAGAGCACCTCATAGCCAAGTCCGGCCGCGGTGAGCCGGGCGCCCGCGATCGACGCGGGGTCGGCGAGGATAGCCAGCAGGACGTGCTCGGCCTCGACCGCGCCGGCCCGGCGGCGCCGTGCCTCGATGGAGGCGCGCAGCCCCAGTTCGCGCAGTTGCCGTGGCAGGGCCAGCTCAGCCATTTCGGCGCCGAAGGTCGATGCCGGTTCCGGCGACACGGCCCAGGTGCTTCTTGTGTACGGCCTGACGTGTGACGCCCAGCGCCTGCGCTACTTCGGTCCACGACCAGCCGGCGGCGAGCGCCTGCTCGACCGCGGCATCCTCCAGCTGGTCGGCGAGTTCTCGCAGCGCCACGACGGCGGCCAGCTTGTCCGCCTCGGGGTCAAGCGCACCTACTGTTGCCACAGCGCACCCGCAACCACGAGCGCGACCGCCGCGATGCCCGGTATGACGCGGAGCAGGTGATACGAAACCCAGCGGTCTCGCAGTGCTGGCCAGTTCGGCGGCATGGCTTCGGCCGTCCAGCCGCGAATCTGTTTCACGATGGGTACCTCCACCACCATTGTGACGACCAGCGCTATGACGAGCAGGGCGAATGCCGCGAGGGCGAGCACGAGCGCCGCAGCACAGCCGCGAACAACGTCGAGGACGAGGACGGGCACGAACGAGAGCAGGGTAACCGGGAACAGCACGGTCATGCTGCCGCCGAGGTTTTTGTCGAGCCGATGCACGAGCTCGAGGAACACCTCGGGCCCGAAGGTGCGCACGGACCTCGTCAGGGCGAACCAGGGTCCCCAGAACAGGCCCGCGATCATCGCGACCAACAGGATGTTGAGAATGTCGAGAAACCGGAGCGCAATCGCGTAAGCAACCTAGGTTGCTCGTCTGGTTTTGTCAACTCAGGTTGCTCAGCGACTGGTCCGCGACAACGACAGGCTCACGTGGACAGAACGCAACAGGTCAGGACGACGGGAACCCGCGGCGCCGGGCCTGCTTCTCGAGTGCCCTCAGGTTGATGTTGAAGAGCGCGCGGATGCGGGCATCCTTGTCGTCGTCATAGAACGGGTCCGGCGCTACCGGCATCGATTCGAGCAGGCGAGACGAAATAGCATCGCCAACCTCGGCCCAGGCGCGTTGCCTGGCGCGCTCGGCGACTTCGGCAACGAAGGCATCGTCCTCGCTGAGGCGCTCCAGCTCGGACGCCAGCATGACGTGGATGATCCCACGCTTCGTCAGCGTCGGCTGGTCGTCAGCCTGGTAGCCCTCGGAGTCGTTGTCGGCACCACCGGGCGTCTGCACTTCGACGGCCAGCTGTTGCACGCGGTGCGCACTGGCCTCGTTCTCCTGGGCAAGCGCCAGCAACTCGCGCCGGACAGCGGCAAGGACATCCTCGAGATTGAACGGATGCCCCTCCCGGATGGCTTCGACGATGATGTAGTTCTTGACGTCCATCGTCACGGCGGCGCCGGCGATGATGACGCCCTCATCGACTGAGCGCTCGATCGAGACTGGTTTTCGCCGCGCCGGAGCGGTCCCGGGCAGCGCAAAACCCGCATCGCCCGCTGGCGCGTCCGCCATGTGTCCCCTTTCCCAGCCCAATCTATTGCGTGAGGGGCGTCAATCTGGTCTGTGCAGGGCCCCGCAGACAACAGATTCACGCCCCTCACGGGGTGGGTTGGGAGCGTGCGAGGGATGGCGGGGAGCCCTCAGCGGGATAGTTTGGAGCCATGAAGGAGCACGAGCTCGCCAACCTCGCGCGCCTGCGCCGTGCGCGCGACCTCATCGATCGCGAATACTCGCGTCCGCTGGACGTCCCGACCATGGCAGCGCGCGCCCTCATGTCTCCCGCGCATTTCTCCCGCCAGTTCCGTGCCGCGTATGGGGAGACGCCATACAGCTACCTCATGACACGACGCATCGAGCGCGCGATGGCACTGCTTCGTTCCGGGATGTCGGTGACTGAGGCCTGCATGGCAGTCGGCTGTTCATCGCTGGGATCGTTCAGCACGCGATTCACGGAACTCGTCGGTGTGCCGCCGAGCACCTACCGCGTCGAGGATCACGGCGCCGTCCTGGCCATGCCCTCCTGCGTTGCGCGGGTACGCACCCGCCCGGCGAGGCCCGACCCACAATCCAGCAGGATTCGAGAAGCCGCGCGGGTCGCCGCTCCCTAGAGTGGCGGCATGACACTTTCACTCAAGTTTTGCAACGTCACCGTCAACGATGTGGATGAGTCGGTGGCGTTCTACCGCGACGCGCTGGGTCTCGAGGTGATGAACAACGTCGAGTCGGGCGGATTCCGCTGGGTCACTCTCGGAGATGCCTCGCAGCCGGGGGCGCAGATCGTGCTCTCTGAACCGCATGCCGGCCGGTCCCAGGCCGATGGGGACATCCTGCAGGAACTGCTCACCAAGGGCGTGCTGCCCGTCATCGTCTTCAGTTCGGATGATGTCAATGCCGCGTTCGAGCGAGCGCAGGCGGCCGGGGCAGAGGTGCTCCAGGAACTCATCGACCAGGGCTGGGGCCCGCGCGACTGCGCCTTTCGGGACCCGTCCGGCAACACCGTGCGGATCGCCCAAGCCGTCTGACGGCCCCTCCTGTCCCGTCCTCCCGTCCGCTCCGTTTCCGCCTCTTCTCCGTTCCGTCCCTTCTCCCTTCCTTCTCCTTCCGGTGAGGGGCGCTAATCGGGTCTCTGGAAGGGGGTCCATAGACCAGATTCACGCCCCTCACGGTGGAGACGGAATAGGTTGAGGGGGTGAACGAGCGGGAGAACGCGGCGGCCGGGCCCTCCGTCGCCTCCCGGCTGTTCGCCATCCTGGATGCGTTCACGGCACCCGCACCCGCCCGCGCCCTGAGCCTGACCGAGATCTCGCAGCGGGCCGCGCTGCCGCTCTCGACGACGCACCGGATGGTCGCGGAATGGGTGCACTGGGGCGGGCTCACCCGACTCGACGACGGCCGCTACTCGCTGGGGCTGCGACTGTGGGAGGTGGGGGTGCAGACGCCCACCGCCCGAAACCTCCGAACCATCGCCCTGCCCTACCTCGAGGACCTGTACGAGTCCACGCATGAGCACGTCCACCTGGCGATCCTCGACGGACACGACGCGCTCTACGTCGAGAAGCTGTCGGGCCACCAGGCCGTTCACGTCATCTCGCGGGTTGGCGGCCGGCTGCCGCTTCACGCCACCGGGGTCGGTCTTGTGCTGCTGGCGTTCGCGCCGGCCGACCTGCAGGAGGACTACCTGGCCTCGCCTTTGACCAAATTCACTCCGCTAACCCAGACCGATCCGGATGCGCTCCGCCGCCGCCTGGCCGAGATCAGGGCCACCGGTGTTGCCCGGATGTCCGAGGAGATGACGCCGGGTTCGAGTTCGCTGGCCGCGCCGATCCTCGACCGTACCGGCCTCGTGGTCGCTGCCGTCTCGGTCGTCACACGCACGACGCCTACCGTCGATCCGGCCCAGGAACTGGCCGTGCGCCAGGCCTCGCGCGGCATCAGCCGAACGCTCGGCTACCGGAGAGCGTAAGGCAGGCCTTCCACTGAGTGGAAGACGCCCGGATGCACGTTCCGCTGGCGACCAGACTTGAGCGGTCCCGTCATGAACGTCAAGGAAGCCGATGACCAGTCCCTCCCACGCCCGACTGACCACCAGGGTCGCCATCATCGGCGCGGGACCCGCGGGACTTCTCCTCGGCGTCGCCCTGCAACGGGCCGGCATCGACTTCGTCATCATCGAGAACCGGTCGCGCGAGTATGTGCTCAGCCGCATCCGCGCGGGCGTGCTCGAGCAGGGTTCGGTCGAAACGCTGACCCGGCTTGGCGTGGGGGAGCGGCTGGCGCGCGAGGGCCTCGTCCACGACGGCATCTACCTGCAGTACGCGGGCGAGCGCCATCACGTCGACTTCGCCGAGCTGATCGGTCGCACGGTCACGGTCTACGGACAGCAGGAAGTCGTGAAGGACCTCAGCGCCGACCATGACGCCCACTCGTCCGCCGTCTACTACGACGCATCCGAGGTACTCCCTCACGGCCTTGATACCGAGACCCCCACCGTCACCTTCCACCACGACGGGACCGCCTACGAACTCGCCGCCGACTTCGTGGTCGGGGCCGACGGCTTCCACGGGATTTCTCGTCGCAGCATCCCCTCATCCGACCTCGACGAGTACGAGCGTGACTACCCGTACGCCTGGCTCGGCATCCTGGCAGACGTCGCGCCCTCGACAGACGAACTCATCTACGCCCTCCACGAGGACGGCTTTGCGATGCACTCGATGCGCTCGAACCGGGTCTCCCGCCTCTACCTGCAGGTCGATCCGGCCGAAGACATCGGGAACTGGTCGGATGCCCGCATCTGGGATGCCCTGCACACCCGGCTAGCGACGCCCGGCTGGACCCTGCACGAGGGCGAGATCACCGAGAAGTCGATCACCCCGATGCGCAGCTTCGTGGCGTCGCGGCTCGAGTATGGCCGGCTTTTCCTGGTGGGCGATGCCGGTCACATCGTGCCTCCGACCGGTGCGAAGGGCCTCAATTCGGCGATCTCCGATGTGACCATGCTGGCGGGGGCCCTGGTCGAGTACTTCGCCGGCGATGAGACCCGCCTTCGTGCCTACGGTTCCGCCGCCCTCGACAGGCAGTGGCGCACCCAGCAGTTCTCGCAGTGGATGACCGAGATGCTGCATCGCCGCCCCGGCACCGGCCAGGAGAGCGACTTCGACTACCGCTCGCAACTCGGCGAGCTGGCCTACGTCACCGGGTCGCACTATGCACAGCAGATGCTGGCCGAGCAGTACACGGGACTCAAACTGGAAGGAGCGTGACCATGACGGACCAGCCCGAAACGCAGGCGACCATCTCCGCGGAGATCGCACAGCTCGAAAACACGAGGACCGAGTCCGGTCACCCCCTGCGGGACTATCCGCCCTACCGCAGCTCTGTGCTGCGCCACCCGACCCACAAGCTGGTGCGCGTCGACCCCGAGGAGGTCGAACGAACATCGCCCGCCTTCGGTCACACCGACGTCAACGTGCTCGAGAGCGACCTCACGATCCAGCACTCCGGCGAGCCGCTCGGCGAGCGGATCACGGTGTTCGGCAAGGTACTCGACGGGGATGGCCGGCCGGTGCGCCACCAGCTGGTTGAGGTCTGGCAGGCGAATGCCGCAGGCCGCTACGTCCATAAGCGCGACCAGCATCCGGCACCGCTCGACCCGAACTTCACGGGGGTGGGACGCGTGATCACCGGGGATGACGGCTCCTACCGCCTCACCACCATCAAGCCCGGACCTTACCCCTGGCGGAACCATCTCAATGCCTGGCGACCGGCCCACATCCACTTCTCGCTGTTCGGCACCGAGTTCACGCAGCGACTGATCACCCAGATGTATTTTCCCGGCGACCCGCTGTTCGCGCTCGACCCGATCTACCAGAGCGTGACCGACCCGGCCGCGCGTGCAAGGCTCATCAGTGAATATGTGCACGAGGAGAGCACGCCGGAGTTCTCTCTCGCCTACCGGTGGAATATTGTGCTGACCGGATCGAAGTCGACGTGGATGGAGAGCGAGCACGATCATGACTGAATTCCTGCAAACCCCATCGCAGACCATCGGCCCGTTCTTCGGCTTCGCACTGCCCTACGAGGGCGGCCCTGAGCTGGTACCGGGCCACAACCCGCTGGCTATCCGCCTGCACGGCACTGTTTTCGACGGGGCCGGCGCGCCAATCCCGGATGCCCTCGTCGAGATCTGGCAGGCGGATGAGCGAGGCATCCTGCCCGAAGCGCAGGGCAGCCTGGCCCGCGACCGGTACACCTTCACCGGGTTCGGTCGGGATGCGACGACGCTGGCCGGCGACTACAACTTCACAACCGTGAAGCCTGGGCCCGTCGACGGCAAGGCGCCCTACGTGCTCGTGACGGTCTTTGCCCGCGGGCTGACCCACCACCTGTTCACGCGCGCGTATTTCGACGACGAGCCCGACCTCAACGCGGCGGACAGTCTCCTCGCGAGCATCCCTTCCGATCGTCGGGCCACCCTGGTCGCGGTAACGGATGCCGAGGGCTCGTACCGGTTCGATGTGCACCTGCAGGGCGACGGCGAGACGGTGTTCCTTGACTTCAGCTGATTTCGGACTGCTCGACCCGCTGGGACAGCCCGGCGAGTCGGCGGCGATCGTCGGTGACGCCGCCTGGCTGCAGGCGCTCGTCGACGTCGAGGTTGCGCTCATCCGCGCACTGCTGCGCGCCGGCCTCGTGCCGGAGTCGGTCGAGCGCGTGGCCACCGGGATCTCGAAAGCCAGCGACCTGGACGCCGCAGCCATCGCAGCGGCCGGACGCAGTGGCGGCAACCCGGTGATCCCCCTGGTGAAGCAGCTCGGCGACCGGGCCGAGACGATTGAGGCTGGCGCATCCGATTTCGTGCATATCGCGGCGACCAGCCAGGACATCCTTGACTCGGCGGCGATGCTGGTCGCCCGACGTGCCATCCGGGAGGTCGGGGTTTCCCTCCGCGCGCTCTGCGCCGAACTGGGCACCCTCGCCAACCTGCATCGCTCAACACCGATGGCCGGGCGCACCCTCGGCCAGCATGCCTCGCCCACCAGCTTCGGTCTCGTGGTCGCTGGTTGGCTTGACGGGATCCTCGCCGCGCTGGAGCGACTCGAGCAGGTGGGTTCCCGGCTCCCGTTCTCGTTCGGCGGCTCGGTGGGCACCCTCGGAGTGCTGGTGGATGTCGCGCGTTCGCGGCGACCGGATGCTGCGCCCGAACAGGTCGTCGCCGAGGTGCTCACGGAACTGGGCAGAGCGCTCGACCTGCGCAACCCGGAGATGCCGTGGCACACCAACCGTCTTCCCGTGGTCGAACTGGCGGCCGCCCTCGCCGCGGTGGTCGGAGCCATCGGAACGATGGCGGCGGATGTCGGTGTGCTGTCCCGCACCGAGATCGCCGAGGTCTCCGAGCGGCTGGGCGAGGGCGAGGGGTCCTCATCGGCAATGCCGCACAAACGCAATCCGGTGACCGCCGTGCTGCTGGTCGCTGCGGCGCGGCGCGCCCCCGGGCTGGCGTCGACGCTGTTCGTCGCGCAGGTCGCCGAAGACCAGCGTCCGACCGGTGCCTGGCACGCGGAATGGTCCGCTCTGCGGGAACTCGAGAGGCTGGCGCTTGACGCATCCTCAACGGGCCTCTCGCTCAGCCGTCGCCTCGAGGTGGATGTTGCGCGAATGCGTTCAAACCTCGACATCACCGACGGACTGGTGTTCAGCGAACGGGTGTCGACCATCCTCGCCGAGTCGATCGGCAAGGCGGACGCTTTCGCGCTGGTCGCGGCCGCATCGCGAGAAGCCGTCGAGACCCACCGGCCGCTGCAGGTCGTCGTGCTCGCCCGACTGGCTGGCGCTGATGACAGCGTGCGCGCGAGGCTGTGGGAGGCGTTCGATCCCGATGCGGGGCTCGGCGCATCCGGCGTGCTGATCGATCGAGTGCGCGCGCGAGCGAAGGAGCTCCTATGACGGTCCCGGTGCTCAAATGCTCGATGGTGCCAGTGCGCAGTGGTGCGGCGGATGCCGGGCTCGTCGTGCTCGGCCCCTCCCTCGGAACGACCTCAGAGATTTGGGAGGTGGCGGGCCACGCCCTCGCCGCCGACCACCGGGTGCTGCGTTTCGACCTCCCCGGCCACGGTTTCAGCCCCGCCGCCACGGAGCCCTTCGACCTGGCCGACCTTGCGACAGCGGTTATCGCGCTCGTCGATTCGGTCGGTGGCGGTTCCTTCTCTTACGCGGGTGATTCTCTGGGCAGCGCCATCGGGCTGACCCTGGCGGTGCGGCATCCGGACCGCGTGCGCGGAGTCGCTGCGTTCGCGGCCCCCGCGACCTACGGCGACCCTGCGAGCTGGCACGCCCGCGCCGCGCAGGTTCGGGCGAGTGGCACCGCAGCGGTCGTCTCGTCGAGCGCCTCCCGCTGGTTCGCGCCCGACTTTCTGGCTCGCGAGCCGGCCGCCGGCGCCGCGGCACTCGACCGGTTGCTGCAGGTGGACGACGAGTCGTATGCCCTCTGTTGCGAAGCCCTCGCGACGTATGACCTCACGGCGGATGCCCCACGGATCGCGGTGCCCGTCGTGTTCGGTGTGGGGGAGTTCGACGTGGCGACGCCCCCGGAGGCGGTCCGCGCTCTTGCCGCGCTCGTGCCCGGCGCGAGGTTCGAGCTGCTTTCGGGTGTCGCCCACCTGCCGGTGCTCGAGGATCCGGCAGCCTCCGAGCGGGTCATCCGCACGGTGTTCGGCGCGAACGCTGGCCCCGCAGACCGGTTGGCTACCGGCATGCGGGTGCGCCGCGAGGTGCTCGGCGACGCCCACGTGGATGCCGCGAACGCGCGCATCACACCCGAGACGGCCGACTTCCAGGAGTTTCTCACCCGTTACGCGTGGGGTGAGATCTGGGATCGCCCGGGTCTCGGCCGGCGCGAACGCAGCCTCGTCACACTCGCCAGCCTGGTTACCGGGGCCCACGAGAATGAGATCGCCATGCACGTCCGTGCCGGCCTTCGCAACGGGCTCACGCGTGTCGAAATCAGCGAAGCTATTATGCACACGGCGCTCTATGCGGGCCTGCCTGCAGCCAACCTGGCCTTCTCAATCGCCCGCGAGGTGTTCGCCGATTTGGATGCCCAGGGCTCGGCCGCAGGAACGAACCGCGCCACAGATTCCGACGGAGGAACACATGGATAAGACGTTTGCGAGCGCGACGGATGCCGTCGCCGACATCGGGGATGGCGCATCCCTCGCTGTGGGGGGTTTTGGCTTGGTGGGGGTGCCGATCGTGTTGATCCGTGCCCTGTTGGCGAAGGGGACCACGGATCTCGAGGTTGTTTCGAACAACTGTGGGGTCGATGGCTGGGGGTTGGGCGAACTGCTTGAGGTGGGTCGCATTCGCCGGGTGATCGCGTCGTATATCGGGGAGAACAGGGAGTTCGCGCGCCGGTACCTGGGTGGTGAGCTGGAGGTCGAGCTGACACCGCAGGGGAGCCTGGCGGAGCGGTTGCGGGCGGGTGGCGCCGGCATCCCCGCGTTTTATACCCCGAGTGGCGTGGGAACCATGGTGTCGGAGGGCGGCCTGCCCTGGAGGTACAACGCGGACGGCACAGTAAAGACCCAGTCGCCGAAGAAGGAGACCCGCACTTTCGGGTCGCTGGGCGCCGAACAGGAGTATGTGCTGGAGGAGGCGATTGTGACCGATTTCTCCCTGGTGCGGGCGAAGATCGGGGATACCCACGGCAACCTCGTGTTCGAGAAATCGGCTCGCAATTTCAATCCGGCGGCGGCGATGGCGGGGCGGGTCACGATCGCGGAGGTGGATGAGTTGGTGCCGGCGGGATCGATCGACCCGGATGATGTGCACCTGCCCGGCATTTATGTGCACCGGATCGTGCAGTTGTCGGCGGCGGATGCGGCGGACCTGCCGATCGAGAAAGAGACCGTGCGGAAAAGACCGGCCACACCGGCGGGGGGCGTGAACTGATGCCTCTGACACGCAACGAGATGGCGGCCCGCGCGGCCCAGGAGCTGGTTGACGGGTCGTACGTGAACCTGGGGATCGGCCTGCCGACCCTCATCCCGAACTATGTGTCCCCCGACGTGACGGTGGTGCTGCATTCGGAGAACGGCATCCTTGGTGTCGGTCCGTACCCATGGGAGGGCGAGGCGGACCCGAAACTCATCAACGCGGGCAAAGAGACCGTCACGGTGCTGCCCGGGGCATCTTACTTCGGCAGCGACCTGAGCTTCGGGATGATCCGCGGCAAACGCATCGATGCCGCATTCCTCGGGGCGATGCAGGTCTCCGCGGGCGGCGATATCGCGAACTGGGCGGTGCCGGGCAAACTGATCAAGGGCCCGGGTGGGGCGATGGACCTGGTGCACGGCGCCCGCCGGGTCATTGTGGTGATGGAACATGTCGCCAAATCTGGTGACCACAAGATCGTCACCGAATGCGACCTGCCGTTGACCGGCCGCGCGGTCGTCAGCCGCATCATCACCGACCTGGCCGTCATCGACGTCACCGAAGCCGGACTCGTGCTGCGCGAGGTAGCGCCGGGCGTGACCGTCGACGAGGTGCAACGGGCCACCGGTGTTCCGCTGATTCTTGAGGGCGAGCCCGCGACGATCGTGGCAGGCATCTGATGACCGAGCTTCGCGAGGTTGTCATCTGCGAGCCGTTGCGCACCCCGATCGGGAGGTTCGGCGGTGTCTTCAAGGACACCCCGCCTGCTGACCTCGCCTCAGCGGTGATCGCCGCCCTGATGACCCGCACTGGCCTCGATGGTGCGGTCATCGACGACGTCATTTTGGGGCAGGCATATCCGACGGCGGAGGCCCCGCCGATCGCGCGGGTCGCGGCCCTCGACGCCGGACTCCCGGTGACGGTGGGTGGGTTGCAACTGGATCGGCGCTGCGGCTCGGGGCTGCAGGCCATCCTGGATGCGGCGATGCAGGTCCAGACCGGCATCAGCGATGTCGTCATCGCCGGCGGGGTCGACTCGATGAGCCAGGCCCCGTTCTACACGGTCACCTCCCGCTTCGGAATCCAGGGCACCGCGGGGCTGCGCCTGCACGACGCGCTGGGCCGCGGGCGCGAGACTGCGGGAGGCAAAAACTACCCGGTCCCGGATGGGATGCTCGAGACCGCGGAGAACTTGCGCCGCGATTACTCGATTTCCCGCGAGGACCAGGATGCCCTGGCCCTGCGATCCCAGCAGCGCGCCGGTACCGCCGTCGCCGAGGGGCGCTTCGCGGACGAGCTCGTGCCGGTCACCGTCCGCGGCCGCAAGGATCCGGTTGTTGTCGACGTCGACGAGACCCCGCGCCCCGAAACCACACTCGAGGCCCTCGCCGCCCTGAAACCGGTGCTGGTCGCGAAGGATGCCGAATCGACCGTCACCGCGGGAAACGCCAGCGGGCAGAATGATGCCGCCGCAGCCTGCATCGTGACCACCCCGGCTCGCGCCGTCGAGCTCGGGCTCACCCCGCTCGTGCGACTGGTGACCTGGGCGCGCGCCGGCGTCGACCCGTCCCGGATGGGACTCGGGCCCGTGCCCGCGGTCGCGAAGGCCCTCGAACGCTCAGGGCTCCGGCTCGCCGACATGGACCTCATCGAACTCAACGAAGCCTTCGCCGCCCAGGTACTCGCCGTCACCCGCCAGTGGCAGCTCACCGATGCGGACTGGGACCGCGTCAACGTCAACGGCTCCGGAATCTCGCTCGGGCATCCGGTCGGTGCCACGGGCGCGCGCATCCTCGCCACCGCATCCCGTCACCTGGTGCGCACCGGCGGCACCTACCTGCTTGAAACCATGTGCATCGGCGGCGGACAGGGCCTCGCCGCGATCTTCGCGGCCGCGTAGCTGGTAGCTCTCCCCTCCATCGAGTGTGCTCCTGTTGTGGGTTCGACACGGATCGAACCCGCAACAGGAGCACACTCGATGGGGCTGGACATCGATGGGGCTGGACATCGACGGCCTGGAGATCGTCAGTGGGGGATGCCGAGGTCGGTCCGGGTGCCGGCCAGGTCGGTGAAGACGAAACTGTTGTATGCGACGAGGATCCGCGCGAAGCGGTCATCCTTCAGCGCATACAGGATCACCCCGTTGAACTCGAAGGTCTCGCCCGCCCGCACCGGCCCGAACAGCGAGTGGGGGTCATCCCGGTCGGCCGTGAATAGTGTGTACATCTTGATGGCGACGCTGTCGTTGTCGCTCACGAACTGGTCGACGCGCAGCCACTCGGTGAAGGTCGGCCAGATCTTCGCGTAGTGGTCCTTCATCCCCTGCACGCCATCGAATTCGAGCGTGCCGTTCTGCATGTGCATGTGCGGGTCGAGGTACTCGTCGAAGGCCGTGGTATCGCGTTCGTTGAATCGGCGGATGTAGTCGTCGAATCGTTCCTTCTTCACTGGTTTCTCCTTATCCCAACTCCATCTACTGTGCTCCTGTTGCGGGTTCGACGCGGTTCGAACCCGCAACAGGAGCACACTCGATGCCTTGCGGATGCCTTGGGGCAGCATTGCGTATGCCTTGCGTATGCCTTACGTCAGCTGTGCGTTAGCGCTCCCAGTGGTTGCGGTTGAGGGATGACGGGTCGTGCGCGAGGTAGCCCACGAAGAGGCCACCCGGGTCGCGGTGCCGCAGGACCTGCTGCAGCCGCGCGAATTGCTCGTCACCGAGAAAACGCAGCTGGCGGTTGCCCATGTCGCTGTCGCCGAGGTACTGGCCCGCGGTCACCGGTTGCGCCGTGGCCATGGCCTGGTTGAGCCACGCACGATTGGCGAGGTCCCGCGCTCCGTCCCCCGCAGACTCGGCGGCATCCACAAGGTAGGTCGCGACGTACGCGTCGGTCTGAAGTGAGAACGCCATGTCGGGCAGCGGACGCAGCGGCGCCATGCTGAACCAGATGGTGAAAGCCTCGGGGGTGGGCAGGTCGCGAAACAGGGGCTCAATCCGCTCGATGATCTCGGAGGGCTCGCCATCCACCCAGATGTTGTCGACCGTATAGCGTGCCCCCTCGGGATTCGCGACGGCCTGGGATTTCTTCTGCTCCGCCAGGGATGACGGGGTTGCGAACTGCCGGTGAAGCGCGTGCGCCAGAAGTGGGCTCGACTCGAAAGGGGCAAGCGCGGCCTCGGCGTCGGCTCTCGTCGTCGTCAGGGCGAGCGCAGAAACGACGAAGACTCGCTCGCCGGATTCCGGGTCGGTCTGGCTCACCAGCACGATCTCGACGTCGGCTGAGACGCTCGCGTGAATCGAATACATCCAGC
>Ga0302279_10003421_pt1 | contig 19807 bp, 14 predicted proteins | sample III_Bog_N3_3_FD_194541 | JGI IMG/M metagenome (GOLD analysis project Ga0302279, IMG submission 194541) | Peat permafrost microbial communities from Stordalen Mire near Abisko, Sweden - III_Bog_N3_3 | ecosystem: Environmental > Terrestrial > Soil > Wetlands > Peat | place: Sweden: Abisko...
TCAAAGAGGCGCGCTTCACCTCCGGCCTGCTGCGGAAGAAGCCGTTCTCGTGCCTGGTGCAGGTGACCAACCGCTGCAACATGGAGTGCAGCTTCTGCGACTTCTGGCCCAACCCGGCGCCCCGCAGGGAGGAGCTCACCGCCGCCGAGTACCGGCGCGTCGCCGCCGAGATGGCCGAGCTGGGCTGCTTCCTCCTCTCCATCGAGGGCGGAGAGCCCCTGGTGCGCCCCGATCTGGTGGAGATCCTCGAGGCCTTCTCCGCCCAGCACCTCACCGCCCTCTTCACCAACGGCTGGTTCGTCACCCCCGAGAAGGCCAGGGCCCTCTTCGCCGCCGGCCTCGTCCACGCCAACGTGTCCATCGACTACCCCGACGCGGCCCGGCACGACGCCAAGCGACGCCTCCAGGGCGCCACCGAGCGAGCGTGGCAGGCGGTCGAGATGCTCCGCGACGCGGCGCCCCGGGGCGGCAAGCAGGTCCACGTGATGACCGTGCTCATGGAGGACAACCACCGGGATCTGGAGCGGCTCTTCGAGCAGAGCGCGGCGCGGGGGGTCGGTCACCAGGTGACCTTGATCTCCATCGCCGGCTTCCGCCGGGGCAAGGGCCCCGACGCGATGCCGCCGCCGCACGTCTCGGCCGAGCTCGACGCGCTCTGGCGCCGGTATCCCCACGTGCGGTTCTTCCGTGACTACTTCGCGCGGATGGATGCCTTCCTGAGCGGAGGGGCGATGCCGGTGTGCGAAGCCGGGGTGCAGGGGTTCAACCTCGACCACGTGGGGAACGTGTCGCCCTGCATCGAGCGCATCGACGACACGGTGGGGAACGTGCGGACCGCCAGCCTGGCGGCGCTGCACGCGAGGCTGGTGGCGCGGCGGGAGGAGAGCGCCCGGTGTCAGCAGTGCTGGACGGCGTGCCGGGGTCTGCAGCAGGCGCTCGGGGGCGGGGGATCGGTGGGGGCGTTCTACGACCTGTCGACGAGGATGAGGACGAGCTGAGGACGGCCCGCCGGATCGACTCAGCGCGCGCGACGGCGGCGCAGCAGCGGCAGGGCGAGGGCGACCACCAGGAGCAGGGACCCCTCGCGCTCGGTGGGGGTGCCCGGCATGGAGCAGCCGCGGCTGCTGGCGCCGTTGCCCGAGCTGCCGATGCCGCCCCCCGAGCTGGTGCTGCCGCTCGCCGAGCTCGAGCTGCTCCCGGCGGCGGCCGCCTCGCAGGTGACGCACGCGTAGCTCACCGACTTCGGCGGCGACCCCCCGCTGTAGTCGAGCTTCGAGCAGGTGCCCGCGGTGCAGATACCGGGCTGCGCTGCGTCCGTCGTACACGCGTCGCCCGGCTTGAGCGCGCCGCAGGTCATGTTGGCCGGGGGCACGTCGGCGTGCGCGGTGCCGGCGACGGCGAGGATCAGGCCGAGGGCGAGCGCGCAGAGGCCGGCGTTGCGGTTCATGGCGCCAGCGGACCAGAGTCTCCCCGGCGCCGCAAGCGCGGGAGCTGCTAGGCTCGCGCGCCCATGGCGGACCTGGCGGACGGTGAAACCACCCAGATCAAGGGCTCGGCCGCGAGCCCCTACGTGCTGCGCAACACCGGGGGCGTGTACTCGTGCAGCTGCCCGGCGTGGCGCAACCAGTCGGTCGCCATCGAGCGGCGCACCTGCAAGCACCTGAAGAAGCTGCGCGGCGAGGCCGAGGAGCTGGCCCGCGTCGGCGGCGCCGCCCCGCCGCCGAAGCGAGAGGCGCCTGGCGGCGAGGAGGAGGAGCCGGAGGGCAAGGGGCCGCCGCTCCTGCTCGCGCACGCCTGGGCCGGCGACGTCGATCTCGCCGGGTGGTGGATGAGCGAGAAGCTCGACGGGGTCCGCGCGTACTGGGACGGCGCGCAGTTCCTCTCGCGGCTCGGCAACCGCTACCACGCCCCCGACTGGTTCGTGGAGGGGCTCCCCCCGGTGCCGCTCGACGGCGAGCTCTGGGGCGGTCGCAAGAAGTTCCAGCGCACGGTGAGCATCGCCCGCCGCCAGGACCGGAGCGACCACTGGAAGGAGCTCCGCTACGTGGTGTTCGACGCGCCCGCGATGGACGCGCCCTTCGAGGCGCGCCTCGCCTTCTGCAAAGAGCGCTTTCGCACCCACCCGCTCAGCCACGCCCAGCACCACCCCCACGAGCGCTGCACCGGCACCGCGCACCTGAAGGCGGAGCTCGCCCGGGTCGAGGCGCTCGGCGGCGAGGGGCTGATGCTGCGGCAGCCCGGGTCCGCGTACGAGGTCGGCCGCTCGACCACGCTGCTCAAGGTGAAGACGTTCCACGACGCGGAGGCGCGCGTGGTGGCGCACGCGGCGGGCGAGGGACGGCACAAGGGCCGCGCCGGCGCGCTGGTGGTGGAGATGGCCAACGGCACCCGCTTCTCGGTGGGCACGGGGCTCTCCGACCAGGAGCGGCGGCAGCCGCCGGCAATCGGGACGCTGATCACCTACCGCTACCAGGAGCTCTCGGACGGCGGGGTGCCGCGCTTCCCCTCCTACGTGGGGCTGGCGATCGACAAGAAGCTCTGAGGCTCCAGCGTCCGCCGCGCCCGCGCCACCCAGAGCGCGCTGCCGGCGGCGACGACCAGCACCGCGGCGCCGAGGGGCGCATAGCGGGGCACGCAGGCCATGGCGCCGCCCAGCGCCGCGGCGCCGCCGAGGCGCCACAGCTCGTGGCGGGCGCACGAGGCCCGGCCGTCGAGGAGGCCGCCGAGGGTGGAGATGCTCGCGAGGATCACCAGCGACGCCGCCACCAGCAACCAGAAGGGGTGCGCGTCGCGGAGCCAGAGGACGTAGAGCGCGAGGGCCACCGTGAGCGTGAGCTGGAGCCCGGTGTAGAGCTTGGCGGCGCGGGGGATGGCCTCGTCACCGCGGGCCCTCTCCACGGGCACCGGGTGGGCGCCGGGCGGGAGCCAGCCGGGCGGCATGATCCAGGTGCGCAGCCGGTCCTGCCAGGTCGCCGCCTGTCGGGCGGTGGCGGCGAGGCGGGCGAAGAAGATCCACTGCGAGCGCGCACCGTCATGGGTGCCGTAGCCGAAGGTGGTGCCGAGGATCGGCGGGTCCCGGGGGTCGACCTCCGCGTAGGTGCCGAAGAGCCGGTCCCAGACGTTGAGCATCGCGCCGAAGTTCTTGTTCAGGTACCGGCGGTTCCGCGCGTGATGGACGAGGTGCGTGGCCGGCGTGACGAGCACGTACAGGCTGGGGCGCGGGAAGACGTTGGAGTGGACGGTGAAGGCGTAGAAGGAGATGACGGCGATGGCGAAGAAGAAGTGGGTGGGAGGCACCCCCAGCATCGGCAGCGGCGCATAGAAGACGGCCGCATAGCAGTCCGAGAACCAGGGGTGCCGGATGGCGATGCTGAGGTTCCACTCCTCGGTCTGGTGGTGCACCCCGTGGATGGCCCAGAGCGCCGCCACCCGGTGCCCGGCGCGGTGATAGAGGTAGTAGCCGAGGTCCCCGGCGAGGAAGGCGAGCCCCCAGGGGATCCACGAGCCCTCGGGCCAGCGCACCAGCGCGAGGTGCGCGAAGCCGAAGTCGTAGAGGGCGATCAGCCAGGGGCCGAGGAAGAGGCCGAGCACCACCTCTCCGAGGCCGGCCGAGAGGTTGCCCAGCGTGTCGCCGAAGCGGTACGCGGTGACCCCCTTGCGGCGGGCCAGGGCCATCTCGAGGGCGCCGAGCGCGACGTAGGCAGGGACCCCGAGCGCGTAGTAGCCGTTGGTCTCGAGGCGGCTCACGCGCTGGAGGATAGTCCAGCGCGCGAGCTCGCGGGCCCTACTGCACGTTGGCGGCGCCCGGCGTCGAGGTCCCGCAGAACCTCCAGTCGGTCGCCGCGTCGTCGGTGTCGGTCCCGCTGGGGAAGCGGCACAGCGACCCCGGCGCGGTATTGCTGTCGGCCACCGTCGCCGGCAGCGCCGTGCCCTCGACCAGGCTCACCGCGCCGGTGAGCCCGGTGCCGGTCGCCATGGTGATGGACCCCTCGTAGGAGAGGGCGTCGACGAGGCGCTGGTTGACGGTGTCGACCAGGGCGACGCCGTCGGGCGACCCGTTCTGGATGTAGTTGGAGACCGCGCCCACGTCGATCCGGAGCACGCCCGTCGGCAGCGTGGAGACGACCGAGGTCGCCCCCACCACCAGGTACTGGCCCGGCAGGAGGGTGCCGGCCGGCCCGAGGTCGACGGTGGTGTAGGTCTGGCCGTTGCCTCCGTTGACGAGCGCGAGCTGGAAGCCGGCGAGCGGCACGGCGACGGCGCTGCCGTTGTAGAGCTCGATGAACTCGGCCGTGTCGGTGCCGACGTTGTCGTAGTCGATCTCGTTGATCATCACCCCGAAGCCCAGCGGTGCCTTCAGCGTGATCGTCGCGGTCGCCGTGCTCGCGCCCAGCGTGGCCGCGAGGGTGGCGCTCGTCACCACGCTCCCGTCCACGTAGGCAACGGTGGCCGAGAGCGCGCTCGCCGGCACCGTCACCATCGCCGGCACAGCGCCCGCGTTCGCGGGGGTGAGCGCCAGGGCGACGCTGGTGCCGCCGGCCGGCGCGGGGATGTCGAGCGTCACGGTGAACGTCACCGTGGCGCCCGGGGCCGCGGTCGGGGCGGTCGGCGAGAGTGACACCGCGCTCGGTTGCTCCGCCGCGCCCAGCACGCGGACGGTCGCAGGGAGCGAGATCGCGCCCAGGGTGGCGGTGAGCGTCACGCCCGCGGACTGGGCGAGGCCGTTCACCAGCACCGGGGCGCTGGTCTGACCGGCGGGGACCGTGACGCCGCCGCCCACCACGGTGAGGCTGGTGGGGTCGCCCGAGCTGATCGCCACGAAGGTGTCGCTCGCCGGCGCGCTGGAGAGCTGCGCGACCAGCGTGGTTGGGAAGCTGGGCACGCCCATCTGTCCGACGGTGACGAAGCTCTGCGCCGGCGCGAAGCCGGTCAGCACCGGAGCGCCCAGGACCGCGTCGGCCCCGCTGCGGAGCTCGAGCTTGGAGTCGCCGTTGCGGTAGTCGAGGATGCCGGTGAGCGAGACGAAGCCCTGACCGGCCACGGGGAACGGCTGGATGAGGTAGAGGAAGTCGTTCACGCGCAGCGCGCCGTCGACCACGAACTCGTTGGTGGGCGCGGTGTCGCCGGCCCCCGGGGTCGGGGCGACGTCGGTGACCGTCGCGCCGGAGACCTGGACGATCACCGACTCGAGCGCGGCCGCCCGCGGGCCGCCGGTGGCGACGTCGGAGGAGAGCACGGTCACCGGCGGCGGCGGGGCCTCGCTGGCGGCGGTCACCACGACCGTGACCGGGGCGGTGAGCTCGATCTGACCGTTGAAGTCGGTCACGGTCGCGGAGGTGAGGGTCACCCGATCGCCGACCGCCACGGTGCTGCTCGGGGAGTAGACATACACGCCCGAGTCGTCGCTCCCGGCGTACCCGGGGTCGCTCGGCGCGACCTGGAGGTAGAAGCCGGCGGTGACCTTCCCGGTGACGAGCTGGTTGACGAGCGAGACCGCGGCGCCCGCGGCGACGGTGCCGTTCTTGATGGCGTAGATGGTCGCCGGGCAGGCCTGGGCGCCGGGGTTCGCCACGGTCGGGCAGGGGTCGCAGGCGTCGCCCTTGCCGTCGCCGTCGGTGTCGGTCTGGCCGGGGTTCGCCACGGTCGGGCAGTTGTCGGTGGCGTTGGGGACGCCGTCGCCGTCGGTGTCGCTGGGGTCGAAGGTGGTGCAGACCGTGGTGCTGGCGTCGAGCGGGCAGGGGTCGCAGGCGTCGCCCACGCCGTCGCCGTCGAAGTCGGCCTGCTTGCCGTTGTCCATCGGGCGGATGGGGTTGAACACGGTCGGGCAGTTGTCCATGGCGTCGGGGATCCCGTCGCCGTCCTGGTCCGCCGCGGAGACCGCGCCGGTGTAGAGGGTCGAGCCGTTGACCGCCGCGGGCCGCGAGGGGACGCACGAGGGCTCGTTGGTCGGGGCGGCGCAGAAGAACGTGGTGTAGAGGCCGGCCACTGCCGTCTGGAGCGCGGGGTAGGTCTGGCCGATCTCGCCGCTCAGGCACACCTGCTTGGACGCGCCGCACACGTTCACCGTGTCGCACGCGCCCACGCCGGGCACCGCGGCCACCGTGGCCTGCTCGCCGTAGAGCACCTTGCCGGCGCGCATGACCAGCGCCACGTCCTGCGGATCGGCGTCGATGATGGCGCGGTAGTCGAGGTTCTTGCTGCCATCGAAGACGGTTACGTCGCCGTAGAGGCCCTTCCCGAGGGTGCCAAGGGCGTCGCCCACGCCCGCCACCTTGGCGGCGTTGACGGTCACCATCTTCCACAGGTCGGCGTCGGAGAAGGCCTTGCCGAAGTAGGCCTGGTTGAGCGAGTCGGCGCAGCGCAGCTCGCGCAGCAGGTTCATCGAGCCGGACGCCAGCCAGTCGGTGCCGAGCGCGATGGTGAGGCCCAGGCGCGCCGCCATCGTCACCGTGGTGGTGTTGCCGTAGAGCGAGACGTTGGACCGCGGCGACCAGATGAGCGAGGTGCCGCTCCTGGCCATGTCCGCCATCTGCGGCGCGGTCAGGCCGACGCCGTGGATGAAGGCGCTCTTGGCCACCACCATGTCGTGCCCGGGATCCTGCTCGCTGAGGCAGAGGAACTCGTTGGTGGCGTACGCGTTGATGCCCTCGCCGACGTGCGGCTCGTAGGCCGCCGCCGCCGTGAAGGTCGCGTCCGTGTCCGAGACGATGCCCGAGAGCGCGCTGCACGCCACCGCGCCGGGGAAGCCGGCGGGCGGCGTCGAGTCGCCGAGCGGGAAGGTGTCGAAGTCGACCGCGGGCTTGCCCAGCCCCTGCTCGAGCGCCGCCTTGTCCAGGTTGCGGAGGATGCCGGTCTCCCCGCCCGAGCCGACGGTGGAGGTCGCGCCGCCGAAGAGGAAGCGCAGCTCGCCCCAGGAGATCTGGTTGGCGGTGGCGCCGCCGGGAACGGAGATCTTGGTGTGCCCGTCGAGCCCCTTGCGCCACTCGTGGCGGTGCTCGTAGCGCTCGCCGGTGTCGGGGGCCGGCGCGTCGTTGGTGTAGGTGATGTGGTCGTGGGTGTTGATCAGCCCGGGCGAGACGACGCCCGCCGGGCAGGAGATCACCGTGGCCGTCGCGGCCGCCGCCAGGCACGCCGGGTCGGCGTCGCAGTCGGCCTTGCACCCCACCTGGGAGATGACCCCGGTGGCGTCGATCAGCACCTGCCCGCCGCGGTAGATCCTGGTCGGCGTCAGCACCGTACCGACGACGAGCCGCCCCGCGTCGCCCGCGGTCACCGCGCACACCCCGCTCGGCAGCGGGCTCAGCGTCTGGCACACGACCACGTTGCCCGGCGGGGTCTCCGTCTGGCAGGTCGCCGAGCAGCCGTCGCCGCTGGTGGTGTTGCCGTCGTCGCACTGCTCGCCGGCCTCGACCACGCCGTTGCCGCACACGGCGGCCGGCGTCGTCTCCGTCTGGCAGGTCGCCGAGCAGCCGTCGCCGTCGGTGGTGTTGCCGTCGTCGCACTGCTCGCCGGGCTCGACCACGCCGTTGCCGCACACGGAGGTGGGCGCCACGGGGGCATGGCTGCCGCAGCCGGTGAAGGAGAGACAGCCGAGCAAGACGGTCAGCCTCGGCCAGAGGGGATACAGCGTGCGCATGGGGCTCCCGGGACGGCCCGTGCGGGCAATGCGCCCCGGGCCGAGGGGCACTCTAGGCGCATGTTTGCCCCGAGCGGTTGATGAACGCGCCGTAAGAATCTTGACGCCCGGGCGCGCCAGGCTCGACGGTTGGCCGCGTGACCACGCGGCGGCTCGGCGGGATGGCGCTCGCTTGCGTGGCCGCTCACGCGGTGGAGCTGCTGGTGCGCCAGCCGCCCGAGAACCTGCTCTGGTCGTGCAACGTGGCGTCCCTGCTGGCAGCGCTGGGCCTGCTGACGGGGACGGCGACCGTGAACGCCGCCGGGGGGCTCTTGCTGCTCGCCGGTGAGCCGGTCTGGCTGGTCGATCTCGCGAGCGGCGGATCGCTGGAGGCGACGTCGCTGCTCACCCACCTCGGGGTCGCGGCCCTCGCGCTGGTGGGCATGCGCCGCCTGGGAGTGCCGCGCCGGGCGTGGCCGGCGGCGGTCGTCGCGCTGGCGGTGGCCACGATCGCGGCGGCGCTCACCTCCTCGGCGGCGCAGAACGTCAACCTCGCGGTGGTCACCCCGCCGGGGTGGGAGTGGTTCCCCTCGCACGGGGTCTACCTGCTCTGGCTGGGGGGGACGATCTGCGCGGGGATGCTGGGGCTGATGCTGGCGATCCGGCGCTGGCTGCCGGGCGCGAAGCTCACCTCACCAGCGTCACCAGCAGGTACCCGTTGAGCACCAGGATCACGGCGGCGCACGCCCACCCGAGCGCGGTCAGCCAGCGCGGGCTCACCAGCGCCCCCATGCGCCGCCGGTCCGCCGTCAAGCGCAGCAGCGGCAGCACCGCGAAGGGCAGGTGCAAGCTGAGGACCACCTGTGACGCGAGCAGCAGCTCGGCCGTGCCCTTCTCGCCCGCGGCCAGCGCCACCGCCAGCGCCGGGATGAGCGCCAGGCTGCGGGTGGTGAGCCGCCGCGCCCAGGGGCGCAGCCGCAGGCGGAGGAAGCCGGTCATCACCACCTGTCCGGCCATGGTCGAGGTGATGGTCGCGCTCTGACCCGCGGCGAGCAGCGCCAGGGCGAACACCGGACCGGCCACGCGGGAGCCGAGGAGCGGTGACAGCAGGCGGTGGGCGTCGCGGAGATCGGCCACCTCGATGCGGCCGGCCCGGTGGAACACGGCGGCGGCCACCACCAGGATCGCGGAGTTGATGAGCAGCGCGCCGCCCAGCGAGAGGACGGTGTCGAGCGTGGCATTGCGGAGGGCGTCCCGCTTGCCGGGCTCGCCCCGGTCGAAGGCGCGGGTCTGCACCAGGCTGCTGTGCAGGTAGAGATTGTGGGGCATCACCGTGGCGCCGAGGATGGCCACGGCCAGATAGAGCATCTGGCCATCGCGGAAGAGCGCGGGGCCGGGGACGTAGCCGGCGAGGACGGCGCGCCCGTCGGGGTGGCAGAGGAGCAGCTCGAAGGCGAAGCTCAGCGCCACCACCAGGACGAGCGCGAGCACCCCCGCCTCCAGCCGTCGGACGCCGCGCCGCTCGAGGCCGAGGAGGACCAGGACGTCGGCGGCGGTGAGCGCCACGCCGGCGGCGATGGGGATGCCGAAGAGCAGCTCGAGGGCGATCGCGGAGCCGAGCAGCTCGGCCAGGTCGGTGGCGGCGACGGCGATCTCGGCGAGGCCCCAGAGCACCGGCGCGGCCCGCGGCCAGGCGTCGCGCGAGGCCTCGGCGAGATCCTGACCGGCGCCGACGCCGAGGCGCACCGAGAGCGCCTGGAGGACCATCGCCATCAGCCCGGAGAGGAGGACGACGGAGAGGAGCGCATAGGAGAAGCGCGAGCCGCCGGCGAGATCGGCGGCCCAGTTGCCCGGATCGATGTAGCCGACGGCGACGAGGGCGCCCGGGCCGGCGAAGGAGAGGAAGCGCCGGACCGGGCCGCCCGTGGAGATCGGCACCCGCGCTCTCGCCTCCCCCGCGGCCGACGCTCCCCCGTCGAGCCGGGCCGCCTTGCTCGCGAGCGCGCCCATCGCCGTGCTAGCGCTTGCGGGTCTCGGCCGGCGGCGCCGGAGCGCCCGGCTCGTAGACGGTGCCGCTGCTGGGGATGGGCTTGGCGGTGGACTCGGCCCACTCCATCCCTCCCGGGGGGATGCGGGTCTGTCCGCGCACCGGGGGGCCGGCCGGCTCGGCGACGTTGCCGCCGCCCAGCGGCTTGGGATCGGCGATGTACTGGAAGGCGGGCGACTTGTTCCAGGGGCCGCGCAGGGTGGTGCCGTCCGAGGAGACGTTGAAATAGAGGTTCACGGTGCTGTCGGGCGGGATGTTGCCGAAGAAGGGATCGGTGAGCTTGCCCAGGCCGCGCAGGGCCTCCATGAACATGTGGGTGTGGGAGATCTCCCGCGTCAGCAGGGTGTGCAGCGCCTTCTTGCTGCCCTCGTCGGGAGAGAGCTTGATCAGCGCCTCGTAGGTCTGCCGCGCGCCCGCCTCCGCGGCGATGTCGGCCCGGAGATCGCGGACCACGTCGCCGCCCTCGTTGATGTACTTGGCGGACCACGCCGAGCCCTGGGAGTCGAGGAAGTGCGGGCCCACGCCGCGGACGGCGAAGAGGGTGCTGTTGTACGCCTCGGTTTGATCGGTCCGCCGGGTGTGCGCCTCGATGAGGCGGCCCACCATCTCGAGGTGACTGAACTCCTCGATGGCGATGTCCTGGAGCATGTCCCGGATGCTGGGCTCGTCGACGTGGAACGACTGGACCCAGTACTGCAAGCCGGCGGTGAGCTCGCCGGTGGCGCCCCCGAACTGCTCGAGGAGGAGCTGGGCGAAGCGGGCGTTGGGCTCGTCGACCTTGACGTCCCCGATCAACGCTTTCTGGTGAAAGAACATGCGTTCTGGCCTCCCGGTGGTGAAGCGAGGAGAGGCGCCCCGGCGCCCGGCCCGGCAGGGACCGCGCGACGGCGTGGCGGCTCTTTGCGTTCGAGGCGACGAGAAGCGCGGCTCTCGAAGGCGCTCGCCTGCTGCGTCGCCGATACTGAGGCGCGGCCTCCGCTTCGTCAAAGCGATCTGGGGCCGGGCGACCCGCGCCGGCCCGGGCGGAGATTCAGCCCTTTTCCGAGGGGTGCCAGCGGCGGAGCAGGAGGTGTCCAGCCAGGTTGACCACCCCGAAGATGGCGAGCCCGAGGAGCGACGCCGCGATCACCGCGGCGAAGAGGAGATCGGTGCGGAGCTGGCGATTGGCCGCCATCACGGTGATGCCGAGGCCGGCCGCGTCCTCGGCGTAGCCCGCGACGAACTCGCCGACGATGGTGCCGATGACCGCCAGCCCCGCCGCCACCCGCAGGCCGGTGACGATGCTGGGGATCGCGCTGGGCAGCTCGAGCTTGAGCAGCGTCGCGGCGCGGGTGGCGCCGTAGAGGCGGAAGAGATCGCGCAGCGCGGGATCGACGCTGCGGAGCCCCGACAGCGTGTTGGCGATGACCGGGAACACCGAGACGATGAGGGCGGAGACGGCGATGGCCCGGAAGCCCGCGCCGAACCACAGCACCAGGAGCGGCGCGACGGCGATGATGGGCACGGTCTGGAGGAAGACCGTGTAGGGGTAGAGCGCGCGCTCGAGGATCCGGGACGAGGCCAGCGCCACCGCGACGAGGACGCCGAGGACGGCGCTGAGCGCGAAGCCGGTGAGCGCGGCGCGCGCGGTGAACGCCGCGGCGGAGAGGAGCGGGCCCGCGTCCGCCCACCCGGCGAGGGCGACGGCCGAGGGGGGCGGGAGCAGGTAGGCCGGGATGTGCAGGGCACGCGCCGCCAGCTCCCAGAGGGCGAGCAGGAGCGCGAGCGCGACGAGGGGGGGCAGAAGGGGGAGGGCGCGGAGGGGGCGCACGTCAGGCCCCCCCTTGCTCGAGGGCGTCGAAGAGGGCGCGCGTCTCGCGGACGAAGGCTCCGTCGGTGCGGGTCCGCGGGCCGCGCTCGCGGGGGAGATCGACGCGCCGATCGGCGACCACGCGCGCCGGGCGAGGAGAGAACACCAGGGCGCGATCGGCGAGGTACGCGGCCTCGGTGATGGAGTGGGTGACGAAGAGCACCGTCATGCCGCGGGCCAGCCAGAGGGCGCGGAGCTGATCGTCGAGGCGCTGGCGGGTGAGCTCGTCGAGCGCGGCGAAGGGCTCGTCGAGCATCAGGAGGCGCGGGCGCGTCACCAGGGCGCGCGCCAGGGAGGCGCGCATCCGCATGCCGCCGGAGAGCTCCGCCGGGCGGCGATCGACCGCGTCGGTGAGGCCGACCTGCTCGATTGCCGCCCGCGCCTCGGCGAGCCGCGCGGCCTCCGGGACACCGCGGAGCTCGAGCGGGAGCGCCACGTTGGTCAGCACGGTGCGCCAGGGAAGGAGGTGGGCGTCCTGGAAGACGAACGCCGCCAGCGGGATCCCGCCGGCGCTGCCGGCGCCGTCGACCTCGACCGACCCCGCGTCGGCGCGGTCGAGCCCGGCCACCAGCCGGAGCAGTGTCGACTTGCCGCAGCCCGAAGGCCCGAGCAGCGCCACGAACTCGCCGGGGGCGATGTCGAGGTCGATGCCGTCGAGCGCCCGCACGCCGCCCGCGAAGGTGCGCCGCACGCCCCGCACACGGACGCGGACGCCGCCGTTCGAGGGGGCGGAGGGGGCAGGCTCGGCAGGGGCGGGGTGCGTGGCCAGGGCGGGCACTCTAGCGGAAAAGCCGGCGCCGGGGTTTGCTCACGGCGGTGTCGCGCGAGGGGGCCGACATCGACTATTCGTAGCCCATGGCTGCGGAGACGTACCAGACCACCATCGACGAGAGCGTCCTCATCACGGACGCGGAGGACAGCGCGTGCCCGGGCCTGGTGGTCATCTTCTCCGGCGGTCGCCCCCAGTGCCAGCACCGGCGGCTCCACGGCGCGCCGGTGGTGCTCGGCCGCTTCCCCGCGGACGACGTCTTCGTGGTCGAGGACGACCGCATCTCCCGGCGCCACACCCGCGTCACGGTCAAGGGCGCGGGCGTGCGCGTCACCGACCTGGAGAGCCGCAACGGCACCTACGTGGACGGTGTCCGCGTCGTCGACGAGAGCTACGCCAAGCTGCCGCGCCTCCTCCGCCTGGGCCAGAGCCTGGTGCTCTTCGTGGCGGACGTGCGCCCGTACGAGGCCGGCGGCGTCGCCGTGCTCCCCGGCGAGGTGGTGGGCCCGGTGCTCCGCAAGGCGCGCCTCGCCGTCACGCGCGGGGCCGAGTCGGGCGACTCGCTGCTCCTCACCGGGCCGAGCGGCGCCGGCAAGGAGCTGGCGGCGCGCGCCTTCCACGAGGCCTCCGGCGCCAAGGGCGCCTTCGTCGCGGTCAACTGCGCGACCATCCCCACCGGCCTGGCCGAGCGCCTCCTCTTCGGGGCGCGCAAGGGCACCTACTCGGGCGCCACCGCCGACGCCGAGGGCTACGTGCAGGCCGCCGACGGCGGGACCCTCTTCCTCGACGAGGTGGCCGAGCTGGACGTCGCCGTGCAGCCCAAGCTCCTCCGCGTCCTCGAGCAGCACGAGGTGGTCTCGCTGGGCGCCTCCCACCCCCGCAAGGTCGACGTCCGCGTCTGCGCCGCCACCCTCAAGGATCTGCGCGCCGAGGTCAGCGCCGGGCGCTTCCGCGAGGATCTCTACTACCGCATCGGCCGGCCCGAGGTGCGGCTGCCCTCGGTCCTGGAGCGCCTGGAGGAGGTCTCGTTCCTCATCGTGCGGGAGCTCGAGCGCGTCGACCCCCGGCTCACCGCGCACCCCTCCCTGGTCGAGGCCTGCGTGCTGCGCGCCTGGCCTGGCAACGTGCGCGAGCTGCTCGGCGAGATCCGCCGCGCCGGCCGCGACGCGCTCGCCGACGGCCGCACCGCCGTCAAGGATCGCGACCTGCCCGAGTCCGCCGGCCGCGAGATCGAAGGCGCGCGCCACACCACCGGGACGAGCAGCGCGATCCCCGCCGCGGAGGTGACGCGCGACGCCATCGAGGCTGCCCTGCGCGCCGAGCAGGGCAACGTCACCCGCGCCGCCCGCGCGCTGGGGATGCACCGCAACCAGCTCCGCCGCTGGATCAGCAAGAACGGCGTCGACCCCAGGCTCCTCGGCGTCGCCGGCTCCGACGACGGCGGCGACACCGAGTCCCGGGCGGGCGCGGACCCGTCCGGCGACGACTGACGGCGAGCGTCAGGCCGTCTTGCGCGGCGGCGCGTGGGACTCGCTCCCGCGCTCGAGCCGCGGTGCCTTCCAGAAGAACGGCAACGTCCACCCGATCACCGCCCACAGCGCCTGGACCACGTGGAGCAGCACGGAGACGGCGATGCCGTCGACCAGCGCCAGCCCGAGGTAGGGGGCCGCCAGCGCGAACGCGCCGTCCGTGGCGCCGAGCTGACCCGGAACGAGATCGCCCACCGTGCCGCCGACCAGGCTCACCCCCTGGGCGAGGAGCGCGTGACCGACGCCGTGCCGCCCGCCCAGCGCGAAGAGCACCACGCCCAGCTCGACGACGACCACGGCGCGGCTGAACAGCGCCGCCAGGGTGGCGACCAGCGGCGCGACGGGGATGCGGTCGAGCGCCTCCTGGAAGGCCTGCGTCGCCTGCTCCATCCGGGTGAAGCGGCGCAGCAGCGCGCCGCCGAGGCCCCCTCGCCGACAGGCCACCTGGAGCGCGGTGAAGCCCACCAGCGTCAGCGCCACGAAGCCCGTGAAGGAGAGCGTGAGGGGCGAGAGGCCGGTGAGCACCAGCGCCGCGGCGATGCAGGGGAGCGCGACGAGCGCGCTGCCGAGCATCGAGCTGGTCTGGTTGGCGGTGCCCACCGCGGCCGCCTCGGGGGCGCCGATGAAGCGGGAGAGCATCGCGGCTTTCACGGCCTCGGCCGCGGCGCGCCCGGCGGGCATGGTCGCCGCGACGGCGTAGGCGACCACGTGGATGCGGGCGAGCTCGACGACCGGCACGCGCCGCCGCACCCGCTCGGAGAGCGACCAGGTGCCCACCGCCTCGGACACCACGCGGAGCCCGTCGAGCGCAAAGAGCAACGGCACCCACCGCGCCGACGCGCGCAGGATGGAGAACAGGGTCGCCGGGCCGACGCTCCGTACCAGGAGCGCCAGCGCCGCCGCCCCGACCACGCCGAAGGCGGCGTGGACGAGGAGCCGGCGACGCCCGGCCGGCATGGGCGTTCGCGCGCCCCGCCCGGTCCCCACCCGCGGATCGACCACCCCGTACGCTGGCGCTGACGAGCTCATCCCGCAAGCTGATGCCCGAGCCCCGCGGCGCGAGGATGTCAGCGCTGCGGCTTTGTCTCGAAGGGGGGCCGCGGACGACGCCGAGACCCCGGAAATTCACGCGCTGGACACGCGGCGTCAGGGAACGCTCTCGGGCGTTCCCCAGGGGGGTCGAGGGAGAGTCACTCGAGCGGGCCGACGGCCGCCTCCGCGGCGCGGATCAGCTCGCCCGACTGGAGCAGCCGCGCGACCGCGGCGATGTCCCGGTAGAGGGGCCGGTCGTCCCCCAGCTCGGTCACCACCCGCCGCACCGCCGCGTGGGCCGCGGCCACCCCGCGGCTGGGCACCAGGGGGCGGCGCTGGTCGACGCCCTGGGAGGCCGTCATCACCTCGATGGCGAGCGAGCTCTTCACGTTCTCGATCACCTGCGCCAGCTTCTTCGCCGAGATGCTCCCCATGCTCACGTGATCCTCGCGCCCGGCGCTGGAGGGGATGGAGTCGACGCTGGCGGGGTGGCAGAGCACCTTGTTCTCGCTGACCAGCGAGGCGCTGGCGACCTGGGCGATCATGAAGCCCGAGTGCAGCCCGCTGTCCCGGGCGAGGAAGGGGGTGAGCCCGCTCGAGAGCATCGGGTTGACGAGCTGCTCCACGCGCCGCTCGCTGATGTTGGCCAGCTCGGCGACGGCGATGGCCGCGAGATCCAGGGCGATGGCCACCGGCTGGCCGTGGAAGTTGCCGCCGGAGATGAGGTCGGCGCCGTCGTCGGTGAGGAAGACGGTGGGGTTGTCGGTGACGCTGTTCACCTCGCGCTCGAGGACCGCGTACGACCACGCCAGCGCGTCGCGGGTGGCGCCGTGGACCTGGGGCATGCAGCGCAGCGAGTAGGGGTCCTGCACCTTGCTGCAGTTGGCGTGGCTCTCCATGATCTCGCTGTCGGCGAGGAGCGCGCGCAGGTTGGCGGCGCAGATCTCCTGCCCGGGGTGGGGGCGCACGCGCATCAGGCGCGCGTCGAAGGGGCGCTTCGATCCCTTGAGCGCCTCCAGGCTGATGGCGCCGGCGATGTCCGCCGAGGTGGCCAGGCGCGCGGCGTCGCAGAGGGCGAGCGCCCCCAGCGAGGTCATGTACTGGGTGCCGTTGATCAGGCTGAGGCCCTCCTTGGCGGCGAGCTCGACGGGGGCGAGGCCGGCGGCGGCGAGCGCCTCGCCCGCGGGCATCTGCCGCCCTTCGAAGCTGGCCTCGCCCTCGCCGATGAGGGCCAGCGCCAGGTGCGCGAGCGGCGCCAGATCGCCGGAGGCGCCCACCGACCCCTGCGAGGGGATGCGCGGGGTGACGCCGGCGTTGAGCATGGCCATCAGCGCGTCGACGATCGAGGCGCGCACGCCCGAGTGGCCCAGCGCGATCACCTGCGCGCGCAGCACCATCATCCCCCGCACCTCGGCCTCGCCCAGGTCGGGGCCGACGCCGCAGGCGTGGCTGCGCACCAGGTTGCGCTGCAGCGCGCGCACGTCGCCCTCGTGGATGCGGGTCTCGGCGAGGGCGCCGAAGCCGGTGTTGACCCCGTAGACCGCGGGGCCGTCGTCCCCGGCCGCGGCGATGGCGTCGATGGCCTGCCGCGAGGCGACGACGCGCGCGCGGGCCTCGGGACAGAGCGCCACGCGGCGCCCGGCGCGCGCGACCTCCTCGAGCTGGAGGAGGGAGATCGGACGGCCCAGGAGGAGCGGCTCGTGATGCATGGGGGGGCGCGGAACGTAGCCCTCCCCGGGCAACGCGAGCAAAGCGAAAGTGCGGGCCGCGTCGATCGCCGGAGAACACCACGGTGCGCGGCCGCGGGAGGCGTTCTCCAGCCTGAACGGGGCCCATTTTTCCGCCCAGAAATCTCGCCCCTCGCCTATCCTCGCCGCCCCGATGCGCCGCCTCGCCGCAACGCTCACGGCCGCCTCGCTGCTGGCCGCGGCCCTCCCCGCCTCGGCGGAGGAGGCGGGAGGAGCCGCGGCGCCCCCAGCGGACCCGACGGGCTTCCTCGACCGCTTCGTCCTCGACGACGGCCGCCTCGCCTATCCGCCGCCCGAGGCGTCCGCGCTGCGCTTCGCCGTCCACGGCGAGTACCAGCTCCGCTTCCAGGCCCAGAGCACCCTCGCGCTCCAGGCGCCCGTCGGTCAGCCTCAGGCGAGCACGCTGGGGCAGAACGAGTACCTCTACCACTGGCTCCGGCTGGGCGGCCGCTTCGAGGTCTTCGACAAGGTCGCGATCGTCATGCAGATCGACGCGCCGCGGGGGATGGTGGCCGGCCAGACGACCACCGCCGTGACCGCCGCGCGCGACTCGCTCGCGCAGGCCATGTGGTACGAGATCCACCCGCGCTACCTCTATGTCGAGTACAGCTCGCCCATCGGCCTCTTCCTGGTCGGGCAGCAGGGATCGCACTGGGGCATGGGCATCGTCGCCAACGACGGAGATCACACGACCCTCTTCGGCGACCACCGCCGCGGCTCGCTGGTCGAGCGCGTGCTCTACGCCACCACCCCGCTCGGCGCGGGCACGCCGCTCTTCCTCGCCCTCGGCGGCGATCTCGTCTTCCAGGACGCCACCGCGGATCTGCTCGGCGGGGACCGCGCCTTCGAGGGCCTGGCCGCCGTCGGCTACCGCCAGAAGGCCGCCGAGCTCGCCGTCTACGGCGTGGTCCGCCACCAGGAGCGCAACGCCCAGGCGGTCGACCAGTACACGCCCTTCGTCGAGAGCATGAACGTGGGCGTGGTCGACCTCGCGGGCCGCTTCGACGCGCCCGTCCCCGGAGGCGGCGGCTTCGCCTACGGCGCCATCGAGGCGGCGGCGATCCTCGGCTCGACCTCGTTCCTCCGCGGCGCCTTCGGCAACCCCATCGACCCCACCGCGCCCCGCTCGGACGAGCTCATCCGCACCTACGGCGGCGCCGCCACGCTCGGCGCGGTCAAGGTCAGCGGCGAGGGCGACGACCGCTACGGCGCGGTGATGGGCGAGGTGGAGGTCGGCTATGCGTCCGGCGACGCCAACCCCACCGACGGCGTCTCGAAGCGCTTCACCTTCGACGAGAACCACCACGTCGGGCTGGTGCTCTTCGACCAGGTCCTCCGCTGGAAGACCGCCCGCTCGGCCACCCTGGCCCAGGACCCGACGGTGGTCGCGCGCGCGGCGCCGGGGCTCGAGTACCTGCCCTCCAACGGCGGCGTCTTCGGCGCCCAGTACGTCAACCCGCGCTTCGTGGTGCGGCCGCGGCGCTGGCTCGATCTCAAGGGCGGGGTCGTCATCGCCCAGACCACCGCCGACTTCGTCGATCCGTACCAGTTCGGCGCGCTCGGCAACGCGCGCAACTACGACGGCGGCGACCCGCGCTCCCACGACCTCGGCGTCGAGCTCGACGCCGGCGCGGCCGCGCGCATCCGCGTCGACTCCGTCGCCACCCTCCAGGTCGGCGCCGAGGGCGGAGTGCTCTTCCCCGGGCACGCCTTCGACGACGCGTCCGGCAACCGGCTCGCCAACCAGTACGTCGCGAGCGTCCAGCTCGGGCTCCAGTTCTGAGGCAACGATGCGCTACTTCGTCACCTTCCCTTCCGTCTCCGTCGCCGGCCAACCCCCGACCCCCGGCGAGGTGGTCCCCGTCGACGTCGACCACCTCCCCACCGGCGAGCTCCAGGTCACCGTGGACGGCAAGCGGCTCGCCGCCGACGCGCTCGTCGTCGGTGGCTCCGCAGGTGGAGGGGGCGGCGCCACCTCGATGCGCATCGACGGCCGCATGGTCGATCTGTGGATGGAGGGCACGCTGCCCGGCGTGGGCGTGATCGCCCATGGACATCGCTTCTACGCGCACGTCGAGAGCGAGCGGCAGCGGGCGCTCTCCGCCGCGCTCGGCCCGCGTGCCGGCGGCGCCGGGGAGGGTACCCTCCTCTCCCCGATGCCCGGACGCGTCCTCAAGATCCTGGTCGCCGAGGGCGACACCGTCGAGGTCGGCGCCGCCCTCGCGGTGGTCGAGGCGATGAAGATGGAGAACGAGCTCTGCGCCGCCCGCAGCGGCGTGGTCCTCAAGGTCCACGTGTCTCCCGGGCAGAACGTCGAGAGCGGCGCTCGCCTCGTGGAGATCGGATAGCCGTGCTCGCCGAGCTCCCCCGCCTGTCGCTCGCGCACCTGCCCACCCCGCTCTGCAAGCCCCAGCGCCTCGCCGACGCGCTGGGCCTCGATCTCTGGGTGAAGCGCGACGACATGACCGGCGGGCCGGAGGGCGGCAACAAGATCCGCAAGCTCGAGCTGCTCCTCGCCGACGCCGTCGCCGCGGGCGCCGGCACCGTGATCACCTGCGGCGGCCTCCAGTCCAACCACGCGCGCGCCACCGCCATCTGCGCCGCCGCGCTCGGCCTGCGCGCCATCCTCTACCTGCGCACCGCCCACCCCGAGGACGCGCCTCCCCTGGAGGGCAACGTCCTCCTCGACCGGCTCGTCGGCGCCCAGGTCCGCCTCATCACCCCCGAGACCTACCGCGAGCGCGACCGCGTCATGGCCGAGGCCGCCGCCGGCCTCGGCGACGCCGGCCGCAAGGCCTACGTCATCCCCGAGGGCGGCTCCAACGGCCGCGGCGCCCTCGGCTACGTCCTCGCCATGGCCGAGGTGCGCGCCCAGCTCGACGCCGGCCTCGCAGGAGGCGGCGCCTTCGACCTCGTGGTCCATGCCTGTGGCTCGGGCGGCACCGCGGCGGGCGTGGCGCTCGGAGCCGGGCACTACAACGTGGCGCGGGCGGTGCGGGCGATGGCGGTGTGCGATGACGCGCCCACCTTCGAGCGCATCATTGCCCGCATCACGGAAGAGGCACGCGCCCTCGCGCCGGAGCTGGGGGAGGCGGCGGAGCTGACGGTCGACGAGAGGGCCAGGGGGCCGGCGTACGGGGTGTCGACGGTGGAGCAGCGGGCGATGATCATGCGGGTGGCGCGGGAGAGCGGGCTGGTGCTCGATCCCGTGTACACGG
>Ga0302279_10003425_pt1 | contig 19788 bp, 17 predicted proteins | sample III_Bog_N3_3_FD_194541 | JGI IMG/M metagenome (GOLD analysis project Ga0302279, IMG submission 194541) | Peat permafrost microbial communities from Stordalen Mire near Abisko, Sweden - III_Bog_N3_3 | ecosystem: Environmental > Terrestrial > Soil > Wetlands > Peat | place: Sweden: Abisko...
TGAATATCTCCTTAAACTGGTTCGCTAAGAGATACGCATCCTGAGGGCAAGGTCACAACGCGTCCCCGAGCCTCACCCGCGAACAAGCCGTCCTCATCGCCACCCGCATCGTCGTCGCCTACCTCCTCTTCTGGATCATCGGCGACGTCACAGCGTTGCCCCACGAAATCCTGTCCGTCTCGCATTACATGAAGGCGACGGGATCGGTCCTGGGCACCAACACCAGCCTCCCGCAAACCTCGTACTTCCTCCGCGGCGACGTTCTCGATCTCCTCAACACCTTCCTTCACATCGCCCTCTGGCTCCTGATCGCCGGCTGGTTTTATCGTTGCGGCCCACGCGTCCAACGATTCTTCGCCGCCACAGACGAAGAAACTACCGCTCCGTCTTCCTAATCACCAGCTTCAACCCTAAGCCGCGACTTCACCCTGCGCCTTACCCCACCGGTACTCCAGAAAATCCGGCAGATACAGCCCATCATCCAACTGCGGCCACCAGACATCCACACCATGCGGCCCGATCTTCAGGTCCACCGGCGGGTGGCCCACCCGTAACTCTCATCCTCTTGCTCAACCTCAAAACTTCGGGTGCCCCATCCGTACGCGTTTTTCGCGGACGGGTGGGATGTATCTGCCAATCGACCCACTCATACGCATCGCGCATGAGTGGCCTCCAACCGCCAAGCCCAACCGCTCACCCTAAGCCGCCCCAACCACCCTCACCCGCCCCGCACCCTTCGCCCCCGCCCGCGAATGATCCGTTCTAAGCCGCAACCTCACCCCGCGCCTTACCCCACCGGTACTCCAGAAAATCCGGCAGATAAAGCCCATCATCCAACTGCGGCCACCACACGTCCACCCCATGCGGCCCAATCGTCAAATCCATCGCCTGTTCTGCCGTGGCATTCTTCAGCTCGCCCAGATCCTCCCGAGGAATCAGCAGCCGCCGCCCATCGCTCAGCTTCAGCATCAGGAACTCAAGCCCCGGCTCCGGCCGATACGCCGCCTCCACGATTCGCGGCTCGTTCTCAATCAGCTTCGCCCGCTCAATCGCCTCGTCAATCTCTTCGTCGGTCGTCAGGTCGTTAGGATGCCGGTCCATGCGTCTTCTCCCAAAGTTGATTCAACTCGGCGGCGTGGGCAACTGCCACTTCAAGAATTCTTCGCACATCGCTCCGCTTCGCATTGACCGGGCGGACAGCGTCCCGGCGTCTCGACTTCCGAACAGCCCCACCGGGGAGCAAATCCACGATCACACCCTGGTCTCTGCATAAGCCCCATGCACATGCGGCGGCGGGTGGTCATCCGAATACGAACTAAACCACACGCCATCAAACGTCTTCGAGCCCACACCCTTACTTTATTCCCCTGGCCCAACCCGGCAAAGCAACATCGGCGCATCGGCGGGGATAGGCGGCGTCCCTTGCCGCCCTTTTCCACACCCATTTCTTGACACCCTGCATACAATTAAAGATGGAGCAAAAAGAGCGTCGTGCGCCCAGCGCCGGACCTCCCCGTTCCTACCTAACCTAGGGGTTCGAGATGACGCACAGGCCTTCCAGGACGCACGCACCTAGCCGTCTCTCCCCACAAAACCGCGGCGCGGGATGTTTACTACTTCGTCACTCCCCTACCGCAACTCCTGATCGCTCTAGACTTTGCCGATTGGGTGGGGGGGGGGGGGGCCGCCCCGCCGCCGTCCCGCCGGCATGCGTAGCGCGCCGGGAGCAGGACGAAGTACCATGGAAGCACCATGAAGCTCATACCAGCTCTTCTCGTCTCATCGATGGCACTCGCCCAGCTCGCCGCAACGGCTCAGAAGCCCGCCGCGGCCAAACCCCACGCAGCACCGCACGCAGCCGCGGCAGCCAAATCTCCTGCCTGCGCCAAGCTGCCCGAGCTTTCCTCCAAGATTCCCGCACTGCCCGCCAGCGCGCCCTGCGCCAAGCCGCTGTACACCCTCACCCTCGAGCCGCAGATCAAGCCAGAGTACGTCTCTCCGCTGGAGGGCACCGCGCTCAAGGACACGCTGGGACTCGAGTCCACGCCAACATCCTTCTCGCTCACCTATATCGATACCAAAGTCGGCACCGGTGAACTGGCCGCGCCGCACAAGTGGTACAGCATCAAGTACACCGGCTACCTCACCGACGGCACCAAATTCGACTCCTCCGACGACCACCCGGGCAAGGAGGCCTTCGTCTTCCAGTACGGCGCACATTCCGTCGTCGCCGGATGGGACACTGGTTTTGCCGGCATGCACGTCGGCGGCAAGCGTCGCCTCTTCATTCCGTTCCAACTCGCTTACGGCCCGGCGGCCCACGGCAATATCCCGCCCAAGTCCATGCTGGTCTTCGACCTCGAGCTGGTCGCACAGAGCGATACCGATCCCTCGCCCAAGGCTCCGCCCGCGCCGCCCGCAGCCATGGCTCCCAGGCCCGGAACGCCGCCGGCTGGCGGTTCCATGACCGGCTCGATGAGCGGAACGGCAACCCCGGCAGCCAGGCCGGCAACTCCGCCGGCCGCCGCCCCGGCAGCCGCGTCGCCCAAACCACAATGACGCATCCCCACCCCGCACGCATCATCTAATCTAGGAGACGCCGCAGCCTCCCAGACGAGAATCCTCCAACATGCTTGATTCAATTCGGCCACTGTTTCCGTATCTCAAGCGCTATTGGAAGAACCTCGCCTGGGGAGGTGTTGCGGTCATCTGCTACAACGTCGTCCGCGTCCTGCTCCCGCTCATCGTCGGTCATGCCGTCGACGATATGAGCCATGGCGTCACCCAGGCCAAGATTCTGCACCACGCGCTGCGCCTGCTACTGGTCGCCGCGCTCTCCGCTGTCTTCCTCTACATCACTCGCCAGGTCATCATCGGCGCCTCGCGCGAGATCGAGTTCGATCTGCGCAACGATCTCTTCAGCAACCTCGAGCGACAGTCCGCCGGCTTCTACCATACGCACCGCACTGGCGACATCATGGCCCGCACCACCAACGACCTGAACGCCGTCCGCCAACTGCTCGGCCCGGCCATCATGTACTCGGCCAACTGCCTGGTCTTCACCTGCGCGGCGTTGCCGTTCATGGTCCACATCAGTCCCAGGCTCACGCTTTGCGCTGTCGGCCCGCTGCCGCTGGCGTCAGTGCTGGTGCAGTCTTTCGGCCACCGCATTCATCGCCGCTTCGAGCGCATCCAGGCGATGTTCTCCGACATCTCCGCCAAAGCGCAGGAGAACTTCTCCGGCGCACGCCTCATCCGGGCGTTCGCCCAGGAAGACGCCGAGATCGCCTCCTTCGAGAAGGCCAACCTCGAGTACATCGGCCGCTCCATGCACCTGGTCCGGTTGATGGCGATGCTCTGGCCGTCGCTCGAACTCGTCCTGGGCTTCGGCCTCATGATCACGCTGCTCGTCGGCGGACACGAGGTCGTCCGCCACCGTATCTCGGTCGGCGACTTCGCCGCCTTCAACGTTTATATGGTCCAGCTCATCTGGCCCATGATCGCCATCGGTTGGGTCGTCAATTTGTTCCAGCGGGGCACTGCGTCGGTCATCCGCATCGACGAACTGCTGAAACAGCAGCCGGAGATCACCGACGCCGGCGCCGATCTGGATCGACTGGATCGCAACCGCCCGTGCGGCGGCAACGAATCCAGCCCAATCACTGGCTCCATCGAGTTCCGCCACCTTTCCTTCACGTACCCCACCGGCGGCCCAGAAATCCTGCACAGCATCGACCTCGCCATCCCCGCCGGATCATCGCTCGCCATCGTCGGTCCAACCGGCAGCGGCAAATCCACGCTGGTCTCGCTGGTCCCGCGCCTCTTCGACGCGCCGGAAGGCTCCGTCCTCATCGACGGCCAACCCATCCGCCGCTGGCCGCTCGCGGAACTGCGCGCCAACATCGGCTTCGTCCCCCAGGAGACATTCCTATTCTCCGACTCGCTCGCCCAGAACATCGCCTTCGGCCGCCCCGACGCCACCGATCCCGAAATTCTGGACGCCGCGACGATCGCGCACATTGCGGCAGAGATCCTCGAGTTCCCCAGCGGCTTCGATACCAAGGTTGGTGAGCGCGGCATCACGCTTTCCGGCGGACAGAAGCAGCGCACCGCTATCGCGCGCGCCGTCATCCGCAACCCACGCATCCTCATCCTCGACGACGCGCTCGCCTCCGTCGACACCTACACCGAAGAACGCATCCTCTCCGGGTTGCGCGACGTGATGCGCGGGCGCACCACCATCTTCATCTCGCACCGCGTCTCCACCGCGCGCAACGCCGACCAGATCGCCGTCCTGGTGGATGGCCGCATAGCCGAGTTGGGCACGCACGACGAGCTCATCGCCCGCAACGGCTACTACACGTCGCTCGCCGAGAAGCAGCAGCTTGAAGAAGAGCTGGCCGTGGCCACATAACTGGACCGCATCATACGATGGGAGTCCTGATGGCGATTGCGCCCAAAATCCGCACAGTGTTGCTGCTCCTTGCCGGATGTGGAGCCTTGAGCAATTCGGGCTACGCCCAAGCTGCCGCGGTCGATTCGCCAGGCACAGCCTCCGCTGACCGGCCGCTGCCGGAGATCGTGGCCATGATGCAGGACGTTGAGGCTAATCAGCGCAAGGCGGAAAAGATCGAGAAGGACTACATCTATCGCTCTGTCGAGACCAGGGAGGAGGTCAACGGAAGCGGCCAGATCAAGAAGACGACAGTCCAGGAATACGACCACTACTGGATCGATGGCGTCCCGGTGCGGCGACTGGTCAAGAAGGATGGCAAGGCGCTCAGCGCGGATGAGATCGCCAAAGAAGACGAGCGCAACGACCAGGAGGCCGCGCAGGCACGCGAGAAGCGTGACAAAGCAGACCACCAGGGGAAAGCGTCAGATCCGCGCGGCGACGAGGAGATCACTGTGTCGCGACTGCTGGAACTCGGCGCGTTCACCAACCCGCGCCGCGCGCAGTTCAATGGTCGCGACACCATCGCGGTGGACTATGCCGGCGATCCGAAGGCCAAGACACGCAACCGGGCGGAAGAGGTGATCCGGGATTTGGCTGGAACCGTATGGGTGGATGAGCAGGACCATGTCCTGGTGCGCGTGGAGGGACACTTCCTGAGTGCCTTCAAAGTGGGAGGCGGGTTGATCGCGAGCGTCCAGAAAGACACGCGGTTCTCGATGGTCCAGACCAAGGTTAATGGGGAGGTGTGGCTTCCCGAGCGACTAGAAGGCCAGGGAGCATTCCACGCATTGCTCTTCTTTGGCTTCAGCGGCAGAGGCGAGGTTGTGAATTCGGACTATCGCAAGTTTCGGGCGACATCGACGATTCTTCCAGGCACGCCGCCAAGTCCTGCGCCGCCGGTTCCGTAGGTCGCGACCCAGCTGGAATTCAGCAGTTTAAAGAGCGAAGAGGGATAGCCGCAGCCATCCCTCCCGCAGATCTTGGTTGTAGTTGAGTGCGGCTACACTCCAAGTGATACCGGAGAACTAGAGAGGCTGGACGTCAGACGCCTGCCAACCCTTGGGTCCCTTAACCACGTTGAACTGCACAGCCTGACCTTCTTGAAGGCTCTTGAAACCGTTCGAATTGATCGCCGAGTAGTGAACAAACACGTCCTCGCCGTTCTGACGGCTGATAAAGCCAAACCCCTTGGCATCGTTAAACCACTTCACTGTTCCCTGTTCCATTGTGTTGATTTCCTTAGTACTGATGTATTTGCCGCTAGATCCAAATCGAGGGGTCGACTGTTACGCCGCCGCCTGAAACCAATCTGTTCCAAACGATGACTGAAGGTTAGCACAGTTGTCAGCTATTTCGTGCACTAAATCTTCCAAATCGACGAAAATGCACAATTTTTGGTGCATTTCCACATGATTTTCCCGCTCCATAAGTTCCGCAGCAGCAGACGATTACATTTCGATGCGATGGGAACCCACTCATACGAGAGCTAAATGTGACCGCACGATCTCCTCCGCGCGCGCGAGAACCTGGTCCAGCGACATCGCTGTGGAGTCGAGAATCACCGCGTCTGCGGCTGGGCGCAACGGCGATTCAGCCCGATTGCGGTCGCGGCGATCGCGTTCGCGCATCTCCTCCAGAATCGCCTGCTGGGCTAGCCTGCTCTCGTCGGTCTCGGGCGCCGCACTCCGGCTTACCCCGACGTCCTGGCCGGGAAGAACCTGGCGGAAGCGGCGGTTGCCGCGAACCTCTGGAGCAGCGTCGAGGAAGATCTTCACCTCAGCGTCGGGGAATACGGCCGTGCCAATGTCCCGGCCCTCCATCACCACGCCGCCCTGCGCGCCCAGGGCGCGCTGCTGCTCCACCATCCAGGCGCGGAGGCGCGGATGAACCGACACGCGCGAGGCCGCGGAGGTAACGTCTGCCTCGCGAATGCGCCGGGAGACATCGGTGCCATCGAGCAGCACGCGATTGCCTTCCAACTGCGGTTGCAGCTCAATGCGCGTGGTCCCCGCAAGCTCGAGCAGCGGTTCTTCTTCGTCGAACGAGAAGTCGTTCTCGATGGCTTTCAGAGCAAGGGCCCGGTACATGGCGCCGGTCTCCAGGTTCAGGAAGCCGAAGCGACGCGCGAGGTGCGCAGCGAGAGTGCTCTTGCCCGCGCCCGCAGGGCCATCGATGGCGATTACAGGCCGGGGACGAGAGGAAGGCGCTGCAGCTTGAGCCGTTGGGTTGGTTAGGTCGTGCATTGGGCTTACTCGTCTTCCTTCGGCTTGTACTTGCGTGCTGGCGCCTTCTTGCCAAATGGCTTCTTGTTGCCAACGAACTTGGCGAACGTGCTGGTCGGCTTGCCGGAGAATCCTCCGTCGCTGGATTTGCCGAAGGGCTTCTTGCCGGCGAATCCGCTGCCGCCGGGTTTTCCGGAGGGCCTTCGCGAAGTAAAGTCTCCGTCCGGTCTCCTCTTCGCAAAGTCGCCTTTCGGCTTACCCGCGTATCCGCCCGCGCTCGCAGGCCGTGCCGGGCGATCGGACGAGTACGGCCGCGCAGGCCTCTCTTCACGATCGCGCGGCGCGTCGAACTTGCGGTAGACGCGCTTGCCGCTGTCGGCTGTGGTAAATCGATCCGAGCCTTCGCGCGGCTTGTATGCCGGGCGGTCGCCTCTGTCCTTCGAGAAGCCAGGCCGGGCCTTGAATCCACCACCCGCAGGCTTTGACCCGAATCCACCGCCCGCGGGCTTTGACCCGAAGGACTTGCGCGGCGCGAAGCCGGAGCCCTCCGCACGCGGCGGACGGTCCCCCTGCGGTCTGTCTCCGCGCGGTCGCGGTGCATAGGAGCCGGACGATCGCGGACCGGCAAACTTCGGCCGCTCCCCACCCTCGCCACGGTCAGGCCGCGGAGCGAAGTCCCGGCGCGGTGGACGTGACTCGCCACCGAACTTTGGCTTACCCTCGAACCCTTCGCGTTTGCGGCCAAAGGTCCCTGGCTTGCTGAAGGACTTGCGCGGCGGACGGGCACCGCCTTCGCCTTCGCCGCGCGGCGCGAGCGTCCTGCGCGGCTTGTCCTCGTCCCATGGCTTGTCGAATCCGCGCGGGGCGCCGGGGGCGGCGGGCTTTTGGAAGGGGCGGCGCTCACGGTCGGGAGCCGGACTGGAGCGTGGTTTGAATCCAGCCTTGGCAGGGGCGCCGAACCTTGGCCTTCCCCCTTCCGGCTTGGCGCCCGGAGACGGCTTCTCCGCGAACTTCGAGGGCCTGGCCTTCGCCAGATACCCGGTGCCGATCTTGCGCGGCTTGGGCACATACTTGGTAATACTCGGAGTTTCGCCGTCCGCCTCCGCTCCATCCGCCGCAGCCGCGACCTCCGCAACCTCGATGGTCTCAGGCGTGGCCGCAGGCACCGGCTCCGGTGCAAGGAACTCCGGCAAGGCGCCAGCGACGTGCACCATGGTCCGCCCTTCCACCGCGAGCGTGTCGAGCTGCCGCGCTGACAGCAGCGCATGCACCACATCGCGGATGCGGGAGCGCGAAGCCAGCGGCGACAGGAAGCTCTCGATATCGTCCTCGGAGGCAACGACCGCCTGCCCAAGGTAGAGCGAGATCAGCGCCGACAACGCCGAGGGCTGGCCTGCATTCGCGCCTGCTTTGATCTGCTTGGTCAAGCGCGCCGTCGCAAGCTCCCACAGTGCCGGGCGACCGTCGGGCTGCGGCAGGGGCAGCACCCGCAGGTGTGTCCACAACTCCGCAAGTGCACGCAGCACGGCAGCCTCGGTCACTTCCTTGCCGACCTCGGTAGTGAGGTCGTACGCGGAGAGCGGACCGCGCTGCGAGAGTGCCTCGTGAACCGCAAGCGCAAGGTGCGACACCTTCAATGCGCCGGTGGTTGCAGGCGGCTGTTTCCAGGCCTTGTCGCCGCGCAGCGTGAACACGTAGGAGAATACGGCGGTCGAAGCAACGAAGTCCGGCGTTTCGCCCACGGCTCCGTTGACGGCTCCGAGCAAATTCAGCGGCACGGCAAGGCCCTCCGCAATCAGCCGCGCAAGCAGGCTGCGAGCAGCGGCCGACTCGTCCAGCGTGGGGCTGGAGTTGGGAGCGCCCAGCACCGCCTCTACCAGAGACGGAGCGGGCGCAGCGATCTGCGGACGCGGTGCGTAAAGAACCAACCCGGCGGCGTTGATCCAACTGCGCAGGTTTTCGATAGTCAGGAGAGCCTCGCCCTGCTGGTGCCACTGCTTGCTGCGGGCGTCGCCCAGTTGCACGGGAGTCGGGATAGCCGGGTTCGTGGTGCCGGTGGAAACGGGGTTACTCAATGGGAAATGCCTTCCTGCTGGGCGGCCCGCTCGTACGGAGCGAAGGCGGCAGCAATCCTTCGCGCGGGCGACGGAGAAATTCTGGATTCAGGGCCGAGGTTCAGGCCTGGGGTTTTCAAAGAACCAAGTGCTGGGAGCGTCCGATAGCTATAGCTCTATTGTAGTGGGGATAGTGGGCGATTGCTCGCCAGGACGGTGTCAATTCGCAGCTAAATACGTTGAAACGCGCGCTGGATGTCCTTGTGCGAGTAGCGCAGGGCGATGGGGCGTCCATGAGGACAGCTGGTGGGATGCTCGGTTTTTGCGAGCTCAGTGAGCAGCCAGTCAATTTTTTGCGGTTCGAGGGGCATATTCACCTTGATAGCGGCATGACATGCGATGGAGGCAGCAATGCGGCGGCGGCGGGTCTCGGCATTCTCTGTCTGCTGCTCCCGATCGGGCACGGCCAGCACCTCTTCCAGCATACGTTCCAGCTCACGGCCCTCCAGGCCAACCGGCGCCGCCTTGATGGCGAGGGTGCGGGGGCCAAAGGGCTCCGCCTCGAAGCCGTTGAGGTCGAGTTCGTGCGCGATGGCGGCAAAGGAGACCATTTGCGCCGGCAGCAGGTCGACTAGGACCGGCATCAGCAGCCGCTGGCGCTGCACCTGCTCCACTTCGCGTGCTCGCAGAATTTTCTCAAACAGGACGCGCTCGTGGGCCACATGCTGGTCGATGATCCAAAGCCCTTCGTCGTTGGCCGCCAGGATGAACGAGTCGCGCAACTGCCCCAGCGGCTTGAGTGTGGCGAGGGCGTTCAGCGTCTCCGCTTCTCCGCCTGCGTCGGTGGCGTTGCTGTCGCGCGCAGTGGCATGGCCGTTTTCTGCCTCATATCCCACGGCAATGCCCTGGTCGGAGAAGGCAAAGCGGCCCGGCACTTCGGTCATGCTCGGCGCTTGCAGCGTAAAGCTTGCGGTATCGGCAGCGGAGGGGTCGGGCTCCGATTCGGGACGCGGCGAGAAGACGGTGTTGCCGGGCGGTCCCGGCATAGGGCTTACATCGATCAACAACGATGAGGCCGCGGTGGGCGCCGAGTGCAAAGCACTGGCAAAGCTCGCGGCTGGGCGCGCCGTCATCAGGGTGGTGCGCACGCTGTCGCGGATAAAGTCGTGCACGAAACTTGGCTGGCGGAAGCGCACCTCGGTCTTGGCCGGGTGCACGTTCACGTCGACCTCCTGCGGCGGCATCTCCAGGAACAACAGCACCACCGGGAACGACGTTGGCGGAATGATGTTGCGGTATGCCTCCGTCAACGCATGCAGCACCAGGCGGTCGCGCACCAGGCGGTGATTGACGAAGACGTAGATGGAGTTGCGATTGAGCTTTTGCAGCTCGGGCTTGGAGACGAAGCCGGAGAGGCGCAGAAAGCCGGGGTCGGGCGGCGTGTAATCCTGCTCGCGCTTCCACGGCGGCGGTTCGGGAAGGCCGGCGTGGGCGAAGTCGATCTCGGCAGCAGTCGTCAGCATCAGCGAGGCCACATCGCGCCCGAAGATCTGGTAGAGCCGGTCGCCGGTGGAGGCCACCGCAGGCGCCACCAGCAGCGCCTGCGTGGCAGAATGTAACTCAAAATGAAGGGAGGGGCGGGCGAGCGCGTAGTGCGTGACCAGCGCGGCGATGTGGGACAGTTCCGTCTGCTCCGACTTGAGAAACTTGCGGCGCGCGGGAGTGTTGTAGAACAGGTCGCGCACGGCGATGGTGGTGCCTGCGGGCATTCCCGCGTCGTCTACGCGGAGGATATGACCGCCGGCGATTTCGACTTCGATGCCAACTTCCTCATCCGCCGCGCGGGTCGCGAGAGTCAGCCGCGAGACGCTCGCGATGGAGGGCAGCGCCTCACCTCGGAAGCCGAGGGTGCGGATAGAGAGCAGATCGTCCGAGGTGTGCAGCTTGGAGGTGGCGTGGCGCTCAAAGGCGAGCAACGCATCGTCCTTGACCATGCCGCAGCCGTTGTCGACGATGCGGATCAGCTTACGCCCGCCACCCTCGACCTCGACCCGGATCCGGGTGGCGCCTGCATCGAGCGAGTTCTCCAGCAACTCCTTGACGACGGAGGCGGGCCGTTCGACAACTTCTCCGGCGGCGATCTGGTTGGCCACCTGGTCGGAAAGAATGCGAATGCGCCCCATAACCTTTGATTGTAGGCCGCGGGCCGTTGCGGAAAACGAGGCATTCTCCGCAACGGTTCAACCAACTGCCTATTTCTTTTTGGCCTTCGCCTTCTTCGCCGGAGCCTTCTTCGCTTTCACCTTAACATCGCGATCGCCGACCATATGCAGGCGCATGAAGTTGGTGGCGCCGGACTTGGTCCGCGTTCCAGCGACGATGCCCACCACCTGGTTGCGGTGAACATAGTTGCCCTTTTCCAGAATCTCTTCTGCGATGCTGACCAACTTGTCGGTATCGCGCGCATGCGGACAGAGGATAGGAAACGTACCCCAGAGCAACATACTGCGATGGATGACCCTGGCATAGGGCGACAGCGCGAAGATGGGCGGCTCCGGACGGTACTTCGAGAGCAGGCGGGCTGTAGAACCGCTCTCCGTAAAGATGGCGATGGCGGCTAGTTCCAGGTCCTCCGCGGAGTGCGCCATGCACTCGCAGATGGTCTCTGCGACTGACAACCGGGTGGAGTGGGGCCTGCGCCGCGCGGGCGGGTCAAGGCGAATCTGATGTTCTGTCTCGGAGACGATCTTGGCCATCATGGCTACGGTCTCCACCGGGTACTTTCCGGCCGCGGTCTCGCCGGAGAGCATGACAGCATCCGTGCCGTCGTAGATGGCGTTGGCGACGTCGGAGGCCTCCGCCCGCGTGGGTCGCGGGTTATCGATCATCGACTCAAGCATCTGGGTGGCCGTAATGACGGGCTTGCGATACTCTGCCGCGCGCCGAATGATGTGCTTCTGAATGGCCGGCACCTTCTCTGGCGGAACTTCCACGCCGAGGTCACCGCGCGCGACCATGATGCCGTCGGCCACTTCCAGGATCGAATCGAGATGCTCGACCGCCTGTGGCTTCTCCAGCTTGGCAATGATCCAGATATCGGACTTGAGCGCATCCAGGCGCCGGCGCACATGGCGTACATCGTCCGCGGTGCGCACAAACGAAACAGCAAATGCATCCACGCCCTGCTCCACTGCGAAGATGAGGTCTTCCTCGTCCTTGTCTGTGAGCGACGGAACCTTGACCGGAATTCCCGGCAGGTTGATGCCCTTGTTTTCGCCCAGCATACCGCCATTCACAATCGAGCAGACGACATCCACGCCCATGATGCGGTCGACGTGGAGTTCGATCAGTCCGTCGGAGAGAAGAATGCGCGAGCCCGGCCCTAGATTCTCAGCCAGCGTCTTGAAGGTGGTGCCGACCATCGCAGCGGTACCGGCGATCTCCCGCGGCGTGATGGTGAGGTGCTCACCCGCAACCAGTTGCACAGGAGTGTGATCCTTGAGTTTGCCAGTGCGGATCTTGGGACCCTGCAGATCGGCGAGGATGCAAATGGGCTTGCGCTCCAGAATCGAAACCTGCCGGACCATCTTGATCAGGTCCGCCTTTTGCGCGTGGGACCCGTGCGAGAAGTTCAGCCGGGCCACGTCCAGGCCGGCCTGCACCAGCTTGCGAAAGACTTCGGGCGTGCTGCACGACGGTCCAAGAGTTGCCACGATCTTCGCGCGGCGGTTGTGCTTCATGCCGGCAAAGCCGGGGAATACGCGCGCCACATCGGAGTTATTTGGGGTTTCCATGTATGAGTTCGTGATCCTTGTGCTGGAGCTGTGAGGTAGGTGCTTCTATGCGCCGCTCTGCGGGGCCGGTCTGACCGTATATACGAGTTGTTCCCATTTTACCTGTGCCCACCGAAACGTGCGTGGTGACGCCGGATACGGATTATTGGAAGGAAAGCCGATAGGATAGCTGCTCTCAACTGACAAGTCGGTTCCGTGTGCGTGCTCCGGAACGGTTGCAGGCCTGCGATTCGTCCAGCCGGTCGGAACATTGGAGCTCGATTGCAGAACGCTGGCTGTGGGGCGAAGCGTGAGTCTACTCCAGCTCCTGCGGCGCGTCCGTCCTCGCCGAGTTCGCCCTGGCCGAGCCAAAATGGGCGCGGAACTGGCTGTTGAACTGGGCATTGAACTCCGCCCCGCACAGTACGCTCAGCGAGATGATGTACAACCAGAACAGCAGCGCGATGCCCGCTCCGATCGATCCGTAGACCTCCGAGTAGTTGGCAAACCGCGTGACGTACCAGCCAAAGAGCAGCGTGGTAATGAACCACATCGCGGTGGCCAGCACAGCGCCAGGCAGCACCATCCTCCACGAACGCGTGCCCGCGGTTCGCGATCGCAGCTTTCCCTCCGGCACGCCGAGATGGTAGAGCATCACGGTGACGCCTATGCTTGCGCCCAGCGCCAGAACCCAGCGCAGAAGAACAGTCATGGCGTAAATCGACGACCGCACACCTGGGCCGATGCTGGCGGTGAGCCATCCTGTAACGGCGTGGCCAAAGATGACCAACATACTAACCACGGCAATCGGGATCAGGCAGAGAGGGACAAGCTCCAACGAACGACGGCGGCGGGCCCAGAAGCTCCATGCATTGCGGGGCAGTTCATGGGCGCGGCGCAGGCCCTCCATTAAGGTGGCGATCACGTTGCTCGCACCGGCAAAACTGACGAATCCCGCCGTCACGAGAGCGCGGACGGAGTGTGTGTGCTCGGGCGAGTTCTGGAATGCCGCATCCAGCAGCGGGCTGACACCGGGCGGCAGGACACGATCGAAGAAGGCTGCAAGCTGGAAGCGCGCCGGCGCAGTATCGGGCAGCAATCCAATGACCGCTGCCGCCACAATCAGAGCGGGGAAAAGCGAAACGATGGCAGAGTACGCTGTCGACTGCGCGGCGTTGAAACAATCGTGGGCCGCGACCGAAAGAACCGTCCGATGTACGGCTCGCGACATCACAGCATAGCCGCGGAGAAGACGATGAATCGTGGAGCGCCAGCGGCGCGCCCGTGCTGCCGGCTCCGCAGCCCGCTGGGGAGATCCCGGATCGTTGTCCGGGCGTACTGCGCTCAGCTCTTCCACTTTTCCAGGAACTCGGTCACGGAGGCCGCGTCCATGTTGCGCATGTTGTTAAACTCGCCAGTCTTTTGCGAGTAGAGGATGGCCCCGTCCGCGGCCAGGACCGCGAGGGCGGGCACGCCCCGGTTGATGGGCACACCATACTTGGCCGCAACATCGATGTGGGTATCCATGTGGCCGATCCAGACATGGACGAGGACAAAGTGCTTCTGGAGCAGGTCGGCGTTGGGAGCCTGGTTGAAGTAGATGTCCAGCACCTGGCAATCGCCGCACCAGTCGCCGCCAAAGTCGAGGATCACGCGCTTATGCTGTCGCCTGGCCAGGGCCAATCCCGCGGCGATGTCGGCCTTCGGGTCGGCGGTCTCGGAATAGATGTGCCGTGGGACGAATGGGACCTTGGCCGCCTGCGCCTGTGCGGGTGTGCCCGTCCCGGCGTGGCTGCCGGCCAGGAGCAGCGATGTGAGCAAAATGAGCCATGCTCGGCTCCATTCCCGGCTCCAGGAGGCAGCTGGCTGTGAGCGGCGATGCGGAAATGACTCCATAGGGGTTTCCTTTGCGGGAGATGCGGTCGCTGGAGGCAATGTACCGGACGGGCTGCATTTCCCGGAAGTGCGGTGGGCCGAAACCGGGTTAACGGCACGTTCGTTTCGTTTCCATGATGCACGACCGGCAGCCCAGGACGCAAAGCGTTCTTGCCCGGGGCTGCCGAGGCTGGTGTATCCTGAAAGAAAGCGATGATTTTTTCTAAAGATTATGTTGGGTATCTGGCGCGCCAGACAGTAAAGCACCTGGTCGACGCAAAGATGATCGAGACGGCGAAGCCAGCGGTCTTGAACGAGCAAGTGACGGCGGCGATGATCGAAGAGCTGGCGCTGGAAGACCGCATCAACGAAGAGGTCCGCGTGATTCTGGACGCGTTCCAGGAAGATATGCGGAAGACCGGCGCGAGCTACCCGGAGATGTTCAAGAAGGTCAAGAATGAGCTCGCGCGCAAGTACAAGGCGGTACTGTGAGAATCTCGCGCGACAAAGTGAACAAGCTGGCGCACACGATAGCCGACACCCTGGCCGAGGTTCCCGAGTGCGACTTTCTGGAAGACCGTAACACCATCCGGCAGGAAGCCCGCAAGGCCCTGGAAAAGCTGCTGACCGAGGAGACCAAGCTGGATGCGGCAGCTCGCCTGAAGATCGCCTCGCAGCGCAAGATCATTCTGGAGGGATCGCAGGAGTGGGAGATCCTCTACCGGAAGTACTACAACGACGAAGTGAAGAAGCTGGGCCTGTAGAGCAAGGCCGCGCATTAGTTCAGTGGCGTGGCGTTGCCGGGGCTTAGCGTGAACGAATTCGTACCGGGCTTCAACTGTACCGGCTGCCCCCATGAGAGCGTGTGGTTGTTGTAGGCCGCGGTAATCATCAGATAGTAAGTGCCGGGCGCAACGGCGGGAAAGGTGCCGCTGCCGGTTGCATCGGACCGCACCGCCGAGGCAGCGCTGGCCTTGATGGCCGCTACAGCCTTCTGGCAATCGGCCTGGTTGGTCTGGCATACCTGGCCCAGTACCTTGTACGGCGTCGTTCCTGCAGGGACTGGGATGCCCACACCCTGCAGGATCGACTCGAAGCTGTCGCGCAGCAGAGTGTACGGCTTCGTCGCCAATGGATTCACGGCGCCGGCGGGAAATCCGGCGACAATGGAAAGCGTGGCGTTGCCCCCGGTTGCTCCTGGAACGGAGAGAGCGCCGCCTCCATTGGCCGCAAGCATAGCTCCCGTAGTGCTAGCGGCGGCCGGGATCGTCTTGCTCGGAGACAGCGCTGCCAGGTTGCAGGTCTGCTCCATCGGGGCAAAGGCGAAGTTGCCGTCGTCGTCCTGACCAACCACCACCCGCCCGTGAACCTGGTACGGCTCGGCGCTGCCGGGGTCGAGCGAGCCGTCGGCCCGGAACGCCAGCAGCAGCGGATGATCCGGCGCGTCGATCTTCACCACCGCTTTGGCTGTGTCGGCCTGCACCGTGTATGGGTAAGCGCGCGCCGCATCGGGGCCACAGCCGAGAATCGCCGACTCCGGGTAGAACTCCACGCTGAAGCCGGTGGACGCGGCCGCAAAGATGCCATGCATGCGGATGCCGGCCGGTACGGGTGGCCCCTTGTCGCCCCCAACCAGCGACTTCAGGAGGTCCGTCTGCATCGTCTGGATGCCCTCGCCCGCCCCCTTGGACGACAGGCTGATCGCTGGACAGGTCGCTCGCCTGGGCACAAAGTTCGTCTGCGCAGGCGTGTAGGCGCCCGGCACATAGGTGCTCTGGGTGTGCGTAGTAGTCGCGTCATACATTCCGCCACCCGCATTGCTCAGTTGCGCATCGGGGTACGCCCCCGTCTGGTTCGCGCCGATCCGAGCGGTCGTCGTGTACGTGGATGTCTCCGTGTGGCCCGGCGTGGAGCTGCCTCCGCTCGAGCCGCCCGCAATCGCGCCGTCGATGGTGACCGGTCCCGGCGGACCGACGATGCTGCCATCCGCTCTCAGCGTCAGCACGAGCGGTTTGGGCCTGGTGTCAATCGTCAGCACCGGGTGCGCCCCCATCAGGTTCAGGGTGTAGAACTCCTGGTTCGGCGATAGAAACGAACAGTTCACCAGCACGCCGCCGTCAATGAAATCGAGCCGCCAGCCGCCGGCGCCCTGGAAGACGCCCGCCATCGTCGGTCCGGCGCTGGGGCCTGTCGCTCCTGCAGACGGAAGCACTGCACTCAGCATCTGGCCGAAGGCGCCCAGCAGAGAGTTGCCCGTGCAGCTGGAAGCAGGCCGCCCGGACGAGACGCAGCGACGCATCTCTCGCTCCTCGGCGTTCTTGGGTGGTGTGGGCTGGCCAAAGCTTGCGGCCTGCGCTCCGGGCCGCGGCTGCGGCTGGGCCGGAGCCTGCATCTGCTGGTTGGCCTTGGCCACGCTGGCATCGTACAGCGCCTGCTGCTTCTTCTGGAATGCGTCGGCCGCGGCAATCTGCTGGGCCGAGGGCTGGGTGCACTTGGGCAGCATCTGCTTCAGCGCACCCCGAGTCATGGTGGTGTACTGCATCAGCCCGTTGGAGTTGACATGGTCAGGATGCCCCACCATGCAGGTAGAGGTGTCGGAGGTGTCGCGCATGTTGCAGCTCTCGGCAAAGATGCGCTCGCCGTTGCAGACATAGGTCGCGCCGACGCGAATGTCCTGCGCCGCTGCCCGCGCCAGCCCGCACACAGCCAGCAATGCCACGATTGCAAGTCGAACCGCGAGTGACGGGGAGTGAGCGCGACTGGCGAGTTTGCGGTCGCTGTTGCTGAACCCGGGAAGCTTCATGCGTCAACCCTCAAGAGGAGAAGTTGCAATCGGGCCCGTTGCATCGCCTCGAATCAACTACGGTGCCAGCCAGGCAAAGCCCGGCAGCACGGCTTGTTCGAAAGGAGCAGAACGCGATGGTAGAACCAGCCTGCCAGCAATGGCAAGCGCCCGGCTTGAGCCCGGCTCGAACCGCTGCTATACTTAGGGGATTGCACCTGGAGAGAACACCCTGCTGGGAACGATGGCGTTATGGTGTAACTGGTTAACACGCCGCCCTCTCAAGGCGGAGAGTCCGGGTTCGAGCCCCGGTAACGCTACCACTCAAGACCCATATCCATCGCTCCTGCTGCGCACTTGTCCGCGCTGCTCCACGCATTTCCAATCGAGTGCGTAGCCCTTATGATTTGATCTATGGAGGCCACCAGGGCAGACAGATTCTCCCGCGCTTTTGTCGAGTACTGGTTGCGGCCGTGTGCTGTGGCTGGATTTTTTGTGCTGGTTGCGTTCCTGTGGACCTTGCTTTTTCAGCATCTCGTCTCCTACCCGTTCCTATTCCTGTTTCTCGGCGCAGTGATGGGCAGCGCCTGGTTTGGCGGTCGGATTGCCGGAATCATCTCGGTAATTCTGTCTACGCTGACAATCGATTACTTCTTTATCCCGCCGCTCTATTCCTTCGCCGTCAATCAAGTCGCGCAAACATATACCGTAACTTTTATCGTGTGCGCCTTTGTGATGAGTTGGGTCAGTGCGACACGTAAGCGCAGCGAAACCGCTGTGCGCGAGGCGCGGGACCAATTGGAGCTGCGCGTGGCAGAACGAACTGCCGAGTTGCAGCAGTCGATCGCAGAGATCAAGGAGAGTGAGCGCCGGCTGAGAACCCTGACCGAGGCCATCCCGCAGCAGATATGGAGTGCCGGAGTGGATGGCGACATCGACCACTGCAACCAGCATCTGCTGGAATATGCAGGCGCGGAAGAACTGAACGGCGACAAACTGTTTCTCCTTCTCCATCCCGAGGATGAAGGGATGTTTCGCGAGGCGTGGGAGCACAGCCGCAGGTCCGGAGAGAAGTTGGAGGGCGAGTGGCGGGTTCGCAATGCTACTGGAGTCTATCGCTGGTTTCTGATTCGAAGCGAGCCGCAGAAAGGCGTGGACGGGCGAATCGAACGCTGGTACGGCACGCACATCGATACGGAAGAGCGCCGGCGCGCCGAGCAAGCACTGATCCAGGCGCAGATGGAACTCTCCGACCTTTCGCACCGGTTGGGCATGGGAGAGTTGGCTGCGTCCATCGCGCATGAATTGAACCAGCCCCTGATGGCAGTTACAGCGAATGCCTATGCGTGCCGGGAGTGGCTTCGTGCGAGTCCAGCCAATATAGAACGAGCATCCACAACTGCGGAGAAGCTGGTGCAGGAGTCCAGGCGAGCGAGTGACGTGGTGGCTCGTGTGCGCGCGCTCTTCCGCGATGAGGCCGACTCGCGAGGCTCCGTCGATCTGAACAGCCTGATTCAGGATCTGGTGCGCCTCATCCATGACGACGCGATTCGCCGAAAGGTGACGATCCATGTGGAGTTAGATCCCAATCTGCCTGCGATTTCTGCGGATCCGGTGCAGATACAGCAGGTGCTCCTGAATCTCGTCACCAATGGTATGGATGCGATGATGGCCGTGCCTGCGCGCAGAGAACTCACGATCAGCTCTCGCAGCAAGGGTACGGCAGAGGTTCATGTCCTGGTGCAGGATTGCGGCGTCGGAGTCAACCCGGAGATGGCACAGCGGATATTCGATCCTTTTTTCACCACGAAGGAGCATGGCATCGGCATGGGGCTTGCGATCAGCCGCACCATCATTGAGGCGCACGACGGCAAACTGTGGGTTGCACCCGGCAACTCCGGTGGAAGCTCATTTCAATTTACGATTCCATTGCAGCCATGAGTGAAAACTTTGATCGCGCGCCTGCCCTACACAGCACGGTCTTTATCGTCGATGACGATGCCGCCATCTGCGAAGGGCTTTGCAATCTCCTGGAGTCCCTGGGTATGGATGCTGTGCGTTTCGGATCGGCCGAGGAGTTTATCGCCGACTGGCAGGATCGGCCCGGCTGCCTGATGCTGGATGCGCGCCTTCCCGGGATGACAGGAGTTGAACTCCAGGAAAAGCTCCGGCAATCCGGAATTACGATCCCGATCATCTTCATGACGGCACATGGGGATGTGCCGATGGTACGGAAGGTCATGAAGGCAGGAGCGGTTGAATTTCTGGCCAAGCCGTTTGAGCAGGAAGAGATGATCGCGGCGATTCGCCATGCATTCGAGATGGATAGCTCGCGCCGCATCGAGCAACGCGAGCTCGATGCAATCCAGTCGCGGCTGGACACTTTGACTCCGCGTGAGCGAGAGGTGATGCACCTTGTGACCCAGGGTTTGCTGAACAAACAAACAGCCTCGGAGCTCAATCTGAGCGAGATCAGCGTGAAGCTTCATCGCCGCCATGTCCTGGATAAGATGCAGGCGGAGTCGTTGGCAGACCTGGTGAAGATGACGGAGAGAGTCCGCAAAGCTCAACCCAAGTAGCTCTGCGATCTCCGACGAGCCCTATACCAAGGTATAGATTGTCTCCT
>Ga0302279_10003426_pt1 | contig 19786 bp, 20 predicted proteins | sample III_Bog_N3_3_FD_194541 | JGI IMG/M metagenome (GOLD analysis project Ga0302279, IMG submission 194541) | Peat permafrost microbial communities from Stordalen Mire near Abisko, Sweden - III_Bog_N3_3 | ecosystem: Environmental > Terrestrial > Soil > Wetlands > Peat | place: Sweden: Abisko...
TCCTGGGCTCGATGGGCGGCGCCTCCCTCAACAAGCCGATCGTCGGGATCGCCGGGGTCCCCGACACGGGCGGCTACTACGAGGTGGCCTCCGACGGCGGCATCTTCAACTTCGGCGCCCCGTTCCAGGGGTCGATGGGGGGCCAGCACCTCAACCAGCCGATCGTGGGCATCGCCTTCGACTCGACGACCGGCGGCTACTACGAGGTGGCCTCCGACGGCGGCATCTTCAACTTCGGCGCCCCGTTCCTCGGGTCGATGGGGGGCCAGCACCTCAACCAGCCGATCGTGGGCATCGCCTTCGACCCGAACTCCGGTGGGTACTACGAGGTGGCCTCCGACGGCGGCATCTTCAACTTCGGCGCCCCGTTCCAGGGGTCGACCGGCGGCATCCACCTGAACCGGCCGGTGGTCGGGTTGGCCGCCACCTGATGGCACCCCGGTCCGTCGCCCGGCGGCTCCCCGGGACGGCGCCGGGCCGTCGGTACCCTGGAGGCGTGAGCGCGCCGTCGTGACCCGAGCGGAACACCCGTCCGCGGAAGGTGCCCTGTCCCGGTTCTTCCGGTCCGACGTCGCCGGCAGCTGGGTGCTGGTGCTGGCGGTCGGCATCGCCCTCCTGTGGGCCAACGGCCCCTGGTGGTCGACCACCTACGCCTCGGTGTGGCTGCACCCGGTCCACGTCGGGGGACGCGCCTTCCAGGACTTCGCCACCGTGCGGGACTGGGTCAACGGTGGCCTCATGGCCGTCTTCTTCCTGGTGGTCGGGCTCGAGATCGGCCGCGAGCGGCGCCACGGTGACCTGGCCGACACCCGCACCGCGGTGGTGCCGGTGGCCGGGGCGCTCGGCGGCATGGCCGGTGCCGGTCTGGTGTACGCCGCCGTCACCCACGGCGGACCGGGCGCGTCCGGGTGGGGCATCCCCATGGCCACCGACATCGCCTTCGCCCTGGGGGCGCTGGCCCTGCTCGGTCGCCGGGTGCCACCGGGACTTCGGGTGGTCCTGCTCACCCTGGCCGTGGCCGACGACATCGGCTCGGTCGTCGTCCTCGCCGTCTTCTACTCGTCGCGCACCTTCGCGCCGGCCCTGGTGGCCGCCGCGGTCCTGGTGGCGGCACTGTCCCTGCACCGCCGGCGGACCGGGGGATCGTTGGCGGTCGCCCTGCTCGGCGGCGGCGCCCTGTGGGTGCTGCTGGCCGCGGGCGGTATCGAGCCGGCCCTGGCCGGCGTGGTGGCCGGGCTCCTGGTGCCGGGTGTCGCCCGTGCCGGGACGGGTCGCCCGGACAGGACGCAGACCGCCGACCCGGCGGCGGCGCTCGAGACGCGGGTGGCCCCGTGGTCGGCCTTCCTGGTGCTTCCCCTGTTCGCCGTGGCCAACGCCGGGATCACCTTCCACCGGGGCATCCTGGCCCCGCCCGGGGCCACCGCCGTGTTCGCCGGCGTCGCCCTCGCCCGCGTGGTGGGCAAGCTCGCCGGGATCACCCTGGCCTGCCTGCTGGTGGTGCGCCTCGGGCTGGGTCGGCTGCCCGATGGGGTCCGGTGGCGCCACGTGGCCGGCGGGGCGGCCGTGGCCGGTATCGGATTCACCGTGCCGCTGCTGATCGCCGAGCTCGCCTTCCTCCACGACCCGCCGCTGGTGACGGCCGCCGAGCTCGGGCTCTTCGCCGGCTCCACCCTGGCCTTCGCGGTGGGTGCGGCCATCCTGTGGTGGGCCGGACCGGGCGGACCCGAGGCGCAGGTGGCGCCTCGGGAGGAGGACGACGGCCCGAGGATCCTGTGGTGACCGGCACGTCCGGGTAACCGTCATCGGCCGGCGGACCGTATGCTGCTTGCAGCGGCGCCTGCAGCCGTGTCCACCGACCCCGACGGCCTCCCGCCGACACGCGGGCCCGACCCCAGGAGAGCGACCATGAGCATCGCCGTAGGCGACCGCATCCCCGATGTCCAGCTGATGACCACGCGGGACGGCAGCCCGACCCATGTGCAGTCGAGCGACGCCCTCGGCTCCGGCAAGGTCGTGCTCTTCGCCGTCCCCGGAGCCTTCACCCCGACATGTTCCGACTACCACCTCCCGAGCTACGTCATCCGCCACGACGACCTGGTGGCCAAGGGCGTCGACACCGTCGCCTGCATCTCGGTCAACGACCCGTTCGTCATGAGCGCGTGGGGCGACTCGCAGAACGTGGGCGACAACGTGCTCATGCTGGCCGACGGCAACGGCGAGTTCGCCGCGGCCGTGGGCCTGGAGATGGACGGCAGCGGCTTCGGCCTCGGCACCCGGTCCCAGCGCTACGCCATGGTGATCGAGGACGGGGTGGTCACTGCCCTGCAGGTCGAGCCGGGTCCCGGCCTCACCGTGAGCGCCGCCGACGCCATCCTCGAGATCCTCTAGGGCGGGGACGGGCGTGGACCTCACCGAGGCCCTCCGCACCACCGGGGCCGTCCGTGAGTACACGGAGGAGCCCGTCGACGACGCCACCGTCTACCGGCTGCTGGACACGGCCCGGTTCGCCCCCAACGGAGGCAACCGCCAGGCGTGGCGTGTGGTCGTCGTGCGGGACCCGGCCTCGCGGCGTGCGCTGCGCGACATCTACCTACCCGGATGGTACGAGTACCTGGCCCAGGTGTCGGCCGGGCTGACCCCATGGGCCGTCGTCACCGACCGTGCGCTCGAGGCCTCCTCGGTGGCCGGTGCCGGCGACATCTCGGCGGCGGCGGCGGCCGGTCCCGGCGGGTTCGCCGAGCACCTCGACGAGGTGCCGGTGATGCTGGTGCTGCTTGCCGATCTCACCCGCCTGGCCACCGTCGACCGGGACATCGGCCACTACACCATGGTCGGTGGCGCCTCGATCTACCCCTTCGCCTGGAGCATCCTGCTGGCCGCCCGCACCGAGGGGCTGGCCGGGGTGATGACCACCATGGTGGTGCGCGACGAGGCGGCCGTCACCGAGCTGCTCGGCGTCCCCGACACCCACACGGTGGCCGGCCTCCTGGCCCTCGGGCACCCGGTCCGGCAGCCCACCCGGCTGAAGCGGGGTCCGGTCGAGGAGTTCGCCACCCTCGACCGGTTCGACGGCCCACCGCTGGCGGCCGGATGAAGGTCCGCATCGGGGTCGGGATGGGACCCCTCGAGGGTGACCCGGCCGGCCTGGCCCACCTGGTCGACGACCTCGACGAGCTCGGGTTCGACTCGCTGTGGCTGCCCGAGGTGCTGACGGTACCGACGCTCGACCCGCTGGCCGCACTGGCCTTCGCCGCCGCGCACAACCCCCGGCTCAAGCTCGGCACCACGATGCTGCTCCCGGGGCGCAACGTGGTGCGGCTGGCCAAGCAGCTCGCCACCCTCGACCGGCTGTCGGCCGGGCGCCTGCTGGTGACCTTCGTCCCCGGCCTGGCCCAGGCCCCCGAGTCGGACGCGGTCGGCGTCCCGGGAAAGGAGAAGGGCCCCCGGATGGAGGAGGCCTTCCCCCTGCTGCGCCGGCTCTGGGCGGGTCAGCCGGTCGACCACCGCGGTGCGGTGGGGGAGTTCGAGGGCGTGACCCTGTCGCCGCTGCCCGCCCAGGACCCCCTCGAGTTCTGGCTCGGGGGAATGGTGCCGGCGGCTCTCGAACGGTGTGGCCGGTTTGCCGACGGCTGGCTGCCCTCGGCGTGCACCCCGGCCGAGGCCGCCGCCGGCCGGGTCGTCATCGACGAGGCCGCCGCCGCGGCCGGTCGGGCCATCAGCCCCGAACACTTCGGAGTGTCCCTGGCCTATGCCCCCGGCCCGCTCGAGCCGTCGTTGCTGGCCGCACTCGGACGCTCCCGCAAGGGGGTCGACCCGGCACGGGTGGTCCCCGCCGGCCGGGACGCACTGCGCTCCTTCCTGGAGTCGTTCCTCGAGGTCGGCTTCTCCAAATTCGTCGTGCGACCGCTGGCCCGGCCCGACTCGTGGCGGGCCGAGCTGGAGGCCTTGGCCGCGGCGGTGGGGGACCTCCAGACATGAGCGGCACCCAGACATGAGCGGCACCCAGACATGAGCGGCACCCAGACATGAGCGGCGAGCCGTGAGCCGGAGCCGACCGATCGAGTTCGGCTTCGTGGCCCACGACGACGCCGAACTGCTGGCACAGATGGCGATGGTGCAGGCGGGCGGCACCGGGTGGATCAACATCGAGCCGGTGATCGACGAGGAGCACCAGCCCGACGCTCCCGGTCCGTTCGCCTTCCTCGGCGGGTCGACCCACCTGGTGCCGGTCATCACCTGGATGCCGGGGAAGCACCAGTCGGGGCGCCCGAGCCGGCCGACCACGGTCGGTCTGCAGCACGCCTCGGGCCCTCGGGTGGCATGGCGCCTGCGCGACCTGGGCCAGCCCGTGCCGGACGGGTGGAAGGTCACCCAGGACCATCCCCGGCGGGGTCTGGTGGCCGAGGTGCCGGCCGACGCCGACAATCGGGCGGTGATCGACTGGCTGCTGCGGGCGGCCACCACCGTGTGCCAGGTCGAGATGACCGGGCGGTGGACGGCCGCCGTGCACCCTGGACTCCCCTGAGTTCCGTACGGACCCACCCCGTGCCGCCGCCACGGAGCGCCAGGAACCGGTCGGTGGGAGCGATCCGGAGAGGGGTCGTCGACCGACGGATAGGCTCAGCGCGGAAGCTGGCAGTGGGTGGCGACGCCACCCGAATTGCCACCGGACGTCCGGTGCCGCCCGCTGTGGGTGTGATCCGGTGCACGAACCCCGAGGAGACGAAGATGCCGCTCGACGATGACGTTGTCCGCCTGGCCAAGGGTCCGAATCTGGCCACCGTGGTGACGCTGATGCCCGACGGTCAACCCCAGGCCCTGCTGACCTGGGTGGACACCGACGGCGAGGTGCTGCTGGTGAACACCGAACCCCAGCGCCAGCGGGCCCGGAACGTGGCGCGTGATCCGCGGGTGACGGTGCTCATCCACTCGGCGGACAGCCCGTGGGACTGGGCGGAGGTGCGCGGGCACGTCGTCGGTACGGAGACAGGGGCCACGGCCCGTGCCCACATCGACGAACTGTCCAACCGCTACGTGGGTACCGACTACCAGAACCCGATCGGTCCCGACGGCCGGATCATCCTGCGCATCGCCGCCGACAAGGTCAACACGCCGGCCAAGCTGTTCAGCTAGCAATCGGACGGGTCCGTCCCGGCCCCGGAAGTCGGCCGGTCGGCGGACGGCCGGAGGGCCGACCGAGTCGGTCCCACGTCGCAGTGCCACACCGACCCGCGTACAGTCGTGTCCACGGTGCTGGCCGGCCCCGCCGAACCTGATGCGAAAGGGAGATCGATGATCAAGGAGTTCAAGGAGTTCCTGCTGCGGGGGAACCTGCTCGACCTGGCGGTCGCCGTGGTCATCGGTGCCGCGTTCACCGCGGTGGTGGCGGCCATCACCACGGACATCATCACCCCGTTCATCAAGGCCATCTTCGGTGGGTCCACCCAGTTCGACGGCCTGGTCTGGACCATCAACGGGTCGAAGATCTACTACGGCAAGGTGCTGACCGCGCTCCTCAACTTCGTGATCGTCGCCGCGGTGATCTTCTTCCTGGTGATCAAGCCGGTCAACGCCGTGATGTCCAAGCTGGGCCGCACGCCCAGCGAGGAGCCGGTGCGCGAGTGCCCCGAGTGCCTGTCGAAGGTCCCGGACGCCGCCACCAAGTGCGCCTACTGCACCTCGGAGCTGACGCCCACCGCCGCCTGAGCCACATCCGTGGGCGGGGGCGCCGTATCGCCGACGGCCACCGGAGCCGGTACCGCTGTCGGTGATGGCGCCGACGCCACGTCGACGGAGTGGAGCTCGGCGTGCACGTGCCCGGGAACCGTGCGCCACACGATGGCCGTCACCACCAGGGCGGTGGTCGTGAGCACCGCGGCGGTCACGAACGGGAGCCACGACGCCACCGCGAAGGCGGCTCCGGCCAGGGCGGCCGACACGGCGGTCAGCGCCGTCTGGGTGGTCCCGAACATGCCCTGGATCCGACCGACCTCGGACGGCTCGGACCCCTGGGTGAGGAGTGACTGCAGTGCCGGCATGGCGGCGGCGAAGCCGAGCGCCTCGGTGGCCCCCAGGACCATGAGTAGCGGGACCACGTGGATGAAGGGATAGGAGGTGCAGAACAGCGCGGCCAGGCCCAGCCCGCCGAGCACGAGCAGCCTCCGGTCCATGTGGTCGGCCAGCCAGCCGCTCGGCTTGGCGGCGATGACGAACGGGACCGCGAACATGGTCCAGGACACGCCGATCTCCCAGGGGGTCGCGCCCCGGGACACGAGCAGGAGCGTCCAGCAGATGTCGTAGACACCGGTGGTCAGGCCCAGGGCGGCGGCCGCCACCAGCGCACCGGTCATCGAAGGGCTCCACCGCAGCGCGGCCAGCCGGTTGACGGTCCCGTCCGCGTTCGTCCGGGCCCGGCGGAGTGCGGCCTCCTCGGCCGGCTCGACGATGCGGGCGGCCGGGACGGCGGCCCCACAGGCCACCACGCCCGAGGCGAGGAACATGATCCACATGTGGTGGGCGCCGACGATCGAACCGACCAGCGGTCCGACGGCCATGCCGGCGATCTCCGCACTGAAGATCGAGGCGAACGCCCGACCCCGCCGCTCCATGGCGACCGCGCCCGACACCATGGCCAGCGCGGCGATGGCGGCGGCACCGGCGCCCAGGCCCTGCATGCCCCGCAGCAGGATGGCCATCGCCGGTGCGATGTGGGTGAGGAAGGCGAAGCTGGCGATGGCGTAGATGCCCAGTCCGGCCAGCAGCACCGGCTTGCGGCCGACCCGGTCGGCCAGCCGGCCCACCGGGTACTGGAACAGCACACCGGCCGCGAAGAACGAGGCCATGACCAGCCCGGCCAGGGTGTCGGTGCCGCCCAGGCTGCGGATGTAGACGGGCAGCATCGGAATGATCGACGTCGAGCCCAGCCACAGCAGGAAGACGGTGACGGTCAGTGTGCGGATGAGCGCGACCGAGGCGTCGCTCGGGGGAGCCACCGCGGTGGCCGGCCCGCGGCGGATCATGACGGTACCCGGGCCATCTGCTCGAGGTCGGCCCCGACCGAGGCGAGCAGGTCGCCCCCGGGGGCGGCCAGTCCGAACAGCCCGCACAGCCACAGGCCGTCGCAGGCCATACGGATGAGCGTGGCCCGGGCGGCGTCGAGCCCGTCGTCGACCAGTCGGGCCTGCCAGCGTGCGGCCGCCTCCTGCAGCGGGACCACCAGCTCGGGCTCGGCTGCGGCCGCGGCCAACAGGGCGGCACCCAGGCGCTCCTCGCCCGGGGTGACCGGCTCCAGCGTGGCCCGCACGTAGGCGCGGGCGTAGGCGCCGGGCAGCCCGGCCTCCCGCGTGCCGGCCCCGGGAAGGTAGGACGCGATGTCGTCGTCGAACTGCTCGATGATGCGGGTGACCATGGCGGCCACCAGCGAGTCACGGGTGGGGAAGTGGTACAGGACGCCGCCCTTGGACAGGCCGGCCTCGCCGGCGGCCGCCTCGAGGGTCAGGTGCCCCACGCCGTCCCGCAGCACCACGCGCTCGGACGCGTCGAGGATCCGCCGCTTGGTGGCGGCGCTGTCCCGATGGGTCGTCCGAGGAACCGCGGGCGTGCCGGCGGCGGCGTGGGTCGTCGTGGCCATGTTTCAACTATACCGTCCGGACGGTACAGTTCGGGCGCCGCCGGCGGCCCGGGGGTCACTCCCGGCGGTTGGCCAGGTGCCAGTGGCTGCAGATCCCGCACCTGTAGGGGTCGAGGTCGACGCGGTGCTCGAGCCGCGCCTGCAGTGCCGCCCGGTTCGCCTCGTCGGCCGAGCCGAAGGCGACCTTGGGGGCGCCGTCGGCCCGCCAGTGCTCGCGGCGGCCACCCCCGGCGTCGGGGTCCCGGGGACGACGGTGCTGCTTGCGCCCGCGACGGGCCTTGGCCACCGACTACTCCGTGTAGACCGGGCGCCGCTTCTCCTTGAAGGCGGTGGCGGCCTCGGTGAGGTTCCCGGTGAACCCGGCCAGCAGCTGGGTCCGGTTCTCCAGGTCCACGGCGGTCTGGAGGCTCCCCACCTCGAGCGATCCCCACAGGGTGTCCTTGGTGAGGGTCAGCCCGAGCGGGCTGAGGGCGGTCATGCCGACCGCCATCTCCACCGCCCGGTCGAGGACCTCGTCGTCCTCCACCACCCGGGAGACCAGTCCGATCCGCTCGGCCTCGTCGGCGTCGACCCTGCGGCCGGTCAGGAGGATCTCGTTGGACCGGGAGGTCCCGACGGCCCGGGGGAGCAGCCAGCTGACGCCCAGCTCGCACCCGGTGAGCCCGTTGGTGATGCCGGCGCCGCTGAAGACCGCGGAGCGTCCGGCCAGGCGGATGTCGGTGCCGAGGCTCAGGCACATCCCCCCGCCGTAGGCCGGGCCCTTGATGGCGGCGATCACCGGCTGGGGCAGGTTGCGCAGGGCCGGCACGATCCCGCCCATGTACTCCATGGCCCGCAGGCCCATCCGGTGGCGGCCCAGGTCCTCGGTGCCCGGCGGCATGCCGGCGTGCTCGAGTTCGAGGCCCGAGCAGAAGGCCCGGCCGGCGCCCGTGAGCACGACCACCATGCAGTCGTTGTCGGCCCCCACCGCGGCGATCGCGTCGTACAGGTCGGCCACCAGGGCGAACGACATCGAGTTGAGCCGGGTCGGGTTGTCGAGGGTGATCACCCGGACGTGGGGCGCGGCGGTGGTGACGGAGACGAGTGCCATGGGGACAGCGTCGCCGATGAGGGCTCCGAGCGCCACTCATCCCACGGCGCCGGGGATACACGCCCGGCGGGCCGACGGATCACTACGCTGTCCGGATCCGCAACGGTCACGAGTGTCCGTGCCTCCGTCCGAGGACAATGGCCTGCGAGGTTCGATGGACAGCGTGAAGACTGAGGGGGCGGAGGTGGTCCCGGGGTCCGGGGCCCCGCCGCGGCGCCTGGTCGACCGTCTGCCCGACCGGGTCGTCAACCCGTTGACCGCGCTGGGCTTCGGCATCCCCGTGGTGGTCTACGTCTGGGTCGTCGCCCACTTCAGCGTGAACGTGATCGTCCAGGACCAGCTGACCGACGTGTCCGTGATCAGCGCGTCCAGGCACCGGTTCCTGCCGTGGGGGGCGCTGTGGGCCCAGCACGACGAGCACCGGATGTTCTTCCCGCACCTGCTCGACATCGTCCTGGCCGACACGGTGCACTTCAACATCCAGGTCGAGGAGTTCTGCAGCGCGTCGATGCTCGTCGCCGGGTCCGCCCTGCTGATCTGGGCCCACAAGCGCCGCTCGCCCCGGACGCCGTGGCTCTACTACTGCCCGGTGGCGCTGCTGTCGCTGTCGCTGGTGCAGTACGAGAACACCCTGTGGGGGTTCCAGGCCGCCTGGTACCTGATCCTCCTGGCGCTGGCCGTCGTCATCGTGCTCCTGGACCGTCCGACACTGACCAACTGGACGATGGTCGGCGCGGTGGCCGCGGGCGTGGTCGGCAGCTACTCGTCGTTCCAGGGACTCTTCATCTGGCCGGTCGGTCTGGTGCTCCTGTACCACCGGCGACGCCCGGGGCGGCAGTTCGTCGCCTGGACCGCCGCCGGGGTGGTCACGACGGCGCTGTACTTCGTCGACCTCGACCCCAACGCCGGCTCCCCCGACCACGGGTACGCGGTCCACCACCTGTGGGCGTCGGTGAAGTTCTTCCTGTTCGCCATCGGCGACATCGCCGGGATCTCCGTCGGCGTGCGTGCCGGCAACACCGCCGTGCTCCTCTTCGGGACCGTCGTCGTCGTCCTGGCCGTGCTCATGGTGGTCTGGTACGGCATCCGGCGAGATGAGCACGGGGCCGGACCGGTCGGCGTCGCGCTGATCGTGTTCGGCATGCTCTTCGCCGCCTCGATCACCCAGGGCCGGATCCTCTTCGGCTACTGGGGGGCCAGCGCCTCGCGCTACACCACCTTCGACCTGCTGGTGGTGGTCGGGATCTACCTCTGTGTGCTCGGCCGGCCGACCCTGTGGCCGGCGCGGGACGGTGCGCCGGACCCGACGACCCCGGACCCGACCCCGTCGGCGACCGGGGCGGCGACGACCCCGGCCGGCGGACGGGTCGACGTCGGACTGCGCATCGTGCGGTGGCTGGTGGCGGTGGTGGTCGTCGGGCAGATCGTGGTGGGGGCCCACAGCGCCGGTCCGGACATCCGGGCCACGAAGCAGAGTCAGCTGGCGGCGGCCGACGTGAGCGGTCATCTCGACCAGAGCTCCGACAACTACCTGGGGTACTTCATCGCACCATGGCTCCCGCACCCCTACATCCGCCATCAGCTGCAGATTGCCCGGGACCTGCACCTGAGCCTCTACTCGGGCATGTCCGGCTAGTCCTTCCCGCCGTCCGGGGCGGTGGGTGACCCCTGCCGGAGGTGCCGGATCGGTGCCGGATGCGCCAATATCAGGAGGTGCCGATCGACCCGTTCAGCGAGTTCGACCCCTACGGGGGTGAGCCCGCACCGGGCATCCTGCCCGGCCACCTCCTGGTGGCCACGCCCCAGCTCGAGGATCCGAACTTCGCCCGCCGGGTGATCCTGGTGCTCGACCACGGCGTGCAGGGGGCGCTCGGCGTGGTCATCGACCGTCCCGGCGGGGTGGCCGTCGACCAGCTCCTGCCCCGGTGGCACGCCCTGGCGACGGCCCCGGCCGAGCTCTTCACCGGCGGCCCGGTGTCCCGGAATTCCCTCATCGGCCTGGTCCGCCTGGCCTCGCGCCAGGTCGGGGCGGAGGACGGGCCGGACCGCCCGGCCGGGTGGCGGCTGCTGGTGGACGACGACCGACCCATCGGCACGGTGGACCTCAACGCCGATCCGGCCCGCTACGCCGGTTCGATCGTGGGCACCCGCCTGTTCTCGGGCTACGCGGGGTGGGAGACCGGCCAGCTCGAGGACGAGATCGCCGAGGGCTCGTGGTACGTGGTGCGGGCCGAGGCCCGTGATCCCATCTCGGCCGACCCCGAAGGGCTCTGGCGGCGGGTCCTGCGGCGCCAGGGCGGGGCGCTCGCCCTGGTCTCGGGCTACCCCGCCGACCCGGCGCACAACTGAGCCCGGCCGGCGACGGCCCGTCCCGCCGCACCGGTGCGGGGTCCGGCGGGCGGGTGCGGAGTCCGCTGCCGGGTCAGGCGGGCAGGCGGAGGCCGTGGGGCCGGCCCTCGGGCTGGGCCACCGTGGTCCGCAGCAGCTCGATCAGGGCGCGGGTGGGAGCCGAGGGGAGCCCGCGGCTGCGCTGGGCCACGCCCACCCGGCGGCGGGGGAGTCCGGAGATGGGCAGCGGGTGGAAGCGGTCCCGGAGGATGGTGGGAATGGCCGTGGCCGGCAAGATGGACGCTCCGTACCCTTCGAAGGTGAGCGAGGCGATGAGGCGGAGGCCGTCGATCTCGGCGGCGGGCAGGAGGGTGATGCCCAGCGGGCGGGTCAGGGCGTCGAGCTCGTCCCGGTACGAGGTGCCGGGCAGAGGCAGCAGCAGCTCGAGGTCGGCCAGGTCGTCGAGGGCGAGCGGCCGGTCGCTGTCGGCCAGGACGTGGCCCTCGGGGACGACCAGCATGAGGTCCTCCTCGAAGAGGAGCCGGGTGACCAGGTCCTTGCCGCTGACCGGGAGGTGGAGGACCGCCACGTCCAGCTGGCCGCTGGCCAGCTGGGGCTCGAGGCCCGTGGTGGTGCCCTCGACGATGATGAGGCGGAGCTTCGGGTGCCGCTGGGTCACCGCGTCCATCAGCCGGGGGACCAGCCACCGTGCGGTGGTGCCGATCATGCCCACGCGGACGGTGCCGGTGACCTCGTCCTTGCACGCGGCGACATCGGACAGCAGGGCGTCGAGCTCGGACAGGATCCGCCGGGCCCGCGCCACCACGACGGCGCCCTCCTCGGTGAGCCGGCCGTCGGCCCGGTCGATGAGCGGGGTCCCCAGCTCCTTCTCGAGCCGGGCCACGTGGGCCGAGATGTTGGACTGCACGGTGCCCAGGTGATCGGCCGCCGCCGAGAAGGTTCCGTGGTCGCTGATGGCGGTCAGTGCCTGCAGGTGTCGGAGTTCCATCGCAGGAGACGATACCAGGTATCTAGGCAAACTGGTTGACTGATTGCTCGCGGTTGTTATACATTTGCTTCTGCGACCACAGGACTTAGGAATCCCCCTCCTTGCCTGGTTGAGTCAGTGCGAAGGGACCACCTCTCCCCCCCGGTGGTCCCTTTGCCGCGTCCAGGGCCTGTTCTTGATCCAGACCCTGTGGCCTGGGGATTCGCGCCGTCCGGCGGTCCTCCGGCCGCACCTGCGCCCGGCACTACCGGGTCCTGGCGGGCGGCGGTAGGTTGAGGGGATGACCGACGCCACCGGTGCCGTCTTCGTCGACCTGGACCGCACACTGATCCGCTCGGCCAGCGGTCCCATCCTGCATGCCGCCATGGTGGCGGCCGGGGTGCTCCCGGCGGGTCGGTCGCTGCCCGGTGACCGCTACCTCTACGGGTTCTACAACACGTTCGGCGAGACCGCCCCGTTCATGGCCCTGGCCCGGGCCGCCGCCCGCCTCATGAAGGGACGGTCGGCCGACGCCGTGCGCCGGGCGGGCGAGTCCGCCGTCGAGGAGCTCATCGACCTGGTCCAGCCGTGGGCGCTCGAGGAGCTCGGCGCCCACCGGGCCGAGGGGCGCCTCATCGTGCTCGCCACCACGTCACCGCTCGACCTGATCACCCCGCTGGCCCGTGCGCTCGACTTCGACGACGTCATCGCCACCCGCTACGAGGAGGTCGACGGTACCTATACGGGCCGCCTGGTCGGCAAGTTCGCCTGGGGTCGGGGCAAGCGGGACAAGGTACGGGAGTGGGCGGCCTCCAACGCCGTCGACCTGGCCGACTGCCACATGTACTCCGACAGCGTGTTCGACGTCCCGGCGCTGGGCGCCGTCGGCCATCCCCACCCGCTCAACGCCGACCCGCGGCTGGCGGCGGTGGCCCTCGCCCGACGGTGGCCGCTCGAGAACTGGGACCGCCCGCCGGGGGTGCCCAACGTGATCGGCCTCGAGCCCTACCACCTGCTCCGGCCGTTCGTCCGCCCCGAGTCGTTCCCCTACGCCCGGTTCACGGTCAACGGCGTGGAGCACATTCCGGCCGAGGGACCGTTCCTGCTGGTCTCCAACCACCGCAGCTACTTCGACGTGGCCGCACTGGCACTGGTGGCCGCCCGGATCGGCCGCCCGGTCCGGTTCATGGGCAAACAGGAGCTCTTCGACGCGCCGGTCGTCGGCCAGCTGGCCCGGGCGCTGGGCGGCATCCCGGTCGACCGCGACATCGCCCCGGGCGAGTCCATGGCCCGGGCCACCGCCGCGCTGCGGGCGGGCGAGGCCGTCTTCGTCCTTCCCCAGGGCACCATCCCCCGGGGCGAGGCCTTCTTCGACCCGGTGCTGAAGGGCAAGACGGGCGCCGCCCGTCTGGCCGCCGCCACCGGGGCCCCGGTCATCCCCATCGGCGTCTGGGGCACCGAGAAGGTGTGGCCCCGGTCGTCCAAGGCCCCGAACGTCACCAACCTCCCGCACCCGCCCCGGGTGACCGTCACCGTGGGACCCCCGGTCGCACTGGCGGGAACCGACGCGGTGGCCGACACGGCGACGATCATGGACGCCATCGTCGACCTGCTGCCGCCCGAGGCCCGCGAGGTGCACGTGCCCGACGACGAGGAACTGGCCGCCACCCGACCCTCGGCGTGACCATCCGACCGGCCACACGCCCGGACGCCGTGGGTGGCCTGCGCGCCTCGGTGGCGGTGTCGGCGGTGTCGGCGGTCAACCGCGTGTCCCGCTCGCTCGGGCGGGGGAGCGGGACGGTGGCGGGGGGACGGGCCGGGCTCGCCATCGATCCCCGGCTGCTGGCCGTGCTGGCTTCCGGTCGCCGGGTGGCGCTGGTGTCGGGCACCAACGGCAAGACCACCACCACGAGGCTGCTGGCCGCCGCGGTGGCCGGTGCCGACCCGGCCTCCGTGGTCAGCAACGACACGGGGGCCAACATGCCGGCCGGCCACGTGGCCGCACTGGCCGGCGCCCGCCACGCGCCGGTGGCCGTGCTCGAGGTGGACGAGGGCTATCTGGGCCGGCTCGTCGACGAGGCCCACCCCGAAGTGATCGTGCTCCTCAACCTCTCCCGCGACCAGCTCGACCGCATCGCCGAGGTCCGCATGCTGGTCGACCGTTGGCGGAGCGCACTGGGCCGGTTGCGTGCCCCCCGTCCCGGGATGCCCGCGACGGTGGTGGTGGCCAACGCCGACGACCCGATGGTCGCCTATGCGGCCGGCACGGCACCGGAGGTCCGCTGGGTCGGCGCCGGCCAGGTCTGGCACGAGGACGCCGTGGGCTGCCCGGCCTGCGGTGGACGCATCGTCTTCACCGACGACGGGCGGTGGGCGTGTGACCGGTGCGAGTTCTCCCGGCCCGTGGTCGACGCCGACGTGGTGGGCGACGAGCTGGTCCTGGCTGACGGGTCCCGCCACCCGGTCCGGATCGCCCTGCCCGGCCAGTTCAACCGGGCCAACGCCGGGATGGCGGCCGTCGCCGCCCAGGTGCTGCTGGAGGTGATGGGCGGGCACGGGCCCGACGGCGGCCCGCCCGCCCTCGACCTCGCGCTCGGGCGGCTGGCCGGGGTGACCGACGTGGCCGGCCGCTTCTCGACCATCACCCGGTCGGGCCGCCCGGTGCGCCTGCTGCTGGCCAAGAATCCGGCCGGGTGGACGGCGATCTTCGATCTCCTCGACGAGACGGGGGCCACCACCGCACCGGTCGTGCTGTCGGTCAACGCCCGCACGGCGGACGGGCTCGATACCAGCTGGCTGTGGGACGTGCCGTTCGAACGCCTGGCCGGTCGTACGGTGGTGGCCACCGGCGACCGGCGGCTCGACCTGGCCGTCCGGCTCCGGTACGCCGACATCGACCACACCGTGGTGGACGGGCCCCTGGCCGCCCTCGACCATGCGCTGGCCTGCTCGGTCGACGGGGTGACCACGGACTTCCTGGGGAACTACACCGCGTTCGCCGACCTCCGGCGGGCCCTGTGAGCGCGTCCGCCGGGCGCCTGACCGTCTGCGTCGTCTACCCGGACCTGCTCGGCACCTACGGCGACGGGGGCAACGGGCTGATCCTGGCCCGGCGGGCCGGCTGGCGGGGTGTCGACGTGGACCTCGTGCAGGCTCCCTCGGACCGGCCGCTGCCCGACGCGGATCTCTACACGATCGGCGGCGGCGAGGACGGCCCGCAGGTGCGGGCGGCCACCACGCTGGCCGAGGAGGGCACCCTGGTCCGTCGGGTGGCCGAGGGCGCGGTGGTGCTGGGGGTGTGCGCCGGCTTCCAACTGATCGGCCGGTCGTTCCCGGACGCGTCCGACCGGCCCCAGGAGGGGCTGGGCCTGCTGGACGTCACCACCCGCAAGGGGTCCGGCGCGCGTGCGGTGGGGGAGCTGGTGGCCACCCCGGTCGGTGACTCGCCCCGCACGGGCCGGGGCGACCCGCTGCCGAGGCTCACCGGGTTCGAGAACCACGGCGGCGTGTCCACGGTCGGCCCGGGCTCCCGGCCGCTGGCCGCGGTGACCCGGGGGGTCGGCAACGGCGGGGGGGACGGGACCGAGGGTGCCTGGTCGGGGCGGGTGCTCGGCACGTATCTGCACGGTCCGGTGCTGGCCCGCAACACCGCGCTCGCCGACCTGCTCCTCGGCTGGGCACTGGCCCCGGCGGGCGCCCCGGTCGGCACGGTGGCCGAGCTGGAGCCCCTCGACGATGCCGACGAGATCGGACTGCGTTCCGAGCGGCTGGAGGCGGTCGACGTCGCCGGCACCGTTGGGTGGCGCTCGGTCGTGGATCGGATGCGTTCCTGGCGCTGAGCGGCAGTGACGGCGACGTGCCCCGGGTGGGCGGCGTCGAGGATGACGTGCGTTCTCCCGTGACGCGATTTCTACGCGTTGGCGCCGATCTGTTACGGCCCCGTAACGCGTCCCCTCCGTAGGCTGGTGTGCAGCACAATCGGAGGTAGGGAGATGAGAAACAGGCTGTTGCTGGCCATCGACCAGTTCGAGCCCGGTCAGGCCGCGGTGGACTTCACCATCGGGCTGGCGGCGACGTCGAAGGCGGACGTCCGGGTCGTCCACGTCCGGGAGCTGCCGGCCTCGCTCCGGATCCGACCGCTGGAGTCGGCGTCCGACGCCGGGGTGCTGGTGGAGGAGACCGTGCGCCGCCTGCAGACCGCCGGGATCGCCGCCGAAGGATGTGCCTACTCGGATCGCGAGACACGCGTGGCGCACCGGATCGTCGAGGAGGCATCGCGGGAAGGCTGCGACGCCATCGTCCTGGGATCGCTCCGTCGGCGCGGATTCCCGAGGGTGCTGGGTCAGGGGACGCGTGAGCGCGTGCTCAAGATGTCGTCGCTTCCGGTCATCGTGACGCCGCCGGCCCTGACCGTCCGCCATCGGAGCCGGACGCACCGCTGAACCGACGGCCCCGTCCGGGCCGGTCCCGACGTCGATGCCGACGGTACGCTCGGCCCATGAAGGTCAGCACCGTGATCCTGCCCCACGAGCGGTGGCACAGGGCCCGGCCGACGTGGGAGCGGGCGGAGCAGCTGGGCTTCCACGCCGCCTACACCTACGACCACCTCAGCTGGCGTTCGTTCCGCGGTGGCCCGTGGTTCGAAGCCGTGACCACCCTGGCCGCCGCCTCGGTGGTGACATCGACGATCCGCCTGGGCACGTTGGTGACGTCGCCGAACTTCCGCCACCCCGTGCCGCTGGCCCGGCAGCTGCTCGGACTCGACGACCTGTCCGGGGGCCGGCTGGTGGTGGGCATCGGGTCCGGTGGCACCGGCTCCGACGCCGGGGCACTGGGCGGGCCGGTCTGGAGCACCCGGGAGCGGTCGGAGCGGTTCGCCGAGTTCGCCGAGCGGCTCGACCAGCTCCTGACCCGGGACGAGACGACCGAGGCGGGCCGGTTCTACCCGGCGCACGAGGTCGTGCGCCGGCCCGCGCCCGTGGCGTCCCCCCGCCCGCCGTTCGTGGTGTCCGCCTTGGGACCGAAGGCCATGGCGGTGGCCGCCGCGGTGGGTCAGGGCTGGGTCACCATCGGGGCCCTTCCCGGCAGCGGCTCCGCCACCACCGAGGCCGCCGTGGCCGCCCAGGCCCGTCTGCTGGACGAGGCCCTGTCGGCGCGGGGTCGCCTCCCGGGCTCGATCGAGCGGGTCTTCCTGGACGGGTTCACCGAGGAGCGTCCGCTGGCCTCGGTCGACGCCTTCGTCGACCTGGCCGGCCGGTTCGGCCGGCTGGGGTTCACCGAGCTGGTCGTGCACTGGCCGATCCCCGACAGCCCGTTCGAATGCGATCCCGGACTCTTCGATCGGATCGCCACCGACGGGGTGGCCCAGCTCGACGGGTAGGGGAGCCGCGGTCGGTCAGTCCGACGTCGCGGCCGGGGCGTGGGTCGTGCCACCGGCGTGCCCGGTGTCGCCGGCGAACTTCGCCGGGTCGGCCTCGAACCGGTGCCGGCAGTGGTCGGAGCAGAAATGGACGACGTGCCCCTCGTGGACGGCCCGGGCCGGGGCGTCGGCCTCCTGGACCTGCATGCCGCACACCGGGTCGAGCGCGTACCCGACCCCGCCGCCCAGGCGCTCCCGGTTCCGGTAGGCCCAGTACAGGACGGCGAACAGGGCGAGGAACACGATGTTCAGATACGTCGTGTAGTTCCACTGGAAGTGGGCCGGGGCGATGGTGGTGGGCCGAGTGGTCGGGATGGCACCGAGCGCCCAGAAGATCCCTTCGGAGATCAGGCCCGCCGTCGACATCACCGCCCAGAACAGCGCCAGCATCCGCAGGGTCATCCGGGTGCCGTAGTACCGGCGGTAGATCAGCAGGAGGGGCAGGGCGATGAGGTCGGCGAAGATGAACGAGATCACCCCACCGAAGGAGATCCCGCCGCTCCAGAGAGCGGCGGCCAGCGGCACGTTGCCGACCGAGCACACGAAGCTGATGATGGCGATGAGCGGCCCGACGATGACGTTCTCGAGGCTGGTCCAGAAGCCGTGCCCGTGGAGGAACAGCGTGTTCCAGACGTGCACCGGCACCAGGACGGCCAGGAAGCCGGCCACCGTGTACCCGATGACCAGTTCACGGCGGAGCATGGTGAGGTCGGCCATCGTGTAGGTGGCGGCGTTGGCCCAGCCGCCCCTGCTGCGCAGCTTGGTGCCCCACGGCTCCTGTTGGAGCCGGGTGTCCTCCTCCGGTCCGTGCCGGTGACCGCCGGCCGACTCGGCCTCGAGGTGCTCGCGGGCCCGGGCGATCATCCGGCCCCGGAACCACAGGCCCCCGAGGACGGCCAGGAGCACGATCATGATCCCGCCGCCCACGAATTCGGCGGCGGCGAACTGCCATCCCATCAGCACGATGAGCACGATGCCGAGCTCGAGGACCAGGTTGGTCGATGCGAACATGAAGACCATCGAGGCTACGAAGTCCGCACCCTTCGTGAACAGCGACTTGGACATGGCCGAGGCCGCGTAGGAACACGAGGACGACACCATGCCGTAGCCGCTGGCCCGGGCGATCGAGGCGGGTCGGTGGTCGCCCATCTTCTGCTGCATCGAGTCGCGGCTCACGAACGCCTGGACCGCTCCGGACAGTCCGAAGCCCAGGATCAGCGGCCACAGGGTCTCCCAGAACATGAAGAATCCCTCGCGCAGGCTGCGGGCGATGTCGGTGAGGACCGGCACCGTGGCCAGGGTGGTCACGGCCGGCCCACGCGACCGGGGTCCCCGGCGGGGCGCTGGTACACCTGCATCGGAGCCTCCCCGGTGTCGTGCCGTGGTCGTCAACTACCCCTAGGGGGTATCACCCAGGATACACGGACCTCCAGGGTCCCGTTCGGGGACCCGCCCGCGACCCCGTCCGGCTCCGGTGCCGGTCCGGTGGGGCGACCGGGTCGGCTCAATGGGCGGTGCGGGGCCAGTCGTTGCCCTCGGCGTCGATGGCCGGGGTCCGGTCGGGTGCCGGCGCCAGCGCCCACGACCGCCGCCAGGCGGCGACGTCGGGTCCCTGCAGCGACGGGGTCTCGCCCCGGGCCGCCAGCTTGCGCGCCGTCCACCAGTCGGTGGTGGATTCGTTGGCCAGGGTGGCCACCGCCGCCTCGATCCGTCCGGCGAAGCGACGGGCGTCCTCCCCCTCGGCCGGCCACAGCGGCGTGCCGAAGGTCACCGTGGTCCGGATCCGTCGCACGGTGCCACCGCCCCTGGGCAGGATGTGTCGGGTGCCGTCGAGGTGGACGGGGACGACCGGCCGTCCGGTGCGCGCCGCCAGGTAGGCGGCCCCGCCCCGGAACTCCTGGGCCCATCCGTCGGGGCTCCGCCCGCCCTCGGGGAAGATGACCAGGTTCCAGTCGTCGCCCAGCAGCTCGGCGGCCAGGTCGGCGGAGCGCCGGTTCACCTTGGTCCGCTCGATGGGGATGGCGCCCAGCAGGAACGAGAACGCATCGGCCTTCCACCGGCGGTCGAAGAAGTAGTCGGCCGCCGCCGCCACCACCGTGCGGTGCCGGAACCGCAGCGGCAGGCAGGCCAGGAGCAGCGGGGTGTCGACGTGGCTGGAGTGGTTGGCGGCAAAGATGACCGGACCCTCGAGGTCGGCCAGGTACTCGTCGCCGCGCAGCTGGGGTTGGGCGACGATCCGGGCCAGCGGCCGGGTCACGTTGTCGAGCACCACCGCCCGGGCCAGCCGGACCGGGTACTTCCGCGACCAGGCGGTGTCGTAGTGGACACCGA
>Ga0302279_10003428_pt1 | contig 19768 bp, 24 predicted proteins | sample III_Bog_N3_3_FD_194541 | JGI IMG/M metagenome (GOLD analysis project Ga0302279, IMG submission 194541) | Peat permafrost microbial communities from Stordalen Mire near Abisko, Sweden - III_Bog_N3_3 | ecosystem: Environmental > Terrestrial > Soil > Wetlands > Peat | place: Sweden: Abisko...
TTCTGGGCGGTCATGGCGGCGCGGGACTAGATGTGTAGTTCCCGATCCTCGATTCTTCCCCTTGCTTTTCCTGGATGCCTCACGCTTTCTTCTTGATCGATTCCAACAGCGCGCCATCAATCCGCGTCTGCCAGCCGGGGCCGGTCGATTTGAAGTGGTCAATCACCTCCGGCGACAGGCGCAGGGAGACCAGCTTCTTGGTCGGGGTTTTTTGCGGGCCGCGCTTGCCTCTCCGAACGACCTTGCCGTGGCGGACCAAGTCGGCCTGGGTGAGCCAGGCGCGGGCGGCTTCGGCGTTGTTGGGATCGTAGGGGCCGTCGCCGGGCGCGTAGGGGATGGGCGCGCCCGTCTTTGATGGCCAGCACGCGGCGCCAGGCGGTTTTGCTCTCTCTCCCGTTCGTTGCGACAAACCTGCTAGCTTGCCTTCTCTTCCCGCTCCAGCGCCTCATGGATCAGCATTTTGAGATAGGTCTGGTAGCGTAGGCCTTTGCGCTCGGCCAGTGTGCGGGCGCGGGAGATGTCTTCCGGCGCCAGCCGGATGGTGGTCGGAGGGGTGACGCCACGCTGTTTGAGCGTTCCCTGCCGCACCCGGCCTTCCTGCGCTGCCTGCAGGAACGCGGCAGCCAGATTCTCCCGATTCTCGTAGGCCCAGTTGGCTTCATCTGCTTCGTTGTCAAACTTCGGAATCTTCAATGTCTCCATAGCGTCGCCTCATTTCGGCAAGGTAGTACGATTTCAGTTGCTTGGGCGCGTCCCATGCGGAGATCACTCTTACACTTCCGCCGCGCCAGGTTGTCAGTAGTTGCAGAATCCGCCCTTTGGCAGTCTGGCCAAGTTGCAGGAGTCGTTCTTCCTCTCCGTTTTCCTCCGCTACCTGAAGCTCAGTATCGAGGGGGGTCTCCAAGGACGACTTCCTCGGCTTCATCAGGGGTTACCTTGTGCTTGGCGATGTGTGCTAAATTCCCCTGATCCCAAGCAAAATTCAATTGATCTCGAACCATAATTTATCTCCATAAATATCAATCATCCGCGAAAATGTACGGCATCATCATAAGCAATTGATTGGGCGTGAATAATGTGCTCGGCCAATTACTAATTGTATTTACAGTGTACCGCGTTTTGCGTCGAATGTCAAGTAGCTGCCGCGTTCATGGCATCATTATTGGCATGGACTATCGACTGCTGGGAGGCTCGGGCCTCAAGGTTTCTGCGCTGAGTTTTGGGACGGCTACGTTTGGTGGCTCGAACGCGTTCTTCAAGGGCTTTGGCTCGACGGAGGTGGCCGAGGCGCGGCGGCTGCTCGACATCTGCTTCGAGGCCGGCGTGAACCTGTTTGATACGGCGGATGGCTACTCCGAAGGGCGGTCGGAGGAGGTGCTGGGCGAGGCGCTGAAGGGTAAGCGCGACCAGGCGCTGATCTCGACCAAGTCGGCCTTCCCCACCGGCGCCGGGCCGAACGATGAGGGCTCGTCGCGCTACCATCTGCGGCGGGCGCTCGAGGGCAGCCTGCGCCGGCTGGGCACGGACTATGTGGACATCTACCACCTGCACGGATTCGACGCGCTGACGCCGATCGACGAGGTGCAGGACACGCTGAACACATTTGTCCGCGAGGGCAAGGTGCGGTACATCGCGGCATCGAACTTTTCCGGCTGGCACCTGATGAAGTCGCTGGCCGTGGCTGAGCAGCGCGGCTGGACGCGGTTTGTGGGGCATCAGGTTTACTACTCGCTGCTGAACCGGGAATACGAGTGGGAGCTGATGCCGCTCGGGATGGATCAGAAGGTGGGTGCGCTGATCTGGAGCCCACTGGGATGGGGCCGGCTGACGGGCAAACTGCGCCGCGGGCAGCCGCTGCCGGAGCAAAGCCGGCTGCACACGATTGCCGCGCAGGGGCCGCAGGTGACCGAAGAGCACCTGTACAACGTGGTGGATGCGCTGGATGCGGTGGCCGCGGAAACGGGCAAATCCGTTCCCCAGGTGGCGCTGAACTGGCTGCTGCAGCGGCCTACCGTTTCGTCGGTGATTATTGGCGCGCGTACCGAGGAACAGTTGCGGCAGAACCTGGGCGCGGCGGGCTGGGACCTGAGTGCTGCGCAGGTGGCGGCTCTGGACAAAGCCAGCGCGCAGCCGGAGGTTTACCCTTACTGGCACCAGCGGATGTTCTTCGCGGGCAGGAACCCGCTGCCGGTGCGAGGAAGGCAGGGAGCAGGGACCAGGGAATAGGGAATAGGACGGGAGACAGGCGTCATGGGGGACTATTTGCCCGTTTCCGCGAGGTAGAAGCCGGTGTAGTCGAGGTAGTTCTGCGCGTACTCGAGGATGAGGGCGCGGTCCTTGTCAGAGACTTCGCGGCGCATCCTGGCGGGCACGCCGGCCCATAGCGTGCGCGGCGGCACGACGGTGTGCTCGGGGACGACGGAGCCGGCGGCGATGATAGAGCCCGTGCCGATGCGGCAGTCGTTGAGCACGCGGGCGCCGATGCCGATGAGGCACTCGTCTTCGACCACGCAGCCGTGGACGGTGGCGTTGTGACCGATGGTGACCCAGTCGCCGACGACGACGGAGTAGAGATTGCGCTGGCCGTGAAGGACGGCGCAGTCCTGCACGTTGGAGTTGGCGCCAACGCGGATGAAGTTGACGTCGCCGCGCAGGACGGCGTTCATCCAAACGGAGGAGTGCGCGCCGACGGCTACGTCGCCGATGAGCTGGGCGGAGAGGTCGACGTAGCAGGTGGAGTGGACCTGGGGTGTATGGCCCTGATAGTTGCGAATCATGGGGAAGGCCTCATGAGGAAGATTATTTCATTCCGGATGGGGTCCGCGAGTGAGGGGATTGGCGTGGTGGAGCGCCCTGAGGGTCTGCCAAATGGGGAAGAACCTGGTCGCAGATTCGTCGTTCATTCGACGCCAGCGCCGGGGAATGGGACAAATCGCGCCTAATCAATACGAATCTCTGGGGATAATCGCCACCCGCCTAGCCTTCAGTGCAAGGAATCCGGTATCATGGTGGAGGCCATTTGGCGGGTTTGGAGGTGGGATTTCTTGGCAGAGGTTCGCGTACAAGAGGGCGAGCCGCTCGAAAATGCTTTACGCCGGTTTAAACGGAAGGTACAGCAGGAGGACATTATCAAGGAAGTAAAGCGTCACTCCTACTATCTGAAGCCCGGTGAGAAGCGCCGCGTGAAGGCAGCATTGGCACGCAAGCGGAATCGCAAGAAGGCTCGCAAAGAGGCTGACTAATAGAGTTTTTAACCATTTTATGATCAGAGCCGCTCTGGCGACTCCCGGCAAAAAACCGCCGGGCAGGAAGTCGATTACGAGGCTGGAGCGGCCGGTCATGACGTGTTGCTGTTTGGTTCGATCATTCCGATATATTGTATTTTGCACGTGCAAGAAGGCCTCCCCATGGGTTGCGGGAGGTTGTTGGAGAGAAAATTTGCCGCTGAACTTTTTGCGGCCCGGGCCCTTGTTGTTGAGCAAGCACGTAGACAGGGAAACCGGGACCGGCAAGCAGCGAGGCACAATGGCCGATTTCAGTGAGTTTCCCTGCGTTTGGGGATGCCGGCCATGGAGTTTACCGACAGAGTTTTGAAGTGCAACGGCTGCGGCGCCGATTTTGTTTTCACGGCCGGCGAGCAGCTCTTCTTCCACGATAAACAATTCAAGAACGACCCCAAGCACTGCAAGCAGTGCAAGGCCAAACGTGCGCGCGGAGGCCCGCGGGTGCGCTCGGAGACGCGGACCGTCTGCTCGCAGTGCGGCGCAGAGACGACGGTGCCCTTCAAGCCCACACAGGGGCGGCCGGTGCTTTGCCGGTCGTGCTTTCAGAAGCAGGGGGGCGTGGCCGCACCTGAGACGCAGACGACTCCGGAATCAACTGCAGCAGCTGATGGGCCGAGCGATTCCCTGTTGCCCCGCGCGGCCGACTGACGGATGCGGGGCCGCGCCTGACTCGGAATCGTCTAATCGAGGGCAGAGCTTAAGAGCAGATCGCCGCGGAAGCCGGAGGGGAAGCCTGCCGCCCGCACCAGCGTGGCCAGTTGCGCCCAGTGGCGCTGGCTATGGAAGAGCATGTGTCCCGCGACCTTGCGCCGGGAGACGACAAACTTCTCCGGCGGAATGGTGTCGATGGTGAGCGTTTGGCGCCAGCTTTCCTCGGGTGCGTCCAGCAGCCCTTCGAAGATCTGCGTGGCCTGGATATGGAGATCGAAGAGCTCCGCCAGCGGACCGCTGGGCATTTGTTCGCGCGGAGTGACCGGCAGGACGGCCAGACGCTGCGCCCAGCGCAGCTCCACGGCCCAGATGTGGCGCACCAGCTCCTGCACATTCTTGGTTCCGCCAATGTCGCAGGGCAGGTCGAGCAGAGCCGGGTTTGCCTCAAGATGGTTGAACCAGAAGGCCGACGTCTCCTGGTTCCAGCGGGACAGTTCTTCGAGGGTGATAGCGACGCTCATGGGTTCCTCCCCAGGGCGCGGTGGCCGATGTCGCGCCGGTAATACATGCCTTCAAAATCAATCTCGCCGATGGCCTGGTAGGCGCGGCTGAGAGCTGCTTCAAGCGACTCGGCAACGGCACTGACGCCCAGCACTCGCCCTCCGGCGGTGACAATCTGGTTGGCGAGCCGGGCGGTGCCGGAGTGGAAGACCTGGACACCCGGGACACGCGCCGCGGCGCTGAGGCCCGCAATGGGAAAGCCGGTCTTGTAGCTGCCAGGGTAGCCGGCGGAGCTGGCGATCACGCAGGCCGATGCGCCCTGAGCCCAACGCATTTCGGTTTCGGCGAGGCGGCCGTCGATGCAGGCTTCGAGGGCATCGACCAGATCGGACTCCAGGCGGAGGAGGATGGCCTGCGTCTCGGGATCGCCAAAACGGGCATTGTATTCAAGCACTTGAGGGCCGCGCGGGGTCATCATGAGGCCGATGTAGAGGACGCCGGCAAAGGGCGTGCCTTCCGCAGCCATGCCGGCGATGGTGGGCTCGGCGATGTGATGCAGAATCCAGTCGGTCATGCCGGCGTCGAGCAGGGTGTCAGTGGAGTAGACGCCCATGCCGCCGGTGTTGGGGCCGGTGTCACCCTCGCCGATGCGCTTGTGGTCCTGCGCGGGCTTGAGGGGGACGACCGTCTTGCCGTCAGCGAGGCAGAGGAAGCTGACCTCGTCGCCCTCGAGGAATTCCTCGATGACCACTTGCCGCTCGGAGCTGCCCAGTAGCGCGCCGGTGAACAGGCCCTGCGCGGCTTCAACCGCGGTGCGGCGGGACTGGCAGATGAGCACGCCCTTGCCGGCGGCCAGCCCGTCGGCCTTGACGACGATGGGGGGGTGGAAGATTTCGACGGCCTGCTCGAGCTCCTCGGCGGTGGTGCAGACGGCGTAGTTGGCGGTGGGAATGTTGTGACGCTGCAAGAAGTGCTTGGCGAAGCCCTTGCTGGACTCGAGCATGGCGGCGGCCTGGGTTGGACCAAAGACGCGCAGGCCGCGCTGCTGGAGCGCATCCACGATGCCCAGCGAGAGCGGGAGCTCGGGGCCGACGATGGTGAGGCCGGGCTGCTCGTCGACCGCGAGGCGGACCATGGCGTCGAGGTTCTTGAGGTCGACGGGGACGCAGCGGGCCATTTGCGCCATACCGCCGTTGCCTGGGGCGCAGACGATCTCTGTGACTCTGCTGCTGCGCTCAACGGCCCAGGCCAGCGCGTGCTCGCGGCCTCCAGAACCAAGGATCAAAACTTTCATGGGTGCTTGCCTGCTCTCGCGATGCGGCCGTGGCGGCCAGGTGCTGAAAGGTTATTCGAGCAAAGCCGAGGGTGGAAGTCAAACGCCGGGCTGGCGAAGTTGCGGTCCCCTATACTGAGTCGTGGTGAGGCAGGGGCTCGGGGATGGTTGAGACGCGCATCAAACCGTATTTCGAGGAGCAGGCCGAGATTGCGCGGCGCGAGGCTCAGACTCGCGTCTTCCGGCGCAACCAGGCCATTGGGCTGGTGCTGGTGGCGCTGGCGATTCTGATCTTCTGGCTCCTCCGCACCAATCCAGGGTGGATCTTCCCGCCCGGCTGGTGGCGCCCGTGAGCCTTGCATGCAGCAGCCCTGAGGATGAGGGCAGTGATCCCCTCGCAGTCATCATTCTCGGCCCCACCGGAAGCGGCAAAACCGCGCTCTCGCTTGCGCTAGCCGAGCGCTTCAACGGCGAAATTGTCAGCTGCGACTCGGTGGCCGTGTATCGCGGCATGGAGCTGGGGACGGCCAAGCCGACGCTGGCGGAGCGAGCGCGGGTTCCGCATCACCTGATTGATGTGACCACGCCCGACCAGCCCTTTACCGCGGGCGAGTACAGCCGCCAGGCGCGCGCGGCGATGCGCGACATTGCAAGCCGGGGCATGCTGCCCCTTGTGACCGGCGGAACCGGGCTCTACCTGCGCGCGCTGACCGAGGGCCTGTTTCCCGGGCCGGCGCGACAGGAGGGACTGCGCGCCCGGCTGACGCGGAGCCGCGACCGCCACGGCGAGGCCTGGCTGTATCGCGTTTTACGGCGCCTCGATCCGGCCTCGGCGGAGCGCATTCACGCCAACGACACGCCCAAGCTGATTCGCGCCATTGAGGTCTGCGTGGCCGGGCGCAAGCCGATGTCCGCGGTGCTGGCAACGCCGGGCGCGGCCAGAGACCCGCTGACGGGATTCCGGCTGCTGCGTATCGGGCTCGATCCGCCCCGCGCGGCGCTCTACGACCGGCTCAATCGGCGGGCGGCGGCGATGTTTGCCGACGGCCTGGTGGATGAAGTGCGCAATCTGTTCGAGCGGTACGGCGCGGTGAAGGCTCTCGACTCCCTCGGCTACCGCCAGGCACTGCGCGTGCTGCGGGACCTTTGGTCGGCTGAAGAGGCTGTCGCGACAGCACAACAGGGCCACAGGAACTACGCCAAGCGTCAACTGACCTGGTTCAGGCGCGAGCCGGAGGTTCACTGGCTGGAGGGCTTTGGCGATGATCCGGAGACGCTGAGCGCGGCCGTGGCGCTGGTGGACGAGCTGCGATAGAGCGTCGGGTCATGAGGAAGGCGGCTCTTCCGGCGGCTCAGGCTTGGCGGGCGGAGCGTCCTGGATCTTGCAGCCGGGGGGAAGATCAAACAGCGAAGCGGGCGGCTGTTCGCGGCGGAGGCCAGAGACGCCGATGGTCTGAGCGATACCGATCCTTGGGTCAGTGTGGCGAGCAAGAAGGGTCAAGTGCAGATCAGGCGAGTACCAGGTCTCGTCTTCCAGTTCCACGAGGTCGCCGTCCTCGTCCTCAGCGTCGGCGATGCGCCGGGTACCCTTCGCCTCAAGGCCATTCATGATGGAGGCGCCGAGGTCTTCAATCGTCACATTCCGCTTATGCTTGGCAGGCTTAGCGCGCGCCTCGGGGACGAATTCCCGACGGCCGGCGAGGGTTTCCAGATCGCATGTGGTGCGCATGCGGGTTTCGGGATCGAACAGGCGCACGCTGATCAAGGGCGGCGAGCCGTGGAAGGATTCCGGCATCATGCGGCGAACCTCGTTACGCGTGCGGCCCCTGGCGTCGCGGGCAATGATGTTGATGGTGCGGCGCTGCACAATGTCCCCGTAGGGCGATTCGCTCTCCCATTCAAGGACGAGCGTTGCGGAAAAGGGCGATCCGGCGACGGCGGGAATGGAAATGCCCCGGACCGCCGGCGGCTTGTCCTGCTGGGCGGGCAGAACGGCGAGGGTGGAGGCGAAGAGAATTACGAACTGGATCGTTTTTCGCTGCATGCGCATTCCGGGTGGTAGAGGGCTGCCGGGGCAAGGGTACCACAACCTTCGAGGCGCACTCGGCGGGCGCTTTGGCCGACATTTAGACTAATCAGGGACGGGTTCGCTTGAGAAACCTTGCTCCGGATGGAATGGAGAACGCAGTGACCGAGACAATCTACGATGTGGCAATTGTGGGCGGCGGGCCGGGCGGCTATACGGCGGCATTTCGCGCCGCGCAGTATGGGCTGAAGGTCGCGTTGATTGAGGCGTCAAGCAAGCTGGGCGGTACCTGCCTGCATGTGGGCTGCGTGCCGACCAAGGCGCTGCTCTTCAATGCCGAGATATGGGATCACATGCTGCATGCGGCGGAGTTCGGCATCAGCTTTGGCGAGGGCGCCGCAGCCGCGCCGAGGCTCGACTGGACCGCGGTGCAGAAGCGCAAGGACTCGATCGTGGTGAAGCACACCAAGGGGCTGGACTTTCTGGTGCGCAAGAACAAGGTGACGCGGATTGAGGGCTACGGGCGGCTGACCGGGGCGGCTGTGAACGGCGTGCACACTGTTGAAATTGACAAGGCCGGCGAGAAGAGCCAGGTGCAGGCGAAGAACGTCATCTTGGCGAGCGGGTCGGAAGCCAAAATGCTGCCCGGTCTCAAGGCAGACGACCGCATCCTGACCAACATTGAGATTCTGGCGCTTGAGCAGGCGCCCAAGTCGCTGGTTGTGATCGGTGCGGGGGCAGTGGGCGTGGAGTTCGCTTCAATCTTTCGCAGCTTTGGCGCGGAGGTTTCGATTGTGGAGTTTTTGCCGCGCATGGTGCCGGTGGAGGATGAAGAAGTTTCCAGAGAGCTGGCGCGCGGGTTCAAGAAGCGCGGCATCGAGGTGAACACCGGAGCGAAGGTCGAGAAGGTTGAAAAGACCGAGGCCGGCGTGAAGGTGACCTTTACCGATTCGAATGGGAAGACGCAGGTGAAGGAGGCCGAAAAGGTGCTGGTGGCCGTGGGCCGCTCGCCGCGCACTGCGGATGTAGGGCTGGAAAAGACGAAGATCGAGCTGGAGCGCGGGTTTGTGAAGGTGGATGAGGGGCAGCAGACGGCGGAGCCGGGTGTGTTCGCTATTGGCGATATTGTGGCCGGCCTGCCGCAACTGGCGCATGTGGGCATGATGAGCGGCATGGTGGCCGCAGCGAAGATTGCCGGGAAGGCCTTCCGGCCGGTGCGCAGAGACCGCGTTCCCGGCTGCACGTATGCCGAGCCGCAGATCGGGTCAGTTGGGCTCACCGAGGCGCAGGCGAAGGAAAAGGGCTACGAGGTCAAGGTGGGCAAGTTTCCGATGGCGGGAAACTCGAAGGCGACAATCCTGGGCAGCCATGACGGGTTTGTGAAGGTGGTAGCGGACGCCAAGTACGGAGAGATTCTGGGCGTGCACATCATCGGCGCGCAGGCGACTGAGCTGATTGCCGAAGCGGTTACCGTGCTGGAGCTTGAAGGGACGGTTGAGGAGATGATGTTTACAATCCACGCGCACCCGACGCTGAGTGAGAGCCTGCTGGACGGGTACGGGGCGGTGGAGGGGATGGCGATCAACGCGTGAAACGCGAACTGTAACCATCCTTCCGCGGCTTATGATGTAGGCTTGCTGGAGTAAGAGGCTTGCGGAAGATGAAATCGGGGATAGTGCTGACAACGAGTGCGGTCCTTCTTTGGGGCGCGGGGTTGGCGCTCAACTTTTTGCCGCAGGAAGTTGCCGCCGCGCTGGGTTTGGGCAATGCGCCCATGGCCGTGCTGCTGTTGCAGGTGTTTTCCGCGGCGCTGCTCGGGATGGGGTTTCTGAACTGGCTTTCCAGGGGAAATCCCATGGGAGGGATCTATTCCCGGCCCCTGGCACTCCAGAATTTTCTGTTCTTTGGTGTCGGTGCGATTGCGCTGGACCGCGCAGCCTTTCATGGGCCGCCGCTGCTCGCGATTCGATTGGCGGCCGGCGTCGTCACGGTGTTCGCGCTGGCGTTTGGCTGGCTGCTGTTCTTCCATGACCCCATTCGAGAGGCGCAAAAGGACGAGCCGCACCCCTAAAGGTACGGCCGTCTTTCCGCTTCAAACAGCTTCGTGGATTTCTATAACTCCATCGACTGCGTTTCAACCAGCCGCTTGCATTTGGCGATGAAGTCGGCCAGGGGGATGGAGCCCTGGTCGCCTTTGGCGCGGGTGCGGACGCTGACGGCGCCGGCGGCTTCTTCCTTGTCGCCGAAGACGAGGATGTAGGGGATTTTGAGATTGGCGAAGTCGCGGATCTTGCCATTCATTTTTTCGTTGCGGGTATCGGTTTCTACGCGCAGACCGGCGGCTTTCAGTTCGGCTTCAACCTTGGCGGCGTAGGCGTGATGGCGTTCGCTGATGGGGACGAGGCCAACCTGGACGGGCGCGAGCCACAGCGGGAAAGCTCCGCCATAATGCTCGATGAGGACGCCGAAGAAGCGCTCAATGGATCCAAACAGAGCGCGATGCACCATGACCGGCTGGTGCCGCTCGCCGTCTTCGCCTACGTATTCGAGCTCAAAGCGGGCCGGGAGGGTGAAGTCGAACTGTACGGTGGACAACTGCCAAAGGCGGCCGAGGACATCGACGATTTTGATATCGATTTTTGGGCCGTAGAAGGCAGCCTCGCCGGGGATGATCTTGTAGGTAATGCCCTTGCGCTCGAGTGCGTGCTGAAGTCCGTTGACGGCGAGCGCCCAGTTCTCATCCGATCCGGTATAGTTGGCGCGGTCATTCGGATCCCAGGTGGACAGCTCAACCTTGAACTCGGAAAAGCCAAAGGTCTTGAGCACCGCTTCAGCGAAATCGATGCAGGCCACGACTTCATCTTCAATCTGCGACGGCATGCAGAAGATGTGGGCGTCATCCTGGGTGAAGCCGCGAACGCGCAGCAGTCCGTGCATGGTGCCGGAGCGCTCATAGCGATAGACATTGCCCAACTCGGCATAGCGCTGGGGAAGGTCGCGATAGCTCTTGGGCGAGTTTTTGTAAATCAGGATGTGGCCGGGGCAGTTCATGGGCTTCAAACGGTACTCGGCGTCATCCAATTCCATGGGCGCGTACATGTTTGCGGCGTAGTGACCCTCGTGACCGCTGACCTTCCACAGTTCCCGGCGCATGACGTGCGGAGTGAAGACCATGAGGTAGCCGCGGCGAAGACACTCATCGCGCATCCAGTCTTCCATGATCTTGCGGACGATGGCTCCCTTGGGATGCCAGAAGACGAGGCCCGGTCCGGCAAGCTCCTGAATGCTGAACAGGTCAAGCTGCTTGCCGAGCAGGCGATGGTCGCGCTTGGCCGCTTCTTCAAGGCGCGCGAAATGGGCGTCGAGATCCTTCTGCGAGTAGAACGCTGTTCCGTAGATGCGCTGCAGCTGAGGATTCTTTTCGTCGCCGAGCCAGTAGGCGCCGGCCAGCGAGAGCACCTTGAAGGCCTTGACGCGGCCGGTTGAGGGCACGTGCGGGCCGCGGCAGAAGTCGACGAAGCTGCCGTTGCGATAGAAGCTGACCTCGGAGCCAGGTTCGGTGAACTTGGTGACGAAGTGAGTCTTCATGAAGTCGCCATCGCGCTCGAAGTCGGCGAGAGCCTGCTCGCGCGGCTCGTAGATGCGGGCAAAATTTTCATCGCGCGCGACGACTTCTTTCATCTTCGCTTCGATCGCGGCCAGGTCGTCGGGCGTGAAGTTGGTGGGGCGATAAAAATCGTAAAAGAATCCTGCATCCGTTGCCGGGCCGTGGCCGAGCTTGGTCTCAGGAAACAGTTCGAGGACGGCCGTGGCCATGACATGCGCGGCGGAGTGGCGGACCACTTTGAGGGCCTCGGGGTCCGACTCCTTGAGCAGCTCCATGCGGGTGTCTTCAGTGAGCGGGGCGGAGAGATCGACGAGGCGCGGAGCGGCGACGTCTTCAGCGGCGTACATTGCGGCCTCGGCCGAGTCGCCCGCTGCGGCGCTTGACGTGGACGCGGCGCTCAAAGGAGTGAGGCGCGCCACAACGACCGCTGCGGCGAGGCGTGGGGAGATGGCGTTGGCGATGTCGAAGGGCGTTGTGCCCACGGGCACTTCGCGAATGGCCCCATCGGGCAGGTGTACCTGGATTGTCTGCGTGCTCATGGCGGTTGCGCTTCCCATTGGGCCGCGCATAAGGGAAACGCGGCCGACGCTCTCAGGATAGTGGGATGGAGGGTGTGAAGTCGAGCGGGGCCGAGACCTTGGAAGGGTAAAAGGACCGGGGCCGAAGCGGCTATCCCCCAAAAATGGGACTTGTGGCTGGTGCTGAAGACCGGCATTGCTGCCGATAGGGGGAATAGCATGCGTTGATTGAATGAGGCTAATGTGGCATTCGTAGCTGGGGCAGTTCACGCAGCCGGAGGCAACACGATGCAGGTGCTCTGCAAGAGTACGCATGGGAACGCCGAGACGCATTGCAGCGTATGCGGCACGGGATTCGTCATGTTCTGGGAGCGGCAGTCGCTCGCAGAGCGGAAGGAAACGCTGCGGGAGATGCAGAGAACACTGCGTCACCAGCACCGCAGCGAGAAGGGACCGGAGGCGCACCCCAACGGTGGCTTTCTGGTTCCGGAGTGGAACAGTTCAGGCCCGGCACTGGCGGCGGCAATACCCGGCCACGCGCCAAGCTGGGCGTTGTAGAAATTTGCTCACAGCGAGCGTTGTTGAGTGGATGCAGGCCGATTTTTTGCATCTTAAGATTCGAGTGGGCTCCGAAGGCGGGTGAGGCCGGCCGGGAGAGAAAAGGAAAAGAGCCCGGGCGAAAAGGCCGAACCTGAGTTGCCTGGAGTTTCTGGCGTAGCCAAGCAGCACGCGACAGAACTCTTACAATTGAATCCTGCGGATGCCGGATAAGCGACTTCACCCTTTGTGGTCATCGCTTCCGGCATCTAATTTTTGGTGCCCGACGGGGCATGATGGATGCGGGGAACCATCGAGAGGGCGTTATGGATTGGATTTGGCTGGTGATTTGGCTGGGGCTTTGCTTCGGAGTCGCGGCGGTGAGCGGGCGCTGGACGGCTGCGGCAATTCCCGGCTGGTACCGATCGCTGGCGAGACCTGCAATCGCGCCGCCGAACTGGGTCTTCGGGCCGGTGTGGACACTGCTCTATGCGTTGATGGCGGTTGCGGCTTGGCGCCTCGGGCTGAGCGCGCCTTCATCCGCGCGCACCTGGGGCCTGGCGCTGTTTGTCATCCAGCTGGCGCTGAACTTCGCCTGGACGCTGATTTTCTTCAAGCTGCGTGCCATCGGTGCAGCGCTGGCGGAGATCGTGCTGCTCTGGGCCGCCATTGCAGCCACCACGCTCGAGTTTGCGCGGGTGTCGCCGCTGGCTGCGTGGCTCATGGCACCCTATCTGGCGTGGGTCGCGTTTGCCGCTGTGTTGAATGGCGCCTTCTGGAGAATCAACTGAGGCGGGCGGCTCAAGCAGTTTCGGAATTGCTGCAGTCCGGAAGCACGAGCTTAAGTGGCTTTTTTATCAAGAAAAAGCCACCCTGCACACCGTCAATGAGGGCCACGCAAATTCCGAAACTGCTCTACTTGGCCGCCTTCTCCTCGTGGTATTCCATCTCCGTGTTGATGGCCCAGATGTTGTCCTTGGTGGTGACGCCGTTGACGATGTTTTCAACGGCGGTCATGGCGGTGAGCATGGAGTGATCCTGGTTGTTGTACTTGTGCATGCCGTTGCGGCCGACCAGGAAGAGGTTCTGAATGCCGTCGAGATATTTGCGGATGACATCGAAACGGTCGTAGCTGCCGAAGTAGGCTGGGTAGGTCTTGGGTACGCGCACGACATGCGAGTCTTCGACGTCCTCTGCCTTGAGGATGCCGATGCGGGCAATCTCCTCAATGGCGAAGCGGGACATGTCGGCGTCGCTGAGCTTCCAGAGGTCGTCGGTGTCGTTGCAGAAATATTCCAGGCCGATCCAGACCTTGTCGGGCGCGCCGACCAGCCAGGGGCTCCAGTTGTTGAAGATCTGCAAGCGGCCGACCACCACATCGGGCTCCTGGATATAAATCCAGTTGTCCTTGAGAGGGGAGCCGTCCTTCTCCTTTACCGCGAGGCGCGAGGCGAGCAGGCCGACGGTGATGAAATCGCGATACATGAGGCCTTCAGAGACTTCCGTCACGTCTGCGGGAACGGCAGCGGGGGCGGTTGCGCTGATGGCGCGGACGAGGTCGCGCACGGGCATGGTGGAGAGGAAATAATCGCCGGTAAAGGTGACGCGCTCGCCGGCGTCGTTCACGCCTTCAATCGACGTGACCTGGTTGCCGTCGAGATGAATGCTGTCAATCTGGATGCCGAAGTGGATTTCTCCGCCGGCCGCGCGCACCAGGTCGGCTGCGTGCTCCCAGAGCTGGCCGGGGCCGAGCTTGGGGTAGAGAAATTTTTCGATCAGCGATGTTTCGGTCTTTTTCTGCGCGATGTCGCCGGAGGGTCTGGGGCCGAAGGTCTTTTTGAGGAAGTGCAGCACGACGCCCTTGAGGGAGAGCCCCTTGATGCGCTGCGCGCCCCACTCGGCGCTGATCTGATCGCAGGGCACGCCCCACACCTTTTCAGTGTAGGACTTGAAAAAGGTGAGATAAAGCTGCTTGCCGAAGCGGTTGATGATGAAGTCTTCAAGAGATTTTTCTTCGCGCTGGGGCAGGAGCGCGGAGCGCATGTAACTGACGCCGCAGCGGACGGTGCGCGTGAGGCCCAGGTTGCGGAAGGTGGCCGCGGTGAGGCTGATGGGATAGTCGAAGAAGCGGCGCAGAAAGTAGATGCGGCTCTTGCGCTGGCGGATGAGCATGACCAGGTCTTCGCTCGCCGGATCGTGGACGGCGGCGGGCTCGGGCAGGTCGCGCTGCTGGCCCTGGTAGCGAAGCTGTCCATCCTGACTGGCGCCAGCCTCAACGGGCATGAGCTCGAGCCACCAGCGCATGACGCGGTCGGATTTTGAAAAGAAGCGATGCCCGCCGATATCCATGCGGTTGCCCTTGTAGCGCACCGTGCGGGAGATTCCGCCGATCTCGTGGGAGGCCTCAATGAGAATGGGTCTGATGCCGGATTGCCGCTGCAGCTCGATTGCTGCGGTGAGGCCGGCTGGGCCTGCCCCAATGATGATCGCTCTCTTGTCGGTCACAAACCTTCACCGTGTGGAATAACGAGTGGCAGCGGGACCGCAGGTGTGCCTGGATGCCGGAACCGGTCTTCTACTGAAGAGTATCCAATGTTGCCGCGATCTGCGACGAGGAAAGCGACGGGCGCGCACCATCCATGCAACTGTGCGGCGGCTTTGTGTCAGGCCTCGGTTGTCTTGCGGCGGATGAGTCCGGCCGCGGCGAAGATGCAGATGAAGGGCATGACGGGCACGCGGAAGCGCGGGTCGTAGCCAGGGCCGGCGGTCACTGCGCAGAGAGAGATGAAGTAAAGCGCCGTTCCGGCGATGAGCGCAAACCATGGATTTCCGATGCTCCGGCGCAAGACGCCGCGCAGAGCCAGGACATAGAAGATCAGCAGGATCCCCATAAAGGCTATCTTGGAGGCGGCGATAGCCGGATGCGTCCTGATGAGATTGATGCCGAAGTGGGCCATGCCCTGATTGGTGCCCACGCCGTTGGTCAGCTCGCTGTCTCCGAGGCTGAGCATGCGGGCAAAATAGCCGGCTCCGGGCTCAATGAGCATGGAGGCCAGGGGCTGAATGCAGGTGCGGGCGTAGACGCCCGGATGGGCGCGAATGATGCTGCCGCCTGCGGTTCCCATCCAGGCAATGCGCTGGGCCTGCGACCACCCGGCCTGCTCGGGGTGGGCGGCGACGTACGCCGGGGCGAGGTAGATCTGGCCGGTGTGGCCGGCAAATGGAGAGTAGCCAAAGCTCTGGTGGACATCAAAGTAGTTGCGATGTTCAAGCCGGGTGATGATCTCGACGGCGTTGGTGAAGTAGAGGTTGAGCTCGCGCGCGCTGGAGAAGCCGCTGTAGCCGGTCTCAACCTTGTTGCGGGCCTGCCAGGCTACCAGCCAGGGCAGCGAGCAGATGAGCAGAAGAGCCGGGGCCTTCCAGCGCAGACCTGTCTTGCGGGCGAGGACGGCGAGCAGACCGAGAGCGAGGGCGACCGGGAGGTAATAAGCAGCGGGGCGCACCATGGCCGCGGCAGCCAAAGAGAGCCCGGCGACGGCCACGGCGCTCAGCCGAGAGGAGCGCAGGAACCAGGCCAGCCGTTCCATGGCAAAGAGATAGAAGGCCAGAAAGAGGGTTTCAGACAGCAGCAGGATGGAGAAGATGACCGTCATGGGCTCGATGGCCATGAGCCAGGCAGCGCCGATCCCGATACGGTCATTGCCGGAGACAGCCCGTCCCAGGCGCCAGACCAGCACCACGCAGAAGAGCGAGAGCAGGATGTTGACGGCCGAGGCCATTGCAAAACCAGCCACACTGGTGACGGCAAGAAACAGCGGGTAGGCCGGGGTGCGCATCACAGCCGGCACGCCGTCGGCGTAGAACGCTCCGTGATAGAGCAAATTCTGGCCGGGGATCAGATAGCTGTATGTGTCTGTGCCCTCGACGGCGCCCACCCCGGTCCGCCCCAGACCCAGGGCCATCAACCCGAATCGAACGGCCGCGGCCAAGACAAGCGGTCCCGCCAATTGCGGAGTCCACCACTGGTTTTTCAGAGCGGAATCTCGGCTGGAAGAGGTTGATTCGATTGTCATGACGCCATCTTACTACGGCAATAATTGCGGCCGGGCGGTGGGCGAGCGAGGCTGCGCCTGCGTCAAGTGCAGGGTGCGGGTCAGGCCTGGGGCTCGACCTTCCAAATATAGAGATTCTGTTCGTCGCTCGATGTGGCCACCTCAATGCCTCGCTGCCGGGTGGCACGGTTGAGTGCGGCGCGGATGTTTTCCTTGGTGTCAGGCAGCGCCGAGAGGGGGACTTTTAAAGCTGAACCGATGACGAGTTGATCGATATCGCTGAGCAGCTCCGTCACAATCTTCTTGTGCTTTCCATCCCGCCCTTTGGGGACGTCAAGCTGGAGAATTGAATCGAACCTCATGGGCATGGAGTTCGAGTCCGAATTGGTTGCCATCGCTGATTCTCCTCCGGTGCGTAGTTTTGGCCCAGGCGCGCTTAACGTATTGTTAAATTAACGTAAAGCTATTGTAGGGAAGGCAGATTGGTAACTTCAGGAAAACAGCATACTAACGATGTGCGGAAATTTCAAGTTTCTTTTTTAAAGGCCGCGCTCTTTTCTTGAATCGTTTCCAGCACGATCAAAGCTCGTATAACGAATAGATTCAAAAATACTTAGGGCGTATGAAAAAGAGACTCCCCGTAATGCCGGAGGGCTGCTAGGTTCAAATGCAGGAGGTCAATCGTCATGACCGCAAAATCTCATTTTCCCGTGGTGTCGCTTAAGGATGTGCCGGCAGCGGTGCCAATCAATACCTCGACGCGTCATCGTCCCGTCATTCTTGTGGTGGATGATGAGTCCGCAATAGCCGACACGCTTGCCCAGATTCTGACCTTGAGCGGGTACGCCGCCATGCCGGTTTACGATGCGGAAGAGGCGCTTGAAACGGCGCTCCTGATGCCCCCGGAATTGCTGATCACCGACGTGATGCTGCCGGGGATGAGCGGCATCGAACTGGCGATTCAGGTTCGTCGCATCTTTCCGGACTGCCGGATTCTGCTGTTTTCAGGCCAGGCCGCGACCAGCGATCTGCTCACCTCTGCAGCGCTCGCCGGCCATCACTTTACGCTGCTGACCAAGCCCGTGCATCCGACCGATCTATTGCACCGGGTATCGGAGAGCTTTGACCCGGCCGCCGCGGCGGTTGGCGCTCGGCGGGTATCAGCGGGCGGAAGCACGGCCACTACCTCATGGTGAGACCGCTCGAATTCAGGAGCGGCTTCCGAGGCCGAGCCGGTCGGCATAGAGCCGGGCGAGGAGCAGACCGTAGTCCCATGCGGTTTTGAAGTTGGCCTTGCTGGCGCCGTGGGTGCGCAGGCCAAAAGCAAAGGGGACCTCGGTCACGGTCTGGACGTTGCCGCGCACCAGCAGATCGAGCAGTAGCTTGAAGCCGGTCTTCTGGAACTGGGTCTGGGGCAGGCAGCGACGGCGCACCATGAAGAGGCCGGACATGGGGTCTTTGACGCGAAGGTGGTTCCGCTGCAGGGGCCAGGTGACCCAGACGGCAGCGGCCGAGATGAGCTTTCTGACCGGGTTCCAGCTGCCGGTGCCGCCGCCTGCGGTATAACGGCTGCCGATTGCCATGTCGCGGCCGGAGTAGATCGTTTCGATCAGCTTAGGCAGCACCTCGGGCGGATGCTGGCCGTCTGCGTCCATCACGCCGAGGATGGTGGCGTCGGTCCGTTGCCACCCGTAGAGGACGGCGCCGGAGAGTCCGCGCTCGCCCTTGCGGACGACCAGGCGGACGCGGGGGTCCTGGGCGGAGACGGCCGAGACCACGGCACCGGTTCCGTCGCGGCTGTCGTCATCGACGACCAGGATCTCGTAGGGGATCTGGAGCGGGTCAAGGACCGATCGCACATGAACCAGCAGGCCGCCGATGCTCTCCTCTTCGCAGAGCGTGGGGATCACCAGCGCGAGCTTTTCAAGGACAGGGCTGGGGGATGGAATTTGAGGCGCCAGGTGCACGCCCTGCGGGATCGTTGACGGCTCAGTCACTCTTGATGGCGTCCTTTCCGAGTCTTTCTAGAGTAAACCGGAATCTCCGGTTTGGCCCGTCAGAGTGGCGAAGAAACCGGTCCGGGGTCCCGAAAGGTCGGACTAAACAGCACGAGGGTTGGGATTGGCCCCCAGCCCTCGTGAGTTACTTTATGTTCGATTCTGCCGGAATCCGGCCTGGACGAGACTAGAGCGGCTGCACGTCGGCAGCCTGCCATCCCTTGGGGCCCTTGACTACGTTGAACTGCACGGCTTGACCTTCCTGCAAACTCTTGAAACCACTTGAGTTGATGGCCGAGTAGTGCACGAAGACATCTTCACCGTTCTGGCGCGAGATGAAGCCGAAGCCCTTCGCGTCATTGAACCACTTCACAGTACCTTGTTCCATTTGATCGTGTTTCCTGAATTGAATTGCGCTGGAGGAATCGGAGCGACCACTGGCAGAATCTTGCTTGGTTGGGGCGAGTGCTGCTGATGCCCGGTTCAGCTCTAACGCTACCAGAAGTATATCAGCCCACTGGAAATATGGTAGATAAATCGTTTGGAACCATCTCAAACAGAAATTCGAGTCGTGAGTGGCCGCGGATACAGACAGGCTAACCGGGCAGGCCTTTCATAGGCCACATTGAGATCCGTATCTCGAATCGAGGCGATCCATGTCCAAGAAAGGTGAAACGTTGGTAGCAGTCCTTACACTCGCCTGTAGTTTCGTGGTCGCTCAGCCCGTGCATCGCAGCGATGAAGTGATGGGCCTGTCGGGCACGGTGCGGGTACTTCCCAACCCAAGCGCCACGCATACGACGATCGTCTTCAATTCAAACACTCCGCTCAACGCAACCTCGAGCCAGATTGTCTTCGTGCTCCAGGCAGATGGACCTGCACTGCCCCCGGCTTGGTCGGGTAAGGCCCGCCTGCTCACAGGCGATGGGTTCGTAGCCGTGGTTCCGGACGAGGAAACGGACCAGAAATGGTTGCTCAAGTTCCGCGACAGGGAAGTTCCGGCAGCGCTGGCGAAACAGGGTTTTCAAGTCTATGGAACAATCGGAATCGCTCGGTACGGCGAAAAAAACGCCTCTGACTGATGAGGAGATCAAGAGCCTGGCTGAGACAGGACGAAACAGCACGCCGTCTGCAAAAGTAAAGGTAGGCGAGTTCTCGATCGATGGAGTGCCCGCGGATGCGAGTCATCCGCTCGGTGACCCCGGCAAGCCCCCGCTCTGCCCAGTCTTATGCACTGCGGGAGGGCCAGGATCAAGCCAATGCGGCGGCGGGTCGGGCAGCTGCAGCGTCACTTGCGGGAGCGGCTTTTACTCCTGTTGCAA
>Ga0302279_10003430_pt1 | contig 19750 bp, 19 predicted proteins | sample III_Bog_N3_3_FD_194541 | JGI IMG/M metagenome (GOLD analysis project Ga0302279, IMG submission 194541) | Peat permafrost microbial communities from Stordalen Mire near Abisko, Sweden - III_Bog_N3_3 | ecosystem: Environmental > Terrestrial > Soil > Wetlands > Peat | place: Sweden: Abisko...
GGCGTCGGCGACGTGGAGGTGCGCGTCGTCTTCGTCCTCCGGCGGTGTCCCGATCCGGCTGCGGATGGTGTCCTCGACCATCTGCTTGCACACGTGCCACAGCGCCCGGTGGTCGGGGCACGCTGCCAGCGGCCCGAGCGGGATCTGGAAGCCGCCCTTGCCGCGCCGTCCGCCCCCGTAGGGCAACCCCAGCGGGCCCACGCCGAACGCGTCACGCAGCCAGGTGGCGGGATCGAGGGCCGGATCGGTGGTGCGCAGCGAGCCGTCGATCCACCCCTCGATCAGCCCGAAGGTGATCACCGTGCGAATGCCGTCACGCCGCATCAGGAAGTCCGCCGCCTGACCGATGGCGTCTCGGTCCTGGGGCCGCACCTCGCCCACCCCGGCGAAGGCCCAGGTCCCCTCGATCTCCATCTCCTCGAGCGCGCGCCGCATGATGCGCATCGACGACGCGGGGATCGCGTAGCGGAGCAGCCCTCCGAGCATGTCGCTGTCGACCTGCGCGGCGAGATCGCCGAGCGCGTGCAGGTCGGCGCCCGTGGCGTGGAGGAGATCGTCGGTGTCGCTGCGAATGCCGTAGGCGAGCGCGGTGGCGAGGCGGGTGCTGATGCCGCCTGCGTCGAACACGCGCGTGGGCGCCCCCCACAGGTACTCCGTGTAGATCGTGCTCGTCGCGCCGACGCTCGGGCGTATGTCGATGAAGTCGGCCTCGAGCTTGCCGCCGATGGAGTGGTGATCGACGATCGAGACGCACGGCAGCCCGGCGCTGCGCGGCAGCTCGATCGAGTTGGCATCCACCAGGCTCATGGCGGCGTAGCGGTCGAGATCCTCGGGCGAGGTGATGCGCGTCAGGGGCAGCTCCAGCAGGTTGACCATGGCGCGGTTCTCGGCGCGGCTCACCACGGGCAGGTGGGCGATGTCGCAGTCGATTCCGATCGAGGCCGCGAGTCGCGCGTGCGCCCAGCCGCTGGCGAGACTGTCGGGATCCGGGTAGCCACGGATCACCACCACGTGCCTGCCGCCGCCCCGCGCCCGCATCGCCTCGAGCAGCTGCTCCACGCGGCTCTTCGCGGCCCGGGCCGCGCGGCCGCTGGACGGCGGCCCGGCGGCCGCCGCGTGGACCTCGCACCGCTCTCGCTGCACTGTCGCGCCGTCCGGATCGTTCATCGCGCCGCGTGCCCCCTCCCCCGGGGTTAGCAAGCGTCACGCCCTCGCGCCCTGCGAGCTCCCGCCGAACGCACCGGACGGCCGGCCTTTCCCGGGAGCTCGCCTCAGGGAACGCTCTCGGGCGTTCCCAGGATGACCGGCCGAGCTCGCGCCGTCCCTGCCGCGTTTTTCCTCCCCGGCGCAAGGTGCGACCGATAGGATGGCTGCCATGCGATCCATCGCGCTCACCGTCGCCGGCCTCGCTGCGTCCACCGCGCTCCTCGTCGCGCTCGGCTGCGAGCAGCAGAACCAGCAGCCGCAATACCCGCAGGGCGGGTACGGCCAGCAGCCGGGCTACGGCCAGCCCGGCTACGGCCAGCCCGGCTACGGCCAGCAGCCCTACCCGCAGCAGCAATATCCGCAGCAGCAGCAGCCGTATCCGCAGCAGCAGCAATATCCGCAGCAGCAACAGCCCTACCCCCAGCAGCAGCAACCCTACCCTCCGCAGCAATATCCGCAGCAGCAGCCCTACCCGCAGCAGCCCACGCCGCAGCCGACGGCGACGGGCAGCAGCCCGTTCCCCTTCCCCATCCCCGCCGGCTTCCCGACCACGCTGCCGTCGAATCTCCCCATCACCATCCCCGGCCTGGTTCCCCCGCCGAAGTAATCGGTCGTCCGGCGTTCGCCGGAGGGCGTCGGGTCGGCAGGCGCTCGGTCAGGGGATGCAGGTGAAGCTGCCCAGGCCGTCCTCGGGATCGGCCCAGAAGCGGTAGGGCGTGAACCAGAAGCCGGCCTCGATCCCCACGCTGGCGCGCCGGTAGCTGCCCAGCAGGTAGCCGAAGTCGCGGAGCGCCCGCTGGTCGATGCTGCCGCCGACGACGTCGAAGAGCGTCCACTCCTCGAGGTAGCTCGCCTGCAGTCCGTCGTCGGTGATCAGATACGCCGTGCGTCCTCCCAGCGCGCGCAGCAGCGAGCCCGTGTTGCGCACGTTGGTGTGCGTGTGATCGGCGCACGGGTCGAGGAGGACGGCATCGTTCGGGACGCCCAGGCGGCAGGTGAGCAGGTAGTCGAGCATGAACGCCTCCACGAGCGACGCGTGCACGGCGCCGCCGCTCACGATCACCACCGGGGCGACGCCTGCCCGGTAGCCCTCGGCGGCGCGGCCGGCGCGGACGAGGTTGACGTCGAAGAGGGCCAGGTCGCGGTTCTCCAGGTGCGGACACGAGGCGCCCGGCCGCCACGGCACCAGCGCGCTCGCGCTCTGCTGGCGCTGGCCGAACCCGAAGGTGGCGATCGCGGCGTAGGGATACCGCGGCAGGTCCGGGAGGCGGCGAGCCAGGGCGCGGAGCGTGCGCGCGTTGACGGCAGCGGCGGCGCGGCGCACGTCGTCGGGGAGCTCGCAGGCGAGCTCGACGGGAGGAGTCCCCGACCCCGTCCCGGAGGCGATCGCCTCGTACCGCGCTGCCCGCTCGTCGATCACGCCGGCCCCGGTCGCCGGCGGATAGCCGCAGCCGGGCGGCACTGGATCGGGGCTCGCACGGCCCGCCCGGTAGCGCACCGGCACGAAGCAGCTGCGCGCCACGTCGAGCTCGGGAAACGAGTCGTGCCGGCGCGCGGCGTCGCCGTCGGGGCCGGTCGCCCGGGTCCAGGCGGTGCAGGCGAGCGCCGGATCGAAGCCGGGCGGCGCGTGGCCCCCGGCCGCATCCCGGGGAGGCTGGAGGGGGAGCGGCGCGTGGCGGGCGCAGCCGGCGAGAGCGAGCGCGGCGAGGGACGCCCGGGCGGGGGCACGGCAACGCATGAGGGCGATCACTCTCGCAGCGCGTTGGGCTGAGGCCAAGCCTCGCCGCTCACCCTCGCGAGGGCCGCTGCTCTAAGCTGCCCGGGTGAACCGCCGCAGCTTTCTCCGGAAGGGCCTCCTCGGCGGGGCCCTCCTCGCGCTCGGTGGAGGCCTCGCGCTCGCCCCGGGCAAGCACCTCGCCAACCCCACCCGCGCGCTCCGGGTCCTCGACGTGCACACCTTCCAGGTGATGGTGGCCGTGGCGGCGCGCGTCGTCACCGCCCCAGGCGTCGATCCGGTCGCCGTCGCGGAAGGCGTCGACGAGGCGCTCTCGCGCGCCCTCCCGGAGAGCCAGGCCGACCTCGTCAAGCTGCTCGGCCTCTTCGAGAACGCGCTCCCGGGGCTCCTCCTCGACGGACGCATGGCGCCGTTCACGCGGCTCGATGGGCCTGCCCAGGACCGCGTGCTCGAGCACTGGCGGGACAGCCGCTTCGTGCTCCGCCGCAGCGGCTTCCACGCGCTCCGCCGCCTCTGCCTGGGCGTGTTCTACGGCGACCCGAGCGCCTGGCCCTCGATCCACTACGGCGGCCCGCCCGATCTCGGCGGCTTCGCCCACGACGACTCGAAGGCGGGCACGCCCGGGTGGTCCGAGCCCGACGCCGCGCCGACCGCCGCGGGAGGTGCGCGGTGACCAAGCTCTCGACGGTGCGCGCGAGCCGCAACGTGATCGATGGATCGGCGGCCGCGGGCGACCTCGAGCTCTCGGCCGACGTCTGCGTCATCGGCAGCGGCGCGGGCGGAGCCGTGGTCGCCTCGGTGCTGGCCGAGGCCGGCGTCTCGGTGATCCTGGTCGAGGAGGGCGGCTACTACAGCACCGCCGACTTCGACATGCACGAGGCGCACACGGTGCCCAAGCTCTACCAGGAGTCGATGCAACGGACGACGGCCGATCTGGCCATCTCCGTGCTCCAGGGGCGCGCCGTCGGCGGCACCACGGTGGTCAACTGGACCACCTGCTTCCGCACCCCCGAGGACGTGGTCGATCACTGGGCGAAGAAGCACGCCGTGGGCGGCTTCACCTACGCCGATCTCGTCCCGCACTACGAGGCGATCGAGGCGCGCCTCTCGATCCACAAGGTCGACGAGACCGCGATGAACCGCAACAATCGCCGGCTCCACGACGGCTGCAAGGCGAAGGGCTTCGCCGTCGAGACGACGCGGCGCAACGTGCACCAGTGCCTCCAGACCGGGTACTGCGGCACCGGCTGCCCGATCAACGCCAAGCGCTCGATGCTGGTGACGCTGGTCCCGGACGCCATCGACGCGGGGGCGCGCCTGCTCTTCCGCGCCCGCGTCGACCGCCTCGAGCTCGCAGGCGGCGCCGCGACCACGGCGCGCTGCACGCTGCTCGACGCCGCCGGCTACGGCGTCACCGGCAAGCGCGCCACGGTCCGGGCCAAACGCTTCGTGCTCTCGGGCGGCGCCATCAACAGCCCCGCGGTGCTGCTGCGATCGGGCCTCGACCAGGGCGGGCTCACCGGCACGCGCACCTTCCTCCACCCGACCGTGGGCGTGTCGGGGCTCTACGACGAGCCCATCGAGGCCTTCGTGGGCGCGCCTCAGACCGCGGCGAGCCATGCGTTCGCTCACCGCGGGGAGGACGTCGGCTTCTTCATGGAGGCGGCGCCCGGCTACCCGGTGCTGGGCGCCACGGCGATGCCGGGGTTCGGCGCGGGGCACCGGCGGCTGATGGAGACGCTGGCGCGGCGGACCGTGCACATCGCGCTAGCGATCGACGGGTTCCACGACGGCGTCCCGGGGGGCACCGTCAAGCTCCGCCCCTCGGGAGCGCCGCTCCTCGACTACCCGATCACCCCCGGGCTCTGGGAGGCCTTCCGCACGGCGCACCGGCGGCTCATCGAGGTCAACCTCGCCGCCGGCGCCAGGGAGGTGACCACGCTCCACGATCCCGCGCTCACCTTCACGCGGGAGGACGAGCTCGACCGGCTCGACGGCGCGCCCTGGGAGCCATGCCGGCTCGGGCTCTTCACGGCGCACCAGATGGGCGGCTGCCGCATGGGAGACGACGCGCGCACCAGCGTGGTGAGATCGGAGGATCTCCGCCACCACGCGGTGAGCAACCTCTACGTGATCGACGGCTCGGTGCTCCCGACCGCGCTCGGGGTGAACCCGCAGGAGTCGATCTACGGGCTCTCCCGGCTGATGGCGACGCGGCTGGCGGCGCGCCGCTAGCGCCGGTCGCGCCCGCCCGTTGCCGCGCCCCGGCCGCGAAGGCAGTCTGGCCACCCCATGCGTGACGTCTTCCTTCACAACACCCTGACCCGCCAGGTCGACAAGCTCTCTCCCCTGCGGCCGCCGCGCGTCGGCTTCTACTCCTGCGGCCCCACCGTCTACCACCACGCCCACATCGGCAACCTGCGCACCTACGTCTTCACCGACACGGTGCGGCGGGTGCTCGAGTACGCGGGCTACACGGTGGACCACGTCATGAACATCACCGACGTCGGCCACATGACCACCGACGAGGACGAGGGGGAGGACAAGATGGCCGCCGCGGCGCGCCGCGAGCAGCGCAGCCCGTGGGAGATCGCGGCGCACTACACCCAGCTCTTCCTCGACGATCTGCGGGAGCTCAACGTCCTCACCCCGTCGGTGCTCTGCAAGGCCACCGATCACATCGCCGAGATGATCGCGCTCACCGAGCGGCTCCTCGCCCGCGGCGTCGCCTACCGGACGCCCTCGGCGGTGTACTTCGACACCGCCGCGTTCCCCGGCTACGGCAAGCTGGCGCGCCTCAGCCTGGAGGGGCAGGAGGCCGGCAAGCGCGTCGAGCCCAACCCCGACAAGAAGACCCCCAGCGACTTCGCCCTCTGGAAGCTGAACCAGCCCAACCACGTGATGGCGTGGGACTCACCCTGGGGCCGCGGCTACCCCGGCTGGCACATCGAGTGCTCGGCGATGTCGATGCGCTACCTGGGGGAGACCTTCGACCTCCACTCCGGCGGCATCGATCACATCCCCGTGCACCACGAGAACGAGATCGCCCAGTCCGAGGGCGCGACCGGGGTCCCGCTCGCGGTGGTGTGGCTGCACGCCAACTTCCTCAACATCGGCGACACCAAGATCTCCAAGAGCCTCGGCAACGTCCTCCTCCTCGCCGACCTCCGCGCCCGCGGGGTGAGCCCGATGTCGTTCCGGTACCTGTGCTTCACGGCCAAGTACCGGCAGCCGCTGGTCTTCACGGACACCGCCATCCAGGCGGCGCAGAAGGTCCTCAACGGCCTCTACGACTTCGTCCGCTACGCCCCGGAAGAGGCGCTCACCGGCGAGGAGCCCTGGGTGGCCCCGATCCGCGAGCAGTTCGCGGAGGCGGTCTGCAACGACCTCAACCTGCCCCAGGCCCTCGCCGCGGTGCAGGAGCTGGTGCGCGAGGCCAACCGCACCGGCCAGCCGCGCGTGCTCGGCGCGCTCTTCGACTTCGACCGCGTCCTCGGCCTGCGCTTCGCCGAGGTCCGGCGCGAGGTCGTCGACCTGCCCGCCGACGTGCGGGCGATGGCCGCCGAGCGCGAGGCCGCCCGCAAGGGGCGCGACTTCGCGGCGGCCGACCGGCTCCGCACCGAGATCGGCGCCCGCGGCTACCTCGTCGAGGACACGGTCGAGGGCGTGCGCGTCAAGCGGAAGGACGCCCTCCAGGACGGTCAGTAGTCCTCGCTCGACCCGCCGCCGCCGGAGCTGCCGCCGCCGCCGGAGTAACCGGAGCCTCCTCCGCCGCCCATGCCTCCTCCGCCCCTCCCGCCACCGGTGAAGAAGAGCAGGAAGAACATGAGCAGCGAGCGGAACCCGGGCGAGACGATGGCGAGCAGGATCACCAGCAGGAGCCCGCCCGCCATCACCCCCACCTGGAGCAGCGAGAGCGGCTCCCGCGGCGGCGGTTGCCCCTGCCGGTGCCCGGGCCGCCGCTCCGGCACCGCCTCGCCCGTGAGCGTGTGGGCGATGGCCGTCGTGCCCAGATCGACCGCCTCGTACACGCGGTTCTCCTGGAGGCGCGGGATCACGAGCTGCCGGAGGATGTCGTTCGACTGCAGATCGGTGAGGGCGCCGCCCACCCCCTTGCCGGTCTCGATGCGGGTCTTGCGCTCGTTCGGCGCGATGACGAGCAGGACCCCGTTGTCGAGCCCCTTCTCGCCGACCTTCCAGGCGTTGAAGGTGGTGTAGGCGACGTCGTCGATGGGCTCGCCCTCCAGCGAGCCGACCACGAAGGCCACCACCGCGAAGCCGCTGCGCTGGCGGACGCCGTCGAGCTTGGCGTCGAGCGCGGCGACCTGCTCCGGGGTGAGCGCGCCGGCGGTGTCGACGACGTGCCCGTGGAGCGGCGGGGGCGTGAAGGCGAGCGCCGGGAACGCCAGCGCGACCAGCGCTAGGAGCGCTGCGAGGGCGGCGACGAGGCGCGAGGCTCTGGTAGCGAGCGCCATGGCCGGGCCCTCAGAACGAGACCTTGGGGGCGACCTGCGACTCCGCCGAGGCGGTGAAGTAGACGCGCGGCTTGAACGTCGTGCCGGTCACCTTGTTGGTCACCTGGCCGCCGATCTTGAGCAGCGTCGAGTTGTACTCGCGCGCGGCGGAGTTGTACTCCTCGCGGGCGCGGAGGATGCGGTTCTCGGTGCCCTCGAGCTGGATCTGCAGGTCGTGGAAGGCCTTGTTGGCCTTGAGATCCGGGTACTGCTCCTGCACCACCATCAGCCGCGAGAGCGAGCCCTTGAGCTGATCCTGCGCCTTCTGGAAGGCGGCCATCTTGGCGGGATCGCTGAGGTCGTCCCCGGTGAGCTTGATCGAGGCGGCCTGCGACCGGGCCTCGGTGACCTTGGCGAGGGTGTCCTCCTCGTGCTTGGCCGAGCCCTTGACCACGGAGACCAGGTTGGGGACGAGATCGTAGCGGCGCTGCAGCTGCGCCTCCAGGTTGGACCACTTCTCGGCGGCGACCTGATCCTTCTCCACCAGATCGTCGTAGTGGCCGCAGCCGGGCACCGCGAACAGCGCGGCGACGGCGAGCAGCATCATCCACACCACGGCCCACGGCGCAGTCCGCACGCCGGACAATGCGACAGTTCGAGCAATCGCTCTCATGTCGCACAGCGTAAGAGCGAGCCTGTTCAGCGCAAGGGCGGGAGCGAAGTCCCGAGCGCTCGATCGGGGAGACCCGAGGGAGCCCCTGGAGTTGCCCCGTGGCCGGCCTCGATGGGGGTGAGATCGAGCGTGGCGCCGCGCTGGGCGTACCCGCCCGCGAAGGGATCGGCGGCGAGGAACAGCGGAGTGTCCAGGTCGACGAAGGCGAAGCCGCCGAGGCCCGCGGCCAGGCACGCGGACATGCTCATCGCCAACCGCGCCTCGACCATGCCGCCGATCATCAGCCCGAGGCCCGCGGCGCGCGCCACCGCGGCGATGGCGAGCGCCTCCGCCACGCCCGACTTCATCAGCTTGATGTTCACCACCTGGGCCGCGCCCAGCGCCGCCACCTGGAGCGCGTCGGCCGCGGTGCGCACGCTCTCGTCCGCGGCGACCGGCACCGATCCCTCCCGCGAGACCCGCAGGAGCCCCGCGAGATCGGGCCCGGGCACGGGCTGCTCGAAGAGGATCGGCGTGATCCCCCGCGTGCGCAGATCCGAGAGCAGGTCGAGCGCGGCCTCGGCGGTGAGCCCGCCGTTGCCGTCGAGCATCAGCTCCGCGTGCGGCGCCGCCTCGTGGATGGCGAGGAGCCGCGCCGCATCGGTGGCCGATCCGGGGCCGCCCACCTTGACCTTGAGCCGGGTGAAGCCCTCGGCGGCGCGCTCGGCCGCGTCCCGCCGCGACTCGTCGATGGAGGTGATGGGGATCGTCACGTCGGTGACGAGCTCCCGCGTCGCTCCTCCGAAGAAGGCCCAGAGCGGGAGCCCCGCGCGCCGGGTCAGCGCGTCGAGCACCGCCGTCTCGATCGCGCACCGCGCCGCGGCGCTCGCGCTCGCGCGGACAGCCAGATCCGAGGCGATCCGCCGCCAGCCGCGCGCGTCCTCACCCTCGACGCCGGAGCGCGAAGCCAGCATCGCCTCGAGCGCGCCGTCGCGCGTCTCGCCGTCGAACGCTGGGAAGGGCGACGCCTCGCCGAAGCCGCGGGTCCCGTCGGCGAGCTCCACGGTGCAGAGCGCCGCCTCGGCGACGAGCTGCGCGCCGCCGGCGATGCCGAACGGCCGCAGCATGGGGATGTCCAGCGGCGCGACGGTGAGGCTCCGGATCGTGGTCGGGGTCGGCATGGCGCGGCGACCCTAGCACCGCATCACCCCCGCATCGCCCCGAGCTCCGCCTCCATCTGCGCATGGACCACGGCGCGGAGCTTCCGGTCGTCGCCGCCGACGCTGGCGGGATCGACCGGCGGCAGCACCCGCACCCGCACCGGGCGCGGCACGATGCGCGCGCTCCCCTTGCCCAGGATCTCGGCCGTCCCGTCGATGACCACGGGCACGATGGGCGCGCCGTTGCGGACGCTGAGCACGAAGGCGCCGCGGAAGAAGCGCTGGAGGTTGCCGTCCGGCGAGCGCGTCCCCTCGGGGAAGACGAAGACGCTGGAGCCCTCCGCGAGCGCCGCCTCGCAGCGGCGAAACATCCGCAGGATGCTGGGCAGGTGGCCGCGCTTGAGCGGGATGTAGCGGTTCAGCACCATCGTCCAGCCGATGAACGGGGCGTAGAAGTTCTCGACCTTGCTCACCCACTTGTAGTCGAGGCCGGTGGCGAAGACGGCCAGGATGTCGACCATCGACTGGTGGTTGGAGACGAACACGAACGCCTGCCCCTCGGGCACGTTCTCGCGGCCCTCGACCACGACGCCCGCGAACGGCGCCCAGGCCAGGTAGTGCCCCCCCCAGACGCTGGTGAAGCGGTGCAGCCAGGAGAGCCGGCGATCCCAGAGGAAGGTCGCCAGGAACAGCGCGAGCGCGAGCCAGAAGAGCACGGCGCTGCTGAGGAGCAGGTACGGCCAGTAGAGCAGGTTGTAGACGAGGAGCACCACCGCGCCCGGGGGAGACCGGGCCGCGCGGACGGTGTCGAGCGCGGGAGGGCTCGTCATGTGGGGATCCCTACCATGGAACGCCGGCGGTCTGGGGGTGCCCCCCAGCAGGGCCGGTCGTCAGCGGGGCTTGCGCGGCGGCCGGGTGGGGGAGCGGAGACCGTCCAGCGCGCTCTTCACGGCTTCCCCGACGCGGGTGCCCTGGATCAGGCCGTCGAGGATCTCGCGCGCGTTGGTCTGGAGGTCGGGCGCGCTGGCCGTGCCGGCGATGTAGACGGGGAGGACGACCTTGCTGGAGAGCGCCGCCGGGATCGCCAGGATCGGGCTCCGGGCCAGGTAGCCCTGGAGCAGGTGCACCTCCGCGCGGCCGACGAGCTGGCCGCGGCGATCGCGCCGGATCGTGCCGTTCACCTCGATGCCGTCGAGGGCGGCGTCGAGCCTCTCGACCACCATCTCGCCGCGGGAAAGGCGCACGTCGGCGCGGATGGGGCCCCCTCCTCGCGCCCGGAGGGGCGGCAGGCGGTAGCGCGCCAGCGCCGGCGCGAGCGAGCGGACGAAGAGATAGACCGGGTCCTCGACGGTGACCCTCCCCTGCGCCTGGAGCGCGTGCTCGGCGAGGCTCTCCCGCTCGAAGCGCAGCGCGCCGGACGAGGCGCCGCGCAGCGCCGCCGCGAGGGCGGGGACCGGCAGCGCGTCGACGCGGACACCGCTCCACTCGACGGTCGCCCCGAGCGTGCCGCCCCGCCCGATCCGGCCCGAGGAGGCGAAGCGTCCCCCGAGCAACGAGCCCGACAACCCCTGCCAGGCGAGGCGATCGGAGTCGACGTCGAGGAGCACCGACGCCTGCTCGATCTCCAGGGTCGCGCCCCCCACCTCGAGCGCCAGGCGCGCCGCGCTGAGGCGACCGGTGAGGCCGGGACGCGCGAGCGTGCCGGTCAGCCGCGCATCGAGGCCGACGACATCGGCCGGCCGGGGACGCACGGGCTCGCGGACGATCCCCACCGTGACCGCATCGACCGCGGCGAAGCGGCCGCGCAGGGTCGAGCCGAGGAGCTCGCCGGAGGCGCTCGCGGTGAGGTGGAAGAGCAGCGCCGAGCGCGGGGTCTCGAGGGCGAACGAGCCCTCGACGGCGCGCGCAGCGCTCACCAGCAGCTCCCCGGTGACGGTGAGATCGGCCGGGAGGCCGGGAGCGCCGGGCCTCGCCAACCGCAGCCGCGCGGAGCCGAGCGCCGCGATCTGCGCGAGGAGCGCCCCGTCGGCGCGCTCGACCTGCAGCGCCAGGAGCGGGACGGCCGCCTCCTCGCTCGACGGAGGCGCCAGGGCAACCCGGCCCCAGGCGCCGAAGCGCGCGCCACCCACGCCGGCGACGAGGTGCTGGTAATGCAGGCGCCGCCGATCCAGGTCGATCTCCGCGGAGACGCCCTCGAGGCGCACGACCGCGCCGGGGGCCTCGGGTCGCGCGAGCAGGACCTCCGCGGCGAAGACGCGGCCGCGGATCCGGGGATCGGCGAGCGAGCCCTCGGCGGTGAGATCGAGCTCGAGGAGCGCCTCCGGCAGCGGGGTCGGGACCCACCCGAGCTCGGCGGTCGCCACCCGTCCGGTGAGGCGTGCCCCCTGGAGGGCGCCCGCGGCATCGACGGAGCCCGCGACCTCCAGCCGCGACCGGGCGGTGGAGACCACGAGCGCGAAGCCGCCGCCCTCGCGCGAGCGGAGGGTCAGCGTGGCCTCCAGGAGGATCGGCGCCCCCACCCGCAGCCGCCCGTTCACCCAGCTCGCGTCGCCCCCATCGCCCCCATCGCCGAGCGCGGCGAAGTCGAGCGCAACGGCGCTCCCTCGCGCCCGCACCTCGCCCCGCACGCCGACCAGCCGCGCGTGGAGCGGGAGCCCGCCCAGCGGCAGGCCCGCGCCCAGCTCGATCGCGACGCGATCGAGCACCAGCTCCGCGGCGGCGCCGAGCGGCACCCGCACCCCGTCGATGCGGAGCAGGCGCCCCTCGAAGGTGATCGCCCCCAGCGCGGCCCCGGGGCCGAGCCGATCCCGCAGCAAGCCCTCGAACCAGGCCGCCGTGCCGGGACCGTTCACGGGCGCCTGCTCAACCCTCTCCGAGATCCACCTCTTCGAGCCCGTCGCGCACCTTCAGCGTGTCCTCCCGGGCGGCCAGGCACGCTTCGCTGCCGACCACGAAGGCCCGGCAGTTGTCCGGTCGGATCAGGTAGATCCCGCACTTGTTGTCCTGCGCCAGGTTCTGGCAGCGGCCCGTCGCGGCGAAGCGCAGGGTGACCCGGCCGTCGGCGCGCTTCAGGTAGGCGCGGCCCATCAGATCCTTGCGGCCCGCGTCGCGCCAGCGCTCGAAGTCGGCTTCGTCGAGGACGACGTTGGCCTCGTGGCAGCAGGCGCCGCAGTCGAGGCAATCGAGGTGCAGGCTGCGGGTCGCTCCCTCGTGGACGCTGTCGCGGTCGCACCAGTCGAGGACCGACCCCTCGAAGCGCCCGCCGACCTTGGCGATGGCGAGGCCCCTGGCGGGCCCGTCTTTGACGCGGCGCCAGCGCTGCTGCTCGATGGCGAGGATCGACCACAGCCCGAGCTCGGTGATCTTGCCGTGCTCGTCGACGCCGAGGATCATGTCGAGGCCGCCGTCCTCGCGCTCGACCGCGGCGTGGCCGCCGTGGCGCACGTGGGCGGCGGCGCGGGAAAGCCAGCGGGACCGGAACCTTCGCCACACGGGGCGCACGATCTCGTAGGCGCTCATCGGCGGCATCCTTGCAGAGCGACGCGGCCCTGCCAACGCCCGAGGATGGGGGCGGGCGCGAATCTGCTAGGCTCCGGCGCGATGAACGAGCGAGCGCGCTCCGGGAGCCGGTCCGGGAACATCGTCATCCTCAAGACCGGCGAGCCGGTGGCCGCGGTGCGGGAGCGGCGCGGGCAGTTCGCCGATCTCATCCAGGAGGCGATCGGCCCCCACTGGGACGGCGGCTACCAGGTCGTCGACGTCGTCACCGAGACCCCGCCGCCCCCCGGCGCCGCCGCGGCCTACGTGATCACCGGCTCCGCCGCCAACGTGCCCGACCGCGCGCCCTGGATGGAGCGCACCGAGGCCTGGCTGCGCGCCGTGGTCGAGCACGGCACGCCCACCTTCGGCATCTGCTTCGGCCACCAGATCCTGGCGCAGGCCCTCGGCGGCGAGGTGCAGCGCAACCCGCGGGGCCGCGAGATGGGGACGCTCTCCATCGAGCGCCTGCCCGGCACCGGCGCCGCCGCCCCCATCTTCGACGGGCTGCCGGCGCAGTTCGACGCGCACGTCACCCACATCGACTCGGTGGTGCGCCTGCCCCCCGGGGCCGAGCCGCTGGCCCGCACGGCGCTCGAGGACTACCACGCCATCCGCTTCTCGGAGACGTGCTACGGCGTGCAGTTCCACCCCGAGATGGATGCCGAGGTGATGCGCACCTACGTCGAGAGCCGCCGCGCGATCCTCGTCGCCGAAGGCTTCCAGGTCGACGCCATGCTCGCCGCCGTCCGCGAGGCGGAGGCGGGGCGGCGGACGCTGCAGAACTTCGTCCGCGCCTTCCTCGGGTAGCCGTCGCAGCTACTTCTTCTTCTTCGGGTCCGGCGGCGGGCCCGGCGCCGCGTCGGGGCCGCGCATCATGGCCGCCACGTCGGGGTCGATGCCGTTGTCCACGGTGGGCTTGTTGGGTCGCAGGGAGGACAGGTTGGCGACGGTGCCGTTGTCCTCGTAAGCGAGGCCGAGCGCCGTGTCGCTGCGCTGGATGGCGCGGAGGTGGCTGGTGGCGTCCTTCCAGTCGACCTCGACGGAGGAGATGGCGGCGCCGTCGGGTTGCCGCACCCGCCCGGGGATGCCGTAGTTGGTGGACAGCTTGACCACGGCCTCCATGTAGTTCTTGCCGAGCGGGGCGCCCTCGGCGAGCTTCTTCTCCTCGATGATCTTCCAGAGGCGCTCCTGGATGAAGAAGAAGTAGGTGAGCTCGCCCTTGCGGGTGAAGCTCAGCAGCGCTTCCTTGTTGTTGTAGCTGTACTCGCCGCGCAGCGGGGTCCCGTCCAGGCCGGTGGGGAGCTTGCCGAAGTCGATGCGGCTGCGGCGGAACTGGGACTTGTCCTCGGCGATCTGGGCGTCGAGATCCTTCATCTGGATGCCCGGCTGGACCTCTTTGTAGCGGGGCCGGTAGTCCTCGTCGACGAGCTTGTCGAGCGCGTCGCCCACCTGCTTGGGGGACTGGCCCCAGCTGACGCCCGACAGCGTCAACGCGATCGCTTTCTTGGTGACGGGAGGATCGGCCACCGCCGCATCCTCCTTCTTCCCCTTGGCGTGCACGTCCGTCACCTGCGTCGCCACCGCGAGCGTGAGCCCGACGGTCAGCAGCGCGCCCAGGAGCCTCTTCGCGTTCATGCTTCTCATTCCTCCACCCCGGTTCACGGATCTCGATACGGTCCGGGTGTCCCTGGAGCCGGGGCTCTGGAGCGAGCCGGCGGGCCGTCTCAGGCTAGCACCAGCGTCGCCGCGGGTGAAAAAGAGAGCGCTCCGGAACGCCTCGGCCGGCGTCATGGCGGTTGGACGGGGGAGCGGGCGATTCGATGGACCGTTCCTCGACCGGCATCGCGCGGGGCGTCGGTCCCGGGGTCCCGTCGGCGGCTCGGGCGGACCCTGACAAACCGCGCGCGCCGTGGTAGGTGCCCTGCCCGTTCCGGCGAGATCCCCATGATGCACCCCGTCAAGAAGCTCCGCGCCCTCACCGCCCTCACCCTCGGGCTCGGGCTCGGCCTCGCCGCGTGCGAGCCGAGCCAGCCTGCCGGCGGCCCGGCCTCCGGCGCGCTCGCCTGGGAGGGCCACGCCCAGGAAGTCTTCGACGACAACATCGACCCCGCCGCGGTCGGCCTCTCCCTCGACGGCCCCTCCCCCCGCAGCGACCGCCACCTGCGCGAGCGCGCCCAGACCGCCGACGTGGTCGCCCGGGTCCGGGTCCAGACGGTCACCGTCGACTCCGTGGGCGACCAGAAGACCTATCACCTCGGGGTCCAGGTGGGCGTGCCCACGCTGGTCCCGGCCAAGCTGTCGGACCGCACCTTCGAGCTCTCGATCAAGCCGCAGAGCCCGGGCTTCGGCATCGCCAGGTCGTTCGACTCGCGCCTCCGGGGCCAGACCTTCGTCGGCTTCATCAAACGTTACGGCACCGGCGACGGCGAGACCGTGGTTCACTGGCACCTGGCCCCCGACACGGCAGAGGTGGTGGCCGCCATCAAGGAGGCAGTGATGCTTCGGGAGATCTCCGGGTCGTGAGCAACGTGACGATCAAGACGGTCAAGGAGGTCGACGCCATCCGCGTGGCCAGCCAGATGACCACCGAGACGATGATGGCGGTGGCGGAGATCCTCCGCCCCGGCATGACCACGGAGGAGATCAACGCCTTCGTCCACGAGGACACCCTCCGCCGCGGCGGCATCCCCGCGCCGCTCAACTACCACGGCTTCCCCAAGAGCGTGTGCACCTCCGTCAACGAGGTGGTCTGCCACGGCATCCCTGGCCCTCACGTGCTCGAGCCCGGCGACATCATCAACGTCGACGTCACCACCAAGTTCGCCGGCTTCCACGGCGACACCTCCGCCACCTTCTACATCGGCACCCCCTCCCCCGAGGCCCGCCACGTCACCGAGGTCGCCCGCCGCGCCCTCGACCTCGGCATCGCCGAGGTGCGCGACGGGGCCCGCCTCGGCGACATCGGCGCCGCGATCCAGGAGTTCGCCGAGGGCGAGGGCTGCTCGGTGGTGCGCGCCTTCGTGGGCCACGGCATCGGCCGCGGCTTCCACGAGCCGCCCCAGGTCTCCCACGTCGGCACGCGCGGCAAGGGCGACCGCATCCGCGCCGGCATGGTCTTCACCATCGAGCCGATGATCAACCTCGGCGGCTTCGAGGTCGAGGTCCTGGCCGACAAGTGGACGGTGCTCACCGCCGACCGCAGCCTCTCCGCCCAGTTCGAGCACACCCTGGTCGTCACCAAGGCCGGCTGCGAGGTCCTCACCCGCCGTACCCGCAAGCTCGCCAACAGCGAGATCTTCCCGAGCCCGTTCGTGGCGCACGCGCTCCAGGCGTAGGGGCTCGACGTCGCCGCCGGTCATCCTGCGGAACGCCCGAGAGCGTTCCGCGACGGGTCACGTGCGAGGCCACGTTTCCACACCCCCTCCACCCTCCCTTCGGGGTAGAAGCGAGAGGATGGCACTCGACGACGCCTCGCGGCAACGGATCGCGCCGTATGTCTCCAGCCTGACCCACGACGTCTTCGCGCTCTCCGGTCTGCCGGAGGAGGTGATCGCCGTCCTCTTCGCCTACTACTCGCGCAGCCGCGACGACCTGCGCACCAACCTGGCGCGGCTGCTCGCCGACCAGGAGCTGGGCGTAGTGGAGGGCGGCGGAGCCGGGCGCCCCACCCTGGCGCTGGCCACCGACAAGGCGCGCGCGTTCCACGAGAAGTGGGTGGTCGGCTACGGCCACGCCTCGGTCGCCGAGCACGCGGTGGTGCACCTCGCGCTGGAGAACGTGAGCATCGTCGCCTCCAAGGTGATCGAGGATCTGCGCCTCGGCGCCTTCACCGAGAAGAGCACCCGCTACGTGGTCTTCGACCAGCAGAGCTACCTCGAGCCCCCGGGCCTCCCGCCCGCCGCGGCGGCGACCTACCGCTCCATCGTCCAGCGCCTCTTCGCGTCGTACCTCGACCTCATGCCGCGGGTCATGGACGCCCTGCGCGCCCGCGTCCCTCGCGCCGAGGGCACCAGCGACGCGGCGCACGCGACCGCCCTCAAGGGCCAGGCGTGCGATCTGCTCCGCGGCCTCCTCCCCGCGGGCACGCGCACCAACATCGGGCTCACCGCCAACGCGCGCGCGCTCGAGGGGCTGCTCACCAAGATGCTCTCGCACCCCCTGGGGGAGGTGGTCTCCATCGGCCGGGCGATGCTCGCGGCCTCGCTCCACGTGGCGCCCACGCTCGTCAAGTACGCCGCCCGCAACGAGTACCGCGCCGGCCTCGGCAAGGCCGTCGGCGACGTGCTCGCCCGCGTCTACACCCCGCCCGCCGGCGGCGCGAGCGCGACCATGGTGCTCACCGCGCCGGTGCGCCTGGTGCGCTTCGACAAGGACGCCCTCGAGCGCGTGGCCCTCGCCCTCGCCTACGACGGCGCCGACCCCAGCGCCCACGCGGCCGGCCTCATCGACGGCCTCCGCCACGCCAGCTCCCGCGAGCTCCAGGACATCGTCGCCGCCGCCTTCGTCGGCCGTGGCCCCCACGACCCGGCGCCCCGCGGCCTCGAGGCCTCCTCGATGACCTTCGAGCTGATGCTCGACTACGGCGCCTACCGCGATCTCCAGCGCCACCGCCTGGTCTCCCCCGCCACCCAGCGCCTCACCTGCCACCTCGGCTTCGAGACCCCCGCCGAGCTCGCCAACCTCGGCTTCGGCGAGGCCTACCAGGAGGCCCTCCTCAGCGCCTACGAGCCCTGGCTGACCCTCGACGCCCACCCCCTCGAGGCCCAGTACGCCGTCCCCCTCGGCTACCGCGTGCGCACCCTGTGGACGCTCAACCTGCGCGAGCTCTTCCACGTCATCGAGCTGCGCTCCGCCCGGCAAGGGCACGCCAGCTACCGGCGCATCGCCCAGGGGCTCTACCGCTCGGCGGGCGGGGCGCACCCGTGGCTCAAGGAGCTGATCCGGGTGGATCTCAACGACTACACGCTGGCGCGGGGGTAAGAGCGTACTGGGCGCCGTCGCCCCTCACGCTCGTTCGCTGTCGAGCATCGTCATCAACCTCGGCAGGTAGAAGTCGGCCGTGTCGATGAGATCGACACCGCCATCGATGGCTTCGTGGATCACCCGGACGCCGTCCCCGCCGTCCGCGAGTGCCGAGGATCCCAGTCCGATCGGAAAAACCGTCGGCCCCTGGTCACCCAACCTCCTGGATTCGTGCATGCTCGTGTCGCTCCTGAAGTTACCGGTCACCCGATGCTCCGTCGCGCGGATCAGGGCGTGAAGCTGAGGCAGAGCCCCGCCGTGCAGGCGACGGCGACGCTCAGGATGTTCCCATACGGGGTCTCCATGCCGTCTTCGGTGATCTCCCTGCCGCCGCCGCTGGGGCAGTCGCAGGGCGTTCCCCCGGTCGGAGTGCACGCTTTTTCGTAGGCAGCGTAGGCGGCGAGCTCGGCGGTGGCCACCCCCAGCACGAACGTCGTGCAGCATCCGACGGTGTTCGCGGTGGTGCAGTCGGCGTCGGTGGAGCATCCCTTGTAGATCGAGGGGAGCTGCGACACCCCGCCGTCGGCGCACACGCTGCCGCCGCCGCTCCCGGCGCCCTGGGCCCCTCCCGCACCTCCTCCTACCGTGTCCACCACGACGTTCCCGCCGCACGCGGAGGCGAGCAGGACCCCCCAGGAAACCAGGACGAGCAAGCGCATGGCGCGAACATGCCGGGATTCACCCGCGGCTTCAACCAAGAGCCGCCCGCCGACCTCGGTTCACGGCCGGCTTGTCGCCCTCCGCGGCCGCCGCCTATGCTCCCCGGCAATGACCCCCAAGTACCGCCTGGTGACCCGGAGCGACTTCGACGGCCTGGTGTGCGCCGTCCTCCTGAGGAAGCTCGACCTGATCGACGAGATCAAGTTCGTGCACCCCAAGGACATGCAGGACGGCAAGGTGCCCATCTCGGATCGCGACATCACCACCAACCTGCCCTACGTCGAGGGGGCCCACCTCGCCTTCGACCACCACAGCAGCGAGACCCTGCGGGTCGGCCAGCACGACAACCACGTCATCGACCCCCACGCCGCGTCCGCCGCGCGGGTCGTCTACCGCCACTACGGCGGCAAGGAGCGCTTCCCCGACATCTCGGACGAGATGATGGACGCCGTCGACAAGGCCGACTCGGCGCAGTTTTCCATGCAGGAGATCCTCGATCCCTCGGGCTGGGTGCTCCTCAACTACGTGATGGACGCGCGCACCGGCCTCGGGCGGTTCCGCGACTTCCGGATCTCCAACTACGACCTGATGATGAAGCTCATCGACGCCTGCATCGCGCTGCCGGTGGCCGACATCCTCCGGCTGCCGGACGTCGCCGAGCGCGTCGATCTCTACGACGCCCACGAGCACCTGTTCCAGGACCAGATCCAGCGCTGCGCCACCGTCCACGGGAAGCTGATCGTCCTCGATCTGCGGGGCGAGGAGACCATCTTCGCCGGCAACCGCTTCGTCATCTACGCGCTCTTCCCGGCCTGCAACATCTCCATCCACGTGATGTGGGGGCTCAAGAAGCAGAACACGGTGATGGCCACCGGCAAGTCGATCCTGGACCGCAGCTCCAGGACCGACGTCGGCGCGCTGATGCTCCGCCACGGAGGCGGCGGGCACGAGGCGGCCGGCACCTGCCAGGTCGACAACGACCGGGCCGAGGCGGTCCTCGCCGAGCTGATTCACCAGATCAACGCCGACGGCTGAGCCGCGAGGGACCGCTCGCCGCCGGCTCGGCGGGCGGCCAGCTTCTTTTCGGCGAGACCCGTCGTCTTCGGCGGGCGCCCAGCTTCTTTTCGGCGAGACCCGTCGTCTTCGGCGGGCGCCCAGCTTCACTTGGCCGAGATCCGTCGTCTTCGGCGGGCGCCCAGCTTCACTTCGCCGAGATCCGTCGTCTTCGGCGGGCGGCCAGCTTCACTTCGGCGAGATGCGTCGTCTTCGGCGCCCGGGCAGCTTCACTTCGCCGAGATCCGTCGTCTTCGGCGCGCGGCCA
>Ga0302279_10003431_pt1 | contig 19747 bp, 10 predicted proteins | sample III_Bog_N3_3_FD_194541 | JGI IMG/M metagenome (GOLD analysis project Ga0302279, IMG submission 194541) | Peat permafrost microbial communities from Stordalen Mire near Abisko, Sweden - III_Bog_N3_3 | ecosystem: Environmental > Terrestrial > Soil > Wetlands > Peat | place: Sweden: Abisko...
TGGCGTCGGCAGGAGCGGCCTGAGCGACCGCGATTCGAGGCACTACTGCGAAACCAAGCGCTGATGTGACCGTGAGGGCACGCAACAGCGCTAGTGTACGATTAGCAGGCATGTTTTGGTGTTTTTGGACTTAGGGTTTAGACACTTACGGAAAAACTCTCAGGGGAGAATGGTCCGTTTTCTGGGGTGAACGGTCAGCGATTGGGGGTAAATCCAAGGGGAGCTGACGTGTAGACTTGGGGGTTATACCCCATCCGCGGCCTGCTGTGAATGAGAACCTTTATACGGAAGTTAAGATTCTTTACCAATGCAGAAGTATTTTTGAACCTAATTCTGAAGCCTCTCGCGAAGGTCCGCTGGCAATAGTTCCATCGCCGCCCCCTGCAGGCGGGGATCCTTTATGGCCAATCCGAGGGCCTTCCTAAGCACCTGCAAACGGTACAAGGAACTCGTGCTCAGGGTGCGGAGCTTTTCTTCATCCATTTCGTCCAAGCACTGCTTCAGCCGCCCGCGCGCTAGGTCCACGTGGTGCGCCTGGGCAAGCACGACCGCGAGGCCAACTCGCTGGTCCCAGGGCAACGCCTGGTCCGCCCCGCTGCCAATCCGGCGCACGAGGAGACCGGCGGTCCGGGCAAACTCATCCGAATCGTTCAGGGCTATGGCGACCTGGGCCTGGGCTAGGAGGGCGCCGAGGTCGGCGGGAAACCGCCTTAGGACCTGGCGCGAGCTCGCCGCCAAATCCATCTGACCCATGTCGATGAAGTACTCAGCCAAGCGGCTTGCAGCCATTGCGTTATCTTGTTCATCAACTACTTCCAGAACATCCACCGATTGCCCTTCAAATCCGGAAATGCTGGGAGGAAGGTAGGGGATGGGCTGAAGCCACGGCGGCAGGTTCCACAGGTGCAGGCGCTCTAAAAAGGTGCTACCCACCTGCCCTTCGCCGACACGGGCGTAGGCATCCAAATAGGGGTCCCAGAGGGGGATCACGATGTGCGTGATCCCACGGCGGGTAATCAGCTCTTGGGCCTCCTCGGGTGTCAGGGCGCTCACAATGCGCACCGCCGCCCGTATTCCGTCCCGGCTTTCCCAGGCAAAGGTGCCCAACCCCCGCAGGCCACCATAGTAGTAGAGAGCGGTGGTCGCATTAGGCGGGGCCAAGACGACGGCGCTTCCCTGGCCAACGTGCTGGGCCAGCCAATAGGCCAAGTCTCGCTCCACCAGGCTCACAGCCTCCCCTCCCGCCAGGGCATCCCCCGGCCCAGCGGTCGGCCAGAGCCTAACGGCGCCCGGCATTAGGGCCACGGCAGCCAAGACCCCCAGGACCCAGGCCACCCATCGCCGCTTGGGAGCGCTCGCTAGCGCACCAGCCGTCACCACGAGCAGCGCCAGGACGGAGCTGTCGACCCCGTTCCACCAACTCAGCTGGCGGACGGCGAAACCAAAGGCCACCAGCACGGGACCAAGCGCCAGGGCCAATGCGGCCCGCTCGCCTGGGCCAAATGCCCGATAGGCCAGGATCGCAACCGCGGGAACGACGAGCAAAAGGGGCAGCACCGTGGCCCAGACCATGGGAGTGAATCCATTCTGGAGGAGCCAGGACCAGAGATTCGGCGCAGAGGCCCCCTCGGGAAGGAGCGAAAGCCGCATCGTCGAGAGGTCCTCCATCAGGAAACCGGAGCTGTGCGTGAGCCCTAGCGTTACGGGCACTGACGCGAGCGCCAATGCGGCAAGGACCGAGACGGCCACGCCCTTTAGTCCCATCCGCGGGTGTGCGCCCTGGATCCAAGCTGCCAGTCGCCAGAGGAGCTCCCCGCCCCCCATCCAGGCGATGCCAAAGAGGGGATGGATCGAGTGGAGCTCCCACGAGCCCATATGGCTCGGGAAGTACTCGATCAGGTAGGCACCGAGACTTGTGACGGCGCCCCCGAGGGCCCAGGCCCGCCAGGGCAGGGGCTGCCGAAGCTCGGAAGGGGCCGCCTTTGTGTCTGCCCGGGAGATCCATGCCTCCAGGAGACCTCCAACCGCGATCCCGGCGAGGATCGGAGCCTGCCAGGCCACATTGATCCAGAGCCCGATCCCACCCAGAACACCCGCGCCGAAGAACCAGCGCCGCGTCCGCAGCGCCAGATCGCCGTCCCCCCGGCCGGTGATCCCTGCCAGGAGCGGGAGCACGCTCCAGAGCGCCAGGAGCTGAGAAAGACCGCGGTCATCGGGCGCCCCCGGGAGGAATTCCGAGGCGAGGGGGAAGAGGGTCACCAGGCCCGCCGAAAGAAGCGCTGCGGCCAGGACGCCAAACCGGCGCGCGACAAAGCCCACGGCGCAGGCGCCCAAAAGGATCATCAGCAGGGGGTCCGCGACCAGGGCCGCCCACTCGACCGAGGGCCCCATCGGGCTCCCGGACACCTCGTGGCGGGCACCGGCAACGAGCCCAAGCCACCACCGGTAGGGCGACGCGGCATTCACGTCGCGGCCCACCGGCGCATTCTCGTAATCGGCAAAGCGCACGCGCCACTCCCTGTGGGCGAACATCTGGCGGGCCTGGTCGAGCCATTCGTAGGACTCGTTGTGATGGCCCGGCACGATGAGCCTCGGCCGCCACTCGCCGGCAGGTGCTGCACCTCCGACCGCCGTCACGTATTCAACGCGCCGAATCCGCAGGGTGCTCGTCAGGCAGAAGAACCCGAGCGCGCAGATGGGGACCAGCATCCAGGCGCGCGCCGAAATCTGCTTGGGGCTCTTCAATGGGGTTATCGGGTTTGCTGTGGGTTGCGGAGTCGCGCATGCAAACGGACAAGGATCGACCGGGCAAGGAAAGTCCGCCTACAGCGCACGCCCCAGGACGTTCCTATCCTTGACTCCCCCGGGACGCGTTCGTCCCATGTGCGACCCACGATGCCAGCCGCCGCATATCGCAAGCACCCCGGTGTGACGGCTGCGGCGGGACTTACGTCCCGCTTGCGGCTCTTGCTGGGCCTGGCCCTGTGCTCGGCGGCCCTCGCCGACGATCCGGCTGGAGGCCTCTCCAGCAAACCGTTCGCTGCGCGGCCCGAGCCGCGGGGGAAGACCATGTTCACCCTCCTCCCCCCGGAAAAAACAGGGGTGCGGACCGAGAACCCCTACGATGACCCGAGGATGTGGGGCGACCTCTACCGCGAATTCGAGGACGGCTCGATCGGAACGGGAGTGGCCATCGGGGACTACGATGGCGACGGAAAGCCTGATATCTTCGTCGTGAGCAAGACGAAGGGGTGCCGCCTTTTCCGAAACCTGGGCGGCTACCGGTTCGAGGACGTGACGGAGAAGGCGGGGGTAGGCGCCGAGCCCGGAGTCTGGAACCTGGGCGCCACCTTCGTCGACGTGAACAACGACGGTCTCCTCGACATCTACGTCTGCCGGTTCAACGCCCCCAATCTCCTCTATATAAACCAGGGGGACGGGACCTTCAAGGAGATGGCCCACGCCTACGGCCTCGATATCAAGGACTCGAGCGTCATGGCGGCGTTCTGCGACTACGACCGCGATGGCTGGCTGGACGTCTATATCAGCGTGAACCTGCTCGACAGCGCGAAACACCCGGACGGACAGCGGGGCTACCTCCTCCACAACAACCGCAACGGCACCTTTACAAACGTCACCGAGGCCGCGGGGATCTCCGGCGAGTCGCAGAGCCATTCGGCCACGTGGTGGGACTACGACAACGACGGCTGGCCGGACCTCTATGTCGCCAACGACTACGCGATCCCGGACAAACTCTACCACAACAATCGGGACGGCACCTTCACGAACGTCATCGACCAGGTGCTGCCGCACACCTCCTCCTCGTCCATGGGTTCGGATCTGGGTGACGTGAACAACGACGGCCTGATCGACCTCCTGGTGGCCGACATGGCCGCCTCCACGCATCAGAGGGACCAAAGGTCCATGGCCGGTGAGCGGGAAGGCAATATCGACACCACGGACCCGACGCCCAAGGTCCACCGGAGCGCACTCTACCTGAACACGGGAACGGGCCGCTGCCTGGAAGCCGCCAAAATGGCAGGGATCTCGGCAACCGACTGGACCTGGTCGGTCCGCCTCGAGGACCTGGACAACGACGGTGCGCTCGACCTCTTTGTCACCAATGGGTTCAACCGGGATCCGGACACCGACGTCATCGATCGCGCCGGGCTGGCCGCCTCCACGACCGAACGCATTCGGGTGCTCTTCGATAGCCCCGTGCGAAAGGAAAGTCACTTTGCGTACCGCAACCTGGGCGACTTGAGGTTTGAGAATATGAGCGCGGAATGGGGCCTTGACCAGAAAGGCGTCTCCTTCGGGGCCGCGTTTGGCGACCTCGGCGGAGACGGCAACCTGGACGTGGTCTACACCAATTATGAGGGAGGGGTGAGCATCCTGCGCAACGACAACGACACGGGGCACCGCGTGAACGTCGACCTGCGGGGAACAACCTCCAACCGGTTCGGGGTGGGCGCGACCGTCCGGGTCGAGAGTGCGCTCGGCGTCCAGGTGCGCCAGCTCGTGCTGGCGCGAGGCTACCTCTCCAGCAGCGAACCCATGCTCCACTTCGGCCTGGGCGCGGACACGGTCATCCGTCGCATGAGCGTGACCTGGCCCAACGGCCGTGTGCAGTCCTTTGAAAATCTTGCGGTCGACCGACGCTACACGGTCATGGAGCCCTCCGGGCCCGTTGCGATCCCTGGCGACCCTGTCCGGCCCCCCTCCCGCTTTAATGAGGTGAGCGGGGCAACCGGGCTCTCAGCAAGGACAAGGGAGGAGCAGATTGGCGAGACGTACCTGCAGCGCCTCATCCCCGTGCGCCTTAACCGGCGCGGACCGGCCGTGGCGGTAGGAGACGTTTCGGGCAGCGGCCGAGGCGACGTTGCCCTCGGAGGGACCACCCTGGATCCGCTGCGCATCCTCGACTGCACAGCTCCAAACCAGTTTAAGGAAACGGATTCCACGGCGCTTTCGAGCAAGGTGGGAGCCGACGACGGGCCCGTGCTCCTGTTTGATGCGAGCGGAAACGGCCACTGCGACCTTTTGGTGACCAAGGGCGGCAACACGCTTCCTGCCTTTGCCCAGGAGTACCAGCCGAGGCTCTACCTAAATGACGGGCACGGCGGCTTTACGGCGGCACCTGACGGCGCGCTCCCCCCCCTTCCCATTAACTCCGGCGCCGTGGCGGCCGCGGACTTTGACCACAGCGGCCGACTCGGGCTCTTCATCGGCGGGCGTGTCCTTACGGGCAGCTACCCGCAGGCGCCCCGCAGTGCCCTCCTGGCCAACCGGGGAGGACGGTTTGAGGACGTGACCGATACGCTGGCCCCGGACCTGCGCGAAGTCGGCATGGTCACGGGCGCAATCTGGAGCGATGTCGACGGGGACGGGTGGCCCGACCTCCTGCTCACCCTGGAATGGGGCAACGTGAAATACTTCCATAACAACAAAGGCCGGGGTTTCGAGGACTGGACCGAGAAGGCCGGATTCGCGTCGGCCGGCACGGGTTGGTGGACGTCGATCGCCTCGGCGGACTTCAACGGGGACGGCCGACCCGACTTCGTGGTCGGCAACCTGGGCCTCAACACCCAGTACCAGGCCGATCCCGCGCATCCCGCGCTCCTTTTCTCGGGCGACTTCAAGGGCGACCACTCCACGCAGCTTATCGAGGCCTACTATGAGGACGACAAGCTCTACCCTTGGCGCAGCCGAAAGGTGCTGGGCGCCTCCGTGCCGTCGGTCCTCAAGCGCTATCCCCGCGCCGAGTACTATGCGCGTGCGACCCTGGGCGAGATTCTCGGCGAGGAGAGGCTCGCAAAGGCGCAGCGCTTTGCGGCTACGGAGCTTCAAAGCGGCGTTTTCCTGAGCCAGCCCGATGGCACCTACCGGTTTGAGCCCCTGCCGCGCATCGCGCAGATATCCCCGCTCCAGGGCATCGTGGCCGGCTATTTTGAGGGCGATGGCCATGCCGACATTTACGCCGTCCAAAACTCCTTTGCCCCCATCCCCTCGGTCGGTCGCAATGATGAGGGCTTAAGCCAGCTGCTCCGCGGCGATGGGCGCGGGCACTTCACGCCGGTGTCTCCAGCCTCAAGCGGGCTCGTCGTGCCCGGGGATGCCAAGGCACTCGCCGTCCTGGACCTGGACCAGGACGGCTGGCCCGATTTCCTCATCACCCGCAACAACGACTCCACGCTCGCGTTCCGCAACGGCGGCGCGGCGGGCCACCGGTCGTTTCGCGTTGCGCTCCGCGGCCCCGCCGGAAACCCCACGGCTGTGGGCGGGCGCATCACGGTCGAATTTGCCGATGGCGCCACCGAGATGGCCGAGGTCTTCGCGGGATCGGGGTATTACAGCCAATCGACCGCGTCATGCTTCTTTGGATACTCCGACTCCTCGCCTCCAAAGAGGATCCTCGTGCGCTGGCCGTCGGGCGCGACCTCCGAGCACCCCTTCCCCCCGGGATCGACCGCCCTCACCCTTTCCATCCCCTCGCCATGAGCCACTTGGGACCGCCGCCAAAACCTGCCTTGACTCCCCCGGGTCGGGTTCGTCCCATCGCCGGATGACCATGGCCGCAGCTGAAAGGTGCCAGCGCCCAGGGATGCGGGCCGCATGGTGGCGCGCAACCCGGCTCGGGTCCTGGGCGGCGCTCCTCCTCTCCTGCGCGCCCCTGCGGGCCGGCGACACCCCAGGCTCCATTACGAGCAAGCCTCTCGCCCCGAACCCCTACCCGCGCGGCAAGACCATGTTCGTCGAATTGCCGGCGTCGGAGACCGGCCTTGTTACCGAGAACCGCTACAACGACCCCCGAATGCGCAACGAGCTCTACCAGGAGTTCGAGACCTCATCCATCGGCACCGGTGTGGCCATCGGGGACTACGACGGCGACGGCAGGCCCGACATCTACGTGGTCAGCAAGACCGAGGGATGCCGGCTCTTCCGCAACCTGGGCGGGTACAAGTTTGAGGACGTCACCGAAAAGGCCGGGGTCGGCGCCGAGCCCGGCGTGTGGAACCAGGGTGCGGCGTTCGTCGACATCAACAACAACGGACGTCTCGACATCTACGTCTGCCGTACCAACGCGCCCAACCTTCTCTACATCAACCAGGGCGACGGAACCTTCAAGGAGATGGCCCACGCCTACGGCTTGGACGTCAAGGACTCGAGCGTCATGGCGGCCTTCTGCGACTACGACAGGGACGGGTACCTGGATCTCTACATCGCCACGAACGTGCTAGACGTGCCGACGCACCCCAACGGCCAGCGGGGATACCTGTTCCACAATAACCGCAACGGCACCTTCACGAACGTCACCGACACCGCGGGCATCGGGGGCGAGTCGCAGAGCCACTCGGCAACGTGGTGGGACTTCGACAACGACGGATGGCCGGACCTCTACGTCGCCAACGATTACGGATTCCCTGACAAGCTCTACCACAACAACCGCGACGGGACCTTTACCGACGTGGTCGACCGCGCCCTGCCGCACACGTCGTTCTCGTCGATGGGAGCGGACCTGGGCGACGTGAACAACGACGGCCTCATCGATTTCCTGGCCGCGGACATGGCCGTCACGACCCACGAGAAGGACCAGCATGACATAGCCGATGCCCGAGCGAGGACCGAGGAGCGCCCCAACTCGGACACCGCGCCCAAGTACCACCGCAATGCGCTCCTTATCAACACGGGAACGCCGCGCGCCGAGGAGGCCGCGTTTCTCGCCGGCATCGCGGCCACCGACTGGACCTGGTCGCCCCTGTTTGAGGACCTGGACAATGGCGGCCGGCTCGACCTCTTCATCACGAATGGCTTCCCGAGGGACCCCGGCGTCGACGTCCAGAGGCGCCTGATGGGCGCAGAAAGCGCGACCGAGCGGGTGAAGATCATGTACGCGAGCCCCGCCCGAGTGGAGAAGCACTTTGCGCTCCGCAACATGGGCGACTTACGATTCGAGGACGTGAGCGCGGCCTGGGGTCTGGACAAGAAGGCCGTGAGCTTCGGCACGGCCGTCGGCGACCTGAGCGGGGACGGCAACCTGGATATCGTGTACACGAACTTCCACAGCGGCGTCACCCTGATGCGCAACGACAACGACACCGGGCACAAGGTGAACATCGACCTGCGGGGCACCGTTTCCAATCGCTACGGGGTCGGCGCCACCGTGAAGGTCGAGAGCAGCACCGGCGTGCTGGCGCAGCAGCTCGTCCTGGCCCGCGGGTACATGTCGACCAGCGAGCCCATGCTCCACTTCGGCCTCGGAGCGGACACGGTGATCAAGCGGATGACCGTGACATGGCCGAGCGGGCACGTTCAGACGTTTGAGAACCTGCCCGTGGACCGGCGCTACACGGTCACCGAGCCGTCACAGGTGATCCCCCTGCCTGGCGATCCCGTGAAGCACCTCGGCCAGTTCGAGGAGGTCGGCGCCTCGGCCGGAATGTCCCTCAAGTCGCGCGAGGACGCCGTCGATGAATTGTACGTTCAGAAGCTCCTTCCCCACCGTCTGAACGCGCGCGGGCCGGGGATTGCGGTCGGCAATGTCTTCGGGACCGGCCGCGACGACGTCGTGGTGGGCGGGACGACGCTCGACCCGGTAAGGATCCTCGCCTCCGCCGTGTCGGGTCCGTACATGGCCGCGGACTCCACCCAGGTGGCGACGACCCCGTCGGTCGACGATGGGCCCCTTCTCCTTTTTGACTTTGCGGGCACGGGCTCAGCAGACCTCCTCGTAACGAAAGGGGGCAACGCGCTGCCGCCCGGCTCTCCCGATTACCAGCCGCGGCTTTTCCTAAACGACGGCCACGGCGCCTACCGGCCCGCCCCGGAGGGCACTTTGCCCCCCCTTTCCCTCAACGCCGGCGCTGTCGCGGCCGCCGACTTCCTCCACACGGGACGCCTCGGGTTGTTCATCGGGGGCCGCGTCGTGACAGGCCGTTACCCGACGTCGCCGCAGAGTGCCCTCCTTGCCAACCGCGGCGGACGATTCGAGGACGTGACCGACGCGCTGGCCCCGGGGTTGCGCGAGGTCGGGATGGTCTCCGCGGCCCTCTGGACCGACGTCGACGGCGACGGATGGCCTGACCTCCTTCTGGCCCTCGAATGGGGGAACGTGAAGTATTTCCACAACAACCAGGGCAAGGGCTTTGAGGACTGGACCGAGAAAGCGGGCTTCGCCTCCGCAGGCACCGGGTGGTGGACCTCGATCGCGGCGGCGGATTTTAACGGTGACGGACGGATCGACTATGTGGTCGGCAACGTAGGGCTCAACACCCAGTACCATGCCGACGCAGCGCACCCGGCCCTGTTGTTCTCGGGCGACTTCAAGGGCGCTGGCGGCCCAGCCCAGCTTGTCGAGGCCTACTACGAGGGCGACCGCCTCTTCCCCTGGCGCACGCGCCGCGACATCGGGGGCTCCATTCCGTCGGTCTTGAAGCGTTACGCCACCTTTGATGCCTACAGCCGCGCCACACTGGCCGAGATTCTGGGCGACGACAAGCTGGCCAAGGCCCAGCGCTTCGCGGCAACGGAGCTCCGGAGTGGCGTCTTCCTGAGCCAGCCCGACGGCACGTACAAGTTTGAGCCGCTGCCCCGCATCGCGCAGATATCCCCCTTGCAGGGAATCGTGGCCGGCGACTTTTCCGGGGACGGGCACGCCGACATCTACGCGGTGCAGAATTCCTTCGCTCCAATCCCGGCCGTGGGGCGCTTTGACGGGGGCCTAAGCCAGCTTCTGCGTGGGGACGGGCACGGGCACTTCACCCCGGTGCCCCCCCTGGAGAGCGGTCTGGTGGTCCCGGGCGATGCCAAGGCCCTTGCCCTCGCCGATGTGGGCCGCGACGGATGGCCGGGCTTCCTGGTTACGAGGAACAACGACACCTCGATGGCGTTCCGCAACCGCGGCGTCGCAGGCCACCGGCCGCTTCGCATCCTGCTTCGCGGACCGGCCGGAAACCCGACGGCCGTCGGTGCCAGGATCACCGTGGAATTCGCCGACGGGTCGGCGGAGACCTCCGAGGTCTACGCGGGATCAGGCTACTACAGCCAGTCCAGCCCCGCATGCTACTTTGGCTACCCCGACTCCAATACGCCGCGGAAAATCCGCGTCCGGTGGCCCATGGGGGCCGTCTCAGAGCATGAGGTGCCGGCCGGGGCGGCCACGCTCACACTGGCCGCCTCCGGCCAGAAGTGACGCGGGTCTATTCTCCGACCAGGAATCGCTCCACCGCGTCGCCCGTGTCTGTGCCCGTGATCCGGTAGTCGCCCGGTGCGGGTTTGATGAGCGGCGCAAAGGCCCAGAGCACGCTGACCGGCAGCACGACGCGGTACCTCGCCTCGGGCCGGACCTTCGTCGGGTCGAAGCCCGCGAGCAGGAGCGCGGAGTCCTTGCTGGCCACCTTCTGCGCAATGGCCTGCACCTCTGCGCCGGAAACCACGAATAGGCCCGCCGGCTGGTTCAGGAAGAAGGGCACCAGGTCCGAGACCCGCGTTGTACCGGCCGTGACAGCGGTCCTGCCGGGTTCTCCGTAGTAGTTTACAAGGGCAAAATCCGCAGCCTCGGACCGCCGCAGCGCATCTCCCACGCGAAGTGACAGAGCCTCGGTAGTCGAGAGCGCAGCGGGAATGAGCGGCGAGGATTCGCGACCCGGCGTCCAGTGCCACCGCGAGTCGAAGCTGCGCGAGGCAACCAGGGTCGGCGACCGTGAATCCATGACGACCAAATCGCCCACGAACGCGTTTCCCGCAATAAAACTGCCTCCACCCATGACGCTCGGTATTGGGGAATTCGCCGCGTAGACCGCGGGATCATCCGATGCCACCCAGAAGATGAGCCTGCTCGGGGCAAGGGGGTTGTAGTGGACCAGACCGAGCGCCTGGTGGGCGCCCGGGAACGAAACCCCGTCGGAGCAGGTCACCCCCGAGTCGGACAAGTGAACCGGCAGGGTTTCGGCGATGCGCGCCACCAGAGCATTCTGCCCGGCGGTGCCGATAAGGACGAGATGGCAGCGGGCCAGGTCGGCGTCCGTGACCTCGGCATCCGCCTTCGTGTTCAGGTTGCCATAGAGATTGTGGCTGTGGGGAACGCCGTCCTTGCCCGATTCGCCCCCCTCGGCAGGCCATGCCGGGATGGGGCTCCTGCTCGCTGCGTCCGCTGCGGCGCGCATCGCGGCCCGATCGGCCTCGCTGCCCTTCGTTCCATAGACGATCAGCAGCGGCTCGCCGTCGTAGAGAAGCGTTGCACTGCCCGGCGTGTGCAGGCGGAACGAAGCCTCGGGGGACTTTGCCTCAAACCCCCAGCCCTTGTCCCCCAGCGCCAGGACGACTTCGCGAGGAAGCGGCGCCGCCAGCGTGATTGGAATTGCGCCATTCACCGAAACAACCAGCGGAACCGAAGGGTCAAGGGGCGACTCCGCGATGCGCAGCCGCAGGCGAGCGACGTTCGTGAGCCCCGCGAAAAGCTGGTTTGAGTCTCCCACGGTCAGCACGAAGCGGGCTGGCCTCGGCGAGGCTCCCCATTCGGCAACCTCCGCCCACCACCCCCGTGTCGCGTCGCCGTCCAGCGCGGTGTAGTCGATGCGGCGGACCGAGCGCGAGAAAGGGCGCACTTGGAGCTTCTCCCAGGCGAGCCCCCGGGCATTGCCCTCCTTGTAGTCCCAGACCGCGTGGCCGTAGCCATTGGTCAGATCAAAGACGACCTTGCCGCCTCGCTCCTCCAGCTGCGCCAGGGGGCCGACCTCGTGTAACACCGAAACCGTGGGGTCGTCGAAGCTGTGCGTGGCATAGATGGGCAACGTAAGGAGGTTACCGAGCGGCAGGTAGCTTGCGTACCCGCAGGAAGGCCTCCCAGACGCCCAGCGCTGCGGGTATCGGGAGCCGAGGCGGTAGGTGCCTCCCCCTCCCATGCTTCCCCCGTTCAGGCTCACCCGGTCCAGGTCTATCGACCAGTGGGCCTCAATGTAGTCCACAACCTGGAGCACGTCGGCCTCCGACAGCGCCCGGTAGCCACCTCCCCGCGATCGCCCGAGGACCGCGAGCTCGAACGATCCTGCGTGGGCGACAAGCCCACTCGAATGCTCGATGTGGTTACCGCTGTAGCCGTGCATGTACACGGTGAGCGGCGCAGGATGCGCGGGGTCATAGTCGGTCGGGATGACGAACCTGAAGGGCTGGCCCGAACCGTCGACCGGGGACTCATACGCCCATTCCTGCACGCCGCGCAGCGACGCAAGGACCTTAGGGTTGGCCGTGACCTTGCCCAGCCATTCGTCAAGCCGGCGGGCCGCGGTGGCGGCGCCATCGGGGCCTGCGCGCTGGGCCGCGTTCTCCGCGGCCAGGCGAAGGTACTTGAGCCATCCGCGGTATGCCACCAGGTCCGCCCGTGACAGGGCCGAGTCCGTCCGGACGCCCAGCTCCGCCAAAGACGAAGGAGCGGAGGCGGGCTGCCCCGGGGCCGATCCGACCTCGGCCCTGAGAAGAGCCGCGGCCAGGGCGAGGACCCCAAGCGAGGTGAGTTTAACGAACCGCGCCTGGAGCTTCATAGTGGGGGCGTGTTTATCGGCCCAGGAGGGCCTTATTTGCGCGGATCAGAGAAAGCCTCTGCTCGACCGCCCGACGGGTCGTGAGGGCGTCCTGGGGTGTATTCAGGCACCAGTCGACCAGCCGGCCGACGGTCGAGCGCGCGACGTAGCAGCGCGTATCGGAGCCGCCGTAGTAGATCAGGACGGTCTTTTGCTTGTCGGGGAGCTGAACCCAACCGCAGGAGAACGTCACATTGGAGACGTCGCCGAAGCCCTCGCCGCCATAGGGAGCGAGGAAGTGGCCGCCTGGCCGCGCGATCACCTTCGTGGGGTCCTCGAGCGAGGTCATGAACATGTAGAGGGTGTAGCGCAGCCCTGCCGCACAGTTGCGGACGCCGTGCGCCAGGTGCAGCCAACCCTTGTCGGTCTTGATGGGTGTCGGGCCCTGCCCGTTCTTGACCTCCTTGATCGTGTGGTAGGCGCGCCCGTCGATGATCGACTCGGGGCCGGTGACACCCGTTGTGATATCGTCACAGAGCGTCCAGCCGATGCCGCCGCCGGATCCGACGTCGATGAAGCCGTCCATGGGACGGGTGTAGAAGGCATATTTCCCGCCGACGAACTCCGGGTGGAGCACGACGTTCCTTTGTTGTGAGGCGGGCGTCTTCAGGTTCGGGAGCCTCTCCCACTTCCTGAAATCGCGCGTGCGCACGACACCCGCAACCGCGACCGCGCTCGAGAGGTCGCCCGGCTTCGCATCGGGATCCTTGGCCTCCGAGCAGAATACTCCGTAGATCCAGCCGTCCTCGTGGAACGTGATCCGCATGTCGTAGACGTTGGTCTCGGGCTTGATCTCGGGAAGGTCGACCGGCTCGTCCCAGAAGCGCCAGCTGTCGACGCCGTTCGGGCTCTCGGCGATGGCAAAGAGGCTCTTCCTGTCGTAGCCCTCGAAGCGGACCACCATGTGGACCTTGCCCTTCCAGTGGAACGCCCCCGGATTCAGCGTGGCGTTAACGCCCAGACGCTCCATCAGGTAGGGATTCGTCTTCGGGTTCAGGTCAAAGCGCCACTCGATCGGGGCGTGGCGGTAGGTGATAGCCGGGTTCTCGAAGCGCTCGAACACGCCGTTGTCCCACTTGCGGTCCACCGGGTTTGCCTTCGAGAGGAACTTCTCGTGCTTCTTGCGCAGCTTCGACAGGCGCTTGGCCCATTCGCGGGGGGCGCCCGCGGGGATGCCCGAGCTCTTCTTGGTCGGGGCGGAAGCTGCTTTCGCGCGAGTGGGGGTCTTGGTCTTCTTTTTCATTGTTCTCAATGGGATTGTTTTGGGTCCGAGATTTCGCCAAGGCGCCGGACGGCCTCCAGGCCGGTGCGCCCGTTGTGGTAGGGGCATTTCCAGAAGCTCACCTTTAGCTCGTTGTCGAGCACACGGCCGTCGCGGGTCACACCCCTGAACCATTCCCCTCGCAGCCGGTCGACAAGCCGCAGCTCAATGAAGTCCCAGGTCCGAAACGCCGCCTGGAGGTAGCGGTCCTCGCCAGAGATCCGGTAGGCCTCCAGGAAGCCCACCACCGCCTCGGCCTGGGGCCACCACTCCTTATTCGTATCGGTCAACCCCGCAGGACCTCCCTGATTAAAGACGCCTCCATCTGCATCCACGCCCTCCGCGAGCGTTACGTCGGCGATCTTAAGGGCGAGGGGGCGGATGCGGGCCAGGAGCGCAGGGTCCTGGAGGACCTCGGCGGCCCGCATAAGGAGCCACGCCGCCTCGATGTCGTGGCCGTAGGAAATCCGGTCCGATCTTGGGGTCCAGTCCTCGGCAAAGAAGAGGCCCAAGTGGCCGGTCTTCGGGTCCACGATGCGGGCAAGCATGATCTCGACGATCTCGCCCAGCGCGGCCTTCAGTCCCGGATCCGGCCAGAGTGCCAGCAGCCGCGTATAGGCCTCCATAACATGGAGGTGTGTGTTCTGCGACTTGGGCTCGTTCATGTCGACCTCGCTCAAGCGCATGTCGGCAATGGGTTCCCAAGCCGGGCCGAAGGCCTCAAGGTAACCGCCGTGGCGCGCCTTGGCATGGCGCTCGATCAGGCGATAGATGCCAATCGCCTGCTCAAGGGGCTCACGTTTTCCGGTCGCGAAGTGGTACTCGGAAAGTGCGTAGAGGGCAAACGCCTGGCCATAGACCTGCTTGCGGTCGCGGAGGACCGTACCGTCCGCGGCAATCGACCACCAGAATCCACCGTTCTTCGCGTCGTGGAAGCGGGAAATGAGGTCCGCGTAGGCATGGTCTGCCATCGCATGGTAATCGGGGTCGCCGTAGGTGGCATACGCCGCCGCGAAGGTCCAGAGGATGCGGGAGGTAAGGAGCGCCCCCCTCTCCGCAGCCAGGTCGACGGCAAGGTCGTTGGAAATTGCCCCAAAGAAGGTGCTACCCTCGGGGTTGACGACCCGTTCAATCCAGAAGGGAAGGATGTTTTGGCGTAGGTCGTCCTCTATTCGGCAAAGGTAATCGGTCGTGACGGATGGGCTCATCGCGGGCGAAGGTTTTGGGAGGCGCTTGTCCTCCGGGGATATCTTGGATGATACGTCCGCGGCCCGTTGTCACTCCTTGTCGCCGTTTGCCGCGGAAAAACAGCGCCGAGGGGAGCCGCGATCACCGGCCGGCCTGGCCGATTTCCGCAAGCAACGCGGCAAACCACGCCGTCTTGGTATCGAAGGGCTTTCCTCCTTTGATGCGGTCGAACTCGATCGCCCTCAATACTCCACCGCGGTCCTCATCGTGTCCGATCACGCCGCTCTCCCGCCTGAGCGCGCATTCAACGGCAAGGTCGCAGCAGCCCTTGATGAGCCGCAGGTCGTCGGCGTTCGCGGCGGCGGCGCGGGCATAGTACCCGCTCTTCTGCACCAGGACCTTTTCGGCCCCGATCATTTTCCCGAACTGCTCTCCAAACCATTTCCCGGGGTTGATCGCATCGAGCTTCACATGGCCGAAGGCGTCCCTCGGGACCTCCTGCCCCTTGGCCTTCATTTCGGCTACGATGCTCTCGACACCCGCGCCCTCGGAGACAAACAGGTTCACATTGTCGACCCGTCCCATGACGGCCTTCAGGCGGGCAGCCTCTGCGGCGATGTCGAAGGCCATCTCGGGGATATAGACGCCGTGCACTTCCAGCCTGTCCCGCGAAAGGCCGATACCCGGAACATACTGCTGGCGGTCAAGCATGCCGCGGTAGGCACGCGCGGTCGCCGCCGTGAGCCAGCCGCAGCTGCGGCCCATGACCTCATGGACGATCAGCATCTTTGGGTTGGCCCCATGCTCCGCCACGACGTTCGAGAAATAGCGGGCGCCCTGCTCCGCCGCTGTCCAGGCCCCGAGGGACTGGCGGATAGGAAAGACGTCATTGTCGATCGTCTTCGGCAGACCGATCACCGTGAGCCCGTAGTTGTTCTTTCCCAGGTACGCGGCGAGCTCCGCCGCAGCGGTGTTCGTGTCGTCGCCGCCGATTGTGTGGAGGATGTCCACGCCGTCCTTTACGAGCTGGTCGGCCGCAACCTTCTGCGGATCCTGGCCCTCCTTGACGAGTCCGCGCTTCACGCAGTCCTTCACGTTGGTGAGCTTCACGCGGCTGTTGCCGATCGGGCTGCCCCCGTAGCGGTGGAGAACATGGGCGCTCTCGCGCACCTCGGCGGTAACCTTATAGCTGTCGCCCAGAAGCAGGCCCTTGTAGCCGCTTCGATAGGCAATGATCTCGATATCGGGGGCGATTTCCGAGTAGCGCTCGATTAGCCCGCCAATGGCGGAACTCAGGCAAGGGGCAAGGCCGCCTGCTGTCAGAAGCGCGACCTTCTTGGGAGGGTTGGTATTGCTCATGATGGAAGGATTCCTGCGGTGGCGCAGGTTCCCAAGAATCTCCCAAAACCGGAGCCCTATGTCTAGCCGTCAGCCTGCGCATTCGTTGCCAAAAAATGCGCAACGTGCGCACAGGCTGTCAGGCCTCGCCGCGCTAGAAACCCGCATCCCCAAGGCATAAGGGGACGTATTTGGCCCTAAGCGGTTGTTCTGTAATGGCCTTGGAAAAGACCAGGAAAGTGGTGGCAAGACTCGGAATCGAACCGAGGACACGAGGATTTTCAGTCCTCTGCTCTACCAACTGAGCTATCTTGCCAAATCATTGATTTAACATCACTTAGATTCAAACGATGGTGAGCGGAATATCCACCCGTTATACCCACGACTTCAAAATCTTGGATAAGACGGTGATACTGGCGCCCCAACAACGTTCGAGCCTGTCTCGTTAAATGGAAGGTACTTAATACGGACATTTCAAAAAGGTCGGCAAGCGGAAATTCGAAGGCGCTTTTGGTTAGGTCCTCTGCTCCGCCGTTCCTTTGCCGGATTCTTGATGGGAAGGATCCAAGTAAAATGATGAACTGGACTCTGTGGAAAATGAACGATCACGCGCAGGGCAGCTGTTTCGCCGATGACAGTTGTTTCCCGGCTGCGTTCAAGATGGGTGTGGAGTGATTGACGCTATGGTGATAACAGGGACGCGTTTCTTCTTGGCGTCGTACTCATCTGGTCCGTAGTGCCAAAAGATACGGTATGCGCCCGGGGTCTGATTTTGGGCATACGCCTCAAACATCTTCCGCTTGGGTGTCGAGAGTGAGGTAAACTCATGCGTATTGAGACCGTGATGGGCTGGATTCATTTGCAGGTATCCAAGTGCCTTGCGCACCTGCTTTAGGGCGGCGGCCCTTGCCGGAGCCGTCTCCAGTTCAACAAGCTGCGCCTTAGCCTCATCGGTGAATCGCAGCACCCGCAGTATAACGCTCATTCCTGCGTATATTTTGTGAAATCTCCAAGATCGTGGACTTGGCCTTTGGCGGACTGCTCCATGCCGCGCCGGACAGAAGCAAGCGCCTTGGGGTTCTCATGGAGCCATGCCTCCGAGGCAGGGACGGCCTTCACCGGGTCGAGGATAAGTTGGCCAAGCGTGTTACGATAGACATTGAAAGCGCCCGCGCCGGCGAGCGCCGCTCCAAGCGAGAGGCGCTTCTTGGTATCGGGTTGCGCAAACTCGGCTACGAGTCGGAAATCGGAGTTCTTGATGATGGCGAAGGACATGATGGTTACATATTGAACAAAGGGGAGGTTTGGTCAAGTGGGACTCGCCCACATTTGCACATTGAGCCTTGGTCCGCGGTATTAACTTTGGTGGCCGAACTGGGAAAGCGGATCGAAGACCGCTAAATCGTCCCTTTGAATCCCCCTAATCGTTATACCCATCCTTATACCCACAAGCCGTAAAACAGCGCCTACGGTTGTATATTTCTGAAACGGGAGATCCGTTGGAATCGCTTAATCAGCAATAGCTAGCACAACGTTGACCATGGGAGCGAAGCGGTGAAAAACGCCGCATTAAGATTTTCAGCCCTCTGCTCTACCAACTGAGCTATCTTGCCGTCTAAAGACGAAAGGGCGCTATTACGTAGCGGTGGAAGGAGGTGACAGGCGATTTCGCAGAGTCGTAAGCGCAGGGATGCCCGCTTCATCCACCACAATTTCACTCTTCAGTCGGCCGCACCGACAGGCTCCCACTCGCCGAGGCCGTGGCCAGCGTCTTTGATCCTGACGCTGAATTGCGTCGGCAGCGTCAGATTTGAAAACTCAAGGGTCACCCAATCTTTTGTGATGGGCAGCTTCTGAATGAATTCCTGCTCATGGCCGACAACCTCCATGGAGGGGGCGCCTCCGGCCGAAACCGACCGGTATCTCACACGCCCGTCAGCTCGGAACGATAGCAACAACTCCTTTCCGTCCCTTTCAGGCATAATAAGAGATTGCGACGGTTCGCCGCTTGATGGCGAATCCTTGCCCTCTGCAGCCATGCCTTTTGCTCCTTTGCCTTCAGTCTCGTTCACGACCCTGTAGGCGAAGGTCGGAAGGGCTGCCTTATCCAGGTGCGTGAACAGCATGTCGTGCCGCAGAAGTTCACTCCAGGTCGAGCCATCTTCCTTAATGGACCACGTCCGGAATCGGTTCCCATCAGACTCTATGGGGACCTCATAACGAGCGAACAGGCGCGCGCTCCGCACGTGCTCCGCCCAGCTCAAGTCGTCATGCCTCCGTGTCCAGACAGGCCCTGCGTTCAGTGCTCCTGCAACGCAACACGCTGCAGCCGCAATTCTTAGGCCGACAGAATTCACCTTGAAGGCGAACTGGATCAAGATCCAGAAAAGCAGGATATTTGGCAGGAAAAAATATCTCGGGCCCGCGAGCGAGGGATGAAGGATCGAGGGATCAATACGAGAGATCGATGAGGCGATGGCGCCGCACCAGAGATAGGCCAGAATCCATGCAGTCGGGTCGCGGCGACCCAGAAAGCAATAGCCCGCGACGAGGGCCAGGACCAGCGCTCCGCACGCCCAAAGAAGAAGGGGGCTGCTGCTCAGGTTGCCGCACAAGAACCAACCACAGAACTTGGGGATCACGTAGGTCGCCATGGACGCCAAACTCGGGAGCGCTGCAGCTGCCCCCGTCGACATGAAATGGTATTGGATCACCCCCGCGCACGTCGCAAGGGAGGCCACGATCCATTCGCCCGCGAGCTTGCGATAGCAAAGTGCCCTGAAATAGAGCACAGGGAGAACGACGAGAATGAAGGGCGACGAGAATCCCCCGGCCAGGACGAAAGGAAGGCGCAGGGCGAGAAGGCTCTGCTTCTCGTCCCAAAGTGCGATCAGCAACAGAAGTAAGGTCGCCCACCAAAACGTATAGAGGGGGACCCCAAACGTCTCGGGGTTCGTTGGAATCAGAAATATCGAAACCGCACAGAGGGTCGCCCCCTTTAAGCGCGTGGGGGCGGTCGCCGTGGCTACGCCCACCGACGCGATGAACAGCCCGGCGACCGCGGTGCCCAGGAGGGGATAATAGTAGACCGACACCGCCATCGCGACCGCCGACACAACTTTCGGCACGCAAACGAGGTAACCGTTTACGGGCTCGAGAAAACTGTGCCAGCCGTGGCTCACAAACCCGCTGAATATTTGGCCATCCTCACCCCAGACTTGGGGAGATATCCACTGCTCCGAGCGCCTTGAGGCAAGGAGCCCCAGAAAAAGCAGGAAAAGAAGCACGTACCTGAACCTGCCACGTGGAGTCTTTCGCGGAACGGAATCCATTGGCCTAGGCTCTGGTGGGTCTATCCTCTTTCAAGGGAGCGCGGCCCGTG